>Ga0315277_10008549_pt1 | contig 13152 bp, 10 predicted proteins | sample YL17G05_15_MG_FD_203695 | JGI IMG/M metagenome (GOLD analysis project Ga0315277, IMG submission 203695) | Sediment microbial communities from Yellowstone Lake, YNP, Wyoming, USA - YL17G05_15 | ecosystem: Environmental > Aquatic > Freshwater > Lake > Sediment | place: USA: Wyoming | collected...
TGGCGTCGGCAAAACGTCCTTGATTCTGCGGTTCGTCAAGAACTTTTTCAAGGATGACCTCAAGAGCACGATCGGGACGAATTTCATGATCAAGCCGGTCACCATCGATAAAACCAGGCTCCAGCTCTTGATCTTCGACATCGGGGCGCAGAAGATTTTCACGTCCATGCGTGCGAAGTACTTCCAGGGCTCGGGCGCAGCCATTGCGGTCTTCGACGTGACATCCATAGAATCGCTGCACGCGCTCCCGGAATGGATCATGTCAGTCAAGGACGTGTGCGGCAACATCCCGATCGTGGTCGTCGGCAACAAGGCCGATCTCGTAAACCAGCGAACCGTCTCCAGGAACGATGCCGAAGCCCTTGCAAGCCGCTTTACTTGCTTGTACGAGGAAACATCGGCGAAGACCGGCGAGCGTGTGGAGGCGTTGTTCGAAAAAATTGCCCGAGCTTGCTTGGAAAGCATGAATTCTTGCACGTGATCAACGCCAACTGGGTGAAGTGGCACGACCTTGAAGCCGCAGTACTGGAAATTGCTTGTGGAAATCGCCAAGGCCGGAGGCTTGCGAGGCAGGATACCGCTGAGCACGGCGCGGCTCGGCGAAATCACCAGCGCGAGCCAGCAGACCGCGTCCCGTAAGCTCGCTTACCTGGAAGACCAAGGGTACATCAAGCGGTTCGACATCAACGGCAACAAGGTGCAAGAGATCACGCTGACCGAGAAGGCTATCATCGAGCTCCGCAACCTCCACGGGGAACTATCGCTCATTTTCGCTGGCCCTAGCGAGATCGTCATGCGCGGCCGCGCCATCAGCGGCATCGGGGAGGGCCGGTATTACGTTACCAAGTACGCGGATTACTTCAGGAAAAACCTCGGCATCGAGCCGTGGCCGGGCACGCTCAACGTGAAGTTGCTCGATGACCGCGACGTGGTCCTCCGAAGCCAGGTGGAAATCCAGGGCGGTATCATTATGCGAGGATTCACCGAGGAGGAACGTTCCTTCGGCGATGTGTTCGCTTACGCGGTCAAGATCTCGAAGGACAACGGCAATGGCAAGGAATCTCTCGCGTATTTCTTGAAAATAGAGCGCACGCATTACGACAAGAGCGTGGTGGAGCTGATCTCGAGTATGAAGCTACGCGATGTCCTCGACATTAAGGATGGCGATGTCGTTCGCATCGTGTTCTTGCCGAAAAATCGAAAGTGAATCGTGCATTCACGTGGTGTTTCCCGATTTCTTTATCTTAGCGATGATGTCCGTTGTGCTGTTGAGGGAAAAATCGCTGGTGCGCTTCTGCAAGCGAGCAACCTTGATCTTCAAGCCCTTCTGGGACAGCATAGTAGCCCATTTTTCATCGCTCGGGCCTTGATCTGGACCGAGCAAGATGATATCCGGCGAGATCTCGGCGATGATTTTCGTGAAGTCCAAGGTCTCGTGGCCGAGCACGGCGCGATCCACGCCTTTCAGCTTGCTGACCATGAAAAGCCGCTGATTCTCGGGGATCACGGGCTTGTGCCCCTTGATCTTTTCGACGATGGCATCCGTGCCCACCGCCACGACGACTTTGCCCAACTTGGCAGCTTCCTCGATCAAGTGGAGGTGGCCGGGGTGCAACAAGTCAAACGTCCCGGCGATCAGCACGAGTTTTTCCTTGGCTTTTGTCATAGTCTTGATCCCGTTCTGTTCACGTTTTCTTTGCAGTCACGTTGATGAAGACGGGGCCGTTGATCTTGATCTTCCGCTGCTTGTCGGTTATGAACCGCACCACGGCCGGGTCGATGGTCACGTTGATGTCCGATGGTTTCTTGGCGATCTTGTATTGGCAAGTGATTTCTGGCTCGCCGGATGCCGCGAACTGCTCGACTTGCCATGCCACGTCGTTCGCAACGCTGTCAACGAACATGATGCCGGTACGCAAAGCTCCCGCGGGCGGCGTTCCCGCGCTGCTCTCGAAGCACGATATCTCGCCGTCCTTGACGATGATCTCGTTGAAGGCTGCTTTTCCGACGAGCTTGGCGCCGGGATCCTTTTGCCAAACCATAATCTCGATCGGGACGTTGTTGACCATGAATTGGCCCGCGGTGGCATTGCACGGGGATGCATCGCCGCCGTGCTCCTTCATGGCATCCACGATGGCCCGGGCGATCGATTTGCCTGTCTCGGTTGCCGGCTTGCGCGCGATGCGGATGAACGGGATGACTTCCTTGTCAGTGAAGCTGGATGACGCGTAGAAATATGGATACGCGAGCTGGCGAATGTCCGCGAACCCGGTCTTGATCATCGTGATCCGCTCGACCCCAAAACCAATGTTGAAGACGGGAAATGGGATCCCGTACTTCGCGCAGCTGATCGGGCTGTAGAAGCCACCATCGCCGATTTCCAGCCAGTCGCCGTAATTCTCGTGCTTCACGAAGATCTCGAATTCCGTGCCGGGGGCATAATACTTGCCCGTGGTCTTCTTGATCTCGAACTTGGCGTCGATGAAGCCGATTTTATTGCAGATAGTTTTTGCCACGTTCATGCAATCTTGCAGCGTGATCTCGTCGTTGCAGATCACGAGCGACATGGTGTTCGACTCGTAGAGGTGCCGCGCATCGAGTTTTTGCTCCCGCCGGAACTTGAGCCCCACGTGGAAGAGCTGGATGGGCAAGGGCTTCCTGCCCTGGAGCGCGCCAAGAACGGGAAACCACAAGGCAGTCGTGTGGGATCGCAACGTGCGCTTCGTCGGCACGGGTTTCTGCTGCTTGAACTCGGGAAATACCTTGTCGATGATATCCGCGGCCTCGGATGGCGTGACGCCTAATCGTCCCACCATTTCATCGAGAAAATCGTCCGCCTCGATTTCGCATTTCTTGTAAGCTTTGAACATTTTCTGGAGATCCTCGAATTTCGCGAATAACGGCACGATCTCCTTGATCTGGTCCATTTTTTTTTGCGAGATACCGATATCGGGGCGCGGTGTTTCGGCCGTGTAGAAGATGCGATCCGTGATCAACGCGGCCTCTGGCCCGTATTCCTTGTAGATTTCATCTTCATCGACGAAGATCGGAAGGACGATCTCCTCGAATCCGAGAGAGAGCAGGGCCTTTCTAGCTTCCTGGATGAAATCATAGATCGGGTGTGATGCGGACCGTGACGGGTCAAGCGCGTACTTGGTCCCATCGGTTTCAAGCAATTTCGCCGAGTCGTTCCATGCCTTCTCGTAATTCCGCTTGGCAGCATCCAGCAAGTTGTTGATGTCGAACTTGACCATGTCGATCACAGATTGTCGAGTTTTGCAAGGTTCTTGTTTAGCTTGTTGATATGCATTGCCACGGTGAGCTCGCTCCGCGTGGCATGGATCAGTTTGCGATTCACGTCGGACTTGTGACGTATATCCGGGATGACCGCATTCGGGTAATCCAGGGAATTGACGTGATCGTGCAATTTTTCCATTGTATCAAAATATTTCAGCGCGTCGTCGAACTGTTCGTCCCGGATGCAATCCAGGATCGCACGGCGCAGCTCCCCGATGGCGTCGCAAAGGCCGCCAAGATAGGCGACAGCCGGGACGGGTGGGTCGAACTCGGAAGGCTTCAACAAGGCATCTCCCTTGAAAATCTGCTGGAGCAAGATCATTTCGACAAATTCTTGATAGATTCCCTCGAAATACGAATCCAGGTGGATCTTGGGTTGTTGCGCGGCGATGCCTAGCATCTCCTTGAGTGTGGTGCGCGCTTCCCCGATCACCTGGTCGACACCCGCTTCCCGCCTGTGCAGCTTCTTGATCGCCTCAGAGCATGACCGGATTCCTTTCCTTCCAAGAACCATGATTTTCTCTCTGATTTCATCGAAAGCGTCCAATTGCTCTATGATTTCTTGAAAAACAGCATCTATTTCCATCGCGACTCGTCCCTTTGTTCTGGCGACTGTATCAACGAATTAAAAGAAAGAATTAATTTAGATTTTTGCATTACTCTACATCAAGCATTAAACGCGCCAAGCAATGATGCATCATGAGAATACTGGCAATACATTCCAATTTCTTGAAGGTTCTCCCTAAGGAAAAGGCAATCGACAGCGCTGAACCATTAACATTCGAGGGCGAGTATAATTTGAAAGATTGCCTCGTGATTTTCACGAGTGTCGAGAGTTCCGATGAATCTGATGCAAAGAAGGCTGCCCAGATGTTTGCTGACGAGGCAGCCAAGATTGCAGAGCAAATAAACGAAAAAAAAATCGTGATTTACCCGTATGCCCATCTCAGCTCGGATCTTTCAGGCCCCAAGATCGCCGTTGAAATCTTGAAACTGGCGGAAAAATTCACGCGTGAAAAAGGGTACGACGTGTGGCGGGCCCCGTTTGGCTGGTACAAGGCCTTCGAGATCTCGTGCAAGGGACATCCCTTGTCCGAGTTATCACGATCATTTACCCCGCTAGAAGAAGGGGAGGAAAAATTAAAGACACGTGAGGAAATCGTCGAGGATATCACGAGCGAGCATTTTATCCTCACGCCAAAGGGCGAGGAAATCAAGATCAACCTCGAAGACGAAGCAGGCGTCATCAAGATCTTGGACAAACTCAAGGATAACCAGCTCAAGGCATATATGTTGTGCGAGGAGCTCAAGAAAGGCACGAAAGGCGAACCCCCGTCGATCGATGCCATGCAGCACATGGAACTCGTCGATTACGCCCCCGAGGCCGACCTGGGCCACTTCAAATTCTTTCCCAAGGGGAAACTCATCTTTGATCTGATATGCGATTGGGCGCACGAGATTGCGGTCAACCGTCTCGGTTCTTATGAAATCGAGACGCCCGTGATCTATGATTGGGGCGATCCGGAGATCCGCGAGCAAGGAGGCTCGTTCCACGAGCGCCATTACACGGTTTACGGCGCCGATGACAAGAAGAAGAAGATGGTTATGCGATTCGCGGGCGATTTCGGGCTATTCAAGGTCGTCAAGAACGTGACGATGAGCTACAAGCAGCTTCCATTGCGGATCTACGAGTTTTCCAAGAGCTTCAGGTACGAGCAACGTGGCGAGTTGACGGGCCTGCGACGCCTCCGCGCGTTTCACATGCCCGATATCCACTGCTTCGTTGCGAACATCGATGACGGGTGGAAGGAGTATCAAACGCTCTATGAGAATTATGATGACTTGGCCAAGGGCACGGGCATCGAGTACGCGATCGTTTTCCGCATCGTGAAGGAATTCTATGATAAGTATAAGCAGAATATCGTGCAGATGTTGAAGCATTCCGGCCGGCCCGCCTTCATCGAGACTTTATCGAAGATGAAGCATTATTGGGCAGTCAAGCACGAGTTCCAAGGCATCGATTCGGTCGCTGGCAACTGCCAGCTAAGCACGGTGCAGTTGGACGTGAAGGATGCAAGCACCTACGGTATACAATACGTGGATGACAAGGGCGAGAAAAAGGGATGCATCATCTGCCATTCCAGCATCGGCAGCATCGAGCGATGGATCTATTCTATCCTGGAAGATGCGTTCAAGAAGGAGGTTCATGCCTTCCCGTTATGGCTGTCACCAACGCAAGTCCGCATCATCCCCGTGAAAACGGAATCCAGCGCGGTCATGAAGAAATGCGAGGAGCTCAGCAAACTCATCTCGGCAAAAGAGATACGGGTCGACGTGGACGACACGAACGAGACCTTGTCGAAGCGCATCCGGAGCGCCGAGCTGGAATGGGTTCCGTACATCGTGGTCATCGGCGAACGAGACCTTGCAGCGAAGGAATTCCAGGTCCGGCAGCGTCAAGAAAAGACGCAAGTCAACATGAGTCCCGAAACGTTGATAAAAACGATCAAGGACAAGACCAAGGGTATGCCCTACCGTAACCTTCCCGTGCCATCGTTCGTGAGCAAGCGGGTAAGATTTTTCGGTTAAAGCATTGTATTGACCCCCGCGCCACGAACATCGTCAAGCCCCCCTAAGACTATTTAACACCTTGTCTTTTTTTATAGCGTTGAAAGCGATACCGTGTGCATTGGTGGTTGCTCGTTCATGAAACGGAATCCCCAGAAAGAATTCCAGTACCGCACGTTATTCTGGTTGTTCAGGAAACGGCTCGTCCATGAAACGAGAAAATACACTGCGGGAATAATTTTAACCGCGGGTGTCACCGCGTTGTTTATTTCTATGCTAATCGTGGGTTCCTCCTTTCTTTCCGCGTCATTTCGGGCAACCGGAGCCAAGGGACCGCGCATTTTCGATATAAAATACTCTTCACCGACCATCAACATCACGCTTGAGATGCCACGCTCAATGAATATCACGTGCGGCGTATCCGATTTCTATCCGGTCGATCAAGTCCGCTTGTATTATTCCACCAATTTCATGATCACGAGCATCCCCTTGAATGGAACCCGGTTCGAAACGAACCTTTCAGGCCAGTACTATCGATTCACGATCGAATTTGGCGAGTTCCCGGAGCCAAAAACCTACTTGTTTTTTATGTGGGCGAATAATAGTGCCGGGTATTTCACCTACGATGATAATAACCGGTATTTTTACTCAGTTAGGCTGCAAACACCGACCGAGCAGAATCCCATCGATTCTGCTGCCCTCATCCAGCGGCTCGAAATCGGGATCGACAATGCAACCACCACGCGGAATCCTCGACCAGCTATCAAAGTTTGGATTAACGAGACATCGAGCGCGTGGATCAAGATCAACGCCTATGAATTTCCGCACCGTTCCGGGGCCCGGTTTTACTCGTTCATTCCCACCCAAGATTTATCATTCGGCGTCAACAACATTTCCATTTTCATCCAGCAGGACAAGATTTATACGAAAAACTTTACCATCACCTGGTTGAACACGTCGTTGGCTTTAACCAAGCTTTATCCAGCAAATGGCAGCACTGTTTTAAACCAGCTCGATGCCATCAATTTCACGGTAAATGATTGGGTGACATGCAACGTCAGCTTGATGGGTCCGGTAAATTTAACTTGGTCAAATATGGTTCCTCGGAAGTCCTTCTCCCTCCGCTGCCATCTCAACAGCAGCTTCGGGAACTATTCTTTGAGCATTCACGTGCTGGATTATTACAGCAACGTTGCCGTATTCACGATGAAATTCACGTTTGCGAAATCATTGCACCCGTATATCACGATCCTATCCCCGATGAACTGGTCATCGCTCGTTAACACGACCATCTCGATCCGGGCGGAACTCTCGGAGGCCTGCAACGTTTCGGTCGAGAACATGAACACCTCATACGTGCTACCGGTCTATCAAGACGTCACGAACGGGTCGTTCTCAGGCCTCCCCGTGATACCTGGCTGGAACTTCATCAACGTGACCGCCACGAATGCAGAAGGGATGGCCAATTCGAGCATATTCAAGGTCAAGAAGCAGCCGTACATCATCCATTCGTTCAACTATGATGTTTTTGTCATTCCCGGCGAACAATTGCACATCAACGTTAATTTTAGTACAAATTACACGGCATCGACATCGGGGCAAGTCTGGTATTCCTTCGATTACAGCGGTTCCTACGTGCCGGCTACTTTCCAGCCCGTCAACACGACGTCCAGCAGCGGTGTTTTGCGGGGTATCTTGCAAGCGGTCATCAACGTCCCCACGAGCGTAAGCAACGTCTTGTTCAATTTCACCTTGAATTTCGGGCCCGAACCCGTTCATTTTGACCAGAGCGGCCACGATTTCCACGTTCCCGTCGAATATCTCTACAAGGATTTGTCCGGCCCGGTGGTCCGCGACATTCGAATCGGCCCCGTGTCGAATGAATATTCAACCCACATCACGTCGAACGACAATGTCGCCGTCGTGGTTAATCTCTATGACGTGACCGGTGTTCGGAACGTCAGTTTGATCTATTCATTGAATAGCAACTTGTCCGGGAACACAACACTGAACATGACCTACCGCAGCGGAGGTAGCAATTGGAACGGTTACTGGAACGTCACCATCCCCCCGCATCTCAACGCGTCGACGATCTATTGTAAAATCGTTATGTATGATGTCTTGAACAATTCTGCTTCATACATTGCTTATTATTCCGTATATGATACGTTAAACGCGAACTTAGACCAGGTAATACCCGGATTGTTGAATCCTGACTATAAGCAAGCCATCATCGGGGCCATCACGACCTTACTCGTGATCATGATCCTCATCATTGCCGTGTTCCTTGTTATCTTCATTGCACTCAACGATCAAAACGTGAAGCGGGAAATGTTCCGCGAGGAAGACCGGATTTTTATTCTAAAGCATGTATGCAAGCTAAGCCCCTCATCAATCAAGAAATATTATTATATCGAACAACTGGTTCAAGACTCGATCGGTTACGTGGCAGGTACGGCCTTGGGTTTTTTACTGCTCGGGCCGCTCTTCGTCGGCATCTTGAAAGTAACTATGGTCGCCTGGACGTTTGATTTCCAGGACCTTTATTACTTTTCTTTCATCACACTGGAGAGCTGGGTCGGGTTGCTCCTCTTGCTATTTATCTTATCCGCGTTACTCTTGAAATTAATACAGGTTGACAAGTATGTCGCTAAAATGGCTTATTAAGCTAGAAGACGTGACCATATCCTACAAAATGGATGTACACCAAAATCCGTCACGATTACCAAATCTTGCAAGCTGGATAAGCAACAAAATTACAAGAGCGATAATCGACCAAAGCCTTCAACAAAAAACTTCACGGATTTTCACGCCATTAAGCGGTATCAACCTGGACGTCAATGAAGGTGAATTTTTATCAATATCCGGCCCGAATGGTAGCGGGAAAACAAGTTTGCTCAAGGTCATGAGTGGCATCATGCAACCCTTCAAAGGGAAGGTTTCATGGCAAGCCATCAACTTCGGATTCGTGTCCCAGTATCAGATCCTGCTCCCCGAGCTGAACATACGCGAGAACATCTTGCTGCCGTTTTACTTGTACAAGGAACGACACGAGCACAATGGGACCTTCCTCGAAAACTTGAACATCGATGATCTGCATAAAAAACTGGACGATTATGTGAAACGGTTCAAGATCGAAGATATCCTTGAAAAGCATCCCGCGACGTGCAGTATCGGCCAACAGCAACGGGCATTGCTCGTTCGAGCCTTGACCATGGATCGGGATGTCATCTTTGCTGACGAACCCGAGCAAAACCTTGATAGCGACGGCCGCATCGAGTTATTCCTTTCCTTCAAGGAAGCTAACACGGCTTTCAAGAAAACCATCGTGCTCGTGACGCAAGAACATCCCGACGTGCTTAAAAAGTATGCCTCGCGTGGCATCAAAATAAAGGATAACAATGTCGTTGAAATCTTTCACAATGGCAATAATTGAGTCGCGCCTTATTTTTCAAGGATCTTGTTTATGTCCAGGTAGAGGCGGCGAGGCAATTCGCCGATCGCGGAATACGCGTCGCATAAAATGATGTAATAAAGCGATTCATGCAATGTCTCGTGAACCACGTCGAACGCCGAGTTGACAAAGACCAGGGTAACTTGTTGGTTGTCTTGCGTCCAACACGAACGGAACTTCCACGCAAGGGCTTCAACTTCTGGACATTCGACAACCCGTAGCAATTTTTGGAGTTCTTCGTCGGTCACTCCCGTGCACTTCAGGAGTGTCAAGTCGCTGCTCGCAATGGCCACGGCCTTGATCCCATAGCTTTTATTATCCTTGATGAAGCTCTTCAAGTAATTGTCAAGGTCTTTGGAATGGGAGCGAACGAGTTGCTTAGACGGAATGTTCAATAATATATCTTGAAGCGTTTTTTCCTCAGAAGGTGCTAGCTTGGACTTGTCGCTGAGCGGTTCTAGTGGCTTTATCATCTTTTCAAAGATGTAATCCAATTTCCGCTTGACCGCCGTCTTGATGCTGTAATATTCGCACCTGACCGTCATCAAGGTGCCCGTCTCGCTCTTTTCCTGGCCATCGAGGAGATTCTCGATCTGGAATTCGGGCCGCGTGTAGATGAGCTCGTTCATGGGCCTGTTTTGCGCACTCGAAAAATTGAACAAGGCGGATACAAGCCCTGCGATCAGGTCAAATTCGGATTCGTGGGTGGTCTGGATCATGCTCTTGGAATAATTGAAAAACAAGATCTTTAAACTCGTGTTTTTCGGTTCGATCGCGAAATCCTTGTTAAAATAGGGAAAACCGGTGGTTGTAATGATGGACATGCCGTAGATCATCCCTCATCCCTCCTCAGTCTTCATCGGTGCCGAACTCGCCTCGCATTTTATCGAGCTCGCCCTTCTCCTTCACGTATTGTTTCCGAGCCTTGGTATACTCGTCGGCCGTTATCTTGCCGGCAACAAGTTTTTGATCTAGGTCGTCCATCTTAGCATCGAATTCTTTCATCTTCTTGCGATTGACTTCGTACTGCTTTCTCTTCTGGCTTTTATCATAATTTTTTATGACCGCAGCGATTGCCGTTTTCACGGCTTGATCGGATTCGTTTTTTTCCGATTCTTGCAAGAAGCTCAAGACGGATTTGACTATATCTGGCTTTTTTTTCGTGATCTCCACGAGATTATTTGCGATGGCCAAGCGTGTCTCTTTTTTCCCGGATTTCAAGGCGTTCGTGAGCTTGGGAACGGCGACCGTCTCCAGGATGTCATTCAAATAGGCACGGATTTCGCTTTGATCCTTCGGCGTGCCATATGAATCGATTTTCTTGTCCAGCAGATAATTCACGAAGATGACCGGCATCTCAGGATTCCATTTCTGGACCTTTTCCTTGTCGATGATTTGGACAATTTGTCCATTTGAAAGTCGAAATATTTTCATAGCTATTCAAATCCCGGTTGGTCTTCTCCCTAAATCCAATCAGCGGTCGATATCTTCGTGGGCAAGTATTCTTCCGTCAAGTACCCGAACCCGTGGGCGCTCAAGCTCTGTATCTCTGCCTTTTCCTTGACCTTCATCATCAATTCCAGATCATCCACCCATCGCTTGTTTTTCTTCACGAAATCCTCGTTGAGCATCTCTTGACAGCGTTTCATATCAGTCTTGTTCATCGGGATGCGACATTCTTTTGGAACGTTGTAGGAATCGAGATCCCTCGTGAGAACGCCTAGAAGATGGATGTTCGGGGTGGCGAGGAACGGGGACTCGTATGATAGTTTTTTCGAGCCACGCAAATAGATGCTATAAATGTAATGCCCGTACGGGTCGGAATCCACCAGGCAGAACGTCGGGATGTTCAAGATCTTGTTGATTTTCTTGAGAAACATGCGCGTCGCTATGTCTGCTGCGCCTCGGCCGGAGATGATAATGCACGGGTAATCTTTCCACCATTTCGCTTCACTGAGCCGCATCATCGCCGCGTCTTTTTCGATGACCAGCACGAATTCGGCATCCGATTCGATGATTTCCACGTTATCGAGGAATGGCGTGATGGCCCAACCCCCCGAGCCCATCGCTTCGAGGTCGATGATATCGTTCTGGTCCTTGATCCGCAGCCGCCCGATGGCTTTTCCCATCGCGGAGGCGACGATGTTCGTGGAATTGCGGATCGTGTGGAGAACTGTCGACAAATCCTCTATAGAGTTGTCGGAATTCACTTGTTCCTTAAAGAGATTAACATCATTATAGAAAACCTCCCGCTTCGTCGCGTGCATATGTTTCTCGAGCAATTGGTTGACGATTTCCAGCACCCGGATGAGTTGCGTCATGTCTTCGACGCTGGTCAAGCTGTGGAAGATTTTTCGGTTCATCTTCTCCCCGAGAAGGAGTAAATCGTTGTTTTCATCGTAAATGATGTTGCTGGAACTTCTCGACGGGACATCCAGTGCCGGGCGGCCCGAGCTCATAATCTCGTCGTAGATGGATTTTGCGACCTCGATGGTTTTTAGGTACGCTGCATCAGCGGGAATTTCATCAACAAAGAGCGCGCCTTGCGGTAATGTCATGGCAACTTCCGTGGCTTCCTTGAGTTTATTTTCAAATGCTTCTCGCAACACGTTGATGGCTTTCTGCTTTCTCGCCGCGGGATTTCCCGTTGCAATACTGGTTCCCAGGTCCGTTTTTTTAGCGCACATGGTTCGGTTCTCGGTCTAATTTTTCGCGCGATCATCGTTTCTTGTAGTAACTTTTCCCGTCTTGGGTTTCCTTTTCGATCTTGCCTTGGTTCAGCAGCGTCTTCAACTTCACTTCGAGGAAGCGTGCATCCGTGATCTCCTTGATGTTCAATGCCTTGATGATGTACGAGATCTTCACCCATTTGCCATCAGGCATGAATTTCAAGATATTCTCCTCGTTGATCTTCACGAGCTCGCCGCCTCCAGCGGGTTCGGCAGATACCTCACTTGGTGGTGCTGCCGGTCTGGGAGCTTGCGCATATTTTGGTGCCGGGGCGGTTTTTTCTTGGGAAACTGGTTTCGTGGGTGCCGCTGGTCCTGCTTGCGGGATAAGGGTTTTCTGCACGGGCGCTTTCTTTTCCGCGGCGGGTTTCGCCCCGGTAGATGGCATAGCCGGCTTCGCTGCTAGCTTTTCCGGGGCCGGGGTTGCCCGCGCTGCGGGAACCTCTACCTTCTTCGCTGGCTTCACTTCAGTCGCTGGCGTGGGCTTGGTCACCCCTGGCTTTTCAGCGATGGCAGGCAGCTTGGTCGGAACCGAGGCAGGAGATGGCGTTACTTCCGCGGCTTTCCTCGGTGCACCGCCGCTGATCGCCATGATAATTTTTTCCTCGAGAACATCCGGGCTCTCAATCTTGCCGTGATATTCTGGTACCTTATTTAGGATGTTGTAAATTGCTCTTGCAACGTGAGGTGCAAATTGGATGAATCTAGACGCGCGTTTTTTGGAGTCTTGGTGTTTTTGCTTCTTAGAAACATATGCGCGAAGGCGGCGCCCTACTTGCTCCAGCGCGAGCTTGATCTCCTTGATCAAGTTGTCGTCTTCGGCTAAAGCTTGTTTTGACTGCGATTTAAACATTAAATGGACGAACGGTCCTGACACGTTGATGAAAATTCGGATGGGGGCTTTTGGAATCCCGTTGTCGAACGTGTCGACCATGTAATTCTTCCAGTTGACCATGCACACGGTTTTCCAGATGGCACAGTCCGCGTTGTCCCGCAATTTTGGCGTTCGATTCACGAAACGGTAGACGACATCAGCTGGTTTTGCCGGGGTCTTCACGTTGCTGCCATATGCAATGGCTGCTTCGACAATAAAAGCAAGACCCT
>Ga0315277_10008550_pt1 | contig 13152 bp, 12 predicted proteins | sample YL17G05_15_MG_FD_203695 | JGI IMG/M metagenome (GOLD analysis project Ga0315277, IMG submission 203695) | Sediment microbial communities from Yellowstone Lake, YNP, Wyoming, USA - YL17G05_15 | ecosystem: Environmental > Aquatic > Freshwater > Lake > Sediment | place: USA: Wyoming | collected...
CTGCCGCAGATCGCGCGGGAGCTGGGGGTAGACGGGATTGTCGAGGCCTCGGTGATGCGCTCCGGAGGCCGGGTGCGGATCACGGTCCAGCTCATCGAGGCGCGCCAGGACCGGCATCTGTGGGCGAACAACTACGAGCGTGAGATGACGGACGTGCTGGCGCTGCAGTCGGAACTGGTGCAGGCGATTGCGGGCGAGATCCGGGTCCAAGTAACGCCGCAGGAGAGCGAGCGGCTCAAGATGGGCCGCCGTGTCGATCCCGAGGTCTACGACGCCACGCTCAAGGGGAAGGCGAGGCTTGAGTACGCAGTGCGTGAGGGGGAGTTGCATCAGGCAATCGAGCTGTTCCAGAAGGCAATCGACCGGGATCGGACCTACGCTCCAGCCTGGGCGGGATTAGGCGAAGCCCTGTGGAGCCTGGCCATGACAGGGTTCGAGTTCGTCGCCCCGGGGGAAGTGCGCGACAAGGCGATCGCGGCGGCCGACAAGGCGCTAGAGCTGGACGGAACCCTCCCGGACGCTCACAAGGCGCGCGCGGTCATCGCCATCGACGCGGAATGGGATGTCGCGAAGGCGCAGCGGCATTTCGAAAGGGCCCTCGAACTGCGGCCCGGATACGCGGCCGCCCACAATCTGTATGGCCAGATGCTCGGTTGGACACCGCTTTCCCGTTTTGACGAAGCGCGCCGGCATTTTGACCGGGCCCGCGAACTCGATCCGCTTACGCCCTGGAACGACATCAACTTGGTCCTTTGGTGGTACTATCAGGGGCGGCCCGAAAGGGCCTTCGAGGAGGGCGAGCGGGCACGTCGGCGGAACCCGACGATCTGGATCATCCCCTGGGCAATGGGATTCGCCCAACTCCGTCTCGGGCAGCCGAGCAAGGCCGTGCGCGAGTTAGATGCGGCGCTCGAGTTGCTCCGCCCCGAACGCCCTGCGGCCGTCCTCGCTTCCCTCGGCCTGGCTTACGGGCTGGAGGGCCGCCGAGCTGACGCCCTCAAGATTCTGGCCGAGATGGAGCAGGCGTCGCAGAAACGCCACATCTCGCCGGCTTCTCTTGCGGTGGTGTATTCAGGGCTCGGTCGAATGGACGAGGCTTTCCAGCTTCTCGATCGAGCCCTCGATCAGCGGACTCCTTCGCTGATCGCTTTGACGCCGTACGATCCACACTGTGTCGCCCTGCGGCGCGACCCACGCTGGAAGTCCTTCATCGACCGGCTCCGGCGGCTCGTGCGGCTGCCTCCGGGTACTCCCAATCCGTACTCGTAGCGCGGCGCGGCGACGTGGCCACGGTTCACCCGAGAGTCCGCCTCATCGGCGCCTGGCGCTCGTTGGCCTCGTCGCCCGAGGCATGCTGCCGTCGTGCCGCCACGCCAACGATACACGGTGATACCGAGTGTCACGCAAGGAACTGCGTGACAGCAAAATGAATGGGCTTCGATTCCCGCTGGCGCTGGCACGACGTTCCTTTCCGGGTCCCCTGGCGATTGCCGCGATACAAGGCGCAGTGTGGACTTGGTCAAAAGAAGAACCGGATCTGAATTTCGGGCCGGCCCCCATGACCGGCCGCACCATCTCGCATTACCACATCGTCGGGAAGCTGGGCGAGGTCAGGATGGGGGTGGTATTCCAAACCAGCCACGCGCAGTGGGACTGAGACACGTTCAAAGAAGCATAGGGGAACTGGAGAGCCGACAAGAACAACAAGGAAACGGACATCCTCGTTCGGAAAGGCTGCCCCGGGTGAGCCGGCGGGCCGTGGGGTCCACGAGCGTGCCGGGCGGGGCGAAAGGCCGTGCCGGGTGTGCCGGCAGGCCGTGGGGTCCACGAGCGTGCCGGGCGGGGCTCGGAAAGGCCGTGCCGGGTGCGCCGGCAGCCCACGGGGTCCGCGCACGTGCCGGGCGCGGCTCGGAAAGGCAGCGCCGGCGGGTCAGGGGGTCCACGCGCGCGCCGTGCGGGAAGGTCATTCTTGGCGCTTGTGTTTGCCGAGTTTTTACAGGTGTGATACCATTAAGGTGCTCTCATGCCTGACCGCGCGGAGCAATCCCCCCAAATCCCGAGCAACGGAGTGAGTAACACCACCGAATGAGTTGCACCGTCTTTCTTGGAAATCTGCCCGTTTGGGTGACCGCGGACGACATCAAGTCCTGGCTTGCCGCCGAGAACCTGGTCGCCGACAGCATTAAGGTCATCCGCAACCCCGAGACCCAGGAGTCGAAAGGTTTCGCTTTCATCGATGCGCCCAACCAGGACGAGATGAACTCCATCATCCGTCGTTTTGACCGGGCGCCGCTGGAGGACCGGCTCCTCAGGGCCAACCCGGCTCAGCCTCCGAGGCCGAAAGGCGCCATCGCGGCCAGGACCCCCGTGACCGGCGGCGGCAGCGCCCCCCCCGGCGGGAGCGGCGGCGGCAGCGCTCCGCCGGAGCGTGCGCGCCGCCCCCCCAGGAAACCCAAGCGCGGCCGTGCGGCCCAGACGCCGCACAGCGCGTTTGCCGAGGAGCTGGCAAAGGCGCTGTAGTCTCCGGCCCACCCTCGAAGAATCCGCTGCCGGGACTCGCGGAGCCTCCGCCGCGGGTGGTTGTGTCCCCCCTGGTTCTTTTCCCGAAAATATTCACACTCCGGTGCTATACTCAAGGCCGGGTTTTGTCGTACCGTATATGAATATCGGTTATTGACGGCGGATTGGCCCAGTTGGCCAGACTGTGTAACGAGGATTTGTATGCTTAACGATCTGTTTTTCGTGCGGGTCTTTTTCATCTTAATCCTGGCCCTTGCGGGTTTCTTTCTGAGACCTTTCGGATTGGCCGCCGTGTGGGCCACTCTGGCCGGGCTGGTGTTTGGATTTGGCGTCGTTTTATTTGAAGTTCGTCTGAAGCAGGTGAGTCTGAAGCGGCTGATCGGCGCCGCGATCGGTTCGGTGCTCGGCATTCTGGGCGCCTACCTGATGTCGCTGGTGATCGGCGGCGCCATTCAGGGCGACCTGGCGACTCCCCATCACACGGTGCCCTTTCTGCAACTCGGGATTCTCCTGTTGATGACCTATGTCGGCCTGATCGTGGGCGCCAACAAGGGGGACATGCTCAACCTTTCGGCGCTGGGCGGGTTGTTCGGCGGCGAGAAGGTTTCCAAGCACACCTTCAAGATCCTGGACACCAGCGTCATTATCGACGGGCGCATCGCCGATATCGCCGAAACGGGTTTTCTGGACGGCAGCCTGGTGATCCCGCAGTTCGTCTTGCGCGAACTGCAACTGGTCGCCGATTCGGCGGACTCGATGAAGCGCAACCGCGGACGGCGCGGCCTGGATATCCTCCAGCGCATTCAGAAGATGGCGCAGTTGACGGTCCAGATTCTCGAAGACGACTTCCCCAACATCCGGGACGTCGACATGAAGCTGATTGAACTGGCCAAGACCTACGACTGCAAGATCATCACCAACGATTTCAACCTCAACAAAATCGCGCAGTTGCACGGCGTCGAGGTCCTGAACATCAACGAGCTGGCCAACGCCCTGAAGCCCATCGTGCTGCCGGGCGAAATCATGCGCGTCTTCATCCTCAAGGAAGGCAAGGAGTACAACCAGGGCGTGGCGTATCTGGACGACGGGACCATGGTGGTGGTGGACAATGCCAAGCGGATGATCTCCAAGACCATCGACATCGCCGTCACCAGCGTCCTGCAAACCACGGCCGGCAAGATGATCTTCGGCCGGTTCGACGAGCGGGTCCACTCGGTATACGAGAAGGCGCACACGGAGCGCCCGGAGCGCCCCAAGAGCGAACACGCTCCCAGTCCCGCTTCCCCGCACCAGTAGGAAACGTGGTGACAGGCACGACGTTCCCCGGAAAACCCTGGGGACACGCCTGCGGGGTGGTTTCAGCGATTGTTTTCGTGAAGCCAGCTCGGAGTGTCCCCGGGTTTTCCGGGGAACGTCCCGTCTGTCCCCGCGTTTCCGGTAGAATTAGGACGTAGGCGAACATGCGAGTCTCCGTCATATTGCCCGCTGCGGGTCTCGGCACGCGCATGGGCCGCGCGCAGCCGGAAAAGAACGGCACCAGCCGGAAGCAATTCATGCTGCTGGACGGGTTGCCGATCCTGCTGCACACCGTCCGGAAATTCCAGGCTTGTGCGGCGGTTTCCGAAATCGTGGTTGCCTTGCGGGCCGAGGACATCGAGTGGGTCCGCGAGATGCTCGACAGCGAATCGCCGGCGCGCCCGGTCCGGCTGGTGGAGGGCGGCGACTCGCGGCAGGAGTCGGTCGAGAACGCGCTCGCCGCGATCGCGCCCGACACGACGCTGGTTGCCGTGCACGACGCCGTGCGGCCTTTCATCGACCTGGACACCCTGGACAAGGTCTTGGGCGAAGCCGATGCGACCGGCGCCGCGATCGTCGGCATCGTGCCCGTCGACACGGTGAAGCAGGTCCATCGGAACAAGATTCGCGCCACCATTCCGCGCGACCACCTGGTGCTGGCCCAGACGCCGCAGGTCTTCCGCGCCGATCTGCTTCGGCGGGCGTTCGCCAAAGCCCGTGAAGACGGTGTCACCGGCACGGACGAAGCCAGCCTGGTCGAGCGGCTCGAGCAAGTGGAAGTGAGCGTCGTGGTGGGCAGCGACCGCAACATCAAGATCACCAAGCCCACCGACATGGAGCTGGCGCGGCTGTTTCTTTCCGAAGAGGCGGCGAGGCCCGAACCGGCGTGAGCGCTCCCGAGTACCGCACCGGTTTGGGCTGGGACATGCACCGCACCGGTCCGGGCCGGCCGCTGATCCTGGGCGGCGTGGCCATCCCGGCCCAGTTCGGTCTCGAGGGCCACTCCGACGCCGACGTACTCGCGCACGCCATCACCGACGCAATCCTGGGCGCGGCCGCCCTGGGCGACATCGGCATGCACTTTCCGGACACCGACCCGCGCTGGAAGGGCGCCGGCAGCCTGGGGTTCCTGCGCCATGCGTCGAGCCTGGCGCGCGAGCGCGGTTTCGAGCTGGTCAGCGTCGATTCCACGGTGATTCTGGAACGGCCGAAGCTCCACGACTATCGCGCGGCGATTCGAGAGAAGTTGGCCGAAACGCTGGGCCTCGCGCTGGACCGTGTGTCGGTGAAGTTCAAGACCGCGGAAAAGGTCGGGCCGGTGGGTGAGGGCCGCTCGGCGGAGGCGCAGGCAATCGTCACGCTGCGCCGTCTTCCGGACGCGGGCTGATTCCGACCCACAACACCCCCGCCACCGCGGCCAGCGCCGCCGCGACCAGCAGCGCGTTTTCCCAGCCAATGCTTGCGGCCAGCACCGGGGTAAGAGCCGGCGAGATCAACCCGCCCAGGTTCGATCCCATGTTCATGACGCCGCCCGCGGCGCCGCTGCGTGGGCCGGCGATCCGGATCATGGTCGCCCAGAAGGGACCTTCCACGCTCAGCACCAGGGCGGTCGAGACGGCCAGACAGACGGCGGCCAGGTGGGCGTTGGTGGTGTGCGCGCCCAGCGCCAGGAACACGCTCGATCCGGCCAGACCGGCGAACGGCACGATGCGCCTGCCCCCGGCCAGACGGTCCGAGATCCAGCCTCCCAGCGGAATCGAGACGATCGACAGAATCCAGGGCAGCGCTCCAAACAGTGCGCCGCGCAGCAGATCGAAATGGCGCACCTCGACCAGATACAGGTAGAACCAGAACACGAAGATGTAGCCGACGTATCCTTGCAGCGTGTAGCTGATGGTCAGCAGGATGAAGCTGGTCGAGCGCGGAAGCCCGCGAACCGTCTCCGCCTTGCCGGCCCCGCGCAGGCCTTCGGGTTCTCCAACCGCGAGCCAGACGAGCGCCACGGCGAGAGCGGGGAGAGCGGAAACCAACAACGCCGCGCGCCATCCCCAGCCAACCATCACCGCGCTGACGAGAGGCGGCGCGGCGGCCGAGCCGACGCCGATGGCCGCGATCACAAGACCATTGGCCCGCCCTTGCTCGGCCGGCGGAACGCATTGCGCTACAGCCTGCGCGGCGGAAGGAAACGTGGGCGCCTCTCCGACGCCGAGCAGGAAGCGCAACGCCAGCATCGCGGTCAGCGCGAACGGTCCCCAGATGGGCGCCGCCAGCAGCGCGGTCGCCCCCACCCACCACAGCGCCGCGCCGGCCAGCACGCGCCGCGCGCCGTAGCGGTCCGCCAGCATTCCTCCTGGAATCTGAAACAGCGCGTAGCCCAGCAGGAACGCGCTGAACACGCGTCCCATCACCACCTGCGAGAACCCGTACTCCTTCATCAGCAGGACTCCGGCGACGGACAGGTTCACGCGGCACAGGTAGCTGGCGGTGGCGGTGGCCGAAAGCAGGCCGACCAACCGCCACACGCGCCGCGGGCGGTTCACGGCTGTGCCAGCCTCTTGTGCATCAGGGTTTCCGAGGCGCCTTCGATGATGTAATCCTTCAACTCCCCGACCGGGACATAACCGTGGCGTTCGTAAAGCCGCCGCGCCCGCTCATTGAAAGACGACACGCACAGGAAAATGTGGCGCGCGCTGGCGGCGAAGTGCGCTTCGGCGTGGGCCAGCAGAAGCGCGCCGACGCCGCGCCCGCGCGAGCGCTCGGCGACGGCGATCGAGGCGATATAGGGCGACCCGGCGACGCCGCGCGGGTGCAGCAGAACGAAACCGCAAGGCTCCTGGCCGGCGTGCGCCACCCACAGCAGGTACTCCGGATGCCGGCAGACGGCGCGGCACCGCTCCAGCCCGCGCCCCAGCGTGATCCACGGGTCGGAGCCGGTCATCAGTTGCGCGCACCACTCGCGCTCGGCGTCCGTCGCTTGGCTGATCGTGATCATGCCGCGTCAGCGCACGCCGCTGGTCTCGCGCGCCGCCAGGAATTCGTCGCCGGCCTTCCAGGTGGGCAGCCGGTCGATGTTCGCCGCCGTTTTGCCAACCAGCATCGAGAACCGCGCGATCTGCTCCAGCCCCGAGAAATCCCAGTCCTCGTGGAATTCGTCCGAGGGCTGGTGATAGTGTTTGGCGTTGAACTCGGCGAAGATTTCGGCGCCCGTGCCTTGCGGCTTGCTCAGGTAATCGCTGCCCAGGTGAATCGAGAACGAGGGGATGCCGGCCTTGGCGAACGAGAAGTGGTCGGAGCGGTAGTAGCTGCCCTGCTCGGGGCGCGGATCGGGCTTGATCTCGAACTGGAAGCGCCGCGCGGCGTCTTCCACCATTGGGTAGAAAGTGGTGCGCTCGGCGCCCGCGGCCACGATGTCGCGGGTGCGCCCGAGCGGGAAGAAGGCGTCGAAGTTCAGCCCGGCCACGGTCCTGCCGGGCGGGATCAGCGGGTGCTGGGCGTAATACTCGGAACCGCGCAGGCCGCCCTCTTCAGCGGTCACGGCCAGGAACAGCGCCGAGCGCTTGGGCTTCTGCCCGAGCGAGGCCCAGGCCCGCGCGATCTCGAGCAGAATGGCGCAGCCGGTGGCGTTGTCCACCGCGCCGTTGTAGATCGAGTCGCCGTTGACCGGCGTGCCGATGCCCAGATGGTCCCAATGCGCGCTGAAGATGACGGCTTCCGAAGCCAGCGCCGCATCGCTCCCCGGAACCATCGCGGCGACGTTGCGCGTCGCGATCTGGCGGACCTTCGACGGGATGCGGCCGCGGATGCGCAGGCCCAGCGGGATGGGCCGGAAATCGCGCGCGTCGGCGGCTTTCACCAGTTCGGCGACCGTGTGGCCGCTGGCCCCGAGCAGCTTTTCGCCGGCTTCGGCGGTGAGCCATCCGGTGAAGGCCAGCGCGGCTTGGCCGGCTTCCAGTTTCACCTGCGGGTTCTCGTGGCCCCAGGAGTTTCGCACCACCTCCCAGCCGTAGCCGGCGGTGGGCGTGGTGTGGATGATCAGCGCCGCGACGGCGCCCTTGCGGAGGGCCTCCTCGTACTTGAAGGTCCAGCGGCCATAGTAGGTAAGCGCGCGCCCGCCGAACAGCTTCGGGTCGTCCGATTGCGGCTCGTTAGTGAACAGCACGACCACCTTGCCTCGCACGTCGGCGTTCTTGAAGTCGTCCCACTGGTACTCGGGCGCGGTAATGCCGTGGCCGACGAAGACGGCTTCGGCGTCGAACTCGTCGATCGCGTTCTGCCGTTGCGAGACGCCGACGAACTCGTCGCTCCATCGGAAGGAGATCGGCGCGCCCTTGCCCGAAGCGCCGAGCGTGACACTGGGCTCGGTGGTCACGCCGGTCAGCGGCACGCGCTGGTAGTAGGCGCCGTTGTCGCCCGCCGGCTTTGCGCCGGCCAGCTCGAACTGCGTGGCCAGGTACTCGGTGGCGAGCTGTTCGCCCCGCGTGCCCACGCCGCGCCCCTCCATCAGGTCGGTCGAAAGAAACCGAGTGTGGGCGCGGATCCTGGCGCCGGAAATGTCTTGGAACTGGGCCGGGGCGGCCGCGGCGAGGAGTGCGAACAGACCGAGGAGTCTCATCATTAACAGTGTAATGGGGATCGCCCCGCCCGTCCTACCGGTCCGGCACTTTCACTGCGGGCGCGCCGGTTGAGAAGTAACGGGTTCGATCATCCGGAAGTGATTTTTGTTCTCCACGTGGCAGGGGTATACTCTCTCCATGCGGATTGCCTTCGTGGTCCTGCTGCTCGCTATTGGCGGGCTTCTGCTCTATTTTGCTCGCCAGCAATACCTGAAGGTGAATAGCGAACTGGCCTCGATGAGGGAAGTCCAGGGTCTGTTCGAGGGCATTGCTCCCGAGACCGGAAACCTCACCTTTTCCTATCAGCTCGGCGAGAAGGCATACCGGTTCTGGGCGTCGCGCCCGTTCGGCTATCCGAAGATCCGCCCCGGGGACAGAGTGGCCGTTGTCGTTCCGCCGGGAAGGCCGGCCGAGGGCAAGCTGCGGCACTGGTCCACACTCTACGTGACCCCGATGGTTCTTTCCGGCTTTGTGCTCGTCTGCCTCCTGCTGGCTTATGCGAGCTACGCGGCCCTGGGACCGAGCCAGGCTCGGGTGTCGCTCGCGCCATCGCCCGTTGCCGCGTTGGAGGCTCCGATCGAGCTCCACACTCCGGGGGACATGGCGGTGGTGATTGTGATTCTCGCCATTGTCGCTTTCTGCTTCGCGGCGTTGAATATTTTGCGCCCGGAAACCCTGTGGACTCGCTGGCTCGCCTACCCCGCCGCGTTTCTCGCCGTGATCCTGGGGATTGCCCTGATCTTTGCTAGTCGAAGCGTTCGCCAGATGCGCATCCGCGCTGACGACAATGGGATCGAAAAGATTTACGGGTCCGATTCCCGGCGAATCAAGTGGAGCGATGTGGCCGGACTGAGGATGCGACGAGCTTACCGGGAGGAGTACACGGGACCGGCAAGTTCAACCGGAAGAATGAAGAGCAAGGTCTACGGCTCGCCGTCGCTGATTCTCCTCGACAAGACCGGGAAGGAACTGCTCGAACTGAGAGCGGACTGGGCACCGAGCGACCAGTGCCGCAGGCTGTTCGACTACATCCCGGTGCGGACGGGGCTTCCCGTGCAGAGCGAGGAGAAACGGGATCTGTTTTAGTGGTGGCACGGCCTTCAGGCCGTGTTCTCTCCACAGCCTGAAGGCTGTGCTACCTCGAACTGCGGGAACAAGGCCGCCGGCAGAGGTTCCTCGCGGAACAACTCCGGCGCCATCACGCCGAGCGGCTCCTTGACCGCCGGGCGGAAACCGAGTTGCGGCAGGATGTCGCGCTCGAATTCGAGCCCCGGCGCGATCTCCTCCAGGCGCACGCCGTCGGGCGTCAACCGGAAAACCGCCGCTTCGGTGACGTAGAGCACTTCCTGCCCGGTGGCGCGCGCGTTCCGGCCGCTGAAGGTCACCTGGCGGACGCGCTCGACGAACTTGGGCGCGCCCAGCTTGACGGCGCGCAGTCCGGCGCCGGCGACCTCGAACTTGCCGCGAACCGCGAGCGTGCCGCAGAAGACCGCCTTGCGCGCCTTCTGCGAAATGTCGATGAAACCGCCGATGCCCACGATGGTGTCGCCGAGCTTGCTGACGTTGACGTTGCCTTCGGCGTCCACTTCGGCGAAGCCGAGGAAGGTCACATCGACGCCGCGGCCGTGATAGAAGGCGAACTGCTGGCCGGTTTCGACGATGGCGGTCGAGTTGTAGGCCGCGCCGAACTCGAGCCCCTCGGCCGGGATGCCGCCGATCTGCCCCTGCTCGATGGTGGCGACGACCTGGTCCGCGAAGCCCTGCTCGCGGGCCACCTTGATCACCCCGTCGGGCATCCCGAAGCCGACGTTGAGCACCGCGCCGGGGCGGAGTTCCATCGCCGCGCGCCGCGCCACCACCTTGCGCAGGCTGAACTCGAACGGCGGGAATTCGCTTTCGGGCTTGCGCGTGTCGCCCGCCAGCGCCGGCTCGTAGAAGATCTCGTAAGTCATGCCGTGCGCCGGGTCGACGATCAGGCAGTCGACGAAGATGCCGGGCACCCGGACATCGCGCGGGTCGAGCGAGCCGGCCTCGACCACCCGCTTAACCTGCGCGATGGTGATGCCGCCGTTGGCGCGCGCCGCCTGCGCCATGGCCAGGTTGTGCCAGGGCGCGACCTCTTCCCGCATGCTGATGTTGCCCTGCGCGTCGGCGACGGCGCCTTTGATCAGAGCCACGTCGATGGGGATGGCAGGGTAGAACAGATACTCCTTCCCATTGCGCCGGGCCAGCTCGACGATGTCCTCCCGCGTGACGTGGTTCAGCTTGCCGCCTTCCAGGCGCGGGTCGACGAAGGTGTGCAGGCCGATCTCGGTCATGTAGCCCGGAGCGCCCGCCGCGGCGGCGTGAAACAGTTGCACGATCACGCCGGCTGGGAGGCAGTACGCCTCGAACAGATTCCGCGCCGCCAGTTTCGCCATCGACGGCGACATCGACCAGTGACCGCCGACGATGCGGGCGTACATCTCCGGATGCGCCATTTGCTCCAGACCGCGGTTGCCCTGGTTGCCGACGCCGAACGGATGGATCAATTGCAGGCCCCGAGGCGCGCCGGAAGCCCGGAAACGCCGCCCCAGCGCCTCCAGCATCCGTTCCGGGATGGCGTGCCCGGCGCCCGAGCCGCCGATGGCGACGGTTTGACCGTCGCGGATCAGCTCCGCCGCCTGGTCGGCGGTCAGGATGGGTTTTTCGAGTGGCGAGCGCATGGCCGATCACCTCCCGCGATAGACCGGCCGGCGTTTCTCCAGGAACGCTCGCGTGCCTTCCGCGCGGTCCTCGCTCGCCGCCACGGCCGCCGAGGCCGCCGCTTCGAATCGCAGACCTTCTTCGATTCCGCAGCGCAGGCCCACGTCGACGCACTCCAGGATCAGGGCCGCGGCGACCGGCGCGTTCTCCAGGATGGTCTTCAGCAGGTTCCGGCAGAAGGGAACCAGCTCGGCTTGCGGGACGACGTGGTTCACCAGACCGATGCGTTCGGCTTCCGCGGCGTCGATCCGCTTGCCGGTCAGCATCAGCTCGAGCGCGCGGCCGCGGCCCACCAGCCTTGGCAGCCGCTGCGTGCCGCCGTTGCCCGGGAAGACGCCGATCTTCACCTCCGGCAGGCCGAGTTTGGCGGTCTCGGCGGCGACGCGCAGGGTGCAGCACATGGCCAGTTCCAGGCCCCCGCCCAGCGCGTAGCCGTTGATGGCGGCAACCGAGGCTTTGGGCATCGTTTCCAGACGCCGCAGGATGGCTTGATCCCGCAGGCAACGGGCTTTCCACTCCAGCGGCGTCGCCTCCACCAGTTCGTTGATGTCGGCGCCCGCCACAAAGGCCTTCTCGCCCGCGCCGGTGAGGATGAGTGCCCGGTGCTCCGGATCGCTCTCGACGCGCCGCAACGCGTCGTCAAGTTCGGTCATTGTGGCAACGCTCAGCGCGTTGAGCTTGTCCGGACGATTGATGATGAGGGTGGTAATCCCGTCTTCCGACGGTTCAAGACAGATGTTGGCATACCGCATCGGCTGACCCGTCCCACCGTATCGTCCCGGCCAGGACAGTGTCAAGCGGGAAACGCGGGGACAGACGGGACGTTCCCCGGAGAATCCGGGGACACTCCGGGCTGGCTTGACGGAAACAATCGCTTGGAGTAGCCCGCAGGCGTGTCCCCAGGATTTTGCGGGGAACGTCCCGTCTGTCCCCGCGTTCACTAACGTTCGACGGTTGGCAGATGCAGGCCTTTGTGAATCGCGTACAGGGCCAGTTCCAGGCGGTCGGAAACACCCAGCTTGTCGAAGATGTTGTGCAGGTGGTTCTTCACCGTCTGCTCGCTGATGAACATCTTCTCGGCCATTTCCTTGTTCTTGTAACCCTGCGCGACGAAGCTGACGATCTCGCGTTCCCGCGCGCTGAGCGGGGAGCGCTCACGCGGCTTCGCCGAACCGCTGGCGGCTGACTCGCCGCCGGCGGTGGCGAACTGTCTCATCACCGCCGCGGTGGTGTGCGAATCCAGCCAGATCTCTCCCGCGTGGACTTTGCGGATGCTCTTGACAATGAGCTCGGGAGCGGTCTGCTTCAGCACGATGCCGGAACATCCGAGTTTCATCGCCTGAAGAAACTCGTTCTTGTCTTCCGAAGCCGTCAGCACCACCACTTTCGTGCGGCGATACGAGGTCTGAAGCGCCTGCAGCGCCGCCAACCCGTCCAAGTTCGGCATCCGGAGATCCAGCAGGACGATATCCGGATCGAGCTGACCAACCAGCTCCAGTGTTTCGCGTCCATCAGCGGCCTCTCCAACCACCTCGATATCGTCTTCGAGGCTGAGCAGCCTGTGCAGACCATCCCGGACGATTGGATGGTCGTCCGCGATAAGGACCCGGATGCGGCGAGCCGAGCCGCTGTCTTGAGCCTGAGGGGCGGCTTCTTCGGTGCTGGCAAACTCGTCGGTCATGGCTAGTCCTAGTACTACCTCCTCCACCCGTTCATTTCGTCGGGATCTTTCCCCGCCAATAGTACTTGATGGATCAAGGTAACCCTTAGATGCACCGAAGTTTCACCTTACCACACTCAGAGTGAACGAGCGGTCACATAATGTGCAAAAATCCTGGGGACACGCCTGCGAGGCGCGTGCGGGGACAGGGGGGTGTGTCCGGACGGGGACAGGCCGGACGTCCCCGGATTTCCTGCACGTTCTCACTCGCCCAGGACGTCCAGGCGGACCCAGCAGGCCCGCGTCGCACGCGCCGTT
>Ga0315277_10008551_pt1 | contig 13150 bp, 8 predicted proteins | sample YL17G05_15_MG_FD_203695 | JGI IMG/M metagenome (GOLD analysis project Ga0315277, IMG submission 203695) | Sediment microbial communities from Yellowstone Lake, YNP, Wyoming, USA - YL17G05_15 | ecosystem: Environmental > Aquatic > Freshwater > Lake > Sediment | place: USA: Wyoming | collected...
GTAATACTTTTTAAGGGATGATTGCTTCATGGTTTCTACAATCCTGATATGCGGGTGTAGTGTAGTCTGGTATCACTTAAGCTTGCCAAGCTTAAAACTCGGGTTCAAATCCCGGCGCCCGCACTCTTCTTGATTATTAACCTTACTTACTGCACCAATAAATGAGAAATACTCCTGTAATTTGTTCTCAAGGAACTTACTAATAACTAGTCCATGGTCCCTTGCCTTGGTTATCAATTCCTCATCAACCAGAAGATTCAATGGTTTCTTTGTCATGCGCATGAATACGCATAATACTATATTAAATTACTCTTTTCAGACAGACTACAACTCTAATTCAACAAGGTTACCTATCTACAGAGAGATGTATTTACTATATTTATCCCTCATACATCGTTATCTACCAAGTATTCTTTCAACATCCTTACCAGTCATGAATTGACTCAACTGCCATTCTTTGGTTCTCCTATCAATTAACTTTTCACCATCTTTTTGCCTCATATCTGATGTCACTTTTTTTACATAAGCTACGTTTGTGTTATATTTCAAAGATAGAACCTCTGGCTCTTTTCCTTGTCTGATATCTGCTTTAAGATTTTCTAATTTAGAATTTGTCATTGTTGATGGTTTTGAAATTATATCTGTTAAAATTGATGAGATTTCCACATGATTTTTACCTTCGATGACACTATCAATGAGTTTGGAAAAGTCTTCTATAAACTCCTTCAATATAGGTTTAAGATAGATAGAAGCAAAAAATTCATCTGGATATAGAAATCGGTTTGTTATATGTTCTTTGATAGGGAGAGTAATTATACTGTCATTTGCACATCTCTCTTTAATACAAGCTACATTCCTTTTATTCATAGCCAATATCCAGATTCTTTTCTTTTTAGGGTCATGTCGTTTAAATCTATCGAGAATTTCATCATTAAACATCTTTTTTGATATTCCATGGGGATATTTTTTCCAGTTTTTAACTTCAATAAAACATTCAAAAGTTTTCGTATGATAGGGTCTGAATTTGAGATAAAAATCAATTCCTTTTTTACCTTGTCTGTTAGCTCTATGATGAGTACGAATGGTAAAGGTTTTACCACCAACTTTTGCAACACTGTATCCTTTATTAAATAAACTTTGTTTTATACCATATTTCACAAAAGCTTCGCCAATATCACCGAGTCTATACTTCAAAGATTTATTACTATTCAATATCTTGTTAAGTTTTTGATTAGCCACTATTGTGACTGCATCTATTTCATCCATATTTACAAATATTCATATTAAAAATTGCTTAATATTTTATTCGTTAAATTAACGGTAAGATTCGTTATTCGTTATTGTTTCAAGAAATTGCATTTGGTTGAGGTGACATAAACAACCCTTGAAAATATATCCTTCTTCGTAAACCTTCTTTGTCACAAATACATGATTTAACGTTATTTTGAAAATATATTCTCCAATTGATGAACGAATTCCCATTAATAATGAATTAATTGATTCTCTCCTGTAGGAGAAAAAACTGCCATGATAAACATCGATTTGAAAAATAAGCCCCTTCTATATGCATATTTGCTGAAAATCTCGTAATCTATTGCACATTTCAAAACACCTATGGAATTATTCAATATTGGTGTAAATCAAAAGAGTCTGGGAACGTCTTGGGTGTATCTACATTCTAACCTATTGAAGTAGCAGATAAATGTTATTTTATATTGTTTCTTTTTATTAACTTCCTAGTAGATATAACGAATCTTCACCATTGAGAATTTTACCTTCTGGTGTGGTAAATGTGATTTTAACATTGGCGTAACTGATTTCTGAACTGGGTTGTACTAAAAACGATGAATAACTAATTCTTGGAAATTCATATATCAATGCATCTCGATTGAATGCTCCTATGCCCCTGGTTGTTTGTTGGAAATCATCTGCTATTACAGTCAACGACGTTCTATACAACACAATAGGTGTATCAGTCGATGTTTCAATGGTCATACTTACATGTCCATCATAAGCTGTCTCATATTCATTTATATCTTTTAAAATAAAATATATTTTTACCCCATCTGTACCTTCTTTATATGCTGAAACTTCATCAATATACTCTGGCATTGTTTTATGTATAGGTGTTGTACATCCACTTAACAACCCAACACAAACAAGCAGGGCAGCGATTCCTATGATTACTAATTGTTTTTTCATTTAATTCCGTTTCCTAATTTTTTTCTACTAGATTAGCTAATCCCCAAAGTAAAGCGAAAATAAAAAATGAAAGTCCTATTGCGAATAAACCAAACGAGTTATAAAAAGCTAACATAATCGTTGTCTCTCCCTGTACTCTAATAGAGAACATAGCGATTCCTGCCAAGAGACATATGATAAGTGAGATAACACTACAAACACGCAATAATATCCCTAAGTTGGTGCGTTGTGGTTTTATTTTAATTTTCTCTTTGTTGACTATATGCGAGTTGTCTATATGTGGAGAGTATTCTTCTGTGATGCTTTTCAATACGTTTTCTTTTTTTATTTGACTTTTATCTTGAGATATATCTGTATAGCAACTTAAACATAGTTTTTTACCTTTAACTTCATAATATGATGTAGTATCAGAATCACAAGCTTCGCATTTTACCAAAACCTTTGCCTCCGCCTTATCGTTTTGTAACTATTCCTTCTTTAATAACCTATACATCTAAAACTTGACCCAGGTTTTGTGCTAATCATTGATAGATATAAAAAGAAAAAAAAGAGGGATTCTCAATACCCAAGCAGTTGCCGTAGTAGTGGAAACGCATGGGGGAATCGCTGGAATAACAACTCCAAGAACTGTAGTATCGGATTATACGAATATGGCATCGTGATAGGCAAGGGATCAGACCATTCGCTTTGTTTTCCATGTACGTCTTTTACTGCTACTTTGACTTGATAACTACCTTTAGTAACCCAGGTATGATTTGCACTAATCATTTCACCAGAATTCTTTGGACCAATCCAACCACTGTAAGTACCATCACCCCAATCAAATAAATAATATATTTTATCACTATCAGGGTCGTTCCCAGTTGCTTTATAAGTGTGTCCTTCCTTTATTTTCCCTTCTGATGGACCTGTAGGTGGTTGTGGTTTTTCGGGGCTGTTGGATTCTGCTGCAATAGATAGTGTAGGATCTCCAAATAGTTGCCATTCAAGCACTGTTTTATATTCTCCCCCATCATTTATTCTATGTGTCATCATATAATTCTCAATAGTCCAGCACCACATTTCTCCAAGGGTTATCGCACCTTGTTCTCTATAGGATCTAAAGGTTTCAATTGCTATGCCTTCGATTAATCCTTCTACGACATACTCTGCTATATATGCATATCCAAGACCTGTTGCGCCAAAACTAGCGATACCTCCACCATTTTCATTAGAGAGCCAAGTATACGAGAAACAGGTCTGGTCTTTGCTGAATTTGCTAACGCTACACGCAGCAGTAATTATTATTGGTAGTTTATCACCATTTGACAAATCATTTATGTTACTACTATGATATTGGCCAAAAGGTGTTGGAAGCCATTTGTTACTATTATTATGTGGATGAGTAGCCCAGACATCTGTATTTCCATGTCCTGAGAAATCAATAAAACCACAGCCTAGATTTATTGAGTCTGTAATTGAGGTAACACCTGACGGTATGATTCTCGCTAATATATCATTGGAAGCCCAGAGTCGTTCTGCATTGAAACCATCCATGATATTTATTACATAATCGTTGACAAATTCACCCTCAAGTATGCCGTTTTCATCATGCTCACCAATAAATGAATCCCCGCCAATTGCTATAAGTTTATTGAACCAATCCTGTATATATGCATCCTGATTTTCATAATTTATTATTTTATTTACAATAATTGTCAGTTCATTATCATTGTTGCATGGTATTCTGCCTATTGTAACATCAGGGTTTAAATCCATTTTATCCGTGCTGCCATTTATCCATTTATATTCAGCAAAAATACTATTATTGTTCGAATCCCAAGAAGCAAAAGAACCAGTCTCATCATAAATATCTGCAAAGTATAAGTCACTCACAAATATTTCTTGATCGTCACTACTAACCTTAATATGTGTTTCACGGACAGGGAACATAAACCTGTTACCTACTAACAGTATATTTTTTGTACCCCAGTTTTCAATAGCATTTTTGATAAAATATTTTACTTTTTCTGCTTCGTCTCTGCCTTGAGTTGGGAAATATGCTCCATTATAAATTTCATTTAAACTCACGAATTTCGAGGTAATCCCTTTCCCAATCTTATGGGTAATGAGTGGTGCAACTTGCCCGCTGTATTCAGAAGGGCTTATCACGACGAGTTGATAATTATCACGATATGATAGTTGTGGGGTTGAGGGTTCATATTCAATAACCACGTATACTTCTTTTGCCCATTCAATTATTTTTTCTATTGGATGATACTTAATCGGATAAATCTGCACGTTGACAATAACACTCAATTCACCTTTACATAGTCCACAACTGATACGATATTCGAACCATTTTGATGGATAAAGTTCTGTTCCATAATTTTTTATTCCTTCCCGGCTTGTTTTTACATTTTGACCAACAATAAATCTTTGAGGAGTTTGTACTATGTCTTTTGAAATTGTTAGTAATTGAATATTTTGTGGTGTCACAGTTACACTTTTTATGTGTGTTCCAAACGGGAAAGTAAATGTCTCGGTATAACTAGGGAGCATTGGTTTACCTTCCTCCATCAAAAACGAGTTCGCTTCATTCAAAACAATAGATATATGTTCATTTTTATTTGTTAGTATTGGTTGTGAAAAACTAAGAGACACTTTTTCACTTGTATTTTCTGTTTCTTCAGGAATACCTAGAACAGCTGATGTATTGGCAATAAAGATCATACAAATCAAAATACCGATTATTTTCTTTCTCATGTTTTTATTCCTCCCCGATAGATATCGGATGGAATTGATATCCTGTGGATTCATTTAAATGTTTGTAAAAAATAATTATCATAACAAGTGTAACAAAAGACCATGAGACTGATTTCATTTCAACATTACTATAACCAGTGATTATTTCTTTAAAAACCTATACATCTAAATCTTAACTCATATTTTGTATTAATTGATGACAACACCAATGAGCTACAATTTCATATTTTTCCATTCCAGTAAATGTCGTAGTATAGGAAATGCGTTTGGGAATCGCTCAAACAACAGCTCCAAGAATTTAAGTATCGGCTTATTAAACGAGTATGGCATCGTTATAGGCAAGGGATCGGACCAATTGCTTTCTGCACCATGCTTATCCTTAGCTTTTACTTTAATAACGTAATTGCCTTTCGTTTCCCAAATGTGCCATGCAATTACTGTAATACCAGAACTATACGGTCCAAGCCATCCGCTGTTGTTTCCATCACCCCAATCCCACAGATAGTACACCTGGTCATCATTAGGATCACTTGTATTGCTAGAATAGCTAGTTGCTTCACCAAGTTTACCTCTTTTTACACCCGAAGGCAGACTTGGCTTGTTAGGTGGATCATTTGTTGTTGTGAAATACCAGATACTTCCATTGGTGTATGCACCATGGTTATCCCACGCAACAACCTTCCAATAATACTGCGTACTATTACTCAAAGTATCAGGATTATAAGTCAAACCAGATTGATTATGTACCAATAAATGAGGACTACTACTTGTACCAAAATAGACATCATACGTCACTGTATCACCAGCATCAGGATCACCCCCCGTCCAATTTAGAATGGTGTTAACATTAATTTCTGTTGCTTGATCCGGTGGGCTTGGGTTGCTAGGAGTGTTTGGTGGACTATCATCACCTGTACCTGTGGTGAAATCCCAAATCGGACCAGATGTTACTGCACCATATGTATCCCTTGCTACAATCTTCCAATAATATTTTTTTTGGAGTGAAAGTGTTCCAGGATTATACCATGATAAAGATTGCCCAGTTTTGACTTTTGGTGGACTACCACTCATCCCAAAATACACATCATAGACGAGAGAATCATGGTTAGGATCATTACAGACCCAACTTAAATAAGTATCAAGAGCGACCTGTGTTGCATGATTCTGAGGATTTGGATTACTTGGAAGGTTTGGTGGTAAATTAACCAAAAAATCACAATAAGTCATTGCATTTTCGATATAACATTCCCCATATCCTATTTTAAAATATCCATTCTCACCCCATCCTGACCCCCAGCTATTTTTACAAATCCAGTATCTGCCACTATCTGAATACCCAACACATACAACTACATGCCCTCCTATAGAATTACCAAATTTATGCCGATATATCCCACCAGTATAATCATAAAAATCTTCATACACCTCAAACGAAAGACAAACCGGTCCTGTGGATAATCTCGATTTAATCTGTGAACTACCACGTGACGTCCCATAATTTGTTATTTTTTTAACAAGTTTATTTTTCCAATCTGAACATTTATTACTGCATGGTGGCGTAGAACCTGACGCACTAGTATACGGGAAACATGATTCTGGTAAGGCACCATCGTTTGGATAAGTATCATCCTTCATATACTTATAACAATAATAAGCATTTCCGCCATTGCAGCCATTACACGATGTCACACAAGACACCATATATTGCTCAGAAAGATCATTATCAACATTTGGATTATTATATGCGATATTAATCATTGCTTCAAGACAACCAATAGCAGCAAAAGCCCAACAAGAGCCACATTGACCCTGGTTTTTTACCGAGGTTAACCAATTACCAGAAACACCATTATACGTATAGCTCCGCCAATCTAATTCTGTAAGAAATACAGCAGGCTCCTTAACTGGAGTTGGTTTGACCCAATCAGGGAGAGGAATATAACCTAGACCATACTTCTCTGTTTGATTATTACAATTACATTTTTCATATGACATGGAATTGATGGATTCATTATCAGTAACAGGAATGAATGCCATATTAACTGAACTTTTCTCAGTGGAACTTATCGAAGTAAAAGCAGCTCCAACAAACAGCATGATTATTCCAACGACTATTCCTTTCATCCATAAACCATTTCGCATTTTTTATTCCTCCTCTGTTAAAACAGGTCAAGGATTGTTATCCAGTAGATTCATTTAAATGTTTGGAAAAGATAAAATTAGACACAATGGTAACAAAAGATCACTGGACCGATATCATTTCAACGTTACTATTACCAGTGATTATTTCTTTAATAACAATATGTTATGAAAATAATATAATACGAGCATATTAGAATGAATTTGAAGGCCATTTCTAGCCCATAGGACGCTTTATTTTGGCATTTTGCTATAAAGTATGCTATATTGTTAATATTTTTTTAGAAATCTTGCATTATCTTGTTATGTTTTATGTTAATCATTGATAGATATAAAAAGAAAAAAAGAGAAAGGGGCGAGAAAGGGTTCCCTATTTCACTTTCGAGAAGATGATGAATTGTGTTCCCTCTGCGGTCTTTTCTTCGTCAGCAACTTTTACAGTGATAGTGATAGGACCGAGACCAAAAAGAATTCCCGTTCCTACAGTTTTTGATTCACCTACCGGGATATCAACGGTACCATTGATTGTCTTATTGATTTTTCCTAAAATACCGCCTTCCACGTGGATCTGCCATTCAATGCCACTTGCATTTGCTGTTCCATTGTTCATGATGACTGCGTTTACCCCAATGTCTCCGGTGATGTCGATTTTTAAATCGGGTGATCCACCTTCAAAATCAGTGTAATGATATGCGAAGATGTTGCTTATGTTATTTTGAGAATCCATTAGTGTACCGTTTTCATTGAATAGAGCAATCGATCCTAAAACATAGGGACCATCGATGCCATGTTGATAAATAGTCGGTCCATCGAAAAATAATGTAATAGATTGAACAATAGGAACAAGGAATGCAATATTACTAGCCACAGCAATTATCTGATTATTATTCGAGGTTAAGCTCCCAACTAGGGTGTAATTCCCAGTGGATATAACTGATAGATTTATTTGTACAGCCAGATACTCATACAATTTATTATTGTTTGTATCTATTCCATAATCTGAATAAACATCTTGGATAAAAGCGGTTGGTGGTTCGAAATCTGCATAATTATAAAATGAAGTAGTATAACTATCAGAGATAGCATCCTGAAGTAAGCTATTTTCATCTAATATTGCTATATGACTGAGCAGATAGGGGCCATTTTCCCATAACCTATAGATGGCTGTACCATCAAAATGTAGGAGAACATCTTGACTGCCTGTGTTAAAGTATCCGGAAGCCGTAGCCCATGTTGTATCTTTTTCTAAACTTCCTTGTATTATATAATTACCTGCCGTGTTTACAAATATACTAGCTTTTACAGTAAGATATTCATAGAGACCGTTATTGTTTAAGTCGGTTCCCTTGTCAGAATAAACTTTAGTGAAATACGCCCCTGGTTTTTCAAAAGTAATATAATTATATTTCGAGGTTGTATAAGTCATGTTGCTCTGGTATTTATTATCTGAAAGCCATAATGATAACGTGTATGGTCCGTTGATGCGTTTTTGATACAAATTTTTCCCATCGAAATCAACTAGAACTGTATTATTTCCTTGCGATAAATTAATAGATGCAAGTTTCGTATCCACAAATCCTTCATCATCGGAAAATAAATTTGCACCTAATGTATATTTTCCTGTTATTTCCACCTGAGCTGTTATCTCCACCCTTAAATAATCATATAATCCGTTTCCATCTAAATCGGTTCCATGGTCATCTATATTTTTTATATTCACAAGTAATCCTTGGAAATCTGTGAAATTATATGAAGATGTGTTAAATATTTTTGTATCTATTAAATTATGATTTTCATCATATAATGCAAAAGCTGCTTTGTATTTTCCATTAACCCCCAGATCAAAAATATCTTTCCCAAGAATAAAAAATGCTATTTTATGTATTCCAGTATCAAAATATTCATGTGACGAGAGAGAAGGTTCAAATGATGAAATAATTGGACGAATAAAGCTAGTTTTATTCAGTAATAATGAAGTTGAAAGGATATAGTTACCAGCAATATTTACATTTATTTCTGTCTCAACAACAAGATAATCATTTAGACCATTACTATCATTATCAACTCCATAATTTAAGAAGTAATCAGTTATATTAGCTCCATTATTAGAAGTAACTAATCGATCACTATCCTCATCAGATTTATTTAATAAGGATGAGAGAGTAAACGGTGCATATTTCCATTTTCCCCAAATTTTTTGTTGTTCTGTCGTAGGAGTTTCCTGTGTTATTTTTTGCTTATTAGTATCTTTGACGTTTTTACATAAAGCGTACTCTGTTGAACCTGGCCAATAATAATCAATTACTCCATCGTTATTTTCATCCATTCCACTTAATGAAGTTATAACTTCATAGTATGCCTTACTTTGTATATTTCCCCAAGCATCACTAAAACCTTGACTGACTCTAAATGTAGGATCATAATATTTTTTATTGATATCATAATATACAATAGCATGATCATGAAATACCCATTTATCTTTAGATTCCCAATTATTTGAATAAGCATTTCCTGTATTTCCATCAATTGAGGATACAGAATTAGTTAAAAACGCAAAAACACACGGTTTATCTAATTTGAACTCATAATCATTTTTATCATTAACATCATAATCACTGTTTGTATCAACCCAAAGGTCGTCACTTTGCTTATTATATAAATCTACTTCTTTAACATTAATACCTAATACTCCAGAGAGCTTTATAAGAACTCGAGCAAAAGCACCACAGCTTCCAGGTTCTTTTTGGGAATTACCAGGATTATTTATGTATGTTTCAATTAAATGATCTTCACGACCTGGCGGAGATTCACCTCCTTTATATTTCCATTTTGGTTCATAATTTATTTTCTCGGTCAACGTTTTTACAATACTAGCACCGTCAGAAAGGCCGGACGCCCATTTCGTCGCTAACTCTAAAGGAGCTAATCCAACCGGTTTGTTAAGAGGATCACCCCAGGTTACGTATAATGTAGTTGTGAAATAAAATGACCCGCCAAATCCATAGACTAACATAAAATTAAAGGTGTATTTCCCAACTTTTGATGGTAGTTGTACATTAAAAGATCCTTGCCAGGATTGACCACTTCCTGTTGCAACAACCCCTCGTTTGTTGTTTTTTATGTCGTTTCCATTTTGATCAAAAATATGCCATTCATACCCAAAATTGAAACTAGTCATAGACATAAAACTGAAGAATTTTGCATTTATAGTAAAACTTCCACTGCCACCATTTTGTAAATCATCAGCTATAGGTTTTCTTTCCTTTGGTGTGTTTTTACTCCAGATAGGATCATTGATATCTTGGATGTTAATGTCGTTGGTTGAAGAAATTTCAGTGACAGAAGCAGTAAGAAACCAGATTGGCAATAAAATAGAATGAGTACTGCTTGCAAGAACATGTGCATTATCTGTCACCGTTAATGTTACTGTATAATCATTTTCTGTACTGTATGTATGTTTTGGTTTCACACCTGAACCTGTTTGTCCATCGCCAAAATTCCATTCATATGAGGTGATGTATCCATCTGGATCGTAACTATTTGATCCATCAAACTGGATTTCAACCCCTGGTTCAGCATGATATGGGCCACCTGCGTTAGCAACTGGAGGTCGATTTCCTGTAGGGCTACTCACTATGGCTTCGATGTTCCAATTAACTTCATAGGAATTAGTCCCGGGATAGACAATGGCCTGATTTTGTATCTCATACCAACCTACATCATAATAATAACACCAGTCACCTTTTCCATCGATAGCAGGACCGGTATCAGCACCAAAAGGATATTCTCCTTTAGCATTTGTATATTCAATCGATATCCAATAATCTTTAGTGATGTCAAGTTGAATTGGTTGGTCAAGGTCTATTCTTACCCATCCAGCACCAGAGATTGAATATCTTTTTTGCGCTAACAATGAACCTGGGGAAGTGGATGTCCCTTTACTATAAATTTTTAGATAACCTGTACAGCTATTTGATGAACAGTGGTAGAATCGACCAGCTTTCAGAGACCAACCAGAATACGTTGAGAGTTCTTTAGGTGTTATCCGCATCGCCAGTTGAGATGTACCTCCATCCGATAATCCAAAACATTGACTTCCAACACTTTGATAATATTTAATGGTACTTTCAGTCAATAAATTAGTTGGTGAATTTGTAGTGTTGTTATTATCACCACATCCGCATTCAATGCAACTATCAAATCCAAAATTTGAATTTCCATCAGATGCTTCAACAGTAAAATTTGTTAAACAAGGTGTCACTCCAGCTCCAACAAACAGCATTATTATCACAAAAACCAAACCTTTATCTACTACCTTTTTCCCCATAATTTTATTCCTCCGTTGCAATAAAGTATCCTTTGACTATTATTAAATATATCGAAAAAAATTATTTTATAAAACATTAAAAATTACATAGTAGGTTTCAGATGTATACTAAAAAATATATTCGCAACAATGGTAACAAAAGTTTATCTGAGCATCTATTATAACTAATGATAATTTGTTAATTAATCCCAATAAACATGCGAAAATAACAAGATTTTTTTATATTGATCTCATTTCAACATTACTATAACCCTGCATTTTTCATTTAAACATATTTTTGGAAATTATAAATATTATAGCTGGATATCTTGTTTATTGCTATCGATGACGAACAAATCAAATACCCCAAAGAAAAAGGAACGAATTACTCTGGAAGAATCCGCAGAGAGCCTCAGACGAGTAATTGAACGAAGGAGATTATTTCCACCTCCTAGAGTAGAAAACAGAGGGGTTCAACAAGGGGTCAAACGAGGACCATACAATCCAAGAGATAAAGGGGCTATCAAAGATAAAAATTTCATTACCGCCACATGTCAAGAGTGTAAACAAGAATTTACCTACAAAAGAAACAGTAAAAGATTAAAGAAATACTGCTCTGATAAATACAAACAGAAACACTACAGGATAGCAAAAAAACAGAAGAAACTGGAGAAACTAAGCAAGTACCTTGCCACTTAAAATGAGAGGGGGTAGTGGAATATACGCACCTTTTTAAATTGATAAAAATCTCTTGGAGAGAATAATACTCAAAACGTAACATATTAGCCTATTTTATCACTGTTTAAGACACATTACATTATCATATATCTTCTTCAAATCCTCCTCAGATTGGCAATTATAATGCATAAGGTCAACATCACCTTTCAAGGAATGACCCATAAGCATCTTTTTAATTGATGTTGATCCTCCTCGTCTATCCCATTCCTGCGAAAAGAACTTCCTTAAATTCTTAATCTTTACAGGAGAATCTCTGAATGTACGTATTAGATGACTCTGACAGAACAGAACCTTAAGTTGATTTCCATTATTGAAATATTCCAGATATTCAGATAATGCTTTTTGAGCATCCGCATTAAAAAATGATATTCTACTCCGCTGGGTTTTTGTTATCTGACCATTTTCTGGATTATGATTAATGCGAATAACTCTATTTTCCAGGTCAATATCCATTGGAGTAAGTTGATATAACTCCTCAGCTCTCATTCCTGAACTGCAACCAAGAAGGATAATTGCTTTTATTTGTTTAAAGAACTGATGACCTTCATAATGCAATAAGATTTCTTGAATAGCATCCGGTGATACCCTTTTTGGAAGATATTCAGGCTCAGGAGGTAGCTTTATGGTACTAGCCCATTCCACTTTCAGATACCCAAGGAATTTCCTGATTTGATACACTTTCTTTCGATAATAGGTTACTGATGATGATTCCTTTAATTGTTTATAATATGCTAAGGTCTTATCTTCATCAATTTTCCATGATACAACATCAAGATAATCTTTCAACCATAGTGTACATTGACTTTGCCATTGACTCGATAATCCTTCAATGTCTCTACGAACAATATATTTCTCAAAATCATTCTTTGAAATCTGTTGCTTTTCTCCTGTAGACTCTCGCTTGCCAAGCTTAAAACTCGGGTTCAAATCCCGGCGCCCGCACTCTGTTTTTTATATGTTTTGTATATGAAGGTGCATATGCAGGTGCATACCTATCTGCATCACAGAATTACTTGCATA
>Ga0315277_10008552_pt1 | contig 13150 bp, 11 predicted proteins | sample YL17G05_15_MG_FD_203695 | JGI IMG/M metagenome (GOLD analysis project Ga0315277, IMG submission 203695) | Sediment microbial communities from Yellowstone Lake, YNP, Wyoming, USA - YL17G05_15 | ecosystem: Environmental > Aquatic > Freshwater > Lake > Sediment | place: USA: Wyoming | collected...
CAGGCGAGCGACGGCGAGCAGGCGGTGCAGCAGGCGCTGGCGCTCCAGCCGGACGTGGTGGTCATGGACCTCACGATGCCGAAGCTCAACGGGCTGCAGGCCACGCAGCGAATCAAGGCGCAGCGACCCAACATCAAGATTCTGGCCCTCACCGTGCATGAGGACGCCAGCTACCTCCGCCAGTTGACGCAGGCTTCGGCGGAAGGCTACGTGCTGAAGCGGGCGGCCGGCGAGGAACTCATCCGGGCGATTCGCAAGGTTGCAGCCGGTGGCGTCTATTACGATGCGAACCTGACCGGGAAGGCGCTGTTGAAACAATGGCACAGCGGCGCCCCGGCGACCGGGGAAACGACCGCGCGGCTCACGCAGCGGGAAGAGGACGTGCTGACCAAGATTGCCCAAGGCTACACCAACAAGGAAATTGCGGTTCAGCTCGAGGTGGGCGTAAAGACCGTGGAGACCTACCGGGCTCGCATTGCCGAGAAGGTGGGCTTGCGCAGCCGCGCCGAACTGGTCCAGTTCGCCCTGCGCCAGGGCTGGCTGCGCGAGACCGTCTAGCCGCCGAACCGGCGCACCCCCGGATCCGTTCCGGCCTCCCAAGTTCCGCCTTGCCGTTCCGACGTTGAGAGCGGCAACCAACTGGTGAGCGCCGCCGCGCTCGACAATCCTGCTCCCGTTGCGACTGACGCGGAGGACTATACTCCATCCTGCGTCATGCACTTCGACGGCACAGGCTTTCTGCCCAGCGAAACGGTGAGCAACCAGGTCGTGCAGGTGGCCGGCCCCGCGGCGGGAACCGCCTCCAAACTTTTGAGCATCGTCGCCGACACCAACGGTAGCTTCTCCACGTTCTGGCTTGTCTGCACCGGCGAACTCCTCGGCGCCCCCCTCGAACTGACGACCAGAGGGCAAACTCTCTGGTAGCCGCATTGCCATCTTTCGCCAATGCCGATGCTACGGTAATCGAACCGGCAGCCGTGAGAGTTTCTGCAGACGCGCGGCTAGCTGCATTCCGCTTGTCGCCGCCCGTTTCTCAGTTACAATTGGGCCGGTCCACCGAACCCGTAGCTTCACCGCGGGGCAGCCGACGCAGCACTATGGCGAGAGAAAATGGCTCCATAACGGTTCAGGCGGTCGAAGGACTGAGCTTCCTCGAAGTCCTTAACGGCTGCCTCAGTTGCGGTGTCATTTTCATTGATGAGCACGAGCGGCTCGTTTCGGTCACGCCCGAGGCGGCGCGCATCCTGGCCTTGGACCTGCCAGCCGTCCTTGGACAACCCTGCGACGCGCTGCCCTCGCCGCTCGCCAGTTTCATCCATGACGCGCTCACGGCCGACAAGCCATTGCGCGACCACGATGTCGAGGTCCACCTTGGCGAGGGCACGACCGCGGTGGTTCGCGTCAACGTCCTCCGTCTGCTCGCTCCGCGCCGTCATCCCGGCGCCATCGCCATCCTCAACGACGTCACTTCCGCGCGCCGGCTGGAATTCGACATCGGCCGGCTGGACCGGCTGGCGAACATCGGCGTGCTCTCCGCCAGCATCGCCCATGAGATCCGAAACGCGCTGGTCGCGATCAAGACGTTTACGCAAGCGACCCTTGCCCGCCAACCCGGCGCGGAACTCGGCGAAGTGGCCCAGCGCGAATTGAAACGCATCGAGTCCATCGTCGGGCAGATGCTCAAGTTCAGCGGCTCGTCCGAACCGAAGTTCGGCCCCGTGCGCATCAACGAAATCCTCGACCACTCGCTGCGCCTCGCCCAGCACCAGATGACGCAGAAAGCCATCCGCCTCCGCCGCGAGTATCAGGCGCCGACCGACTGGGTCAACGGCGACGATTTCCAGCTCGAACAGGCCTTCGTAAACCTCATCCTCAACGCCGTTGAAGCCATGGGCGTGGGCGGCACGCTCACCCTCAGCACGCATTTGCTCACGCCAGAAGAACTGCCCGCGGCGCTGCGCGATGTCACGCCGATGCCGCAACTCCGCGTCACCGTGTCGGACACCGGGGTTGGCATTCCGGCCGAGAACCTGGGCCGCGTGTTCGAACCGTTCTTCACCACCAAGCGCGAGGGCACGGGCCTCGGCCTGGCCATCACCCGCCGCATCCTGGAGGAACATCATGCCGTCATCAGCGTCGAAAGCGAAGTCAACCGCGGCGCGTCCTTCTGCGCCTTCTTCGCGCCGCTCAACCGTTGAGGTGACGGGTGACGCGTGACGCGTGACAGGGTCAGCACGAAACGGAGACGGGGGACACGTGACAAGTGACAGGGCCACGGGATCGCGTCGCCCGTCACCCGTCACCCGTCACCCGTCACGCGTCGCCCTCGCCCTTTGCAGCGACATTCACTACGCCGGCCCGGCCGAGCAACGCCGCGGTGAGGAATTTGAATTCCGCGCCATTACCAACCCGCTGCTTCGCCTCGCGTTTCGCTGCTACCGGCACGGCTTCTGGATGCGTCGTCCGCATGCCAACAACCATCTCCTGGACGAATTCCTCCGGCAAACTCGCGAGGCGGGATTCGAACACGCCGTCGGCAACGGCGACTTCGCCGCCGACACCGCGTTTCTCGGCCTGAGCGACGACGCCACGTTCGAAGGCGCGAAAACCTGTCTCACGAAACTTCGAGCGCAGTTCGGCGAGAACTTCCTTGCGACGCTCGGCGATCACGAACTGGGCAAGCTGAGTTTCTTCGGGCACTACGGCGGGCTGCGGCTGGCAAGCTGGCGCCGCGCGCACGACGCGCTGGCCCTCGAAGGATTCTGGCGGCGCGACTTTGGCCACTACGTTTTGCTGGGCGTCACGTCGTCCCTCGTCGCGCTGCCGGTGTTTGAACCCGACCTGCTGCCGGAGGAACGCGCGGAATGGCAGCGGCTGCGCGCGGAACACCTCGCCCGCATCGGCGAGGCGTTTGCTGGCTTGGCGGCCAATCAGCGCCTTGTGCTTTTCTGCCACGATCCTACGGCGCTGCCGTTGCTGGGCCTCGAGGCATTCGTGCGCGCCCGGCAGGACCAAATCGAGCTGACAGTCATTGGGCATCTCCATTCGAATCTTCTGCTGTGGAAAAGCCGCCGGCTGGCGGGCATCCCACAACTGACGTTCCTGGGCGCGAACGTGCGGCGCATCACCGGCGCGTTGCGGGAGGCGCGCGGGTGGCGGCCGTTTCGCGTGCGGCTGTGTCCGTCGCCGGCCGGCATCCAGGTGCAACGCGGCGGTGCCTGGTGTTCCTTGGAGTTGGACCCCGACGGAAAAGCGCCGCTCCTCTTCCGCACGCATCCACTGCGGCGGCGACGGCAGGCTTAACCGCCGATCAAGCCATAGGGGCGCACGGCATCTTCGCCCACGCCAAAGCGCGGCGCGACCTTCAGCGAGAAGGAAAACGCCACCGTGAAGTCCGGCGAAGCGCCGCGGCTTTCACGCACGCGGAACGTCAAGGCGCCGGTCCAGCTCCGGAAGTCGCGGTAGAGCGTGTAAAATTGTTCCTGTAACCGCCCCTCGCGCACTTCCAGCATGTGCGTGAATCGGACGGCCCAGTTTTCGTTCAGCCGGTAGAAGAACGCGCTCGAAACCAGATTGTTGCCCTCGCCCCAGTAATCCGGCTCGTTTCGCAGATAGTAGTGCCCGATGCTCCAGTTCCACACGTCGCTCGGCTGAAGCGTAAGCGTGTGGAACGCCATGCGCCACCGGCGTCCGTCCAGATCGTAGCGGGTTTCGGATGACAGCGAGAGCCATGAGCGCGGGCGGAAGGTGAAGTCGGAGCAGATGTCGGAGAAGGTGGTTTGGTCGTCAAACGGCCGCAAGCGCCAGTCGGTGAACACAGTCCAGTCCACCACGTTTTCGAGCTGCCCATCCCGCTTGGTCTGGAGTTTGTTGTGCAGGCCAAAGCGTAACACGTTCTGCGCGTCCACCGAATCAATCGCGTTGTAGTCTGGGAACTCGACGGGCAACAGCCGCAGGCTGGGCAGCTCGGAATCGAACTGCGGCAGCTCCCACGGGCGCCGGTTCGGCGCGGGCACATAGACGTAGTTGATTGAAGGCTCGACGATGTGGCGCAAGCCGTCGAGCTGGAGCAGCCCGTTGGTCACGCCCGCCCATGTCCGGGAGGCTTTGAAAGAAGCTTCCGCGCCGGTGTTGAAGACGCCACGAGAGATCTCGTCGGAAACCGTGTTCGTCGCAGTGGATTCGCCGTAATAGGTGAAGCGCCCGCCCACGCGTGGCGTGACGTTGAGCCAGCCAAAGACGGTCTTCGGCACGCTGAGTTGGTGGTACGTGTCCCCGCGGAACGCTTCGTATTCCGGCTCGGGCACGCCGTTGGTTTCCGCGAAACGGCGGCGATAGAAGCCGGCGGAGCTTTCGCTCTCGTAGCATAGCGGCGTGTGGCCGAGTTGCTGGCGCCAGCCGGTCAGCTTCACTTCCGGCAGGCGCTCAATGGTGTCGAGAAAGCTGTTCACGCGCGGCTGCGCGAAGAGGTCGAGCGCGAAGTTGTCCCAGAATTTCGACGCCTCGACAAAGGTGGTGGGCTGGGGATTCTGGCGGTAGTCGCCTTCGAAGAAATCGCGATTCACCTGCGAGTCGGTTTCATAGCGGACCTGTGAGCGGAATGTGACATTCGTGAACGGGGAAGCGAGCCAGCCCACTTGGACACGTTGGCGGTCGTGCGGAACGGAATTGCCGGCGAGGTCAGTTCCCGGAGCCTGGTCGTCCGCGTAGTAGTACCGGGCGAAAAGGTCACCCCACGGGCCGAGGTGCGCGTTGAGGTCAGGTCCCGCCCCCACGCCGCGTTTCGTGCGGTAATCGGCGTGGAGCACGCCGTCGAGCTGCTCGTTCAACGACCACGTGTAGCTGCTGAGGAGGAACACACCGTAGCGGCTGCGGTAGCCGGGCAGAAGGCCAAAGTGATTCGCCGGCGCGTCGAGCTTTCGCTTGTAGTACGGGAAGTAGAACACGGGCACGCCGCCGAGATACAACGTGGCGTTGCGCATCTCGACGTATTCGCCCCGCACGATTTTGATGTGGCTGGCACGGACTTGCTCGAAGGGCATGGCGTAATCGTCCGTGGTGACGAAAGCGTTCGTGGCGAAATAAACTTGGTTGGTGACATCACTCCCCAAGCCTTGCGCGCCGGCGAACACGGGCGGCTTCCCGGCGCGGAATTGTTCGGACTGCATCAGGCGCGTCTTGAAATTGTAGCGGATGTGGTCGCCCGCCCAGACGAGGTCATCGCTTTGGATACGCACCCGGCCATCCGCCAACACCTCGCCCGTATGCTCATTGACGGTCGCGCTGTCCGCCGTCAGGACGGCGCCGCCGTACTTGACGGTGACACCGTTGGTGATCACCCACAGGCCGGTCTGACGATTGAAGCTGGCTTGGCCTTCGGCGGAAACGATCTCCAGCATGTTCTGAATCTGGCCGGCGGCCGGAACCGCCAGCAGGGCGACGAAGCAAAGGAATGCTGGAATGGCGCGCAGTCTTCGCATTGGGCGCGGCCAGCAAAGCAGAAGCCTCCGAACGTGCCAAGCGGGATTTCCGTGCGCGCGACGGCCACGCCTCTTCCGACGCCTCCGTGGGGACACTGTCGGCGTTTGTCTGAATGCCCCAGCGTGGGTGCCGGAGGCGGGCCTTGGCACATTTGTTGCGAAACGGCGGGGCAGGCAAGCATATGGCAACCAAAGTACACATGATGAAGTTTCTGCAGGAGACGCGCGGTTACGACCTGGTCACCAACCGCCACCCGTTCCCTCGAACCAACGGCATGTTCTTCACGCAACTGCGCGCGCACATCGCCGAAACCACCCTGCCCGCCCGGCGGAAGATCGCGATTTCGGTGAATCCCGCCGACACGTCGAATCAGACCCGCGCCGTGAAGATTGTCCAGCTCGCCGGTCGCTGAAGCCGGCAGGGGAGTTCCGCCGACGGACCCGCTTGCCAGTCCGGTGCGCGCGAACTTCGCTTGCCTGAAAGCTGGGCAGTTCGCTTTGCCCAAGTCGCCTTTGTTGGCACCCGCGAGAACGGCGCGCTTCAAGACCCGCCCGTCATGCCGTGGATTTCCACCCGCTCGAAGCCCAATTGCCGGACAAACTGCGTCAACTGGGTTCGCGACCGCTCGTCGGTGTCCTCCACAATGCCGCTGTGACGTGCCGCTCGCCCGAGATCATCAATCGCCGTTTGCCGCGCCGAACGGGGGTGCGGCGCTCCGTTTCCCAGTTCACCTGCCAGCTTGGCGGCTCAGCAGTCTGGGAACCGTGCTGGGCACGTGTGACCCGGCGCAATTTGCGCTTTGCACGCCGCGGTCGGAACCTAGAATGCCCACATGCACCCGCCTGCTTTGGGAAGTTTTCCGGTGCGCCGGCCGCGCCGCCTTCGGCAGTCCGCCGCGTTGCGCCAACTCGTGCGTGAAACCGAATTGCGTGCCGGCCAGCTTGTCTTGCCGCTCTTCGTGCGCAGCGGACGCAAGCTCCGCCGACCGATCACAGCAATGCCCGGCGTTTTCCAGCTTTCGCCCGATGAACTCGTGCGCGACGCCACCGCCGCCGCGGAGGCGGGCGTGCCGGCGGTGTTGCTCTTCGGGATTCCCGACCGCAAAGACGGCAAGGCCAGCGAGGCTTACGCCCGCAGTGGCATCGTCCAGCGAGCCGTGCGCTTGTTGAGAAACGAACTGCCGGAGTTGCTCGTCATCACCGACGTTTGCCTTTGCGAATACATGAGCCACGGGCATTGCGGCATCGTGCGAGCCGACAAGCGCGGCGAAAAGATCCTCAACGACCCGACTTTGAAGCTCCTCGCGCGTGCCGCTGCCAGCCACGCGGAAGCCGGCGCAGACATCGTCGCACCCAGCGACATGATGGACGGACGTGTCGCCGCCATTCGCGCGGAACTGGACCGGCGGGGTTTCACAGACACTCCGATCATGTCTTACGCGGCGAAGTTTGCCTCCGCGTTTTACAGCCCGTTCCGCGAGGCGGCGGAATCCGCACCCAAGTTCGGCGACCGGCGCAGCTACCAGATGGACGCGGCCAACACCAACGAAGCGCTGCGCGAAGTCGCGCTCGACATCGAGGAAGGCGCGGACATTGTCATGGTCAAGCCGGCGCTGGCGTATCTCGACATCATCCACCGTGTGAAAACCGCTTTCGGCCTGCCGACCGCCGCCTACGCCGTAAGCGGCGAACACGCGATGATCAAGGCCGCCGCCGCGCAAGGCTGGATTGACGAGCGCGCGGTGACGGTCGAGGCCTTGTTGGCCATGCGCCGCGCCGGGGCGGACATTTTGATCACTTACGCGGCGGTGGACGTGGCGCGCTGGCTCAAGGAGCGCGGGACGCGGGACGGGTGACGCGTCCTTCGCGGTGCGCACAGGCTCTTCCTCCGGTCACTCGTTTCCCGTCGCGTTCTCAAGTTACGGATGAAGAACCGCCAAACCCGCGCTCACACGGCCCCGCGGCGCTCACTTGATCCGCGAGAGAATCACCAGCAGCAAGCCGACGATGATGACGCCGACGATGATCGCGGCGATCCAGAAAATCTTGCCGCTTTTGTCCTGTTTCTTGGAGAAACCTTTGCTCATCGTGTCAAACCCGCCGCCTTTCGCGCCGGCTTCCAACTCCGTCAGGCTCACGCCGCGTTGCACGACGAGGGTTTGATCCACGGCTTTCTTCGCCGGCGGCGGGGCGCCGGTTTCCAGCCGCATTTCAATCTGCCCGAGGCGCAGAATCTGGCCCGGCCTCAGGACCGATTCCGTGACGCGCTCGCCATTGATGTATGTTCCGTTCGTGGATTCGAGGTCTCTGACCACCACCTCATCGCCCCGTAGAAGCACCTCGCAATGGTGACTGGAAACGGACGGTTCCGGGATGGGAAAGGCATTGTCCTCCACCCGGCCGACGGTGGTTCGATCCACCTTCAACTCGTGCGTGCGTCCGGTCATGCCTTCGCTCAGGACAACAAGTTTGACCATAGCTTACCCGTGTGCGGCTGATTATCACCGGCCACTGATTCAAGTCAAACGCAATTCCACTCTCCCAATCGGCTCGCTCCCGGGGCGGTTTCGCGCCCGCGACCGCGCGCGATCCACCGATGGAACACAGCCCACGGTTTGCCGCGCCCGCAGCGCCGCGCGGGATGAGCATGTTGGCGGTGTAGCTGGCAGGCCGGAGGCCCGCCCCACTGGCATCGCCCCCGGCCTTGGTTTGCGTCCGGTTGCCGATGTCGTCGAAGCCGTACTCGAACTGCTGGCCGGCCACGGGCGTCCAGTCGCTCCAGTACTTCTTGCCGCTCCGCACCTGGCCCAGCTTGTCGTATTCGTAAATCCAGAAGCTGCCGTCGGCCAGCGTGGCGCGCGTGCGCTGGTTCGCGTCGTTGTAGGTGTAGGCGTGGGAGTTCAGCGTTTGGAGTTGCGCGTTTCGAGTTGTGATGCTCGTCAGCCGGTTCAGGAAGTCGTATTGCTTCGTCGTCGTCATGCGCGTCACCGTGCCCTGCTTGAACGCAATCTGCTGCACGAGCGGCGAGCTGGCAAACGCATTCGGATTCTCAAACCCACCACCCTCCGCACTCCGCAGCGACGGAGAAACGCATGGGCTCTCCGGCGCGGGTGGCCGACCTTCCTCTGCTCGCGGCCTCACTGCGGCTGGATTCCCTAGACCATTTGTGCGGTGCAACCGCAGTTCCCATTCACTGATCACCTCGGATGTGGTTCAATGCCAGGCCAGCGGCATTGCGAATATCTTTGTCCGGGTCTTTCTTGAGTTTTTCAAGATATGGGATGGCTAACTGAGCGCTCGTGCCCAGCTCTCCCAGCCTCTTTGCGCTGATGTAACGCGTATTCGAATTCGTGCTATCCAGGCGGCGGATGAACTCGGCGACCACGCTTTGAGTAATCGCGGCACTGCAATCGAAGGCTCCATCCATTGAGAGCGTATCAAGGCTTCTGAATAGTGCCGGAAGTTCTGCAAGAAGGTTCGTTCCCGAGCTTGTCGTTGCCATATGTCTCAACACACGGGGGATTTCTTCGCGCGCCTCCTTGTTTGCATTTGTGAGACCACTGACCAACAAGTGAACCCCTTGGGGACCGAGGTCGGACAGAACCTCAGCGGCCGCTCGAACCGCACCATAGTTGGTTGAGGCCATTAGCTTGGTGAGTTCGGGGGTCGCGGAGGTCACGCACAAACCCATGTATCTCAGCGCCGCTTCCGCTGCGATTTCTCGTTCCACAGCTTGCCTGAGTTCTTCAACAATGTCGGGGCCGTTTCGGTCCGTGCGCGAGCGCACCGCATCGCTCGCTGTAAGTTGGTCGAGCAAGTAGGGAATAACGTTTGTGCCCGCTTCCTTGAACGCCCTTTGTGCCTCTACTCGCTGGCTGACATTTGTGGTTTTCTCAGCCCATGTGCGCAGCCAGTAGCTGAGCGGACGACCGTTCACAATTGGCCCGGAGTCCTGTGCTGCCGATCGAGACAGCATCACACAAGTTACGAAGAGCAGGAACAAAGTTTTCATTCTCTCGGCATCCCCCCTCTACCGACCCCGGCAAGCGTCCAATTATTCGGTTTCCATTCCTGGTCTGGTGCATTGCAGTTGACCCACTTTGGGAAGCCTCCAGCGTCGCTTTTGGCAGGGTATGGGTGGTGTTCGTAGAATTTGCGAAGCTGTGCTCCCTCATAAATGCCGTTCCCATACTCCCCGTTCCAGTAGCGGTATTCAAAGTAATCGAAGACGATTTCCTTCTCAATGCCCTTTGGATTTGCGCTGAAACAGTGAATGAAGTTCTCATCCCATTGTACCCATCTCTGAAATGGTAGTTGAGGAGCTGGCTTATCTAATCTCCTGTCCATAAAGCAAATCCAGCATCGCGGGGTTGGCTCCATGAACTGTAGAACTTGGCTGTTGGCGTATGCACAACTCGCCCCGCCGTCGTTCGCATCCAACCCCCCCTTCCGCCCGGCTTTCACTCTCGGATCGAGATGGCCCTTCGCCAGCCCAAAGCGGCGTTTCAATTCGTCGAGGCCCGAGTTGATTTCTTTCTCTGTTGTGCAACAAGAGCAGTCGTATTTCCTGAACATCTTTGACGGAGGCTGCGGGAAGGGCATCGGTGGAGGATATGAAGGTGGCGGCTCGCCTGGTTTAGGGTCTGGGTATGGCCAACCAAGGCCCCCATCGGATTCCCCAAGCGCATCGAACCGCCTAACCGGATCATTCCGAACGAACCCGTATAGATTGTCACCCCAGTTTTCGGCGATGGGATCGCGGCTGAGCCATTTGGCGATGTCCGTCCGCAAGACGCGGTACTCATACAGCAGCAAATCCGCAGTCGGGTCGCAACGTTTCGTGGAGAACTGAAAGCGGTTCTCCTTCGCCATCGCGCCGGTCGCCCGCAGCACCGCGCCGAACGGTTCGCATTCGTAACGGGCAGTCTCCGACCCATCGGCCGCGGCCGACAAGCCTACCACGTTTCCATTCCCGTCGTAGGCGTAGAAGTGCGCCCCGTTGGCGGTGCTGTTGACCATCAACAACCCGCCCACGCCGCCCGCTCCGTCCATCGTCCCGCTCAAGTCCAAGCCCCACACGTAAGTGCGGAGTGCGGAGTGCGAAGTGTTGAGTTCGGCGATGCAGTGCCAGCCGTCGTAAACCAGCAGCAAATCCTCCGTCACCACGTAGCTGCCGCTGCTCCCATCATACGTCGTCTGCCGGATGCGGCGGCCTTCGCCGTCGTATTCCTAAACCACCTTGCGCTTGGAGGCCACAGGCCCGCTGGCCAGACTTTCCACCTGCACCAACCGGTTCTCGGCGTCCCAGATGTAGAACCAACGGCCATCTTGCGTCAGGTTTCCATCGGCGTCAGGAGTGAAAGATTCGGGCGTCTGCGGCACGAACACGTTGCCAGCCACGGGTGTTTCACCCGTCGCGGTCACGCTCACAGATTGCCACACGGGCGCGCTGCCGTTCCCCACGCTCAGTTCCTTGCGGAAGTATTCGCCTTTCCGGTAGGTGCTCTGGCTCTTCACCGTCACCGTCTCGCCCACCAGCGCCGCGCCCATCACGTCCACGGCGCCCGGTACCGTGCGGCTGGCGTACTGATTGAGCAAGTTGGCGGTGTAGGAAGCAGGCCGGAGGCCCGCACCACTAGCATCGCCGCCGGCCTTGGTCTGCGTCCGGTTGCCAATGTCGTCAAACCCGTATTCAAACTGCTGGCCCGCCACGGGCGTGCCGTTAAACCAGTAGCGTTTGCCGGATATGACCTGCCCGAGGCTGTCGTAGCCGTACACCCAGTACGACAGGTCTCCCAACGTGGCGCGCGTGCGCTGGTTCGCGTCGTTGTAGGTGTACGCGAACGCGACTGGCAGGATGCCCGGCGGACTCGACACCGAAGAAATCGAACTCAGCCGGTTCAGGTAGTCGTACTGTTTGCTCGTGCTCATGCGCCATGGCCGCGTGCGGTCAAAATGAACAAGTCCGCCGGCCTCGGCAAGCCCGGCATCGCCACCAGTTGCCAAAGTCAAGAACTGACCCTTTCCTCGGTTCCGTTTCCGTCTCCGAGGGGTGGATTGCTTTGCGCCGTCTCGCAGGACAACACCATCGTCCCACATCGCGACCAAACGGCCATCCGTCCCAACGCATGAGCACGGCGTTTTTGGTCGCTTCTGGCGCGGGTTCACTTCGGCTGCCATTCCATTCGGGCCGGTCGTCGTCAACAAGAAGCGACACTTTCACGAGAAGCCTCTGCCTCTCAATCCTCCAGAGACAGAAACGGCATCACTGCGCCCAATGATTGAGTTCATAAACCGGAAACGACCTGCCTATCAGCCAGACATACAACGTGCTTCCGCCGCCACCAGTGAGCGGACCTGTTCCCCAGCCATAATCAGCGCGAACAAGAAACGGCGCCCAACCGACTGCGCGACAGGAATAAACTCTCTCCCCCAAGCTTACCGGCCCCTCGCGGCGTGTAATATCTGTGAAGCCGCCTCGGGAAACGGCTACTGGCATGGCATCCAAAGCCACTTTCCTGACTGCTGCGCCGCCCACGAAGTGGGTGAGCGACCATAACAAGACGTATAGAGCCACGACAAACACTCCAGCGCGCCATCGTCGTTGCATGTGCCGAATGCTCATGCTACTTCCGAGCGTTCCGCCGCCCGTACGGACACCCGCCGATGAAACGCCCCCCAGGCTGCCCGGCGCTCGCCTTCGGCTTGGTGTCCTCTCGGTACGGGTATGGCAACGTCTCACGCATTATCAGAAAGACCTGTACGGCCGGCAGGCGAGACAACTGTGGAGGCGGTTGAAAAAACGATCCCATTGCGGGTGGGAAGGGCCAAGGAGATGAAGCATCTCATGGCCGATCAGGCAGTAATGCTCTCCGTACCCACAGGCATCGGAACTGAAATAGTCATAGTAGATCTCTATGGTTTGCCACTTGGCAGATCCCAACGCACAGCCGCCCCACCGCGACATAGGTTCGCGCATACATTTCACTTTGAAATTGCCGCGACAGAGGTACGAGAGACGAGAAGCGTACTGCCTGCCCAAACCGCTACCTGCCATGCAGCAACCAAATTCGGGCGAGCGAATCTGGCGACATGCTTTGTCAATGGCATCTTGGATCCTTTGCCGTGCTGCCGGCGGACAATCTTCGTAAACGACCCGCCCGTCCGGGTCAATCGCGTGCACAGCGGAGTTCCCGCAGAAGCCGTATACATTAAAGCCGCCGTCCTCCCCAATCGGATCGCGGCTGAGCCATTTGGCGATGTCCGTCCGCAAGACGCGGTATTCATACAGCAGTAAGTCCGTGGTCGCATCGCAGCGTTTGGTGGAGAACTGGAAGCGGTTCTCCTTCGCCATCGGGCCGGTGGCTCGCAGCACCGAGCCGAAGGGCTCGTATTCGTAGGTTGCGGAAAGCGTTCCGTCCGACGCTTTGACAAGCGCGGCTACGTCCCCGTTCCCATCGTAGGCGTAGAAGTGGGCGCCGTTGGCCGTGCTGTTCAACATCAGCAAGCCTCCCACGCCGCCGGCCCCGTCCAGCGTGCCGCTTAGAGCCTGTACTTCATTTTGGCGAAGAAAAGTCTGTACATTGTAAATACATTTGCGCATTACGCTGGGGATGACGAACGAACGAACCGCCTATCCCAGCGACGTGACGGATGAAGAATGGTCCTTC
>Ga0315277_10008554_pt1 | contig 13149 bp, 15 predicted proteins | sample YL17G05_15_MG_FD_203695 | JGI IMG/M metagenome (GOLD analysis project Ga0315277, IMG submission 203695) | Sediment microbial communities from Yellowstone Lake, YNP, Wyoming, USA - YL17G05_15 | ecosystem: Environmental > Aquatic > Freshwater > Lake > Sediment | place: USA: Wyoming | collected...
GAGCGCAATTCCCACCCAGCGTCGATCACCACTTGCACCGCTTGGTTGTAGACACAAACCGTGTCGATCAACGATTGCTCAAGTGGTAATGGACATTGGATGGTGCGGATCATCATTGGTTTAATCATTTCATTAGGATTTAAATCTTTCTAACCATATATGATCATCAATGTCAGATTTCATCACCTACAACGGATCGATCTGCAACATTAACTACCACTTCGTCTGGGTCACGAAGTACCGAAAGCAAGTGCTCACCTTTCCAGACGACGTGAAGGCGATCTTGCAAGCCATCTGCGACGAGAACGGGTGGACGATCCGATCCGTCGAGGTGATGCCCGATCACGTCCATTTATTCATCACGACACCGCCGTTCATTGCCCCATCCGTGATCGCCAAGATCGTGAAGGGATCGTTAGCACGCAAGATTTTCATCGCGCACCCGGAGATCACGTCAGAATTGTGGGGCGGGCATCTGTGGTCGTCGAGTTACTATTGCGGGACGGCTGGAACGGTGACCGCCGAGACCGTTCGACGATACATCGAAAACCAGCGACAACGAGGCGGCGTTTCCTCCCACGACTGAAGTCGTGGGTCTCCACGCCAAAATTTATATGAAGACTTTACGTTTTTAAAAGGTCGAAACGAGCTATCAAGCATGGAACCCGAAGGCTTCTCGTTCTCGACACTCGTGTGCGGCTGGTACGAGAAACAATACCCGAAGCGGTCGCTCGCGTTCGAGACGCACGTGCAAGATTTTTCGTCGTTCAAGCAGCTGGAAGCGTGGAAGAAGAAGGTGCGCCAGAAATTCCTGGCATTGCTTGGAATCAGTGATTTGATGGACCAGCGAGTTTCCTTTAACCCGCGACCAGGTATTCAAGACTATGACGAGGACACGGACACGCACGTGACCCGCAATCTCTACATCGACACGATGCCGGGCGTCACGGCGTCCATCGTCGTCCAGGAGCCCAAGCATTTCCCGGGAAAGCGCCCCGTGCTAATCGCCGTCCACGGCCACGATGCTGACAAGTGGCTGAGCACGGGCCAGGAACGGAAACCGGGGCAGAAGTACCAGCGCAACTATTGTGCCGACTTGCTCGGCCGCGGGTTCACCTGCGTTGCCGTCGACCACTGGGGGTTCGGGGAACGGGGCCCATATTCGGCCGTCGCCCGCGACCGCGATGAAGGCGATTACAACCTCATGGCCCTCATATTTGGCCGCACGGTTGCCGGGCTGCGCATCCTCGATATCATCCGGGTCATCGATTACGTCGTGCAACACGTGGAACGGGTTGATCCGGCCCGCATTGCCATCATGGGCCAATCGCTGGGTGGCCAGATGGCCGCGTGGGTACCCGCCGTGGAGCCCCGCATCGCCGCGACGGTCGTTTCCGGGTACACTTCATCGTGGAAGCATTCCATCCTTGCCCGCCACCACTGCAGCGACAACTACGTTCCTGGCATGCTCTTGCACCTCGAATGCGAGGATTTGCTGCGGGCACACTGCCCGCGGCCACTATATCTTGTCAATGGCGAGAAGGATCCCATCTTCCCGCTCGAAGGGTTCAACAACGCGTACGAGAAGGTCAAGGCTTGCTACGATGCCTTCGGGATCGGCGACCGGTTGAAGCGGGAGGTCCTGCCAGAGCTCGGCCACGAGTTCGTCGGCAAGAACGCGTTCGACTGGCTCGCCGGGATCCTGAAACCGTGATGAAACGAACCCTCAAAATGGCTTCCTCGCGATCATGTTCACGCGCTGCCGCTGGCGTCCCATCTCGTCCACGAAATCCTCGACCTCGTGGACCAGGATCCAGTATCCGCCGAAGTAATCGGGCTGGAAAAAGGTCGTCTCCCCGGGGAGCTTGTAATACGTGCGGGGAGATTGCGACAAGCGCTCGTCGTGCTCGGTGTAGGCTTGGATCACGACGGTGCCGCCGGGCTTGAGCAAGCGCTTCATGGCGGGGACGATCGCCGGCTCGAAGTAGTTGATGCTGGCGACGAGCTCGTACTTGTTATCGGGTTCCTTGACCAGGAGCTCCCGCGAGTCCCCGAGCACGAGGGTCACCCGGCTCGCGACGCCTTCCCGGGCCACCAGCGCCGATGCCATCTCGATGGCCTTGTCCGACACGTCCATCGCAACCACATCGAGGTCCTTGGCCAGGAACGCGGCGTTCTCGCCGCCTCCGCAGCCGATATCGAGGGCTAGGCCTCGGTATGGCAGCAAATATGACGTTCGCACGAGAAAGGCGGATGGCCCCTTGGCATTGTTGCCGTGTTTCTTGTACCGGTCGTTCCAGTACTCGCGGGCGCTCGGCACCTTGTCGTTCATCAGTGCAACGGAGTGCGGGGAACGTTTTAATCGTTACCGGCAAAACGAGGGCCTCACGCCACCTTGACCCAGGTGGCTCGCCCGGGTTCAATAACGCACGGCACGGGGTGCACGATGCCCGGGCGGGAATCTCGAGGTGCAGGCGCGATATCGTACCGTTTCACGCTGATCCGGGATGAATAAGCTGCGTTACTGGCTTGCTCGCGTTCTATAAGGCCGGTATTTGCTGTTCTAGGTTCTATACGCTGGAAGGTCTCGAACGCGATGGAACCGAGCTTGATCTCGCAACCACAAGATTCGCATACCAAGAGCGAAGCTAGGTCTGCCACGTTGTATTCGCGACCGCAATTCTTGCACGAGATCCGCTTCACGACGACTTGCACGCGCACGGGTGCCTGGTTCATGGCTTTCCTCTTTGCACTAGCGGGGCACGGATTCTAGGAAAGTTCTTAGCAAATAAAGGTTCCCATACCACGCATGTCGCCGCGGTAAAACCGAAATGTCTATTAACGAGAAGCCCCTTTTAAAGCATAATTCATCGTGACCGATGAATTTATGACGATTTGAGCCGCAAATCAAGCGCACTTCACGAGCGCGCCCGTTTCTGCGCGCTGCAAATCGGAAACGAGGTTAACATCATGTCCTACATAAGCTTGAAGGCTCCGAAAGAAACCCAAACAGAAGCTCTCGAAATCTTGTCCGAGGTGCTCAAGTCTGGCGGGAAAGTCCGCAAGGGCACGAACGAGACCACGAAAGCCATCGAACGCAAGCAAGCCAAGCTGGTATTCATCGCGGGTAACGTGAATCCCCCGGAGATCGTCTTCTACTTGCCGCCGCTGTGCGACGAGAAGAAAGTCCCATACATCTTCATCGACGACAAAAAAGACCTCGGGACGGCGCTGGGCTTGGAAAAAATAAGCTCGGCCGCTGCTGCCATCGTCGAAGAAGGCAAGCTCAAGGATCGCGTCGCTACCATCGTCGAACGCCTGAGCAAGTTGAAGTGATCGCGATATCAACGGGTGAGTGAATGTCCGAGAAGAAAGGAAAGCCCGACAAGGCAGCGAAAGGCGAGGCCGAGAAAGGCGGAGACAAGGCGGAGAAAGGCGAGAAATCCGATAAGGCCGCGCCTGCCGCAGCAGCTCCTGCCGAGATTCAAGACGAGGCCGTCGCCTCCGAGATCATCCAGATCGTCGGGAGGACCGGCATCACGGGAGAAATCATCCAGGTCAAGGTCCGCGTGCTCGAAGGACGGGACACGAACCGCATCTTGACCCGGAACGTGAAAGGCCCGGTGCGGCCCGGCGATGTCCTCTTGCTCCGGGAAACCGAGCGGGAAGCCAGGAAGATCAAGCGGTGAGCGTTGCAATCCATCTACCAAATTTTTTACCACCAACCAAAATCTTGAGATGAGAATGAAATGCTGATTCCAATTCGATGTTTCACGTGCGGCGCGTTGATCGCCGACAAGTGGGAAGAATACTTGCAACTCAAGGAGCAAGATATCAACCCCGATGAGATTTTCAAGAAGCTGGATCTTGACCGGTATTGTTGCAGGCGCATGCTCATCGCGCACGTCGATCTGGTCGATGACGTGCTCAAGTTCTCCCGCCAGCAATGAACTCGTCTTGAATTTTTTCCATTCTTATCATCGCTGCTGCACCGGTAGTCCATCCCCGCGTTGAAAGGATATCGTTGCAACGGGAGATACTGGAGCGGTATTCCTGGGGTACCACGCGGCTTCAAGAGAGCCCGGGTTTTGCGTGGAATAGCGAAACTAAAATAGCCGTATTGTCTAGAATTTACACGAACGAAAAACAACCTTCGTGTTTTCATGTTGAACATCAAAGATGCGACCCCGGAAGGCGGCTCGCAGCAGTCCGCATCGCCGAACGACACCAAGATCAAGGTCAAGGCGATGTTGCTTTGTCCTAGTTGCGGGTACAAGAAGGTGTTCAAGAACCAATTCGACCGCAAGCACTTGGACCAGTTAGTGGTATCCGCCAAGGTCATGGCATGGGCGGCGTGCGACTGCGGCGATCTCATCGAATTTTCCCTCGAATTAGAAATCTAATCAAGAAGCCCTCCTAATTTTTCTCCCCGATTTTGAATCCCTCGCAAGTTGAAGCCACGTTTCGATAGTGATCCACGTGAAAAACACGAGAAAAATGGAGCGCGTGTTCACTTTTTCTTTCCTTGCCTTTTTTCCGATTTCAACGCGGCCCGCAACTCCCCGATCGTCGTTGCTTTCGAAGCAGAGACCTGGTGCGGGTGGATAGATTCCATGCTCACGAGGTAAACCCTGACCTTCATGGCATCGGGTAGTTGCTTGAACCGGTCGCCGGCAATGTGCCACGCCATGCGGCGGACGACGTCCTCCGTGAACATGGGATCCTGGTGCACGATCCGGATGAGGTTCGCCTCGTCCGGCCTCTTCAAGACGCCGGATATCCGGCCAGACATTGACGCTTCGACCGTGTCGATCAGGTCGACCACGTCGACGGCGCCGGGCGCAGGTACCTGGATCGTGATCGTACCCGTGGCTCGCTGGTTATGCGTCGCGATCGGTATAACGTTCAAGATCGTGTCAATCGCAGGCTCGCTCAGCTTTAATTCGGGCCGTTTAGAGAGCATCTCCTTCGCGAATTCCCGGGACATTTCTTGCCCGCAAGGGCACGCGATCATGCCCTCTGCCGTTGCCGACAGGAAAATCTCGCAAGGGAAATCGCCGGTACCCGCGCATTCCCGCGAGGCGTCGACGGTGCATTTCACGAAGTAGGTGGACTGCGTCGAGGCCATGCCCTCGCGCTGCCGAGCCTGGATCGTGAACGGGCCTTCCAATTCGACATGGACAGTCGCGGCATACGCGTGCTTGTCGAGCAGTTCCCGGGCGATGCCCGTGGTAAATCCCTCGATGTTTGGCTTCGGTGCGAATATCTGCTCCGTGATCGCCTCTTCGATGGACTCGGCGGACCGCGACATGTGCGCACCTCGCTGGTTCGCCGGCAAGTCAACGAAAGCCTTGATGATGACATCCATCGAATAATGGCCGTCCTTGCGACGAATCTCGATGCGTTTTTTCACGTCCTCCAGGCCGACTCGGTCGATGGCGATGCCGAAGGATGGCAAGCCTTCTTGGACATCCGTGTGGAAGTGCTCGTTCATGGGGATCACCGGGAGTTAATGCCCCGGGGTTTAAAAAAAGCGGACGGCGCGTGCTCGTGCCGGCGTTAGTTCTCGTCCTGGATGTACACGGAATTGAAAGCCAAGCAATCCTCAGCGCGAGATAGCTCCCGGCCGATGTAGAGCAGATGATCCTTGCTCAGCGGGCCGAACTTCCCGAGAATTTCCTTGCCGATCGATTCCGCCTTGGTACCTTGCACGATCGAGATGAGTCCGCTGCGATCGAAGGCACCAGCCACGATCTTGCCGTTCAGCTGGTCGACGAAGAACTTGAAGTAGATGCCGCACGGGTCAGCCTGGAACGGCCTGGCTTTCTTGGCATCGGCGTCGACCACGTCCACGCCGCTAGGGGGAATGTCGAACGAGGGAATTGCCTTGTGCTTCTTCTTGACGCTGAACGCGTCGAAGGCAAGGTCCTTTGGATGCGTGTTTTTCAGCCGCGCGTGGAACACGAGGTCGCGGGCCATTTGCATTTCCTTGACCGAACCCGTGCACTTGGCGCTGTCCTCTGATGTGAACAGGATGCAAGCCCCCAGCTCGATGCCCATGATCGCCAGCATGGTGTTGACCCCCGCGGAATCCGTGTCGATCATCTCCGACACGTTCGAGCCACCGATGAAGACCGGCACGTCGAGCGCGGGATTTTCCTCGCCAGCGTGCTTGAACGCGATGAATGCCTCGATGGAATCGATCAGCCCGGGCGTGATGGGGCTATTCAGGATGGGATCGGCGATGATGCGCGTGAACCCGCGGTCGCGGGCGCGCGTGATGAGGCCCGCGAGGTTCGCGACCCGATCCCCCGGATTTTTCGGGAAGAGCCCCTTCTTGACGTTTGTCGGGATCATGACCAGCACCGTGCCCTTGTCGATGGAATCGAGGACGGCCTCGTTGCCCGAATCGATGCTCAGCACGATGCGTGCGCCGCCATCGATCCCCGCCAGGATTTCCTTCTCGTCCAGGCTGTCGATGCTCACGGGACAATTGCACCGGCGAGCAATGGACGCCACGATGCTTCCAAGAGCTTCGGGACTTGATTTTCCTGGCGTTGCACCAACATCGATGATTTGCGTGCCATTCCGGAGGAAATAGTCGACGTGCTCGTCGATATCCACAGCAGTTTTTTCCGCGGCGTTGATGATCTCGGCCATGATGGCGGGCGGGAAGTCTTTCCCGATCACGAGGCTGGAACCGGGCACCGTGAAATTCCTCCCGGGCTTCCACAAGACCCCCTCGATCGCCTTGTTCTCGTCGTGCAAGGTGCCGGCGCCCCGTGCGCTCATTGCGCTGCCACGCCCGAACATTGCCACGCGTTCCGCCAGGATGCTTTCGTAGGCCGAGCGTTCTTGCTCTCTTGTGATCTTGATGGCCTCGATCAACCTCGCCAGGTCGCGAGGTGCCGCGCCCGCCGCCTTTTTCACGGATGCGTTCACCGCTTTCAAGAACGCGGGTAATTCTGTGGCATTCTTCGGCCCCTTCACGAGAATAATGTCGTATTCCTCGCCAAGCGGCACCGGGTCCCAGTGGACCAGCCCCGGCAATACGATGATCCCCGACCTCAGCGCCGGGTTTGCAAGGAGGAGCGTTTTCACGTGGTTTTTCGTCAAGAACGAGGCCACGGAAACCGGGGCAACGATCGTCTTGACGTTGGAAAACTTCGCGGCGATCTTGGCGAGGCTCTTATCCGCGATATCGCCCGTGACGAGCCATACCGGCAAATCTTCTCCCGTCATGAATCGATCAGCATCGTGTCTCAGATATCGTGAATCGTGCAACGTATTCGTAGCAAAAAGCGAAGCTAGGCTCGCGGTCACGTGTGCGCGAGGCTATCGAGCTTGTCTTGCAAGACCCACAGCGTGGCCTCGAGATCGTTCTTCGCGTATGTTTTTTCCCGCATGATCAGCTTGAGCAGCTCGAACGCCGTGAATTTCATCAACCGCTCGATGCCATCGTGCTTTTCAAACAAGAACGGGCGGTTCTTCGTCTTGATCATGATCGTTAGCGTGCAAACCACGTTCACCATTTGTTGATTCGTGTAACCGAACATGTACACGTTTGCCACGCTGTCCAGGTCCGGGAAGGGAATGATGGCGAAGCTATCCTTTTGATCCACGATGAACCTCGGGTCGTTGACCACGGCCTTGTCTGGCTTGTCGCCCACGAGCAAGGAGATGGACTTGAGGCTGATGTTCGTGAGATCCACGACCGGGATTTCATCTCCTGGTGGATACCACGCGATCGGCGTGGCTCCCTCGTCAATAAGCTCCGAGAAGACGATCGTGTCCACGATATGCGATTCTGGATTGGACTCGTTTGCCATCGGTGTGCTCACATGTCATTTCATTTAGTTCAATGAAATTAAAATGATCTATTTCATTTCATTTTTCATGGTTCGCGTGATTGGGGTCGACCCCGGCTCAGGATCGTGGGACATTCTCGGGCTCGACGGGGACGACGATATTTTTCTCGACGTTTCCATCCCATCAAAGACCATTCTTGAAGATCCCGCGAAGCTCTTGAGCATCATCGAGAGCAACCAGCCTATTGACCTCGTGGCCGCGCCGTCTGGCCATGGCATACGGCTCAAGCCCATCGCGGCGATGACCGACGACGACATTGCCAAGGCCAACCTGCGGCGCTCGAAGGATCCGTCGGTTATGGGGGTCGGCCGGGTGCTGCACATGCTCAAGGACGCGGGCGTGAAAGGATACGTGATCCCCGGCGTCAAGCAATTGAACAGCGTGAAGCATGCATTCAAGTATAATCGCATCGACATGGGCACGGCGGACAAGGTCTGTGCCGTTGCTTTTGCGATCGCGGACCAGGCTAGCACGCTGAAGATCCCCCTTGCTTCGACTGGTTTCATCATGGTCGAGGTGGGTATGGGCTTCAACGCCGTGATCGCGGTGGAGGGCGGCAAGATCATCGACGGCATCGGGGGCTCGCTGGGCGGAATGGGTTTCGGGACGGCCGGGCGCCTCGACGGGGAGCTTGCCTACCTGCTCGAGCGCATCACCAAGAACGTGATCTATTCGGGAGGCTTGTCATACATTGCCGGGTACGCGGACCTCTCGCCAAAAGAATTGTTTCTAATGGCGAAAAAAGACCAGCGCATCGCGGACGCGGTGAGCGGATTTTTCCACGACATGCTCCAGGGCATCTTCTCGCTCTTGCCCTCGTTCGCCGATCCCGCAAATATGCAAGAGATCGTCGTATCCGGCAGGGCATTGACCGAGATCGCCGGCTATCTCGCGGCAGCGCTCCCGAAACAATATGCCTTCCACGTCCGGACCGTGAATTCCATCGCGAGAATATCGAAAACAGCGGCCCAAGGCGCCGCGTTCATCGCGAACGGGCTCGCGGGTGGCAAGTACAAGGACCTGGTGACGACCATGGCGCTCGAGGATTCCACCCACGACTTGCTGGATGATATCTACGTGGGAAAGCTTAATTTTCGTTAATATTACTATCCCAAATTTATAATCAGATTTAAAGTTAGTAAAAGGAAAAAAATCAGACTTTTTTTCTCGAAACCACCGCTATAATGGTCCCAACAATTATGCCCCCGGCACCTGCGGCCACTCCGATGATTGGCAATGTATAATCTGCGGGCGGCGCGACCACGGAAAATGCAAGGCAAACACCTTCGATGTTATAGAGAGCCAGCAGCGTGTTATTGCCGGCCATATCATCATAATGCCTCCACTCAACAATCGCGGAATCAAAGGTAAAATCAAGAGTCAAACCGTGGCCGAGCCTAAACCCGTCGTGTCTTTTGAAAATATGGAAATCGATGATTGATTTCTATGGATAAACCTGTTCCTTGGTATGGCGTAGTTAAACCTACCGATGCAGCAGAACAAGGAGATTTTTTATTCTCCTTTCCCATCATCAACATACAAGATCTTTCTGAAATCGAGCTGAAGGAAGCCTCCTTTCAAATACTATAATCTCGTGATATTGAGTCATTCATGCGATTTGATAAATAATAAACTCGCCTCGGTTATCACATGTCCTGTTTGGACGCTAATCAAGATGGGGGAAAAAGATTCATACTTTGCACGGGTTGATGGCAAAGAAGCCTTACGTCGCGGGCATATAGTCGGGTACCACTTGCTCAACAAGTGTGATGTGCCGGGATTTGAGCCCGAATTATGATTCTATCCCAACAAAATTCGGTATAGATGAACTAATTATATCTCAATAGAATTCAACTAGGTATTGAATAGAGCTGGAAATTTCCTTAAATGGATGCGCAAATCAATAATACCGGGTATGGATGAGGACGAAAAAAATGAACGAGACCGACGAATACTATGACCCTAGCAAAATCGACGGCGCCTTGCGAAGTCAACCTGATCATGTTGACGAATATCTCGCGAAAAAGGGATTGAAATGCGTGAATGTCGAGAGAGGGCACATTGATGGGTTCCAAGTCGGCCATTACTACGTGGCGGGAAGCGAAAGTGAACGATCCTCGATGGATAACCCAAATCTCCCCGATTTCGTGAAGGCACTGCACGACGATGCAGTGCAATTCGAGTTCCTTGGCAGCAATTCAGCCGCCGTGTATCCAAGCGAATATGCCATCACTCGAGATAAGCTGGATAAAGAAAAGTTCAGAAAAGAACTACCCGCATCCGTCCACAATTATCGCGGCTTGGTCGACTCGATGGATAAACTCCCGTTTTCCGAACGCCAGACCATCCACGTCGCGAGGAATCCCCCGGCGGCAGAGGATATCCCTAAATCAGCAGAAACATTCCAAGTGGGAAGCGTGCACGTGACGGGCAAGGAATTCAAGGCCTTGATAAAGAAAGCGATGATCGAGGAGAATCGAGGGATCATCGATGCTGTGACCCTGGATGTCATGTTCATGGGAGACATGAAAGACTTGGACGTGAAATTGATAGACGGGCCCGATCGGCTCTATGAATTCAGGGTGCAATCCGTCCATAAAATCGATCCGACCTTGTTCGAGGCACATTGTATGGTGCTGAAAATCCAGAATGTCGTGTTCGACCTGTCGGAGTTTCTCGATTGGAAATCGAACGTGTCGAGGCGATAGCTTCGATGAGTGAACTACCCCCTGGAATCGAGGACCCGTACGATGATCGCTTGATCGTGGTTCAAGGACAAGCAGTAGGCGGGGCAACAGAATATACGGAAATTTGTATTGTTTACGAACGCCAATATCGTATCTTGAACGACAATGGTTTTACTGGTATATACTTTGGTCCATATCCCAATGGCCATCACTACATCTTAGTTTATAATGGCCATGTGGTCAAGATGGTTCTGGCTGGCGATATTCCCATCGACATTGATTTTACACAGTTCCCTTTCCTTATTTCATTAGAATTTGAGAGTTGCAAACTCAAGCGGATTCCACCTTCGATAGCAAAAATCCCTCACCTCCAAGAATTCAAATTCTACAAGAATAATATCGAAGTAGAAGAAGGAGAACCCATCGAAATCAAATGTTCGCAAGCCAAAATCGATCTCAGCTATAACAATCTCAAGAAAATACCATTTATCTATCTGCATCGCGAATGTATCAAGGAGATATATCTGCAAGGGAATCGGCTCCAAGAGGTGCCTGAACTTGTCTTTAACTCCCCTAACTTGGAGAAGCTATTCATTGGGGAAAACGAAATTCGTGACTTTCCCGCGCGTGTCAAAGAATTAACAAGTTTGAAGGAATTGAACCTGAGCCGTTGGCCCCTCCCGAATTTGCCAGACAATTTGCGACACCTTCCGAATTTGGAATGTTTTAATTGCACGCCTGGTGAATTGCAGCATCTGCCCGATTGGCTTCCAGAGTGGAGGCATTTGAAAAAACTTATCATCGTGTCGAATCGTCAATTACAGAGCATCCCGGAATCCATTGGGGCTCTTGAAACATTGGAATTATTGCATATAGATAGAAATAAACTGCATGAGTTGCCATCTTCGCTAAATCGATGCAAGAATCTTCAAGATCTTGATGTGGGATACAATGAACTCGGCGCGATCACAGATTGGATCCACGGATTAACACAACTTCGTATACTTACTCTCTGGTATAACAAGATCGCGGCAATTTCGGATGCGATAGGCACCTTAACAAATTTGAAGGAGTTGCACCTCAACGAAAATAAAATTCAAGAACTTCCTTCAAGTATCGGCAACTTACAACAACTAACCTATATCGATCTCAGTAGCAATCCCTTGAAGCAATTACCTTATGGATTTGCAGATTTGCCCGAAACACTCTCCTTTTCGATTCCCGGGAAAATCTTCCCCCTCATCCTTGAAGAACTGCTAAGGAGCCTAGCGTTTCGGGAATCAAAAATTAAATATAAGAAGATGAAAGTCATTAAATTATATCTCAAGGCCGAGAAGAGGGTGCTGGACGAGCTGGACAAGCTGAACGCCGCGCAGTCTGGTTCCGAGAAACGCCGGATCAATGCCATCAAGCGCATCAAGAACGTGGCCGCGGCGCGCCGGGAAGTTTCCGTGAAGGAGTTAGCAAGCATCGTCGGTATGACCGCGATGGAAGTGGAGACGCTGGTCCTGGACCTCGATGTGGCTGGCGTGGTCGAGGCTGAAATCAAGGAAGGAACCGTGATCTTCAAGACTTCAGCATGATCTCAACGAGAGAATGACTTTTTCTGTTTTTACCTCCGTGCCATAACTTTGACATGATCGAAGGTTTATTCGATCGCTGCCACCCACCATCAGCCATTGGGCCAGAGGCGTTTGTTGTTGAACCAGTGGTCGTCGGGCCGCGGTACGAGCAGAAGGTCTTTGATACGGAAGGCTCTTAGGAAGTCAGGGGTCTTGCTTGGGCGGAGCACCATGGCGGTATCGGGGGCGTGCGAAGCGGGCCTGGGACGGGAGATGGCAAGGCAATCCTTGTTAAGCGGGAGGATGCCAGAATCAGCGGCGATGAGCGTTATCTCGAGACAGACAGCCGGGCCGTCACCCATGAGAGCGCCTATAGTCCCCGTGACGAGCCAAACGGGACTGAGCTCCTTATTAATGACCTTGTTCACGACATCTCCAAAGGTTTTGACAGCATGCCAATCGATCTTGCGCTTGTGCGTGCCCTGCCAGACAAATTCGGGCACATCTGCACCTATCGGATAGGGAGGGCCGCCTATTGCGGCTTTCTGAAAGAGTCCCTGGTCGGCGAGGATCACACGAATACCTTCAGCTTCAAGGGCTTTCTGCGTCTCCTGGCTCATGCCATCGTGATAGACAAGACCTTTCTCGTGAGCTGACGCGGGGTTGCTGACGGCGAACCAGGAGTAGCCATCCCCGAAGGCTTCTCTGGCATCACGGACCGAGCCGCCGTTGAGCGTGGCTACCACAATGTTGTGAACGCCAAGGGCATCTGCGCGGTCTTTGGCTTTTTTGAGGAAGGTATCCATGGGCAGACTCTTGTGGGGGCGCGTCTTATGGGCGGAGGAAGAGACCGCTGCTGACGGAGAGGCAGTCACCGTTTATGAAGGATGCGGCGTCACTGGCCAGGAAGAGGATGGTACAAGCGATATCTTCGGCAGTGCCGTTGCGGCCGAGAGAGGTTTCATTTACCATTGCGGCGCAGCGTTCAGGGGTCGAGAACTGTTCGTGGAAGCGGGTCAATAGGCATTAAT
>Ga0315277_10008555_pt1 | contig 13146 bp, 9 predicted proteins | sample YL17G05_15_MG_FD_203695 | JGI IMG/M metagenome (GOLD analysis project Ga0315277, IMG submission 203695) | Sediment microbial communities from Yellowstone Lake, YNP, Wyoming, USA - YL17G05_15 | ecosystem: Environmental > Aquatic > Freshwater > Lake > Sediment | place: USA: Wyoming | collected...
CCCGAGCTGGCAGTTTATATCGTAGAGGCCGTGCGGGGCGGGTTCATCCTGGCCGACCCGGAAAACGCCGCCGCTTATCGTGAGAACGCGGAAAAATATCTGGAGGAGCTGGCAGGGTTGGACGGCGAGATCAGGAAGGAAGTCGCGACCTTCACCAGCCGTAAGTTCGTCTCCTTCCATTCCTCGTGGACGTATTTTGCCAGCCGCTACGGACTCGAGCAGGTGGGTGTGATCGAGGAACAGCCCGGTAAGGAGCCTTCCGCAGGGGAGATCGGAGAGCTGGTCGACCTGATCGAGTCACAAGGCGTCAAGGTGGTCTTCGCGGAACCCCAGTTCGATCCCAGGGCCGCCGAGGCTATCGCGGAGGAATCGGGCGGAAAAGTGGTGGTGAAGATACTCGATCCACTGGGAGATCCCGAGGACCCTGAGAAGGACACCTATTTAAAGATGATGAGGAGCAACCTCGAGGTGATGGGGGAGGGCCTCGAATGAGGGAGTGCCGAGTCAGCGAGTTCTTCGGCGCGTCTGCAGACGGGCCGCGCCAGGTGATCGTCCTAGAGGATATGTGGGCGAGCCTGGATGGGCATACCGTGCTCGAGGGGATCACCTTTTCCCTCGACGAGGGGACTTTCCTGGGAGTCATCGGCCCCAACGGTGCTGGCAAGACCACCCTTATAAAGGTAATCCTGGGCCTGGTGAAACCGGACCGTGGTGCGGTGCGGGTGATGGGCATGAGCCCGGGTGAGCTAAAGCACGAGCTGCACCATATCGGCTACATGCCCCAGCAGGTGCTCTTCGACCCCCTCTTTCCGGTATCCGTATACGACGTGGTGATGATGGGGCGCACCTGCTGCATCGGGACGCTGCGCTTTCCCCGCCGCAACGATCGGGAGGCGGTCATGGAGAGTATAGCGGCGGTGGGCCTGGACGGCCTCGAGAAAAGGCCTATCGGTGAGCTATCGGGCGGGCAGCAGAAGCGGGCTTTTCTGGCCCGGGCCCTCTGCCTGGAGACACGCATCCTGCTGCTGGACGAACCCACCTCTGGCCTTGATTACGAGGCCCAGGAGAAGTTCATGGACCTTCTGGCGAGGCTAAAGCTGGAGCAGGGCCTCTCGGTGATCTTCGTTTCGCATGACGTCAACGTGCTGGCGCGCTTCGCCGACGAGATCGTGTGCATCAACCGCACCATGCACTTGCACGGCAAACCCATGGAGGTGCTGGGAAGCGAGAGGCTCAAGGAGGCATACCGCTGCGAGTTCGATTTCCTGGCCGGCGTGGGAAGCCATGAGAGCACGGAGGTGTAGGGGATGCTTGCCTACGGTTTCGCCCAGCGCGCGCTTATCGGGGGAGTGATCGTGGCCTTGGCGTGCTCACTCATCTCCTTTTTCGTGGTGGTGAGGCGATTGGCTTTCGTGGGAATGGGCATCTCCCATGCCGCCTTCGGCGGGGTGGCCATCGGCCTGGTCGCAGGGATAGACCCCGTTCTCTCCGCGGGGGGCTTCTGCGCCGCGGTAGCCCTGGGCATAGGCTGGTTAAGCCGCAAGGGCCGCATACACGAGGACACGGCCATCGGCATCCTCTTCGCCACCGCCATGGCCTTGGGGGTGCTGCTGGTCAGGCTGGCAGGTGCCTACAACCTGGACCTCATGAGCTACCTTTTCGGGAGCATCCTGGCTTTGAGCTGGACCGACGTAGTGATCATCGCGGTCTTGAGCGTGCTGGCGGCGGCCTTTATCCTCCTTTTTTTCAAGGAACTGCTCTTCATCTCCTTCGACGAGGAGACGGCGACCGCCAGCGGACTGCCGGTGAGGTTCGCCTATTACGGGCTGCTGGTGACCATGGCCCTGACCATAGTGGTCTCAATAAAACTGGTGGGCATCATCCTGGTCTCTGCCCTGCTGGTCATCCCGGGGGCGGCGGGGGCACAGATATCCCGCAACTACCGGAGGGTGCTGGTTGCGGCGGTGGTGATAGGGGTGACGTCGGTGGTGTTGGGGCTCTACCTGTCCTTCTGGTACGACGTGGCCTCGGGAGCCACCATAGTGCTGGTGCTCTTCGCTCTCTTCATACTGTCCATGGCCGTGTCTCCCCGCCGGGGCTATATGCGGAAACTGAGACAGCGGGAGGGTTAAAACCCGAAACGGTTTTGCTGCAGGAACATCAAACACCGATCTCAGGACTCGCACGCTATCATGGGGACTTTACGAACAATAAGAATACCGTTCGTTCAAGGTGGGTATCGATATTGCCGAAGATAAACGCGGATTTCTGCTAACGAGTTATATGGGTGATCTTAGAAGAAGGAGTGATAACTTTGGCTGAAAAGACCGTATCAGATAGTTTCAAGAGGAAAAGGTCCAGCATCCTCTTCCTTATCACGGCATTGATCATCGTGGTGTTCATCGCTTTCGGGATGGTGACCATACTGCTCTACCGCTCCTCTCAAGACCGCCTTATAAAGAAGAGCATCGACAAGATGATACAGACCGAGATGGAGAACCTGGTATCGGCGAGTTCTTACATAGCCGGCCTGTTACTGCCGGTATTCGAGGAAAAGATCAGCGATGCCACGCCGGCGGAGTTGATCGACGCCTTGATGAACAAGGAACTCACGGAGGGCCAGAGGTTCATCATCGATGAGATGAAAGGGATGGTGGATTCCGGTCTTTTCGATCTCAAGTCGGTCTCTATCGTCATGCTGCCGTCACCCCTCAATCGCGAGGCGATGGTCATCGCGGCCAGCGATGAGAGCCTCATCTACGAGTGGGAGATCCCCGACTCAGTCCTGGATGTCATCAACGCTGGAGGCGGCTATATCTATCGTGAGGAGGGCTTCCCGGAGATAGGCCTGGAAGGACCCTATGCCATCATCGCCAACAAGGGGATAAGCCCCACCTCCAGCACGGAGGTAGGTTACGTTTTCGTAAAGCCCATGGGCGATAAGGTGGCGGAGATCAACGCCTTCTACGATGAAGAGAGGAGCAATACGGATCTTTTGCTCTGGCTGACCATGCTCATCTCCATATTGGTGGTCGCCATCATCTCCTTTTTCGTGCTCTCATACCTCATCCGCAAGCGCATAACCGAGCCTATCGACGAACTCGCGGCCACAGCCGAAGAAGTCATGCAGGGCGACCTGGAAGTAGAGGTAAAGGTGCATGAAGGCGGGGAGTTCGAGGGATTGGAGCGTGCCTTCAAGGAGATGGTGGATAGCTTCCGAAAATACATCGCCAGGTCCGTAGGAGAGGAATAGCCGTATTGTAGGGCGATGCGGCATAAACTATACTGAAGGACGGTGGTTGAAGGAGACTATGACGATCGGGAGGTGACCGGCGATCTGTAGGCCGGAAGGATCCCGCAAAAAGGAGAATAACGGAATCCCTGGCACGTGTAGGGATTCCGTCTCTTTGTAGAGAATAAAACTGGAAAGAACCGAAAAGCATGGGGAGGTTTGCTAAGATGCCGGTGAAATACATCTTCGTGACGGGCGGAGTGTCGTCTTCACTCGGAAAGGGGATAACCGCGGCGTCCATCGGGCGCCTGCTCAAAGCACGGGGACTCAAGGTGACCATGCAGAAGATGGACCCCTATATCAACGTGGATCCCGGCACCATGAACCCCTTTCAACACGGAGAGGTCTTCGTGACCGACGACGGCACGGAGACCGACCTCGACCTGGGGCACTACGAGCGTTTCGTGGACGAGCACCTGGGCAGGGAGAACAATGTCACCACCGGCAGTGTCTACTGGTCCATCATCACGCGTGAGCGCAAGGGTGAGTTCCTCGGGGGCACGGTACAGGTCATCCCCCACGTGACCAACGAGATAAAGGATCGCGTCATGCGCCTCACCCGCTCCAGCGAGGTGGACGTGGTCATCACCGAGATAGGGGGGACGGTCGGCGACATCGAGAGCCTGCCCTACCTGGAAGCTATCCGGCAGTTCAAGAAGGACGTGGGGCCCGAGAACGTCATGTACGTCCACGTCAGCCTGGTGCCCTTCCTCGAAACCACGAGGGAGATGAAGACCAAGCCCACCCAGCACAGCGTGAAGGAGCTGCGCTCCATGGGTATTCAGCCGGACGCTATCGTGTGCCGGTCCAAGGAGCCTATCGGACTTGATCTGAAGGACAAGATCTCCCTCTTGTGCGACATTGACATCGATGCCGTGGTTTCGGCCCATACCGCCGACTGCATCTACGAGGTGCCCCTGCTCCTGCACGCCGAGGGCCTGGGGGATGTAGTGGCACGCCACCTCGGTCTGGAGGGCCACGAGGAAGACCTCTCCGAGTGGGAGGAGATGGTACGGAGGATCAAGTCGGCGACGCAAGAAGTGACCATCGGGGTAGTGGGCAAGTACGTGGACCTCACCGACGCCTACCTCTCCATCATCGAGAGCCTGAAGCACGGCGGGTTCGCCCATGACGCAGGCGTGGATATAAGATGGGTACCCTCGGACGACATTACGCCGGAGAACGCGGATAAGGTGCTCTCGGAGCTGAACGGCATCCTCATACCGGGCGGTTTCGGGGTGCGCGGCGTGGACGGCAAGGTCGAGGCTATACATTACGCGCGGGAGAACGGTGTTCCGTTCCTGGGCATCTGCCTGGGGTTGCAGTGCGCGGTCATCGAGGCGGCTCGTAACCTCTGCGGCCTCACCAAAGCCAACAGCTCTGAGTTCGACCCGGCAACGCCGGACCCGGTGATCGACCTCCTCCCCAGCCAGCGGGATGTCGACGAGATGGGCGGCACTATGCGCCTGGGGCTCTACCCGTGCAAGCTGGATGAGGAATCCCGGGCCTTCAAGTGTTACGGCGAGGAGGTCATCTACGAACGCCACCGCCACCGCTTCGAGGTGAACAACCACTATCGGACCGTGCTGCAGGAAGCCGGCCTGGTTTTTTCCGGGCTATCCCCGGATGGCAGGCTCGTGGAGATAATCGAGCGTGAGGACCACCCCTGGTTCATGGCAGGCCAATTCCACCCGGAATTCAAGTCGCGGCCAAACCGGCCCCACCCCCTCTTCCGCGATTTTGTGGGAGCTGCCCTGCGCCGGCGCCTCGGACTGGAGGAAGCGCCTAGCCTCAAGGTAGTCGGTTAGCGTTCAGGAGAAATCGCAACGCGGGAAGAATAGAGGTTGGAAGAAAACAGGACCAACGGTCGCAGCGACGGGGTCCGGACAGGTATCTGAAATCCGCCGACATACGTCCTATAACAACGGCATAGGGATCGAAGCAAACGGGAGTGTCACTATGGAAGACAGGGTACTGAACACTTTTCTTCAACTGGTGAGGATCGATAGCGAGACCTATCACGAAGGCGCGGTGGTCGACTATGTATGCGAAACCGCGCGCGGTTCAGGGTTTGAGTCATACGTGGACAATGCCGGCAAGGCCATCGGCGGAGAGGCCGGCAACGTCTATATAAAGATACCCGCGTCCGGTGTAGATGCTCCGCCTATCATCTTCTGCGCACATCTGGACACGGTAAGCCCTGGAAGAGACATCGAGCCCGTGGTCAAGGGAGACAGGGTGATCTCGGGGGGAAAGACGGTCCTGGGTGCCGACTGCAAGGCGGGGGTGGCCGTGATCATCGAGCTCATGCGCCTCTCGGCGGAGGGCGGGCTGAAGCACGGCCCTCTCGAACTCATCCTTAGCGTGGCCGAGGAGAAACAACTGCAGGGGGTGCGCCACCTAGAGTGGGACCGCATAGAGGCGCATCATGCCTACGTCCTGGACGGCGCGGGCGGCGTAGGGGAGGTCATCAACTCATCTCCCACCCAAGACAACCTGGAGTTCGTGTTCAACGGCAAAGCCGCCCATGCGGGGGTGGAACCGGAGAAGGGGACCAACGCCATCTACGGCGCGGCCTGGGCCGTAAGCCTGATGCACCTGGGGCGCATCGACAGCGAGACTACGGCCAACATAGGGGTGATCGAGGGGGGCCGCGCGGTCAACATCGTTCCGGACCGGGTAGTGGTGCAAGGAGAGGTCCGTTCGCTGGACCTCAAGAAGCTGGAGGAACAGAGGAAGTCGATGATGAGGGCCGCCATGGAGGCAGAGGCCTCCGTGGGCGTGGGCGTTGAGGTAAAGGTAGAACGCGTTTACGACGGTTATCTCATAGAGCCAAAGGACTCCCTTATACTCCTGGCGAGCGAGGCCGGTAAGGCCATGGGCATAAAGATCGAAGTAAAGAATTCGGGAGGGGGGAGCGACGCCAACTTCCTGAACGGCCATGGCATAAAGTCGGTGGTGCTGAGCATGGGAGTAAGGGAGCCCCATACCACCCACGAGTACCTCGACATCCAGGAACTCCACAAGCTGGTGCGGCTCTGTTCGGAGATCGCCGCGGCGACGGGCAGGTTGAGAGGTGATAAGTGAGCGCCGAAGAGCACATGACGCTGCAACGCAAGACCATATTCGAGGGGAAGGTAGTGCGCCTCTATCTCGACAGGGTCCGCCTGCCCAGCGGCAGGGAGGCCGAGAGGGAAGTCGTACTGCACTGGGGGGCGGTCGGAATGGTCGCGCTGGACGACGAGGGCTGCGTTTTTCTCGTGCGGCAGTACCGGCATGCGCCAGGCGAGTATCTGGTGGAGATCCCGGCTGGGAAACTGTCCGTAGGGGAGGACCCGCTGGGATGTGCCCGCCGCGAGCTGATAGAGGAGATAGGATACAGCGCCGATGCATGGGTGAAACTGGCGGCCTTCTATACCTCGCCGGGTTTCAGCGATGAGAAGCTCCATCTCTACCTGGCCCGTGGGCTGCGTAGCGGTGAGGCCGATCCGGACGAGGATGAGTTCCTGGAGATCATGCATGTGCCGCTGGCCGAAGCGCTGTCCATGATCGCACGTGGCGAGATCGAGGACTCCAAGACCATTGCGGGCCTGGCCCTGGCCTCGTTGTTTACGAGGGGTCAGTACAGACCCGGAGAAGAGTAATACTGGAGGAGAGATGATCGTAGGAGTACCCAGGGAGATAATGGACCAGGAATACCGCGTGGCTGTCACCCCCCAGGGAGCCCACGAACTGGTGGTCGAGGGCCACAAAGTACTGGTTGAAAAGGACGCAGGCGAGGGTTCGAGCATATCCGACTCCGACTACGAGACCGCGGGCGCGGATATCGTACCCGGTGCCGCAGACGTTTATTCCGAAGCGGAGCTGATCCTCAAGGTGAAGGAGCCACAGGAATCGGAGTTCCCCCTGCTCAGGGAGGGCCATATAATCTTCACCTTCCTCCACCTGGCTGCTAATAAGGGGCTTACGGAGGAACTCATTGCACGCAGGGTTATCGCCGTGGCCTACGAGACGGTGGAGCGTCCGGACGGGAGCCTCCCCCTATTGGCCCCCATGAGCGAGGTGGCCGGGCGTATGGCGCCCCAGGTGGGAGCGCATTACCTGGAAAAGATGAACGGGGGTCGCGGCATGTTGCTGGGCGGCGCCACCGGGGTCCCCCCAGCCATCGTGGTCATCCTGGGGGCGGGGATAGTGGGCTCGCATTCCGCCATCCTGGCCACGGGCATGGACGGCCACGTCATCGTGCTGGATAAAAGCCTGGAGAAACTGCGTTATCTGGAACATATCTTGCACGGCCGCGTGACCACCCTGGCCTCAAACAAGATGAACGTGAAACAGATGGTGCGAGAGGCAGACCTGGTGATAGGAGCGGTGTTGATCCCGGGAGCACTGACCCCCGTCCTGGTGGACGATGATACCGTGCGCAGCATGCGTCCCGGCTCCGTGGTCGTGGACATCTCGGTCGACCAGGGCGGATGCATCACCACCTCGAAGATGACCACCCATTCCGACCCCGTCTATCTCGAGCACGATGTACTCCACTACTGCGTCGGAAACATCCCTGGCGCGGTGCCCAGGACCTCCACCTTCGCTCTCACCAACGTCACCCTGCCCTACGCCCTGGAGATAGCCGGACTCGGGTTGAAAGAAGCGGTGAGGCGCAATGACAGCCTGGCCAAAGGAATAAACGTCATCGAGGGCCGGGTGTCCTCCCGCCCCGTTGCCGAGGCGCACGGCCTGGAATACGAGCCCCTGGAGCACATCCTCCCCATCGACCTGGACAGCGGGCAGATCTTCGGGTCATAGGGAGGGCGTACCAGAAAAGCCCGGGGAGGTGTCCCGTGCAAGGAAAACGTCCCGACGAGACCGCCTGGCCCGCCCTGGTCAACGAATACCTCGTCTATATCAAGGTAGAGAAGGGGCTTTCTCCGCGCACCGTGGAGGCCTACAGCAGGGACCTGCGGCGCTGGAGCGATTTCATCTCGCGTTGCGGCAAGTCAACTCCGCAGGAGGTGGAGCGAGAGGAGATAACCCTTTTTCTCGAGGAGATGCGCGGCCGAGGCCTGTCGCCGCGCTCCTTGGCCCGCACCACCGCCACGCTCAGGAGTTTCCAGCGCTTCCTGGTCGAAGAGGGGATATACGGCAGCCTTCCCGCCACGGACCTGCCGTCCCCGCGTCATGCCCATATCCTCCCCAGGGTGCTCAGCCAGGAGGAAGTGGAGAGATTGTTGGAACAGCCCATACCCGAGGACCCGCCGGGATTGCGGGACAAGGCCATACTGGAGAGCCTGTACGGGACGGGGATACGCATCTCGGAGCTCACCGGCCTGGACCTCGAGGATATGGACCTGGGGGAGAGGGAGCTGCGCGTGCTGGGCAAGGGTGCGCGCGAGCGGGTAGTACCCATTGGGGACGCAGCTGCCGCAGCCTTACGGGAGTACGTGGGTCTCGGGAGGCCGAAACTGGCCCGTGACTCCAGCCAGAGGGCGCTCTTTCTTAACCAACGCGGAGGCAGGCTCACCCGCCAGGGCGCATGGGAGCTGGTCAAGAAGTACGCGGGGCGGGTAGGTCTCAGAGAGAAGATAACACCACACACTCTGCGCCACAGCTACGCCACCCATCTCCTCGAGAACGGGGCGGACCTGCGCTATATACAGGAATTGCTGGGACACGCCAGCATCAGCACCACCCAGATATACACCCACGTGAGCAAGGCCAGGGTAAGGGAGTCATACCTCAAAGCCCACCCCCACGCCTGAAGCACGGTTCGCTCAGGCATGGTCGGGATCACGCAGATAGGGCGCTTCTTTAACATATTTGGTCGGGCGGCGGCACAGAACAAGCTTTTAACGGGCAAGCTCCGTTGTTATGGGTACCATCGGGATCGTAGCGCTGCTCTAGCTGCAGCGATGTTTACGGCAGAAAAAGCCCAGATAATAACCTCGTATGAGCCTGGCCCTTGTGGTTGATCCATGTAATGCATATGGAGATGCTCATGAAGAGTAACGGTTCGGCGCACATCCGGTTATCTATTTAGAGGAAGTGGGAATAAGTAATCCATGTATCCCGTGGGCAGCCTGGGCTTGCCGTATGCGCGAGGAGGTGATGCCCGAAGGGAGTAAGACGTATCGAGAGCAAAGGAGGCAATAAGATTGCCGGACGTATCTGTGATACGGGACTACGCCATCAAGAAGACGATCAACGGCTTAATCTTCGTTCTTCCCAATATACCGGACGATAAGTTGCTCACCTTCGCCGAGAAGTTCGTGAGCATTGTCAAATGGCCCGAGGGACAGGAGTTCGTCAGGTCCCTTATTCTTCAGACCAAGAACCGCCTGCCCGGCCTGCATAAAAACGTGCGGCGCGGGGCCATCAACTTTCTCACCGACACCCTTTTCTACAAGTCGAGGGTAAGGGAAGCCTACGAGAAGGAACATGGCTACAGCCCGCCGCTGCTCCTGGTCATCAGCCCCACCATGCGCTGCAACCTCAAATGCGTGGGATGCTACGCTGGGATGTATTCCAAGAAAGACGATCTCCCCAGGGATGTCCTGGACCGGGTGCTCACCGAGGCGAAGGAGATGGGGACCTACTTCATCGTCATCTCCGGGGGCGAGCCTTTCTACTACAAGCCCTTGATGGACATCTGCAAGAAGCACCATGACATCACCTTCCAGGTTTACACCAACGGCACCCCCATCGACCGCAGGCTGGCACACGAGATCGCCGAGGCGGGCAACATCATCCCCTGTATCTCCGTGGAGGGGTACCGGGAGGAGACGGATGCGAGAAGGGGTGAGGGCGTGTATTCCAAGGTCATCCAGGCCATGGACAACCTCAAGGAGGCACAGGCTCTCTTTGGCTTCTCCGCCACCGTCACCCGCTTTAACAGCGACATGCTCACGAGCGAGGACTTCGTGGACTACTACATGGACGAGAAGGGATGCTTCATCGGCTGGTACTTCCAATACATGCCCATGGGCACGCGCCCCTCGCTGGAACTCATGACCACGCCGGAGCAGCGCATCCAACGCCTGGAGCGTATCACCCGCATGCGCAAGGAGAAGAGGGCGCTAATATCCGATTTCTGGTGCGATGGCCCGCTGGTGGGAGGATGCCTGGCCGCCGGGCGCCAGTACCTCCACATCAACCAGAACGGGGACGTGGAGCCCTGCGTGTTCGTGCATTTCGCGGTGGACAACATCAAGGAAAAGAGCCTGGCGGAAGCGCTCGATTCCGATTTCATGAGCTCTATACGCGAACGTGCGCCGTACCATCCCAACCTGCTGCGGCCCTGCATGATCATAGACCATCCCTACGTGCTGAGGGAATGCGTGGCGAAGTGCGGCGCCCATCCCACCCACCCGGAGGCGGAGGGGATCATCACCGAGCTGGCCCCAGACCTCGATGCCTACAGCGAGGAGTACGGACGCATGGCCGACGAGGTCTGGATGGAGAGGTTCCAGGACACCTCGGTCATCGTGGAACGCGGCACCGCTTGACACGTCGATAGCGAAGAAAAAAGGGCCGCCATACGGCGGCCCTTTTTGCATGGGTGGGTTTTGGCTGTTCTGCGGGTGATCGGCCTGACTTACCATTGCTGCGTCTGCCGAGGCAGCTGGAGAGCAGTGCTTGGGTTTAACTTTAAGGTCCTTCTCCCAGAAGTGCGGGTAGCGATGAAGCAACGGCACAAGCCCGACACCCATAACAGCAGCTAAAGAGAGCTTGCACGTTATGGGCTTGTTTATGTCCTGCCGATTGCCCACATTTGTTGGAGATGAGCAAACTTTATAAAGGGCAGCCCTGTGGGGCGGCCCTTTATAAAGACGTTCCCAGCTCTATGCGGAAGGCTGTGCAGGCTTGTTTTTCCTCTCCACCCGCTGGGCTTTCCATGCGAGGATGGAAGGCAGCACGAGCAGGGATGATAGCAAGGCTACGGTGAGCGAGATGGCGGTGATACCGCCGAAGCGGCGCATGTAGGAGATGTTGGAAGTGGCGATGATGGCGAAAGCACCTGCGGTGGTCACCGCCGCGGCCAGCAGGGCTTTCCCCACGTTGACCATGGTGCGCCGCATGGCCTCGTCTATCTCCACCCCGCCGTAGTGCCACTCCTCGCGGAAGCGGTGGGTGACGTGAATTCCGAAGTCTATGCCCGCCCCGATGACCAGGGAGGAGACCATGACACTCATGAAGTCCAGCGGCCAGTCGAGGATGGCCAGGAAAGCGAGCTCAAGGGCTATACTGATGAAGACCACGCTGGAAGCCGCCAATCCGAAGAACAGCGATTTGAAGATGAGAATGACGATGAGGGCACAGAGGATCAAGGCCAGCCCGGAGGTCTTGAGCTGGGTGGGCACCAGCGAACCCATGATGTCGTTTATGAGGATCGGGAACCCGCTGCTGCTCATGGTGATTGCGGGGTTCTGCCCCGTGACCTGATGGGCTGCCGCGTCCATGACCTCCGCGATATGAGCCATGTCCTCCTGGTTTCCGCGGCTGACCTGGGCGGTGACCATCGCGGTCTGCTGGTCTGCGCTGATAAGGCGGTTGCTGCCGTTCCCGCCCCCGCTCTTCATCTTCATCAGGGATGCCAGCACCGCTTCGCGGGTGGCGGGGATAGAGCCGCCTGAGGCCTGCAGCACGATGTCGGCGATACTCATGACCTTCTGTCTGAGTATGAGCGGCTCGTCGTTCTCTGTCACGTAATCGGAAGATGAGATGAGGTCCTCGAACTCCAGCATGGAACTCAGATTGGCCGGTTCCAGGATATCCCCCTTGACCAGCGTATAGGCTCTGTCCTGGCCGCCGAAGATATCGTTAACCTTTGTCGAAGCGACCATGGAGGGCATGTCTTGAGGCATCATCTTGGTCATATCCGCCTCGGTGGAGACCTGGAAGCCCAGGAAAACGCAGGCGGCGATGATCAGGACGGTGATGATGCCCACGGCCACCCGGTGGTGTTCCGAGAGGATGGCCACCTTGACGAGAGCCCGGTCGATAAACGAGGACCGCCATTTCTCCGCCATCTTCTCCTCCTTACGGTCCCATTTCTCCCGTGCTTTGCTGCGGCGGTCGCGCAATACCAATGACGCGGGCAGCAGGGTTACCGCGAGTATAAATGCGAAAACGACCCCGGCCACACAGAGGGCTCCGAACTGCTGGATGGGGGGCATGTTGGAGATACCGAAGGAGGCGAAGCCAAAGGCGGTGGTTGCGGCGGTGAGGAAGACGGCCACCCCTACCGTGACCACAGATGTCACGGCGGACTGGTGCGGGTCGCTGCCTTTACGGCGTTCCTCATAATAGCGGGTAAGGACGTGTATGGCGTAGGCGATGTCTATGCCCAGCATCAAAGGCATGATGCCCGAGCTGTTGTAACTGAAAGGGAATCCAAGCCATCCGGACAGGCCGAAAACCCAGATGATGGTGAGTATGATCACCAGAAGCGTGAGGAGGATGTCCGATATCCTGCGGAAGGTGATGAAGAGGACGATGATGATGAACACCATGGCCAGCATGAAGAGAAAGCTGGTGTCCTTCATGGTCTTCTCGTTGGAGTCCTTGTTCATAGAGGCGTAACCGGTGATATATGCCTCGGTAGCGGGAAGCTCCCCGAAGTACTCATGCGTGTAGTCTTCGAAGGGGGCCGCCAACCTCATCTGGTCCTTGGTGTTCATGTCAGGGTCCAGCCTGCCCGTTACGAGCAAAGCCTTACGGCCCGGAGAGATGTAACGCGAGCCTCCTCCCGCCATGCCGGCCTTCTGGGCCTGCGGGGCGGAGTACTCGAGGTTCCACATAGCCTGTTGCTCCAGTTGCTCGTCGCTCAACTCGTCGACCTTGGAGGCCAGGGGCAC
>Ga0315277_10008556_pt1 | contig 13145 bp, 11 predicted proteins | sample YL17G05_15_MG_FD_203695 | JGI IMG/M metagenome (GOLD analysis project Ga0315277, IMG submission 203695) | Sediment microbial communities from Yellowstone Lake, YNP, Wyoming, USA - YL17G05_15 | ecosystem: Environmental > Aquatic > Freshwater > Lake > Sediment | place: USA: Wyoming | collected...
TTCTCTGGGAATTTCTGGAAGATCTGCAAGGCTAGGATGCCCTTATCTGTTAAGTGATATTTTCCATTGCCGTCTTTCTCGATCAGGTCGCCCATAATCTTCAGATGATAGTTCAATTTGCCAGTGTTAATGATGCCTGTAGCAGTCATCAAGTCCACGTAGCTCAACTTCTCCTTGTCATGAAGTATGAGGACTATTTTCCGTCTGATTGGATGCTTGAGAATGTTGTGAAGAGAGTCGATATTTACACTCACGTGAGTCAAATCCCTTTTCATTCAGAAATAAGGTAGAGCATCTGATTTAAGCGTATTTGACTAAGAATTTTATCAGATATTTATCATTCGAAGCTAACGGCGTTCGCCATTTCTCCTGCGTGCCTGTCTCGTTCTCACATGCTCGTATAGGATTTGAACTGCCACGTGTCCTTTTGCGCGTACAAATTCCTGAGTATTCCAGTGGCCTTTTCTCTGTCTATCGTCAATAGCAGTTTTGCAATGTGTTTGCACAGCTTTCTGGTTGACAGAATCTTGCCCCAGTCAGCGCAATCGTGCAAGATAATGCTGTTTTTGAGATCTATGATTATGTGGTACTCTCTTATGACAGCCTCAATATTTTCCCCTGTTACTTTTTGGATTGTTAGTTCTTCGTTTCCGATGTCTAGGGCCCTTTCGAGTCTCCCGGGCGCGACGAAATAACGCAGCAAGTTTTCAAAGTTCATTTCCGTTGGTTCAGCGAAAGCCTCGAGCTTGAACTCTTTGATCTTGCTTCGATCCTTGAAGTAGTTTTCCACTTTGGTCTTGGCTGCTTTTTGTTGAGGCGTCAGGATGCCTAACATTTCCAACACTTGGAGGCAGTTCTCTACGGCGTAGCCATGATAATGATTGTTGAAGTAGCCATAGACTTTGTCGACCTTGCGCGTGGTTTCTTTGAACTTTGGAATCCACGGTTCCAGTTCTTCAGCAGGGTATCGATAGTTGTACCAAGGTCTTGTGCCGCGACCATGCCAACGGAAATATGCGATGTTTGAAGTCACGTGAACTTCCGGCGGGAGAAGTGGTTCGTCAACGACGGTGTAGGCAACCTTGTACTTTTCCAGCAGGGTCCATGTCTCCTGCCTCATCCATGAATGGTCTCGAAATTCGACCGCAAACCTGACTTGAGTCGGAAGTATTTTGAAGAAGGCCTCCATTTCCTTGAGTTGATAGTTAAGTCTAGGTGGAAGCTGTACGAGCATGCAACCAAGTTTTCCGCTAAGCCAAAGTGGCTCCATGACTTCCACAAACCTCTGCAAGTCCTCTTCAACCCCTTGGCTCAGATCCAGCTTCTTTTCATGTGTGATCAGTTGAGGCAGCTTAGCCGTAAACACGAAGCCTTCTGGAGAGTATTTGGTCCAACCCATAACCATGCCTTTCGACGGGTATCGGTAAAATGTTGAGTCTATTTCAACTGTCTTGAAGACTTTCGTATAAGCTCTAAGCAGGCTTTTGTCTTCTTTCGTGTAGAACGGGCCTACCCACTCTTTATAGCTCCACCCAGACGTGCCGAGGAAAACTTGATTTTCTGTCATTCTTATCACTTGACTGCAGATTTGAGGCTGTCAATGATTTCGTCTACACTGTCGTAAGTCTTTTCCGGAAGCTGCTGTAAGAAGTCTCTGGTGTGAACTCTCTTGTCTTGGCTAAGGTCGAAGAGTTTCCATCCTTGACTGCGCATTATTTCCTGCTTTGTTGACGGAAATCTGGCATCTTCACTTATGACTTCCTCCAATGAGGAAATTCCCTCCGACCCTGTCACTTTCGGAAACCTGCCTGTTTGCTTGTAGATTTTTAGCCTCGCAGCGTCTTTATACATTCTGACGAAGTGGAAGCTCATTGCTATCTTTTGAGCATTGGAATTTGAGACTTTGTTGTCAATTTCCGCCAGTTCTTCGTCAGTGGGCTGGTAAATGTTGTGCTCTCCCTTTCCGAAAAGTCGTGAATAGAGAATATCCGAGCCGTAGGCGGGCATTTCGCCTTTTGAAACGTCGGTGCAATGTATCATATCACGTTCCTGCATGACACGCAAGAGCTCGACTGGAAGCCTAGAGGGCTGAGCGCCTCTAATTTCCAAGGCCAGTCTAAGCTTTCCAAGATCTGCGGCAGAAACAAGGTTGTGGAGTTCACTGATCAGTGCCTGAGTCAGCTGAAAAGATGCTGGAATTTGAATATGTAGAATCTCAGCGTTTAATATGCTGCAGATTTGTTTCATTTTGTCGAATGTTGCGAGCGTCTCTTGCGTAAGTTGAGGCTTTTTCCCTTGCGCCACGCTACGATGAGCTCTCACTGCGAACTGGAAATCAGATGGAACGAGCTGCCTCCACTTTTTCACTTCCTCTAGAGGTGGTATTTGGTAGAATGTCGAATTTACTTCCACAAAGTTGAAGGCTCGAGAATACGAGGCTAGAGGACGGAGTCCGGGAACGTTGAAATACGCCCATCCGCCTGTGCCGATCAAATACTCCTTCAAAACTCTTCTCTCACAGGGTAATACTGTATTTCGCCTAAATAAGTGGCGCTGCAATTACATGTTCTTCACTAAAAACTTGCCTGCAACGACTTCTGCGGTTGTCCACATTGCTTCAAACCTCTCTTTTCAAGTGTAGAAAAATGTGGTGGAGACCCCACGTAAGTTTGTTCAGCCTAGCTTCATCGCCTGACTGACTCTTTTGGGCATGTATCAGCCAAATTGCTTCCTAATCAATGGGTAATTGTCCTGATTGTCTTGATCTATTATGTATGGAGTGTCCCCAATTCCGTCCCCGTTTGAGTCTCCTCCATTGTAGTTACTCCAGTAGTTGCCTTCCAAGCCGTTGTCCCACGCATTATGTGAATCCATAGTCCAAGCTTGTTCGCTGTTGTTAATGAAAACGTTATGGTTGATCATGTTGTCGCTCGACCCGCTAATGAAAATGCCTCCATCGTTGTCTTCGATCGTGTTGAAGGTTATCGTGTTGTTGTGACTAAACTGGACGAAAACGGCATCCATAGTATCGGCGACAACGTTGTTTGTAATGACAGTGCCATTTGAATGGTCCAGAAAGATGCCGTTGCCACCATTTCTTATGGTGAACCCAGCAAGGCTTACGTTGTCTGCGTGTATAACGATCACAGCTCTGTTATCGCCGCCTCCGTCAATTATCGTATTATTGCAGCTTTCGCCAATTATGGTCAGAGGTCTGTCTATACCCAAGTGTTCGTAGTACGTCCCAGAAGCAACTGCCACAGTTTCTCCCGCTACGGCGTCTGCAATTGCTTCTTGGATCGTCGGGTAATCTTGAGGAACTCTCAATTGAGTCCGCACTCGAATGCTTGATGAGGCGAGATTGTTTTCCGTGTATTCTTCGTTCGGTACAGGCTGCACGCGCATCTCCCAGCTGCGGACCCCTTCCTGTGTCGGTGCGAATAAATATGTCAAATTGGCAAGGGACCCTATCGTCAACGAATCCACGGTCGTGGAGTTAACCACCTCTCCGTCGACCAGAAGCTGCAGGGCAACATCTTTTTCGTCATGCAAGCCCCTGTTTGCCACAGTTCCGCTGATGAGGCAAGAGTATCCCGGTTTAATGTAAGCCGGCGCGTTGAGGTAGGCAGCCGTCTCGTGTTCGCATATGTTGCACGATACGTATCCGCTGACTCGATTATGTGGTATGTCGCTGGTGCCACTCCTGATAAGCAGAGTATAATAGAACTCCAATCCGCAGTTTCCCTTTGATATCGCTTCAAAGCGAATGGTTGCAAGAGTCCCATTTCCAGAGACTCCAACTTTTGAGCCAAGAGGAGAGCACACCGCAACCCATACAGTCCCCTTAGCCTGAGATATCTCTTTTCTAATGAACCATGAGTCTTTGGGCAGGAAATCCCCCATGTTGATTTCGGTTGCAGAAATAGTGGCGTTGTCGTACCTAAGCCTAATATCGTAACAATAGAGTTCGGTCACATTGGTTATGGTCACGTTAATTGCAAAGCTGTCACTTGATGTGACGTTGATAATCTGAGGGCATACTGCAATCGTGGCCACTCCTTGCGTCTCCCGGGCTGTTGGAATTGGAGGCTGTTCATCTTGTGAAATGTCAGCCGGAGGGAGAGAAATTGAAGGTGTTGCATTGCCTGAAGAGCCGGGTGGAGGATGAGAACCTGAGAATTGCTGATCGATTTCATTGGTTTTCGGAGGGTCTGCAAAGACAGATGTTGTGTAGTGAACAGGTTGTGATGCTAAGACAACGATTAATAATGCAAATGCTGTGCAGAAAACGAATATCCACTTCCAAGAATTACTCATTCAATTCGCCTTCCGACTAGGAGCGTGCATCATGTAATATTTAAGACTTGGTTTTAGAACAGTTGATACAGTGCTCCTCTAGCCATTCGCTTTCCCCACGCCCTATGATCAGAGTCATTACGCGCCTTGATTGGAAGCAATGCCAGCTTCAGACCGTGTATCACCTGCTTTTTGAGGATAGTTAACGCTGATATTGAGGGTGGATTATTAGGTTTTGTCGTGCTTGTTGATTCGCAACGTATAAGTGGACGTATGGACTCCTGCTATTCAAGATGACAGTCATGGCTAACTTACGACCCAGCCGCCGAATACGAATGCTCTTCCACAGCTTAGGCCTGAGTTGCCTAGGAGGCGCCCTGTTCCTTCAGGTCCTAGTTTTCACGGACATAGTTCAACGCGGCTATTTCATGGCTGTTGAGAAGAACCCAGCCATTCTCGCTTTGGAAATAAGTCTTACGGCGTTTTCTCTCGTTTACTTCGTCTACATATACCAGCGTTTCATCCGTTCGGTCAGATAGTTCCTGCTTCTGATCGTAGGCTTCAAAACGTCCTTCTCTGAAGCTCTTAGTTCTGGAAGAGGCAAAAAAACTTAAAAACGAAACTCAACAACACTTCAAGGGTCTAAGCCTTCGGTGAGGAGATGAAGATGCGTAAGCATGTGATCATGTTCATGGCAGTTGCAGTTCTCGCTTTGGGTCTTGTTCGCAACATCAAGGCTCAAGAGCTACAGCAGGTTACGCAAACTTTTCTTGACTCTACTGCTTTTGGGATAAGAATTCAAGTCAACGCTACGGGAGAGGTACGGCCTACTGAGAACGCAACCATTGTGCTAGCTTTGACTAACCAGACTGAGGTTTATGTCACGTATTTCAACCTGAGCGTTTTCGGTTTCCTGAATGGTACAACTAGGATCCTGATGGCTAACGCCTCTGAAGCGGACTTTTCACTCACAAACTCTTCGCGGACATTCAACTACACTTTTGTGGTGCCTGAGTGGGTTTGGGGTGCAACATACGGCGAGATAAAGTTGGGACACTCAGCAAAATATGGACCTGTGATAGTACAGAACGAAGGATTCGTTTTTGGTTTTTCCATGACTAACGTTAGGAACGTCTTTCTTGAAGGACTTGAGCACAACTTTGCAGATTTGAGGCAAATGTATGAGCAGCTCAATGATACCTACGTGGAACTCAACCGTACCTACGTGGAACTCAACCGTACCTACGTGGAACTCAACCGTACCTACGTGGAACTCAACCGTACCTACGTGGATCTTGCGCAGAATTTCTCTACTCTTCAGGGAACTGTAAGTGACCTTGACAACACTCGTCGTGTGGCAGCAGTGTTCGGGATAACGACAGTTATCTTTGTGGCGACAACTCTATACTTTGTTTTGCGGAAACCAAGAGAATATTGGTAATTGCCTGGCCTTCATTTTTTGTGGAGGTTCTGGGCCGCGATGAAAGTTAATCCATGCTTTGTTAGAGCCTCAGCTGTTCTGTTCACTGCTGCGTGTTTTTCCAAATAGTTGTCCAGAAGTTTCGGCATGAGACCTTTTTCGATTATGTCTTTCTTGGGCATGAAATAGTCCAGTATGTCAGAAGGATGCTCCTTGGTTTTCTCAATTTCAGGAACCCCGCCCTCGTGCTTGGCACTGATATTCTTAACGTGATCTGCAAGCTCTACAAGCTCCTTCGTACGATCGTAGGGTTGCCGGACTATGCTTTTGTAGGCTTCAGTAATGTGGTGTTCTATGCGGACGGCGTGTTCAAATCCAAAGGCTTTTCTAGCATATGCTGCAAGTTCGATTGTTTCGTTGTTAACCGAGTTTGAAAGATTAAACCCTATGAGAGGAGTGGAGTCATCATCTCTGCTGAGAAGCTTAGCTGTCATCAGCGTCCAGAAAATTGAGTATGGGTTATCGTAGCCCAAAAAGACTGATATTTTGAATTCTATGTCGATTCCCAGCTTACGCATCAAGTATCCAAGCAGAACCGTGCCTGGGTTTGTGTTCAAAACTTGCTGAAGGCCATACTCCGTGTAGTAGTGGAGATATTCGTCGACCCATTTCAACGCATACTCGTTGGGTTCACCCACTCCTCCAAAATAGCCTGTTATCGTTTCCGGTCCACTTAGATGCACGTTTATCGGTTTGCCATCAGGGCCGGGCAATGTGCCTTTCGTGTCCAGCGTCTGGACATAAGAAGCTCCGATTATCTTCATTGCTGCTGCAAATGCAACAATGTCATCATCTTCGACTTGTTCTTTCATTGAGCGTACACGAATGTACCGACCAGGCATGAGTTCTTGCTTGTTAATAGATCTTTTCGCTTCTTCAACGAGCCACGGAAGAAAGTTGAACGCGCTGATCTCGAGTGTAACTGCCAAAGACTCGTCGAATTGCATCGAATCAGCCTTCTTGCCTAAGATTTTTCTGCGGTAGTCCGGTATGCTGATAAACTCTTGCTTATCGCGCTGTTTGATCAGCCATTCAAGATCCTTCAGAAAGGGGGATCTCTTCTTATCGAGTCGCCCCATTAGGTTTTCAAGCTTGCCGGATTCCCTAGCCTTGCGGTTGATCTCCTCAATGCTTCCGTGCTTTTCAATAACCTCAAGCAGATCGTCAACAAGTGGGTTGTCCTTTCTTAACAAGAAATCATTGATCTCTTTCAGCCTTCCTTCTTTGACTTTCAGTTTTTCTTTAAGATCGAGCAAGACTACACCGCCAGTTAGGATAGTGTGTTCAGTGCTACGAAATTTAAGGGTTTTCACTTGATTTCAGGGTCGAGTGCTATCAGGACTTTTCGCCTCTTTTGCCCCGCTCGACATAGCGCGCGCCTTCCTTTTTTGGATAGAAACAAGCTAGTACGCGGACGGACAAGACGAGATAGCGAGCACATGTAAGTGTGCAGAGACCATTTCTTTCCGATAAAGAACAAGTAACGTTCCGCAGGAACCGACTAGGTTTTCATCTGTTTTTGTCGTGGTTTGAATGCGGCGATCGGTCATTTTCAGATTCAAAGCTTAAATGATATCGATTGTATGCTTAGATACCAAGGTGAATGCGCAGCATGTACAAGCCTGAAGGAATTTTGCCAGCTTTGGTTACTCCTTTTACGGATGATGGCAAGAGGATTGATGAGGAAAGGTTGCGAGCCCTAGTTAGGCGCTGTCTTGAGCTTGGCGTTCACGGAGTTGTTCCATGTGGCACCACAGGCGAGTTCGTGAACTTGACGAGTGATGAGAAGAAACAAGTCATAAAGATTGTTGTTGACGAGGTCAATGGCAAAGTGCCTGTAGTTGCAGGCACGGGTGCAAGCGGAACAAACGAAGCGCTGGAAATGACGAGGTATGCAAAGGATATAGGTGCCTCGGCTGCTTTGATCGTCACGCCATACTACTTGAAACCTGCGGACCGCGGAATCTATGAGCACTATGATACCATTGCGAGCCAAGTTGATCTGCCCATAATTCTTTACAACATCCCACAGTGCACTGGCCTGCCATTGCCGTGGCAGATGGTTGAAGATTTGGCTCAAATTCCAAACGTCGTCGGCGTAAAAGACAGCAGCGGGCAATTAAGCTTCATTCTTGCCGTGCTCGAGAAAGTTAGGGACAAAATCAACGTCCTGTGCGGGCATGACGAGGTTGTTGTCGCAGCGTTAGCAGCTGGGTGCTCGGGGGCGATCCTTGCAAGTGCCAACGTGATTCCTGACATCTGGATTCAAGTTTATGATCACATTAAGAAAGGTGAGCTGCAAAAAGCCCGAGAACTGCAATACAAGGTGCAAAAAATAGCCAGAATCATTGCAGGAAGCGGAGCTGTCGGAACAAAGGCCGCCTTAAACATGATGAAGATCAAGGTTGGACCTGTCCGAATGCCACTTAGCATCGGCGGTGAACTGACTTACGAATCAAGAGAGGAACTGCGTTTGGACCTGGAGAAAATTGGGAAAATAGAAGCGAAGCCCATAACATTCGAAATAGAGGAAAAGCGAATAGAGGAACGCTTCAAGGCCATCGACATAACTCCAGAAATCATTAAAGATTTTGGCCTCAAGGTCGGCGAAGCCCTAGCTGGACAAGGCGCGGAGGTGGCGCATATAGATCTTATGATCGGAAAAAAAGACGGCCCTCTAGGTGAAGCCTTTGCCAAAGCCAAAGCAACGCCAACAGCAGGCCACGAGCCGTTATTGGCTCTCTTGGAACCAAACCTGGCTGTTAAGCCTGTGACACTAATTGTTCCCACGGTCACAATCACAAGCATGCGACAGGCAAGCATGGTCTACGGCCCAGCTCAAACTGCAGTCGCAAAGGCTGTTGTCGACAGCGTGGCAGATGGGACGATTCCAAAGGAGGCTGCAGATGATTTGATCATTATTGCTAACGTCTTCGTTCATCCTACAGCAGTGGATAGACAACGTGTCTACATAAACAATTACAAGGCCATGCGCCACGCAATCCGCAAAACGATAGAGGGAAGACCAAGCCTAGACGAGCTGATAGAAAACAAGGACAGATCGAAACATCCCTTCAAATACACTCCATAGTGAAAAACCTTGGCACGCCACAGAATAAGCGAAGGAGACTACGTTCTTCTCCACCTCAAGCCACGGAAAACATACATGGTTAAGGCAGAGTCCGGCAAGAGCTTCCACACACACAAAGGCTACATAAAATTCGAGGAATTAATCGGAAAAGAATACGGCACAACAATTCTTAGCAGCTTGGGATTCGAAATAGTGGCTCTCAAGCCTCTGCTGCGCGACTACATCATGAAGTCCTCGCGGCAAACGCAGATAACCTACCCGAAAGACATAGCCTTAATAGTCATGTTCAGCGGAGTCGGCCCAGGAAGCCATGTAGTGGAAGCTGGGACTGGAACTGGAGCATTGACGACGGCACTGGCCTTCTATGTGAAACCCAAAGGCAAAGTATACAGCTACGAAATCCGCCCAGAATTTCTGGAAACCGCCAGAAAGAACTTGAAACGCGCCGGATTAGATGACTATGCCGAGCTGAAGAACAAAGATATCACCGCGGGCATAGATGAGACTGACGTTGATGCCGTCATTCTGGACTTGGCAACTCCTTGGCTTGTAATTCCTCATGCTTACGCTACGCTCAAGCCCTCAGGAACAATAGTTTCCTTCAGCCCGACAATAGACCAGATTGTCAACACAGCTGAAGCCTTGAACGAGTGTGGGTTCGTGGACGTTGAAACTATCGAATGCTTAATGCGCGGAATGCAGATCGAAAGGGGGAAGACACGCCCTCAAACACTGATGACAGCACACACGGGCTACATGATATTCGGCCGCAAGGCAATAGGAAATTCGAACAAAGCCTAAACCAATACGAGTTAGGATCATGGAACCTTCAGTATTGTTGTCCTGATTCTGAGAAGCCCTCGGCACCGAGGACAACGTTGGCGATTCCTCTTACAAGCGAAGGTTGCGCCGCAGCGGCAACATGTTTGAACTGTTGCAATCAGTCTTCGATCCAGCGTGGAGGAAGCAACTTCAGTTAGCATTTTGCAGTCGCTGTTCGGCTTCTTTTCCTGCTCGTAAGATTGCAGTTGTCTCACAGACATTCCATTTCACCCTGCCCTACTGTGTCGAGTCTGACTTGATCTTGTGGCTGAGTGCGTCCACGAAGATGGCTATCTTGTATACAACGTAGGCAAGCAGAAGGGTCACAGCAATTTCCGCCAAGTCTCCGAACATCTTGATAAGTTCACTCAAGGTCAATCATGTTCCCTCCTTCATCCGTTGAGGCTCAACTCTTTTATTTCAGTCAAGTCGACAAGGGAGTTCATCTTCATCGAACTTTCCGAAATCGTGTAAAGAACATCCTCTATGTAGAATGCCCGCACAATGTAGTTAGAATTGTTGTACAGATTTCCATCCTCGATATGGCTTATTGTTCCCCTAAGCATGATCTTCTCTTCAGAATCCAATGATATGGCAAAAACGCATGCACCCTGCCACACTAGCTCTCCGTAAGTGTTCGGCAGGATTCCTCTGGGATCTCTGCTTTCGTTTATCTCTGCAATCGATGCGGGAATCACGAGTAGATTCTTCTGTTTGTCGAATAGGAATGCTTTGTGGTCTTGAAGGATTGGAGAGTCCGTTCCCCTGTCTCCTATCTCGTATTTTCCTAGCTGCTCAGGTTTGGAGACAGTTGACACATCGAAGAGCGCGATTTTCAATCCTTGATACCAAGCGAAGTTTCCCCCTTCAGCTTCGACCGTTTCTTTGCCAACGCCTATGATGTGGTTTTCGTCATATGGGTGCAGGTAATCAGAATACCCTGGTATTTTCAGTTCACCCAAAATCTTGGGCTCATACGGATTCGAGATGTCGATCACGAAGAAGGGATCGATCTTCTTGAAAGTCACAAGGTAGCAGGTATCACCCATGAATCGTGCCGAATGAATGCTCTCTCCTGGCGCGATGCCCTCTATTTTGCCAACAACTTCAAGCTTCATGTTCAAGACGTACAGGTTGTTCAATAACGAGTTGGCACGTGACGTTGTTGCTATCCTGAAGTAGCCCTTATTTTCGTCCATAGAGAACTGATTTAAGACGTTTCCAGGGACTAGTCCATCATTTGCGTGCTGAATCACGCCGTCGTTGATCTGTATCCTATGAAGAATCGTCTCGTCTCCGTGGATTACAGCAAGGTAGATGTTCTGCATTGAAACATACAGCTCTGTGCTTCCCCCGGTCAGGATCGTCTCGTGAACCGGTTCTTGCTCGTCTGTCTGAACATTGAAGCTCACAATTGTTGAGAAAAAGTAGCTATAATCGTCAATACTTGTATGGTAAACTTCGCTTGCTGACACCTCATAGCACTCGCCGTTAGAGGAAATCGCCGGAAGAGTTAATTGATCATCTATGACCCAAGCAGGCTTTTGAATGATGGCGTATATGTATTCGCCTGCCATTCTTGAACTGAAATAATAGCCATCAGCATCTATCGATCTTACGATCATAGGATCCTGCCTATCTGACAGGTCATAAACTATAATGTGCGTCTGGGGTCCACTCTGCGAATAATCTTGGCAGAAAACGACGAGTCTATCATTATTGACGAATATTTGATTCGGTGTACCATTGAAAGCTATTTTTGAGAGTACTTTGGCTTCTTCCGCAGGATAAGCCTTGGCAACTATCACGTTTTGCCCGGAGACCAAGTAGGCATATTCCCCATCTGTTTTCACGACGTCAGCCTCGTCTACGCCCTGCACTTGAACGTTCGTTGCAGAGTACTCCAAGCCATTCATCGACTTCAACTGCGCACTTGAAGAGCGTGGAAGCAAGGAGAAGTATGAACCTGAGTAGTATCCACCCCAACTTATGAATGTCTTCAGTTCTTCGTATGATCCGAATTTGCTCAGGGTCTCAGGTCGATATTCGACATCAGAGCGCATGAGTGGGATCGCACATGTCATCACAATTATGATTGAAACGACAATTAAATCAACTCTCACTTCTAACACACTCCAAAGCCCAACACTAATAGCGATGGAGAATGAGAGGCTTAATGCTATGGTTTAGAACGTCATTGTACTAAAACTAGTACGGCAACTGTCCAATCACTCGACGTCCAACCTGAGGTCTTCGGCGTCTCAGGAACATGAACGCGACTACTGCAATTATGAAGCTCAACGCGAGACTCTCAGCATCAGCTGTGGAGGACTCATTATCCGAACGTGAACCCTCCAGCTTCTTGATACTCTGGAAGAATGACCGGCTCGTTGCATTGTGATCTTCTGCCCCTATGCTTAGAAGTGTTACCAGTGGAACTAGCACTAGCAAAAGCCCTAGCAGAACAGCGACTGCTGAATAAGCCCAGATTCTTCTCAGGGCAGACGCCTCCATCTGCAGTAGTATGAGCTGCCACTCTTAAGTCTACATTTTAGAACACAATGATGAACTATCAAAAGGGCTTAGCCTCCCACAGCCTAACTGTCTCAAACCAAAAAACAATCACGGCAATTACCCCGAAAACCACAGCGTAGAAGCTGGGAAATATCTGTCCTATAGCACAGACAGCGAGATAGGTTGCCAACATCGTAGAGAATAGGATAGAATAGAAGAGATATCGAGGAACTATGAACCTGCCCATATGCGCGAAAAGCCTCAGAATCCCAACCTTCACTTCCTCTTCAAGCTCATACTCGCCAGTCCCCTTCTTGCTAACAAGCATCAAATCCTGCAATTTCTCCAAATGGTGAACCGCAATGCTTGGGCTCGAAAACCCGAGAGCACGCTGCACCTCGCGGATACCTACGATGTGTGTAGGCTGCTGAAGAAGATACCAATAAACAAGAAGCGTTTTGCCCTTCAATTCAGACTCGAGGACAGCCAAGTCAAATTCATGCGGAGCCTTCGCCATAGGGTTTCCCAGCTATCAGTATGGTTCGATGTGTTAAAAAGACTAACCAAGCTTCCTGCCTCAGCAACAGAGCGCGCTTGCTCCAAGAGAGAACGCAAACATACTACGGCGTCTCACAACAATGAGCCGGATCATAAGCCAGAACTTTGGCACTATCCTGCAGAAACGTGGCGAAAACAAAGCCAACATTAGGGAATAGTCACTTCAATGTTGAGCCTGCGACACAGTATGTTCTTTCAGCCGAAGAAACAGCATAGGCCAAGCGTCACTGTGACGCGCTTCCGCCACTCCCACACCCTACAGAATAACTGAAACATGTGAACGTTCAACATAGCCACTTAAGCGTGGCCACGCCGGAACAGTCACACCAAGCGCTAGGGAAAAGCCCGTGACTGAGAAGCAGGTCAAACCAAACATGAGGCCGC
>Ga0315277_10008557_pt1 | contig 13142 bp, 9 predicted proteins | sample YL17G05_15_MG_FD_203695 | JGI IMG/M metagenome (GOLD analysis project Ga0315277, IMG submission 203695) | Sediment microbial communities from Yellowstone Lake, YNP, Wyoming, USA - YL17G05_15 | ecosystem: Environmental > Aquatic > Freshwater > Lake > Sediment | place: USA: Wyoming | collected...
CGCGCAGACGAGCGCCCCGGACGCCTACTCCCCCGGCGCCGTTGGCGACGTGACCTCTTCCTCGCCCTCCACGAGGCCGTCGCGGAATCGCACGAGGCGCTGAGCGTACCGCGCGATGTGAGGCTCGTGGGTGACGATCAGAATCGTGCGCCCCTCACGGTGGAGTCGCTGGAGAATCGCCATGATCTCGTCGCCTTGGGTGGTGGCGAGGTTGCCGGTGGGCTCATCAGCGAGGATGATCGCCGGGTTGTTCACGAGGGCGCGAGCGATCGCAACGCGCTGCTGCTCCCCGCCAGATAGCTCACCGGGGCGGTGATCGGCCCGTTCGGAGAGGCCCACGGCGGCGAGGGCGGCCTCTGCGCGCTGGCGGTCTCGACCCGCGTGGGCATAGAGCATGGGGAGTTCGACGTTGCGCAGCGCGGTAGCGCGGGGCAGTAGGTTATAGCTCTGGAACACGAAGCCGACCTTCTGATTGCGCACCCTGGCGAGCGCATACTCGTCGAGGTCGGAGGTATCGACACCGTCGAGGCGGCAGATGCCTGAGGTGGGGCGGTCCAGACATCCCACCACGTGCATGAAGGTCGACTTGCCGGAGCCCGAGGGGCCCATGATCGCCACGAACTCCCCGGACTCGACCCGCAGGCTGACCCCGCGAAGAGCGACGACCGTCACCTGGCCCATGCGGTATTCGCGGCAGAGGTCAACGGTCTCGATCATGGAGGTCGCCTGGCTCCGCTACTCCGACCCCGGCACGCGGAGAATGCCCGTTGCCTTCTGCAGTCCCACCAGCGCGGTCTGGTAGTCGTACCGGGCCCGGACCTGGTTGGCCTGGGCGTTCGTGACTGCAACGCGGGCATCGATCACCTCGATCAGTATGCCGATGCCCTGGGTGTACTTGCCCTCCGCCGCCGCCAGGCGGGCCTCGGCTGCGGCGACGGAGACGGCGCTGGCGCCAACTCGCTCGCGGGCGCGCTCGACCTCGACCAGCGCGCTCTCGACCTCGAGGCCGATCTGGTTGATCGTGCGCTGGCTCTCCGCCTCGGTTCTCCCCAGGGAGGCGCGGGAGGCGATCACGTCGGCCTTGGTCGCCTGCCCGTCGAAGAGAGGAAGGGCGATGCTGAGGAGGACATTCCAGGAGGGATCACGGGCCTCCCACTCGCTGTAGCTCTGGCCGTACTCGCCGGAGATGTCGGCCACGGGGCCGCGGCGGATGATGGCCTGCTTGAGCGCGCTCCGGCTGGCGGCGACCGAGGCCTGTGCGGCGAGCGCGTCGGGTCGGCGCGAGAGCGCGGTCTGCAGCGCCTCGCCGAGTGACGAGCTCGGGGCCTCCCCGGGCTCGCCGGCCGGCGCCAGCTTGAGATAGGTCTCGGGCGAGATGCCCATCGTGTTCTTCAGCCGGGCGAGCGCAAGGCGGACATTGCTGCGGGCGTCGATGAGGTCGAGCTGGGCGCGCGCGAGGTCGTCCTGCGCGGGGTAGACATCCACCTCCGCGGCATCGCCGAAGGAGACTCGGGCGCGCACCTGGTCCAGATGCTGCTGAGCCGAGGCCACCCCCGCCTCGCTCACCCCCACGAGCTGGTCGGTCGCGAGCACGCCGTAGTAGTCGCTCGCCACCTGCTCGACGAGGCCCTGTATGACGGCGGCGCGCTCGTACTCGGCAGCCCAGAGGAAGGCGCGGCTTTGGTCCACGCTCTCTTTGAGCCCGCGGCGCCACAGCGTCTGGCGCAGGGCGAGGTCAGCTTGCTGCTGCCGCTCGCTGTTGCCGGGGGTAACGCTCGCGATCCCCTCGACGGCGGATGCCGATACCTGTGGGTAGTAGCTGCTGCGGGCCCGGGTGAGGCCGGCGCGCGCGCCTATCACGCTCTGGTCGGTGGAGGTGATCTGGGGGTTCATCTGCAGAGCGATGCCGGTGCAGTCCTCCAGGCTGAGGGGCCGGTCGGGGACCACCGATGTGGGCGAGGGCGCCGCGGCCGCCAGCGCCACCGAAGGGACCAGTAGAATCAGGATGAGCGATCTCAGCAGCATTGTTCCTGCCTGTCTCTCATTCGTAGCGAAGGGCCTCGATGGGGTCGAGGAGAGATGCCTTGCGGGACGGCAGCAGGCCGAAGACCACTCCCACGGCGGCCGCAAAGCAGAACGCAACCACGACCCAGAACAGCGAGACGGCGGCGTTGAGGCCCACAGCGCGCAGGAGTTGGGCGAGGGCGGTCCCGAGCGCAATCCCGATCAAGCCGCCGATGAGGCTGAGGGTCATGGACTCGATCAGGAACTGCAGCAGGATGTCGCGGGGCGTCGCTCCCACTGCCTTCCGGAGGCCGATCTCGCGGGTGCGCTCGGTCACCGAGACCAGCATGATGTTCATGATGCCGATCCCCCCGACCAGCAGAGAAACGGCGGCGATCGAGCCGAACAGCAACGTCATGATCCGGTTCGCTTCGAGCGCGCCCGCGATGAGGTCGGCCGCGGACATGATGGAGAAGTCGCTTTCGCTGGCAGGGCCGATGCGGTGGCGCTTGCGGAGTAGTGCCTCGATCTCCGCCTGGGTCCGGTTGGCCAGGCTGATGTCGGCGAACTGAACCGATACCGAGCGGATGCTGTCCCGGGGCGTTCCGGGCCCGCCCGAGGACGCACCCAGTCGGTACATGGCCGTGGTGATAGGGACCACAATCTGGTCATCCTGGTTGAACCACCCCGTGTCGCCCTTCGTCTTGAGCTGACCGATGACGTTGAAGGTGACGCCGTTGATCTTGATCCGCTTCCCCACGGCGGACTGGCCCGGCCCGAACACGTTCTCCACCACGGTCGGCCCGAGCACGGCCACCTTGCGGCGCGACCCGACATCGGCCGCAGTGAAGAACGTGCCCTCGGCCAGCTCGAACGTGCGCACCTTCGGGAAGGTCTCGGTCGTCCCCACGACGCGGGTGTTGGTGTTGGAGTTGCCGGCCTTCACCTGCGCCGTCGTGTTGACCTCCGGCGCGACCGCGACCACGCTCGGGCACTCCTTCGCGATGGCGAGCGCGTCGGCATACGTCAAGGTCTGCTCGGAGCCCATCCCCCAGTGGACGCCGCCGCGCTCGAGCTGGCCCGGGCGGACGGTGAGCACGTTGGTGCCGAAGCGCGAGAACTGCTCCAGGGTCGCGAGCTTCGCGCCCTGCGTCATGGAGACGGCGCCTATGACTGCGGCCACCCCGAAGATGACGCCCAGCATGGTCAGGACCGAGCGCAGACGGTTCGACACCAGACCTTCGAGGGCTACTCTCAGCGATTCCAGTAGGCTCACAGCCGGCCTCGCCCGCTATCTTCCACCGCGGAGGAACATGCCGCCCCCACCGGCCTGGCGGCCGCGCTCCCGCATGAAGTCACTTCCGCTCGTCGTCTGACCCATCAGGCTCGGGAGGACCACCTCCGCTCCCTCGGCCAGGCCCTCGCGGACCTCCGTCCGGTCGTCCCCGACGAGACCGACCGTGATGGGCACATCGGCCAGCTGCTCGCCCTTCCGCACCGACACGACATCGCGGCCCTCGACTTGGCGAACGGCGCGGCTGGGAAGGTAGAGCACGTTCTTCGCTTCCTCCACGAGGAACTCGCAGCTCGCGGTCATGCCGGGCTTGAGCTCAGCCGCGGGATTCTCGATCTCCACCTTGACCAGCACGGTGGTGACGTTCTGCTGGGTGATGGCCTGCGGGCTGATCCGAGTCACGACGCCCCGGAAGCGGCGGTCGGGCAGCGCGTCCACCGTGATCTCGACGTTCTGCCCGATGCGCGCCCGGCCCACATCGGCCTCGTCGAGGCTGACCTCGGCGAACATCCGCGTCAGGTCGCCGAGCTTCACGATGTCGGTGCCCTGGCTGATGGACGAGCGGCCGGAGGTGATGATGGTTCCCTCTTCCACGTACTTGTCCAGGATCACCCCGGCGCGCGGAGCCCGGATCGTGGTGTAGTCCAGCATCGTCCGGGAGTTCTCGACCTGGGCCTCGGCTCGCGCGACCTGAGCCTGCGCCGAGGCGACGTCGGCATCCCGCAGCCGGTCCTGAACGGCATCGGCCCGCGCCCGGTCGAGAGCGGCCTTGGCCTGCGCCACGTGGGCTTGCGACGCCTCGAGTTCGGCGGCCAGCTCCTCATCCAGCGTATCCCACCGTTCCTGGGCCGTTCCCAGCTCGGCCCGCGCGAGGTCCCGCCGGTTGGTGGCGGTGTCCACCTCGCTCTGAGGCACGAACCCGGCCTGCTTGAGGCCTTGGGCGCGGACGAGCTCCTTCTCGGAGATGTCGAGGTTCGCCTTCGCCTTGTCCAGCGTGGACCGGGCCTGGGCGCGGGTCTGCGGATGGGCGGCCTTCTGGAGGCGGTCGAGGTCCTTGATCGCCGAGTTGTGAGTGGCCTCAGCCTGGGCGATCCCCGCCCTGGTGAGCGTCGGCTGCACCCTGGCCTGGTCGCGCGCCTGGCTCAGGCGTGCCTGCGAGGCCGTCAGATCCGCGACCGCCTGGTTGTAGGCGGTCAAGCTGTCGGTGGGGTCTATCTTGGCGATCAGGTCGCCGGCCTTGATCAGATCGCCAACCTCCACCGCGAGGACGTCCACGCGGCCGCCCGCGTATGACTTGACAGCGACCGTGGTGAGCGGCTGCAGCACGCCGTCCGCCGACACAGTCAGACGGACGTCCCCCCGTTGTACCTTCACGCTCTCCCAGTCGCCGGGGTTCGCCGTCTGTCCGCCGCGGGAGCGGAACCATGCCACAGCCGGCACGAGCAGCACCACTATCACGGCCACGACGAGTGTGCGCAGTTTCACCTAAAGAGCCCCTTGTATCACAGTGAAACCATCAGCCGAGGCCGCTCGGGAGCTGCACCCCCACAGAGGAGTCTCGGGGCAGATCCCGGATGCCCACCGCTGTGGCCGCAATACCCGGGACTCCGTAGGCGCCCCTGACTCGATCGGCCTCCTCAACCTGCTACGACGAGCGGGCCCCGCAACCGATTCCGCGGAGCCCGCGGCCTGTCGCCTCACGATGCCCCAACCCCGCGATGTGCTGGAACTCGCGCTCCATCCAGCGCACCCCGGACTCCACCACCTCGGAGGCGTCGAGCAGATACGACCGGGCCGCCCCCTATCCCGCCAGCAGGCGCCGCACACCGTCCTGGAAGGCATGGAAGGAGGGCTTGGGGCGGCCCTCGAGGTCGACCAGCCCCCACGCCGTCTCGACGGGGCAGTCGGGGCGGCCGCACTGCCAGCAGCTCTCCTGGTCCTCCCAACGGTAGAAGACCACCCCCGCGAGGGCCGACCGGTGGGCGACGAAGGCATCGAACGCGGCGCGCACGAACTCGGCCTGTCCCTCCGGCGTATGGCCAGGTCCCCAGGTCTGCCGCCACTTGCGGAGCTGGCAGTTGGGAACAGGCAAGCGGAGCTCTTCCTCGGTCATCACCTGGCCGGCCGACGCGAATCCCCACTCGTTGATCACGACCGGGTGGCCGGTCAGCTCGTGCAGCTCGGGGACGCGCACGGCCCACGAATCGGGTCCGCCAGGCTGCCAGGTGCCGTAGTACTGGTCAACGCCGCAGTAGTCGAGAGGGGTCTGCGGGTCCGCGTACAGCCGGCCGTAGAGGTAGTGCGCCTCACCGGCCCCGCCGGAGTTCGGCCCGACGAACAGAGATGGATCAGACCTCTTCAGCCCCCGGGCGCCGGCCAGGATCAGCTCGCAGGCCTGGCGCAGGTTGAACGGGCCGGCGAACTGGCGGATCTCCAGCTCGTTGGCGATCTGCCAGGCGGAGACGATGCCCTTCAGGTCCTCCGCGAGCCAGGCGCAGACGGCCTCGTAGCTGCGATAACACTGCGCGCTCCCAGGAGCGCCGAACCACTCTGGGAAGGCGCCGTGCCACGTGAACTGCATCTTCCCCGCCGCGTCAGGCTCATAGGTGGCGTGACCGGGGCCCGGCGTGACCCCCATCACCTCGATCCCGGAGATGAGCCAGGCCTCGGCCTGCTTCCTGGCCTTCAGGTAGGAGTCTCTGACCTTGCCGTACAGGCGGTCGCTGAAGGGCAAGGGGAAGTTGTGTCGGACCCACCCGATGCCAGCCTCGCGCATCAGGCTGACATCGGCGTTCGGGTGCGCGCTGGTGCCGATCAGAAGCTCGCCCATAGCATACCTCCCGGACGCCTATCCCTGCCGGCCGTGCAAGGCGTCGGTGTACTCACTCGGGCGCATCCACACGACCTGCTCTCCGAGATACCTCTGGATGCGCTTGATGACCTGCGTGAAGGCGTTCCACCCGACCCCCCTAGCGGGGTTGAGGCCCTGCCAGTGCGCGTAGAAGAGGCAGTACGGCGCGCCGTCCCGGACCAGCTCGACGATGCGGCCCGACTCGCCGTCCTCGGTGATGTAGTAGTCGGGATCAACGCGGTCCGGGTTGTTCTCCCAGATGCCGAAGTGGTCGCCCGCATTGGGCACGAGATCGTAGACCCCATACTCGCCACCCCCGGCCATCAGCGTGGTCCTGTGGCGCCCGGAGCCGTCATCGGCGAAGCACGGCACTGTGCGGCCGCGGAACTTGCCGCGTTTCGCGAGGTTGAACAGCGCCTGCCAGACATTGGGGTTGACGTCCGGCGACCCCGCCGCGCGCAGCTCGGCATATCGCCGCTCGCACGCCTCGCAGCTGCACCCGGGCCAGGTCATGCCGGTGAAGCGGACGCCGATCCGCTCGCCCTCCGCGATGATGCTCCCGAGGTAAGCCTCATAGATCTCCACCGAGTTCCCGGGCTCGTGCAGCCACAGCCCCTCGTGGATTGCTCCCTCGGGCGCGCGGTGGGTCTCGAAGTCGTAGAGCCCCCCGTGCGTCATCAGCTCCATTTGAGAGTCGATCCCACAGTCGAAGGCCCGGTGAAGCTCCTCGATGTAGGCCCGCTGGAGATCGGTGGTGGGACGACTCAGCGGGCCGTCGCTCTCCGCCCCCATCCCCAGGATCACACTCGACTCCCCCCTGATCCCCTCGGCGGAGACGAAATCGAGGAACCTCTTGAAGGTCCCGGGGGGCACGCCGTAGGGGCTCGTATCATCCACGTAAAACGAAAGGACCGTCTTCTCCATCCCTGTCTCCTCCAGCCCTCGGTCGCGGATTCGCCGCTCGTCCCGGCCCGCGGAAGCGCTGCCCCAGCCCTTGTCCCTCTCGACCCCGGCCGCGCCCCCCGCGAAGAGGCCGGCGACCAGGCTGCCGAGGAACGTCCGGCGCGTCAGCTTCCGCTGGCTTCGGTCTTGGCTCATGGGCTCCGTCCGCAGTGCGACCCGCGCCCGCCGGTAGCCACCGACTGCGCGGCCGCCCGGCCAGCAATTCGGGGTCCAGGGGCGGCCTCCTCCACGGACTCTTCTGGCGAACCGCCGTCGGGGTCAGTCAGCCCGAGCGCGGCCGGCGCCGGCTTCACGGTCCGAGGCGGATCCGCGCATAGGAAAGGCTGTTCCCCTTCCCCTCCTGAATGCCATACGCATCCAGGGCCGCGGAGGGCAGAGAGCCGGCGCGCCAGGTGGCCGTGTAGAACCTCGTGAATGGCCGCTTGAGGCCGACGACGACGGGAGGCATGTCGGCGCCGTCCGGGAGGATCTCAAAGAGCCTGTTCTCCGAGATCGCGCCGCCGTCGGAGGCCGTGCCGCCCACATAGCAGAACACGAAGAGCCGCCCATCCGGGGTGACGTGGAAGCGTCCGTCGCCGGGGATCTCGCTGGAAGCGCCCTCCCCTCCGAGCAGCAGAGGCCGCTTCAGCACGACCTCCCCGCCGCGCACGACCGCATACATGAGCGCGTGGGTCTGCTTCTCTCCTGGGAAGAAGCGCTCGCGCAAGCGCTCGTCTATCGCCCGCTCGGTCCAAAGCAGGTGCACCGCGCCGTCAGGAGCGACCCAGAGGTCGCAGGGCATGATCCACCCGCAGGTCTTGTCGCGGCTGGAAATCTCGACCCAGTCGTGGAAGCGGCCGGTCGTGATGTCATCGCTCCACGTGAAGAACAGCCGACGGAAGTCGTAGTCCCAGTCCCGGCCGGTCAGATCCCTCTTGTAGGCGCGCCACTGGGGGTAGGGCTCGACGATGTCGCTCACGCCGCAGAAGTAGACCCTACGGTCCTTGAGGGCTACGGTCGGGTAGCAGATCCGAATCGGCTGCGGCTCCGGGTAGTCTGCTCCCCAGGGCCAGCTCAGCCTGCCGTGCGCCGCCCACCTGCCGGCCTCGTCCCGGAAGGTCCATTCCGCGTGGGTGTAGCCGACGTTCTGGAAGAGAACCAGCTCCCGCTTGCTGGCGTCAGCCGCGAAGCTGCGGTAGGAGTGCTCCGTGAAGGGCGGGCTGCCCTCCCACTCGGGGATGAGCGTCCGCACGCGGGCGGCGGGATCGGAGGCGCGAAAGACCACGATCTCGGGCCGGGCCGGGCCTGCGGCCTCCTCGGTGCCGGTCAGGGTCGGGTTGCCGGACAGGAAGAGGCTCCCGTCGGGGAAGCACGCCAGCGGGCACGGCTCGCGGGTCCTGCCCGCGCCTGTAGCCGCCGCCTTCCAGCCGCTCCTGGAGCGCGAGAAGAGCTTCCAGCGGACATTGTTGAGAGGTCGCGCGCCGGGAATCGTCTCCAGGCCGCTGATGAACACCCTGGGGCCGACACGCGCGAGGCAGGTCGAGCCGTAGGACCACAGGGGGCCGGCCCCGTTGTCGGCCTCCTGGTAGGAGTAGACATCCTCTTCGATCTCGACCACAGGCCGCACCTCGCTGCGACCGCCTGCGGCGGACGCGCCCCCACATATCAGGGACAGCAGCACTGCGAGCAGAGTCCCGGGTGTCCGCATCCTGGAAACCCTCTGGCGCCGCCGCGGGGCCCCAGGTCGGATGGGCGCCCCCGCACGGGAGTCCTGGGCGCATCCCGGATAGCCCCCGACGCAAGCTGTGACGCCTGAGGCCCCCTACTTCACCGCCGCCGCTGGCGATCCTACCATCCGTCTCCCGGCCTGGCTTCAGTGCAGGTTCGGCCCCCAGGGGAAGACGGGCGAGGCGCTGCTCGACAGCGCCTCGCCCTCGATCCTGCGCCCTATGTAACGGCGATGCTACTGCTTCCTGATCTTGTAGGCGACGTCCGTGGTCAGGCCGTCGGGCGTAACGATCTGGACGGTCCCGTCGGCCGAAACGTACGGCGCGAGCGGCGTCACCGCGCCGGTGTAGGTGTTCCACTGTTCGATGGCATAGGTGCCTGGCGTGAGCCCGCCCAGCGTGATCCGGCTGGCGTCCGCCGGTGTGGGAGCGATCCCGTTGCGGTAGTTCCACCACGTGTTCTCTTTGTTCTGGACCCAGAGCAACCCCGAGGTCGCGTTCGAGAGCCCCAGGACGCGCAGGTTGGGGGCAGTGACGTAGTTGGTCAGCCGGTACGAGACATAGAACCAGTCGATGCCAGGGTTCTCGACCACGATGGTATGCGCCCCGGCGGGCACGTCTATCCCATAGGCCCCGTCGTACTGCTGCATGGTCTCGTGGTCGTCGGGGAGGATGTCGACGAAGCCAGCCGTGAGTTCCTGCACCCCATCGAGGCGGATCGTGAGGCCGGCGCCGCCCCATCCCGAGACCCCCCAGACCCAGACCTCGAAGCGGCCGGCGACCGGGTAGTTGACCGCGAACGTCGCCGGGTTGTGCCAGGTCGGATGGTTCACCAGGCCGTGCTGGACGCGGCTGAGGATGTCTAGGTTGCCGACGGTCCCATCGTTGCCCACGGTGTAGGTGTGGGGCTCGTTGCAGGCCGCGTCGCTCCACGCCTCTGCGGGCGGGTCAATGGACATGTCACGGACCTGGGTTGGCCCCGCGGAAGGCACATAGGAGACGTCCACGATGGTGGCATAGTCGTAGTTCTCCGCGACCCAGTCCACGTCTGAGGCGAACGCGGCGACGGGTGGGAACTGGTCGTAGAGATGCCTGGGCTCGATGTAGATGTCCCACCACCAGAGCATGGCGGTGCCGGCCGAGCGGGAGAGCATGGCCGACCACAGCCCATTGTGGAAGTGTATGCCCGTCGGGTCGTTGGCCAGCTCGTCGGAAAGCCAGTGGTTGCCGAACTCGCCGAAGTAGTGCGGCTTGCCGTACGCCTGCGTCTTCTGGCGCGAGTAGGCCTCGACGGTGCCGGCCAGGTCGTGCGCGCCGTAGCTGTGCGACTGGACGTAGTCCATCTGCGGCAGCGAGTCCACGGCGGCGTCGCCGGGGGTGTTCGCGAAGCTGGTGGTGATCAGATGCTGCCACGGGTCAGTCGAGCGCAGGTAGTCGCCCATCTCGGCGTGCCAGGCGGTGACATTCGAGGAGCAGTAGCAGGTGGAGATGTCCACCTCGTTCCAGAACTCCCACGACAGCACGGAGGTCTGGTAGCCCCACCGGGATACGAAGTACCGCAGCCGCTGCTTGAACAGCCGCTTCGCGTCCGCGTCGGTGAAGAAGTCCCGCGGATTCGCGCAGGGCCCGCCGTTGACCGTGTTGTAGGGCGACCGATCCCACTCTCCGTAGATCCCCACCGAGTCAACCGTGTTGAACGAGTCAATGCACATCATCACTTCAGTCCCGAGCTGCCGCGAGAGGTCCAGGATGTAGTCGATGCGCCAGGAGGCGTCCTGATCGTAGCGGCCGAGGCCGTCGGGGTCGCCGAAGGTGAGGGGGAGGTGCTCGAGGCCGAGGTCGTTCCACTCGTTGACGAGCCACAGGCGGATGTGGTTGCCGCCATGGGCCGTGAGATTGCCGAGCCAGAGGTCGTAGTCATAGGTTCCGCCGTAGGTAGGCCAGCACATGTTCTCGCCGATGGCGAAGTACGAGTCCCCGGAGTCGAACCTGAAGTAGAGTGGAGCGGAGCTCCGGCGGACGAAGCCCTTCTCCCCCGAGGAGGCGACGTCGAACGATCCTGCCCACAGCGAGCGCTCTCCCGCCGGGCTGCGGACGAGCACCTCGTAGCTGTAGCTGCCCACCTCCGGCCAGGCGAACCGGATCTTGAACACGCCATTGCCGTCCGCCGTCAGGACCTCGCGGCCGTCATCGGCGCGCGACCGGAGTAGGGGAGCGTAGAAGAAGCCGGGGACTTCGACGTGCTGCTCCGAGGGCGTGCCGAAGACGCCCACGATGTCGCACTGCTCGGGGTCGTACAGGTTCCCGTAGCGAAGCGCGTAGCCGAAGGCGCGCGCCACGTACACCGACATCTGATCGCGAGTGCAGGTCTCGGACGGCCGGTAGGTCCCATCCCCGTAGCCCTCGACCACTCCCCGCTCTTTGCAGTACTCGATGTACTTGTAGGCCCAGTGGCCGGTGGCCACGTCCGAGAAGCTGGGCTGCGCCGGAGGCACATACCCGATCAGGCCGGCCTCTCCCGTCGGGCTGGCGATGGACCGAGCGACGAACACCGCCATCTGGGCCCGGTCTACGATCAGCCCCGGCCGGTAGTTGCCCTCGGGGTAGCCCTGTACGACGCCATTGGCTACGGCGTACTCCACGTACTTGAAGGCCCAGTGCTCCCCAGGAACGTCCGGGAATGTGGCCGTCGCCGGCCCCGTGGGCACGTTGGCGTCGCCCGCGGCCAGGGCGCGCGCGATGTATACCGACATCTGCGCGCGGTCCACCGCCAGGTGGGGGCGGTAGGTGTTGTTCTCCGGGTAGCCCTGGGTGATCCCCGCCTCATAGCAGGCCTCGACATGAGGGAACGACCAGTACTCCCACGGGACGTCCGCGAAGCTCAGACCGCGAAGCGTCACCTCCAGCTTCTCGTACTGGCCGACAGACGTCGCGTTCTGCTCGACCTTCGGAAGGAGCTGCGCGGGTGCTCCGCCGGCCCACACCGCCAGGAGGAGCAGCGTCGCCACGCCTACGGTAAGCGCGCGGTCACGGTTTCCCATTCTCGTCACTCCCGCTTCCCCACTCTCAGTCTAGTGCGCAACCCCTCGCTCCGCAAGAGGGCATCCTGGCCCCTGACGCCCGCCCTACCGCGCCTGGAGGGTGACCCGTAGGCGGGCCTCGACGCCGGCCTCCCCCTTGTCCTCCCCGCCCGCCTGGGCGGAGAGGGTGGTGTTGAGGGCCAGGGCGTAGTCGCCCCGGACGAGCCTGCCGGCCGTGGCGTTGAAGAACTCGGTCGAGGTCAACGTCTGCCTGATGTCCGAGATCGTGACGCTCACGCCTTCGGCCGAGACCACGCGCGCGCCGCCCCCCCGGTAGCGCGCCTCCGCAAAGCCGACAATCTTGGCGAGGCCGATACCTCCCGCTTCCTCGAACGACTGGAGCGTGCGTGAGGCGGTCACCGCCAACGGCAGGGCGGCGCCGAAGGGAGTGAGCTGCGCGGCCGTCCGCCACGTTTCCCCGATCCGGACCGGCGCAGGCGGGAACACCGGCTCGTCAAGCCCCGGCGTGCCCGAGAAGCTGAGTTGGGGGAGAGAGCGCGCCAGCTCGCCCAGGGCCTGGGGGTCGGCGGGGCCGAGGTCGGTGACCCGGCCGTCGGGCGCAATCGTGCAGACGACGGGGCTCCCCAGTAGCGGAACCTTCGCGAAGTCAACCTGGGGCGGAGAAGACTCCTTGCCATTCGCGAACCAGCGCAGCTTCCCGTCGGCGTACGAGAAGCGCACCCGCTCGGTGTCGAAGGTGACGGTGATGTCGGCCTTCGGAAGGAGGGTCTCGACTCGGCCGCTGCCGTCGGCAAGCACCTCCCTCACGGTCTGCACGAACGTGAGAGCGCCCTGGATGCCCACGGCCGCGCGCTTCCCGTCTGGCGCCAGGAAGGCGCCGGAGCCGGCGAGGGCGACATCGTAGCTCGTGACCTCGCCGGCCGAGAACTTGAAGGCCAGGGGAATGGTTTCCTGGGCTGGGGTGCAGACAGAGAGGCTGGCCGCCAGCAGGGCGAGCGCGGCGGTTCCGGGGAGGCGACGCATGTTGGACCTCGCAGAACGAGCTTTGGCTCTCGATCGGACTATACCATATCGACGAGTCGCGCTACATGCGCGGCACGGCCTACGCCAGTGGAGGCGGCGACGACAAGCAGACCGGGCCGCGTCGAGGACTCGCGACATGCCGTTCGGCCGGCCGGGCGGCAGCGGTGGCGCGCCCCAGGCTTGTGTGGTATACTCCGCTGGGACTGGGCCCTGGGGCGAAGCGGAATGAGCGATCCAGCCGGTGGGGGAGGGAATGAGAG
>Ga0315277_10008559_pt1 | contig 13141 bp, 14 predicted proteins | sample YL17G05_15_MG_FD_203695 | JGI IMG/M metagenome (GOLD analysis project Ga0315277, IMG submission 203695) | Sediment microbial communities from Yellowstone Lake, YNP, Wyoming, USA - YL17G05_15 | ecosystem: Environmental > Aquatic > Freshwater > Lake > Sediment | place: USA: Wyoming | collected...
AACTGCCCTGTCCCGCCCGGCCACCTGGCCGCCCTGATTCGAACGGTCGACTCTGGAGAGATCTCAGGGAAGATCGGAAAGACCGTGTTTGAAGAGATGTACAGAACCGGCGAGGAATCAGCCGCTGTAATCAAACGTCTTGGATTGGTGCAGGTGAGCGACGAGGCCAGCCTGACGGCTGTCATCGACAAAATCCTGGAGGCAAATCCAAAACAGGTTGCGGACTACCGCGCAGGCAGAGAGAAGATATTCGGCTTCTTTGTCGGCCAGGTAATGAAGGAAACAAAGGGGCAGGCAAATCCTCAGATTGTAAACGATCTGTTGCTGAAGAAGCTCAGAGTCTAGCAGAAAGTAAATTGACGATTTACGATTGACGATTGACGATTTATGAGAAACCGATCTTGATGGTTTCGCCCCCAGAACCTGCAATCGTCAATCGTAAATCGTAAGTCGTCAATCATGAGCAACTCCGCTTCACGCAAAAGGGCGGCCACCCTCCGCCAGTCCCAGATTCGAGCCAAGGTTCCTCCGCTTCGCGGGCTTGACGAATCGCTCCCCCGTTTCGTAGCGGACGTCATGCTCGGACGATTGGCCAAGTGGCTCAGGATTGCCGGGTTTGACGCTCTGTATTCCAACCGGTTCACGGATGACGAACTTGTCGCTCTTTCGCGTCGGGAGGATCGCATCCTGCTCTCACGCGACACAAGGCTCCTGGTGCGCAAGGCCGTCAAGCAGTTTATCTTTCTGGAAAGCGACAAAGTACAGGAACAGATCCGGCAAATCTTCGATATCATCCATACGATTAATATACCTGGACTGCTGACGCGCTGTCTGTCCTGCAACGAGTTGTTGAACGAGGTTCCGCGAGAGACAGTGCGCGAGACTGTTCCTCCATACGTATACGCTACCCAAACTCTCTTCAAGTCTTGCCCGAAGTGCCGGAAGATTTATTGGGCGGGCACGCACCGGCAGTCGGTGGTGCGCATTCTTGAAGCACTTATCAGTAAGCCCTGAGCAGGTTGACAAGCCAGGACAGAGCGACAAGGAAGCCTCCTGCAAGCCACAGCCTCTGGCGCGTGCAGGTGCTTAATTCCAGATCCACGGCAGTTCCAGACAGAAGTCGGAAGGCCATTGAGTAGACCACCAGAGCAACGGATAGCACTGCCACAACAGGGCTGAGAATGTTGCTGTTCCAGGCTTCCCGCCAGTGCCAGTGCGCAAGCCAGGCAATGCCCGTGGTGAGTCCGCAAAACGGACAAGGGATGCCGCTGAGGGCTTTCAACGGACAGGGAGGGAACCAAGCACCGGGCAATACAGCCGCTCCCGAAGAGGGTTCGAGCCATCGGGCCAGAGCCCAGAAGATTGCGACGACGCCGACGTAGGACCAGGACTCGGGATTTCGCCATGGATTGGAAATTCTCACGACTCGCATTTGGCCCGATTCTACCAAAAGAACTCCCCTCACAATTGCGGATTGCGAATTGAAAAAATCAATAAGGTCTTTGCGTGGACATCGGCTTCGTCGACGGCTTGGTTTGGTCACGGCAACTTAAGCGATTGCCGGTTGTCTTGACTCGCCAGGAAGTCAAGGCGGTGCTCGCACAGTTGGACCGCGAAGACAATCATGATTCACACGCGCGTCCACCATACGGGAGGTCGATCAGTCCGGAGGTCGGCAGATACCCTATGACCATAACCGCAGCCTAACAGGCCGCCGCTACATCGCCATACGATCGGCCTTGCATCCAGGCATCGGCAAAGTTGAGGTGAAACGGAAGCAGGTAAATCAACCATGATTGTCAAATTGCGGCGAAAGAACCCACGCTATCGCGATCTGACGCCGGGTCAACCGTATGTTGTTATCGGAATCGAGGCCGATGATCTTCGGATTCTGAACGACGCCGGCCGGCCGTATCTTTATTCCCCAAACATTTTCCAGGTGCTCGACCCTCATGAGCCGGCGGACTGGGTTAGCGAGTTGGGCGAAGAAAGTGAGCGGTATGCCTATCCCACCCCCCTGAACAAGCCAGGCTTCTTCGAAGACTTCTTTGACGGCAAGCCCAAGGCAGTGGGAACCTTTTGGCGGGTGGTGAACCAGCGACTTGCGGCTGTCACGGCGGCCGCATAGCCTGGCGGGGCCAGCTTAAAAGATCTGGCTCACCGATCTTTGCCGGCCCAGACGTGCGCCAGCGTCGGCGGGTTTCGGTATCGCGTCATGCGAAATTCAAGTATGCCGCCGCACCCGCTCTCCAGCCGCAGGCTCAACAACGGCCCCCCGCGGCAGGCGTGCTCCGGCCGTCAATCTTCACCTCCTCGAACTGGTGTTCGCCATATCCCCCAGCCTAGACGATGATGGTGCGCGCTTCGACCGGATTTATATTCACGAGTGTCAGCATGGCCGAGTCAATTGAATCAGTTGAAACAGGATCGCTGGATTGCTAACATAGTTATATGAGTTCCTCACGCACATCGGTTTTCGATTTGAGCCTCTCAGAGAAACTGCAGTTGGTGGAAGATCTCTGGGATGATGTCGCTTCCGATCCCACCGCAGTCCCAGTACATGAATGGCAGAAGGAAGAGTTGGCCCGACGGAAGCAGAACCTGCTCAACTGCCCCGGCTCGGCCCTCTCCTGGGATGAAATCCAGCGCAGGATTCGCAGTCGCCATGGCCGTTAAGCTGATTTTTGCTCCCGAGGTCGAGCAGGATCTCAGCAAAGCCTACGATTAGTATCAAGAGCGTCGTCTCGGTTTAGGGGAGGAATTCTTGACTTGTGTGGATGCCTGCATCCTAGCCATCTGCCACAATCCTGAAATGCACACCATCGTCTATAAGGACTATCGTAGAGGCTTGATCAGACGATTCCCGTACTCAGTTTTCTATGAGTATTCTGGCGACACGGTGACGGTGTACTGCGTCTTCCACAGCTCCAGGGATCCGGCAAAGTGGCGTCAGCGTGTGGCCTAACAACGGCATCAAGCCGCCGGTGAAAAAAGCGCTCTGCGGCTGAAGCCAAACGTTATGCCGGCAGTGCATTTCGCAACTTCAGTGGTAAAATTCATCAGTGGGCTACAAATTCGATTGGGATCCCAATAAAGCGGCAGCAAACCTAAGGAAGCATGGCGTACCGTTTACGGAAGCTGTTTCAGTGTTTGGTGATCCTCTATCGATGAACATGTCAGATCCGGATCATTCAGAAAGCGAAGAGCGGTTCATCGTGCTCGGCATGTCGGACCGTTATCGCCTTCTGGTCGTATCATACGCTGAGAGACGGCCGAGAACCCGAATCATCAGTGCTCGGCAAGCAACTCGACATGAACGAAGGCAATATGAAGAAGGGTAAGCGGACGACAAGGTCGCTTAGGTCTGAGCAAGATACGATGCGGCCTGAGTACGATTTTAGTAAGGCAGTTCGGGGCGTAACTGCGACACGTTACGCCGAAGGCACAAATGTTGTTCTCCTGGACCCAGATGTCGCAGAGATTTTTCCTGATGCTATTGCGGTCAACGAAGCATTGCGCACAATAGCCCGCCTGACGCGCAGCTTCGCGAATCGACGATCTCGCAAGCGTACGGCATAACTTCGCGGTGCATCCGGCCGGAGGTGGCGCTGGTCGAATGACTGGTAGTATTACTGGCAGCGGCGCGGCAGTTGCTAGCCGCTGACCGCGGGTGTTTGACGCTGCAGGGAGTGTTGGAGCATTACCCATCTCCCGATCATTACAGTCCAGTATCGCTGGCCGCCATCAGCTCGAGCGCCTTGCTAGCCTGTTTGGCCGTATTTGGACTCTGGCATTGCGGAGATCACCGAGCGCAGGAACACATTAACAGCTTCAGACGACTTGAATACTGCTGCAACGTCGGGTTCCAGGACGACCGCCACGGTGCACCCGGACATCTTCGCAGCAGAACGGTTCGGCTTTGCTTTGCTGTAATCAAAACGATATTGAACCCACATGTTGTCGCGCTTAATCTTGCGCTTCTTACGAACTGACCTTTTCGTCATAGTCTTTGCGCTCCAGGCGTGTCGCCTTGCGAGCGCTGAACAGTGGAATCCTCTCGGCGAAGGCGGGATGGATGCCTTTCACCGATCTTTGCCGGCCCAGAGTTGGGCCAGCGTCGGCGGGTTTCGGTATCGCGTCATGCGAAATTCCAGTCTGCCGCCGCATCCGCTCTCCAGCCGCAGGCTCAACAACGGCCCCCCCACAGGCGTGCTCCGGCCGTCAATCTTCACCTCTTCGAACCGGTGTTCGCCATATCCTCCAGCCTGGACGATGACGGTGCGCGCTTCGACCGGATTTATATTCACGAGTGTCAGCACGGCCGAGTCGGCACCCAGTTTCTCAACGAGCGCAGCAACATCTGCGGGCAGACCGGCGCGGCGGGCGTCGGGATCGAAGTAGCGAAACCGGCTGTGCAAGGTCCAGATTCTGCCGCTCGCAAAATATCCCCCCAGCATGAGATTGACCAGGGTATCGGTCCTGGCAGGATTAAAGTCGAGCAGCCAGTCTGCAAGCCGGCTCTGGGGAGTTGTGGGGTCGTTCCGCATCTGCTCATTCCTTCTGCGTATCTGCTCGAAATCGGCCTGCAGCGCCCTCACCGGGTATTCAGGATCGAGGCCCTCGAGGAAGCCGATCCAGCCTTCGCGGGGGATCCGCTCCAGATCTATGCGGTCCATTGACCAGAGATAAATCTCCGTCAAGCGGTCCGTGAAGAGGTTCGTTGTGTATTGATACCACTCTGGCTTTCCCTGGAATTTGTAGCCCCGAGGATCTCCGTACATCTGCGGAAGCAGAACCCGCCCGTTCACGACCTTTTTCTGCGCGTAAATGTTATCCATCTGGCGCCGCAGCACGTCGATATAGGCCTGGTCGCCGGTCAGCAGCAGGGCATTGCTGAAGCCGGGCCAAGTCCCCGCCGTGAAGTAGTTCCGGTGCGCGATCTGCTGCAATTCGCCGTCATAGATCGTGAAGTTCCATCCGTAAGTTCCCTTCCACCACTGCCCGCCATACTCGCCGCCGGGCTTCCCGTCGAGGCCGACATTGCTCGGGATGTTCCCGCCGCACTCTGCAGCGCACGCCTTCCAGGCATCGACATAATCGACCAACCAGTCCCTGTATTTCCTTTCGTGAGTAAGCATGTAGGCATTCAGGGCCAGGTTCGTTGCCGCTAGGTTGAGGAAGTTGTCACCGACACTGTCGAGATATTCCGAGCAGTGGGCCAGCATTCTAGGGTAGTACGCCTTCATGTCGAGCATTTTCGAGCGGCCGGCTGGGTTGTGCAGAAGATGGAAATTCCCCTCCACTGGATCGCCTACCCAGTCATAGACTGTGGCTTTGCGAAGCATCGGTCCTTTACTGCCGGTCCATATGCTCCTGATGATTCGGCGCATCGGGTCATAGTTCGGCGCCTCCGGGTCCTCGTTCATGTAGAGACCCGCGAAGCGCTTCATTCGCTCCCGGTATTTCTCGTTCGCCGGATCGGACAGACCAAGAAACATGAAGGCCCTCATTCCTTCACCGGTATGGAACCAATCGGACTGGGTTATGAACTCCCTGTAATAGGCCCCGTTCTTTGCCAGTTCGGTCAGCACCGTGCGCAATTCTGCGTACTGCTTCCAATGTCCTTCCTGGGCTTTCTTATACAACTGCAGGACGGAGTCGGATCCGCCCAACGCATGGAGGAGAGTCCAGTTGTGAAAGGTTTCGATGGCGTCATCGGGACCGTCGAGCGTCCCCCATCGCGGCGTGTGAAGCAGGTACCCGCGATCGTCCAGATATTTCTGTGCAAAGCGCTCGCAGGCGAGGGAATTGAGCCGTAGCAACTCCCTCTCCATCAGAGCCCATGCGGGCGGCCTCATGGGTGACTTGAGCACGATCGCTGACGATTCCTCAGCCTGGGCAAAAGAGTTGGAACTAAGCGCAGGCGAGAAAATAAGAACTGTGCTAAAAAACCATATGGCGAATCCGGCGGCATTCATAGAGTTCTCCGCGCTCGAATGATTGGGAACCGATACGGCCCGGGCAGTCGCTCATTCCCCACCGAAGCCCGTCGTCTGAGGTTATGTCGATCCCACACATCCTAGTGCCGGTTCAGACTGTGGGATTTCGCATAAATCCCACACTAGACGGATTCATCGAACCCGGTCTTCGGTCATTTCCAGAAGAGGCGCGCCGCATCGGTGGATGGTGCGCGCTCATACATCTCGTCGATCGCGAGATCTTTACCGTATGACGCCTGGCGAGCTAATTCATCGGCACGTTCGTTTTCCGGATTGCCGGCGTGCCCGCGCAACCACTCAAACCGAACTTCGTGTTTGTCCATTAGAGCGAGCAGCCGTTCCCACAGATCCGGATTGACAGCCTTCTCCTTCCGGTTGCGCCACCAGCCGTGCGACTGCCATCGTCGCGCCCATCCTTGCTCGAGGGCGTTCACGAGATATTGCGAGTCGCTGTAGATTTTGACGCGGCACCGCCCTTTCAATGCCTCGAGACCCTTGATGGCGGCGAGGATCTCCATGCGGTTGTTGGTGGTTCGACGGAAACCGCCGGACAGTTCCCTTCGGTGGTTTTTGTGCAGGAGAACGACGCCGTAGCCGCCAGGTCCGGGATTGTCGATGCATCCGCCATCTGTGTAGATGGCCACCTCAGGCAGCGGCTTGAAGCCGGGGGCGCCGTTTGCCTGGTCTCGGGTCTTTATCTTTTTGTCTGTCTTCATCCTGGACTGCCGCGCTGAGCCTCGCGCAATTTCTAACGCGTAGCGACCCGCGACACAAGGAATATTCCGCGCCATTCCTACAATTCTCCCCGGCACAAGTGTGGGCCACTGTGTCTCGGGGCGATCGTTCGATGGACTTTCTATACGGGCTTGCTGACGGCTGCGCACAATGCTCGGTGGGACTCAGGAGTTCAAGTGCGTGTTTATGCGCTCGATTGCCTCATCGATCTCGGCCGGGCTTTTATAGCCGATCGTGGCCGCATCCACCGTTCCCAGCTTCATCACGAATTTCACTGAGGCGTCCCGCTCCTCCGGCGTTCTGAACTGGCCCTCACCCATAATCTTCATGCCGATGACGCCGGTACCTTTCGCGCGGATGGTCTTGATGTGGCCGACTACCTCGTTGACGTCTCCCAGATCGTCCGTATCGACCTGCCTCAGAGTGTCCATTCTGGTGCCGTGATGGTTGACTCGCAGCAAGGCGACATCCAGCCAATTCGTGTTCTCGGGAAAAGCACGAAGCGGCAGCAGGCCGTGGCAGGAAGCACCGTGAGCCAGGATGATCTTCTTCTGTTTGGCTTCCGAAAACTCATCACGCAGACGCTTGAACTGCTCGGCCCAGTTCGACGTGCGAACGCAGTGCAAGAGCAATATATCAAAGTATTCCGAATTGAGTTCCTTACGGAATCGGTCGATCGTGACCTTGGGATCTTCCGCTTCCCGCAGCCGATACTTTGTCATCAGCTTGTAGGAATCTCGTGGAACACCTTTGAGCGCGTTCGCGAGCATTTCGTGCATACCGGTGTAAGCGGCCGCTGATTCGAAGAATCGGATGCCGCGTTCGTACGCGTGACGGACCAGACGAGTAAACTGCTCCTGGCCCAATTCGCGCTGTACCTTACCGCCAAACGTGCCTGTTCCGAACGCGAGTCGTGTGACCCTGATCCCGGAGTTGCCCAGTGTTACCCAATCGGTAGCGGATCTTTTCGCAGCTGCGGCCGATAGCGGCAATCCGCCAGTGCCGGCAACGATTCCGGCTGCCACTGTGCCTTTGAGAAAGTCACGTCGTGAGAGCTGAGACATAGGTACTCCCCTCCTCGAGCAAATCGTTAGCTATTAACTTATCACAATCGCCCAGGAAGTTCTGATATCGTTGCAGTGAGTCAATCGCGACGCCCGGAGTGCAGGTGGCAAACCGGTGCCCTTACTAAGTGCACTGTTTCAAAAATACGGTAACGTGCTTAAGAAAAGGCATGGAGAAAAATGGACACGGATGAACGCGGGCAAACGCTCCGGGAAGACGCCGGTTTCTGCGGCCGAAGGGCCAGCGCTATGCGCGAGCCGTTCATTCCGGAGCCTGGAGTCAAGCGCGCCGGATGGTTAGGAAATGCAAGCAATTTTTGGTGCGCTGAGGCGCGTTTGACTCCAGGCTCCGGAATGAACGGCGCAGAAACCGGCGTCTTCCCGGGGCGTTTGCACACCGATTTTTTGTCGTACTGTCGGCGTCCATCGGTGTTTATCCGTGTCCAAAAAATACGCTACCGCATTTATGAGATTGCGTATTAAGGCACAGCCCGGACCCTCTGTTCTTCGTGGGCCGTTAACCGAAAAAATGTCGAGGCTTAGGAACGGCATTCAGCCGTAGTCTACCAATGGAGCACGCCGACGAAACCAGAGCACCATTGGCCGAATCGCAATCGTAAGGTAAGATCAAGGATCAATATGCACTACCTTCTCTTCTACGACGTCGTTAGGGGATATGCGGAACGCAGGCAGCTCTTTCGAGCAGCGCACCTCGAGCACGCCCGCCAAGCCGTCGCCCGGGGCGAGCTCGTTCTGGGAGGCGCCTTGGCAAATCCCGTTGATGGAGCCGTACTGCTCTTTCGCGGCTCCTCTCCAGCCGTGGCAGAGGCGTTCGCCGCAGCCGATCCCTATGTGACAAACGGCTTGGTCACGAACTGGCGTGTCCGCGAGTGGACGACCGTGGTGGGCGCGGAGGCTGCGGTGCCCCTCGCCGCTGAACGCGAACTTTAGCCAGATGAGAATCAAATGAACTCAAGTGTCGCTTCGAAACTGACGGATGAGGTACTGGCCTGGCTTCTCATAGGGGATCCTGCCATTCGGTGGCAGGTTTTGCGCGATCTAGTCGGCGCGCCCCCACGCGTGGTGGAAAATGAGCAGCAGAAGGTGGCACATAAGGGATGGGGGGCACGCCTGCTAGACATGCAGGATCCCGAGGGCACTTGGGCCGGCGGGCTGTATTCCCCAAAGTGGATGTCGACCACCTACACCATGCTGCTCCTCCGCGACTTCGGTTTGCCACCCCTGAACCCGCAGGCACGGCGCGCCTGCCGGCTCCTGCTCGATCAAGGGCTCCAGCGCGACGGCGGCATCAACTATGGCTGGAGAGGCCGCAGCGAGACGTGCATCACCGGGATGGTGCTCTCCATTCTCGCCTATTTCCAGTACGACGACGAGCCTGTCGATACCATTGTCGATCACTTGGTTGACGAGCAGATGCCCGACGGCGGATGGAACTGCCGGCGCCCGTATGGCGCAACCCACGCTTCGGTCCACACCACAATCAGCGTGCTGGAGGGTCTTCGGATGTACGAACTGCACCGCAGACGCAAGCTGCGCATCGTGCGCGCCGCGCAACGCCGCGGCCGCGAGTTCCTCTTGGTGCACCGGCTTTTCCGTTCTCATCGTACCGGTGACATCATCAAGCCCGTCTTTGTTCGCTTCTCCTTTCCGCCGCGCTGGCACTACGACATCATGCGCGCGCTCGATTATTTCCAGGCCGCCAACGCAGCCCGCAACAAGCGTCTCTCTGAAGCCATTGACATCGTCCGGAGAAACCAACAGGAGGACGACCGCTGGTCACTTCAACACTTCTACAAGGGGAAGACCTTCTTTGAACTGGAACGCCTGGGCGCGCCAAGCCGCTGGAACACACTCCGCGCGCTTCGGGTGCTGAAGTGGTGGGAGGGCGGCACCAGCCGTGGCAACGAAGCTGGCTAACAATAGCATGCGGCTGCCGAATCTTCGCGCCGCGACTGAGGCTGAGCGGTGCAACTGGCCGTGCGCGAGGGCCCATGGAGTGGGCTGACTGATTCCTTGGCGGAGGTTGCAACGCGCCGCGCAGATTGAGCCGCGAGGCATACGAGCTAACTGTGCGCTCGAGCGGCTGGCGGGAGTTCGTGGCAGGCGCCGAGTTTTCGCTCTCCTGAGGCGATCTAAGAACTCGGCGTGCTTCAAAAGCAAACCGCAAAGACCTCTAAGACCTCGAAGAAAATATAGATGCTTTGAGGTCTTTGAGGTCTTCGCGGTTCAAAAGCAGCTTGACCTTATGGGTTGAAACGCATTTTGCCGCCAGCGCATCTCAATGAGAAAAAGGCAGAAGGAGTTCTTAAATCAGCTCTCTCCTGTGAGGCTTCGGTTTTTACCGGCCGCCGGTAAGCGCGATCGTTGGCCTCCAGAAATTGACACCAAGCTGCCGTTAGCGTACGCTTTATCGTACGCAATGGAGGCATCATCATGACCAGAATCACTGCGACCGAAGCCCGTAGGCGACTCTACGCTCTGGTTGATGATATCGCAGAGTCACACGAACCGGTTCAGATCACCGGCAAGCGCAACTCCGCTGTCCTGATATCGGAGGAGGACTGGCGCGCCATCCAAGAGACTCTTTATCTGAGCAGCATTCCTAGAATGAGAGCATCGATCCGGAAAGGGCTCAGGACGCCGGTGGACCAGTGCGCCAAGGAGCTGGAGTGGTGAGCTGGAAGCTTGTTTTCACGAAGCAGGCGCAGCGCGACGCGAAGAAGCTCGCCCGCTCCGGCCTCAAGCCCCAGACGCAGCGCCTGCTCGATATTCTCGGGTCTAATCCGTACCAGATCCCCCCTCCATACGAGAAACTCGTTGGTGACTTGGCAGGCGCATGCTCCCGACGCATCAACATACAGCAGCGGCTCGTTCACCAGGTCCTGGATGACGTCAAGATGGTTAAAATCATCAGGATGTGGACTCATTACGAGTAGTCGGCGGACGGGCCATTGGAGGGGCCGGTTGTTGCCGCGGCGTCGCAACATCCCCGATTTGGGAATCTCGTAGACAGTCCCCGGAGGGAAATTGCTCACACAAAGCCAGAAAGACGACATATTCCGATTCATCCATTCGCTCAAGACGCAGAGCTTTACCTTCCGGGATGTGGTTCGCTTTCTGGATCTGGACAGCGACGATCGACGCAGCCTGCAACACTTCCTGGACGAATTGGACTCCCAGTCCGTCATTCATCGCATCAAACGGGGCCGCTACGCTCTTCCGGCCAAAGAAAGCCTCATCTCCGGCGTCCTGACCTGTCATCGCGACGGCTACGGCTTTCTGGTCCCCGACGATCGCTCTCTTTATAAAGAAGACATTTTCATACCGGCGCGAAACATGGAAGACGCCCTGCACGGCGACCGGGTCCTCATCAAGGTTGCCAGGAAGAAGCGGCCTCCGCGACGCGGGTTCCGCGGCCGTCCCAGCAAAGAGGAACAGGAGGAACGTCTCGAAGGGACTGTAGTGCGGGTGCTGGAGCGAAAGTCCCTGACGATTGTCGGGCGCTACTACGAACACCCCCGCTTTCCATTTCTCGTGCCCCTCGACGCAAGGATCATCCATGACATTCGTATTCCTTTTCATGCCAACAAAGGGGCGAAGAACGGGCAGATCGTAGTCGCGGCTCTGACCGTGCCCCCGGGCCGTTACCAGGAGCCTGAAGGACGGGTGGTGGAGATTCTGGGTTATCCTGGTGATCCCGGCCTCGAGTACCGGATCGTCGAACGCAAGTTCGGGCTTCCCGTTGAGTTCAGTTCGGAGGCGCTCGAAGAGGCGTCGCGGATTCCCGACCATGTCCCGGAAGCGGAATACAAAGGGCGGGAGGACTTCCGCGAGGTTACGGCGGTCACCATCGATGGAGAAACCGCGCGCGACTTTGACGATGCGGTCTCTCTCGAAAAACTCCTGTCCGGCCACTACCTTCTGGGAGTGCACATCGCCGATGTTTCGCACTACGTACAGGAGGGATCGCCGTTGGATCGAGACGCCTATGAGCGCGGCACATCGGTCTACTTTCCCGATCGAGCCATCCCGATGCTCCCTCCTGCGCTGTCGAGCGGTATCTGCAGCCTGAAACCAAAGGAGGACCGGCTTGTCTTTTCCGTCGTGATGGAAGTGGACGGCAAAGGAGACGTCGTCAAGAGGCGCTTTGCAGAAGGTATTCTGAGCAGCCGGGCGCGAATGACCTACACTTCCGTGGCCAAAATCCTTGTGGATCGAGATCCCCACGAGAGGCAGCGCTACGCCGAACTGGTGCCGATGTTCGAAACCATGGAGGAGCTATGCCGAATCCTCTCTCAGAAGAGAGTTCGCCGCGGTGCGGTCGATTTCGACTTGCCGGAGGCGGAGATCGAGTTCGATGAGGACGGAAAGGTGATCAGTGTCCTGCAGGCGGAGCGCAACGTTGCCCACCGGATCATCGAGGAGTTCATGCTCCTGGCCAACGAGACCGTGGCCGAGAGACTGACGGCCTCCGGCGGACCAGCTCTATATCGCGTGCACGAAAAACCTGACACTCAGAAAGTTGACGACTTTGCCGAATTCGCGCTTGCCCTGGGATATCGCCTGGAAAGCCACAACGGCGGATACCGTCCCCAAGACTTCCAGAAGTTCGTAGCTCAACTTGAAGGCACGGTCGAAGGACGATTTCTCGCTTACCTCATGCTCCGCTCGTTCATGCAGGCGCGCTATTCCGAGCGCAACCTGGGTCACTTCGGTCTGGCGACATCGGAATACACGCACTTCACTTCCCCCATTCGCAGATACCCGGATCTGGTGGTACACCGTCTGCTCAAAGAATGCCTGAACAGGAAGCCCTCGGCCGAGTGGCAAGAAAGAATGCAGGAACGCCTGCCCGATATCGCTCAGCACACATCTGCCCGCGAGCGCAACGCCGACGATGCCGAGCGTGAGATCGAAAAAATCAAAAAAGTCGAGTTCATGGCCGAAAAGGTTGGCGACGAGTTCGACGCCATCGTCTTCTCGGTGACCAGGCAGGGATTCTTCGTGGAACTCCTCGATCACTTCGTTGAGGGTTTCGTGCCGGCAGCCACGCTGATCGATGACAACTACCTGTATAAGGAGAAAACTCACTCATTCGTGGGGGAGAGGCGCAGGCGACGCTTCGAGCTTGGCTCCAAAGTCCGAGTGCACCTGGACAGCGCGGACCAGGAAACTTTTCGTCTCACCTTCTCCATCGTTGACTAAGGGCCTGTCAATGAATAACGTTTACACTTTGCTGCTGGCCCCCAGGCCCGCTGGCGAGGCGCGAGCGACGAGCATACCCGGGGTGGTATGTAAGGAGCGAGCAACAAAGCCAGCGGG
>Ga0315277_10008560_pt1 | contig 13141 bp, 16 predicted proteins | sample YL17G05_15_MG_FD_203695 | JGI IMG/M metagenome (GOLD analysis project Ga0315277, IMG submission 203695) | Sediment microbial communities from Yellowstone Lake, YNP, Wyoming, USA - YL17G05_15 | ecosystem: Environmental > Aquatic > Freshwater > Lake > Sediment | place: USA: Wyoming | collected...
TGAGGCCAGCGCCGAAATCCCCGAAGGAGACTTCGTTTCCATCGTCGGGCCGAGTGGCAGCGGCAAGAGCACCCTGCTCTTGATGCTCGGCGGAATGCTTTCGCCTTCTCACGGCCGCGTCTTCTTGGAAGGGAAGTCAGTGTATGATCTCAACCTGAATGATCGCGCGCAGCTCCGCAGGGAGAAACTCGGGTTCGTTTTTCAGACGTTCAACTTGGTGCCGTACCTGTCGGCTCTGGAGAACGTCCAGGTTCCGCTCTTTCTATCCAAGACCGACGAGAAGGAGCAGAAGGATCGTGCGGCAGCCCTCCTGGATCGCGTGGGGCTCGGCGACCGACTGGACCACAAGCCGCGCGAATTGAGCGTCGGTCAACAGCAGCGAGTCGCCTTGGCCAGGATGCTTGCCAACGATCCTGCCGTGATTCTGGCCGACGAGCCCACAGGCAACCTGGACCCGGAAACCAGCCAGCAGGTCATCGGCTACTTGGAGGAATTCAATCGCGAAGGCCGCACAATCGTGATGGTGACCCATGATCCCCGCGCGGCCAAACGCGCGAAACGGACCCTTCGGCTGCAAAGCGGAGCGATCACCTGCCAGGGGGCTGGCGAGGAAGACTGCTGGGAACCTGACAGTGCCGTGGCGTGAGTCTGGGGGCGCGGCGAGGGTATCGGGCAACCGCTGGATAGCAGGGTGACCGTCTTGTAGGATGAGGGCACTCTGATAATGCCGCGCCGTATGTCTTGGGTGCGGCGAGGGCATCTGGAAACGCCAAGGCGAGTGGCGGTCTTGCGCACGCCGGGCTGTCGCGAGTCCCGTGCGTTCTGGAGAACTTGCCGCGCCCGTGTTATGCGCGGATGCTTCGTCTGGGTGGCCGCTGCTCACCGCAGGGCTGCCAGTGCTTGACGGCCGCCTCTGGGCGGGTAATAGTGAGAGATGTCACCGCACGGGGAGTGGCCCTGGACGGTGCAATATACGAATACTAGCCCCTGGCTCCCGACATGGCCAAGACCAGACAGATCGAGGTAGTGGATAGCATCGACCTGATGTTCCGGGCGTTCTCCGACCGAACGCGGTTGCGGATTCTCCACGTCTTGCAGGGCGGGGAACTCTGTGTGGGAGACATCGTGGAAATCCTTCGCGCCCCGCAGCCGCGAGTCTCCCGGCACTTGGCCTACTTGCGGAAGGCCAATCTGGTCTTGGTCCGCAAGTGCGGTTTGTGGAGCCATTACTCGCTCGCCCCGGCCAAGACGCCGTTCCACCGAAAACTATTGGAATGCCTCGCCAAGTGCTTCGGCCAAGTGCCCGAACTCCAGGCCGACAGCACCCGTGCCGCCAAGATCAGGAAATCCGGCGGCTGCTGCCCGTCCTCGTGATTCCACACGATGGCCGAGACCGCGGGCATTGACGGCAGGCACGGTCGTTCCGTGGCAGCGACCCACCCCAGCACACAGGTGGAAGGGTGGGGCTGGATGCGATTGAAAGTCTCACGTCTGCTGTTTCCGCAATACGTTTAACACGGTCGTGTCGATCTCGGCGGCGAGCCGTGTAAACGCTCTGTCTTGTCGGTGCGCATCGCGGAAGGCGATGCACTCTGCCGACAGCGGGTTGCCGGTCTTCCGCAACAGTGCCTTGTAGTGCTCGATAGGCAGCTTCTCGGGCCGTGTGTCGATGAGGTACTTGCCGGACGGGATGAAACCGTCCAGGCAGAGCACGTTGAGGATCAAGGGCATGTCGCGGGTGCGCCGTCCGGCGCGGATTGCGTCGGCCCGCCGCCGGGCGTCTTCGGAGGGTGGCAACGTCGGACTGACTGCGTACTCCGGCACCAGTCCAGGGGCCGCTCCCGACGCCAAAAGGAAGTCGAAACCTTCGATCCGGTAGACCCTCGCCAGGTACTCTTCCAGCCGGCGGTAGTGGACCCGGAAGATTGGCAGTTGCGTCATTTCAAGGACCGGCCTGGGGCTGGCGGCCGGGGTCTTGGCCGGTGTTCTCTCGCGGTGGAAATGACGCGGCATCTTAGCCCTCGGGGAAGGTGAATTCGTAGCAGTCGTTTGGATCGGCGGCCATCAGGTTGAACAGGTCGTCGCCTAGCCGCACCGCAATGCCCGCTACGGAGGGGTCGTCGCGCAGGTAGCGGATCGCCCGCTGTATCTCGGCTCGGGCGAACAGATCGTCGTGGACCACTGGCTGCAACTGTCGCCAGCGGTTTCGGCCGCGTCGGTGATAGATGATGAACCGTCGCATTGGTGCTTCCGCTGGGAGATCGTAAATGGCCGGTCGATCTGGAGTGCCGCGTCGTGACAACCATAAGATTCTCGGAAAAAAACGCGGTTTTGGGAGTTATGTGTATGGTGAGGAGTTAGTGGGTAATGCAACGTGTCACCGATCTGGCCGATCCCCGCCGCTGCAAAGGTTCGAGCGTGGACGGCCAGTGCCAGAATATCGCCGAGGAGGGATCGGATTACTGCCGGGCGCATGGTGGCGAAAGTCAGGCACCCGCTCGACGCTTGAAGCAATACTTCCTGACGAAGGCCCAGGACCGCGAGCGGCTGGCTCAGATTGCGGAGAATGACGGACTCAAGACGCTGCGGGAAGAGGTGGTAATTGCCTTGGGCCAATTGGAGCGGCGGCTGAGCCTAGCCAACAGATCGGACGCCGAGTTCCTTGCCGCTTATCCCGAGGTCGAGAAGTCGCTGAAGACGCTCGCCGATCTGAAGAAGTCCAACTTCTACCTGGAAACAAAGTCCGGTGCCACGCTCTCGCGGGAACAGGCGTTTGGGCTGGTCCGGTTGATGATCGAGATTGTCGTGGACGAATTGGACGGCATCCCGAACTACGAGCAAATCATGGATCGCATCGTCACGCGAATCCTGCCGGCGGTCGAGAACGCGGGGAAGACTCAAGCCGAGGCCAAATGAATCCCGTCTGGTGCGAAGTTTGCGGCACCCGCCCGGCGATGTTCAACGAGAGTCGCTGCGAAGACTGCTGGGCGTCCGATCAAGACCGCTACGATCAGCGGCGGAGGGTCGCCAACATTCACACGATGGCCCAATCGAGCCGGGAGAGTTGCGATGTTCCGGTTTACGCGGAAACTCGTGCTGCCCGGCGAGGCCGGGGTCAAGGCCGGTGACATCATCGGATTCAGCGGACGAAGCTGGATCAGCGCCGCCATCAACATCGCCACCTATGGGATTCCGCTGTGGGGAATCAGCCACGTCGGGATCATGGCCAACGCCCCGGACGGCCGCCTGCTGATCTTCGAGAGCACGTCGCTGGAAAACCTGCCGTGCGAGATCAAACACGAGAACTTCACCGGCACCCAAGCCCACCTGCTCGATGACATTTTGCGGGTGTACGACGGCAAGGCGTACCACTATCCGCTCTATCGGCCGCTTTATCCGAATGAAGACGAGCGGCTCACCGAGTTCCTGATGGAGACCATTGGAATCCCCTACGACGCGATGGGAGCACTTCGCTCCGCTGGCGTCGGCCTATCGTGGATCGAGTCGCTCTTCCGCGAACAAGACTTGACTTCGATCTTTTGCAGCGAGTGGACGGCGGCTACCTATGCGGTTGTGGGATTGTTTGCGACGGATAACGTCTCACGCTGGAACCCCAATCGCCTAACTCGCTGTCTGCGTCACCACGGGATTATTTGTAAGCCCCGGAGACTGAGGTAGTGAAGACGATTCCTGTCGGTGGCGCGGAGGCGATTGTAGATGACAAAGACTACGCTGATCTCGCTCGGTGGGTTTGGACATTGGAAAGGCGTGGAAATCGTGTTTACGCACGGAGGTTGAGCTACGAAGGGTCTGTGCGACGGTCGATTTACATGCACCGACAGATCGCGGAACGTGTGGGGCTCGTTCAGCAAAAATGTGACATCGACCATGCAGACGCCAACGGTCTCAACAATTGCCGCTCGAATCTTCGCCCCGCAACGCGGTCTCAGAACAACGCGAATCAACGGCTTTCTACACGTAACAAATCAGGATTCAAGGGTGTGTACTGGAGCGGTACTGCATGTAAGTGGGCGGCGCAGATAGGCGTTGCGGGTAAGCGGGTGTATCTCGGCCTGTTCGGCGACGAGCGGAGCGCCGCGCAGCGCTATAACAAAGCAGCGATGGAACATTATGGGCCATTCGCACGCTTGAATCCTCTTTAGCCCGGAGGCTCAAATGAAACGAATTCTCTTCGCGCCGATCCTGCTGGTCGTGGTCGCAGGCTGCGAAGTCGTCGAGAACGCCGGAAACCGCGTGGTCAAGAAGGAGCGCCCGGTCGTCAACGTCCCGCTGGCGCTGCGGCAAAGCAACTGGCTGGGCAGCAACCGCGAAGGTTCGTGCGTCCATGCCTGCATGATCTCGCTGTTGCGCTGGCAAGGCCGTTACAAGACGGCCGACTACTGGCGAATGACTTACGGCAACGGCGAGTGGCCGGAGGACATGGCCGCCAAGTTCGACCGCGAGGGCATCCGTTACGCATACGTCGAGAATGGAGACGTGCGGTTCTTGGAATGGGCCTGCCGCACGCGGCGCGGCTGCGGCATCACGGTCATGGGTGGTGCCCACATGGTTGCCCTTGTCCATCTGGACGACAGGTGGGCCGCGCTATTGGACAACAACAACGTCTCCAAGTTTATCTGGGTTCCCCGCGAGACACTGATCGCGGAGTGGAAAGCCAGTTACGGGTGGGCGGTGACGCCGATCTACACCCCGGCGGCCCCGCTGCCCCAGTAAGTCACCGAGTCATTAACCCTGTGAGGAAACCAATGAATCGAATCCTCTTGAGCGTCTGTCTGTTGCTCGCTGTGCTGGCGGCCGTCGTCCCGGTTTTGGCCGACACCGCCACGGCCAATGGCGTGCTGGCCGAACAGCGCGTCGTCAATCTGCCTAACGATCAGGCCAAATGGTACATCAGCGTGGTCGGCAATGCCAGCGATACTGCGTATCTTCGCGTGCTCGGCTGGTTTGAGGCGAACGCTAGTCTCAAGGGCCTGAAGAACAAGGTCCATTTCTGCGCGGTCTCGGCCGGCACCCCGATCTATCAGGAACGGTACGCTGCGAACGTGAAGGGCCTGCCGACCGTGCGGGTCCAGAAGCCGGACGGCACGGTGGTCTACGAGGCAGCCGGCAAGAATCTCCCCATGACGGCCGAGGGTCTTTACGGCACGATCGCCGGTGCGGTCAACACGGCCCAAGGCATCCGACCGATTCTTCCCTGGCGGCGCGACATGGAGCGGCGCTGCCCCGGACCCTGCCCGACTCCCAATCCGCAGCCGAATCCTGGTCCACAACCTGATCCCGAGCCGCAGCCGATTGACGACGGCGGGGCACCCGATCTGGACTCTCAGCCGGCGGCCGAAGGATGGCCGCTCTGGGGCCTGGCCCTGCTCGTCAATGGCGGCTTCCTGGTCGGCCTGGCGGCAGGCTACGGCCGCAAGCTGGCGGCGAAGCTGCGTGGCGTGAAGTAGTTGCGCGTGCGTTTCGTGTCCTCTGTCCCCTGACCATCCGGCCGCCCAAGCGGCCACACTCGAACACCTGGAGAAGAAAAGATGAACCCCACCGTTGTGATCTGGATTCTGGCCGTTGCAGTGGCCGTGCTCGTCGGGCGTGAAGTCGGCAAGTGGCTCTTTGGCACCAACGAGAAGCTGATGACCAAGAAGCGGGCCGCGCAGAAGTTGGCCGGCATCCTCCGCGACAACGGCCTGCGGCTGTTGCCCGCCCTGCTGGAAGACTTCGCCGTGGGCGACGTGCAAGACATGGTGGAGAAGATTCACGATGTCTGCAAGATCGTCGATGCGGGCAGCGATGCCATCCTCAAGGAACTGGAACAGACCTACGAGAACGTGCTGGCTCGGAAGCTCGCCACGCCCGAGGGTCTTGCCTACATCAAGGCGCGGATCGCCGAAGTCGAGGCTGCGCCGGCACCCGCTGCCGAGGCCCCGAAGTCCGCTGCGGCCCCGGCCAGGTCGTAACCGACTGATTCACCGCGCCCGGCTGCGGTATACGCGGCCGGGCCGGTTCTCCGATGGCTCTCGACACCTTGCCGCGAGCCATCCGAGAACCGGAGATCAATGATGAATCGTCGAAGTCTCCTGACCGCCACGGTGCTACTCGCACTGATTGCAGGTTGCGAGGTGCCACAGCAACAGCAGCAAGGCGGTTGCCGCCGCCCCAAGGTGCTGGCCTTCACCGCTTCCTGGTGCGCCCCGTGTCAGCGGGCAAAGCCGGCCTTGGTCCAGATTCAGGCCGCCGGGGTGGACGTGGAGATCATCGACATCGACGCCCATCCCGACTTGGCGAAGAAATACGGTGTCACCGAGGTGCCGACTTTCATCGTCTACGTCTGCGGGAAAGCCCCGGTACGGACCAACGACATCCTGGTGGTTGTCTCCTTGACTCGTTTTGGGTGCAAGTAATGGCTCGCCGCCGCTGTCGCAACTGTCCCGAGGAAGCGAAACCTACGCCACCGCCAGAGGCCGATCAGATGCCGATCCTAGTTGCCGAGGCCGAAAAACTGTGGCAGCAAACCTTCTTTAGCTGCAACAACCTCGTGGAGATGATGGCCGGCTATGTGATGGTCGGCGTGCCCGGCGACCCGCTACCCCGGCTGCGGAAGCTGGCCGGACGGTTGAATGAAATCATCCAGACTTGTGAGAAACGAAATGAGAATCCCGATTCCGTGAAGTGACGCCTTCCCGCAGTAGGCTGTGTCGGTCGTGACCCTGTGCGGAAGCATTACAGCGACCGTGGACCACAGCCACCGTGAGGTGGAGATCGACTTGCCGCCCGGCGTGAGTGAGGGCGAAGCCGAAGTAGTGGGCCACCTTGCGGTCGTGACGGGCTTCCTGTTGCCGGTGCCGGACCGGTTCTTGTCAAGCCGGCCACGCCCGCACCTCGGCCAGCAGCAGAGTCACTGCCCGAGCCAGTGGTCGAGCCGATCCTGGAACCCGGAGGGGAACCCGAGGCGGAACCGAAGCCCGCGTATCCGAGGCGTCGAAAGATGCCGGCCTCCGCCGCTCCCGAGGCCGAGAAGGAAACACGAGGTTGCGCCAGGCCGAACGCCGAAGCAACCAGCGAGCCGCACTTGCCGCTGTCCCACGCGAACCTGAGCTGCAACCTCAATTAAACCAATGACGCTGCTCCATGAATTTTGCGGACGAGTTGCGACAAGCCTTGGGGGAAGGACTGCGGAGCAACAACCTGCGGTCGTGCAGCCGATGGGCCGAGTATCGACGGGTGATGGGGGCACCCTTTAACGGTCCTTACAGTTTCGCGCGGCATCCGTGGTGCCGCGAGATTCACGACAGCAAGGCGGCGTGGACGATTGCCATGAAGGCCGCCCAGTTGGGCGTGACGGAGACGGGGATCAACCGGGCTTTCTTCACGCTCGACCAGTCGAAGCGGGATGTACTCTACGTCCTGCCGACGGCGCTGAACGCGAGCGACTTTTCCAAGGCTCGTTTCGCCACCGCCCTGAAGCTCAGCCCGTACCTCAAAGACCTGTTCGTCGATACGAACACCGTGGGGCTGAAATCGACCGGCACGAACGTCCTGTACATCCGTGGGAGCCGTGGCGACAGCAACCTGAAGTCCATCCCGGTGTCCGAGTTGGTCTTGGACGAGTTGGACGAGATGGACGCCCGTGCGGTGTGGCTGGCCTTGGAGCGGCTGTCGGGACAGATCGAGAAGCACATCTTGGCGATCTCGACGCCGACTGTGCCTAAGTACGGCATCCACAAGCTGTATCTGACCAGCACCCAGGAGCACTTTTGTTTTCGGTGTCCGCATTGCAGCCGATGGACGGAGTTGCTGTGGCCCGATTGCGTGGAGATCATCGGCGAGTCGGTCAACGACCCCCGCTGCCAGGAATCGTTCCTCAAGTGCAAGGAGTGCAAGCACAAGTTGGAACACGAGGCCAAGCCGGAGTTTCTGGCTGGCGGCAAGTGGCAGGTGACGGAACCGAACGTCTCGGCGGAGGAGTCACGGGGCTTTTACATCAATCAGATTTACTCGTCCACGGTGACGCCCGGTGAGTTGGTGATTGCCTACCATCGCGGGCTGGGCGACGAAGCGGCGAACACGGAGTTCCATTGCAGCAAGTTGGGCGTGCCGTTCCTCGGCGAGGGCGCTCAGGTCACGGACGAGATGATCGAAGCCTGCGTCAAGGCACACTGGATCAACGACAAACGCCCGCAGATCGGCGGCGATCGCCTGATAACGATGGGCGTGGACCAGGGAAATACAGGCTACATCTCGGTCGTCGATTGGGTCTTTGACCAGCATCCCGGCAAGGACATCAATGCGGCGGCCATTGGCAAGTTGCTTTGGTTCGGCAAGTTCTCCGGCGAGGACTGGAGCTACCTGGACGAGTTGATGCGGGAGTGGCAGGTCTTGGCCTGCGTGGTGGACGCCGACCCGTTCACTAACGACGCCCGCCGCTTCGCCAAGAAGTTTCACGGCTACGTGTGGCTGACGCGATACAGGCGGGGGCAGACGGCCAAGGAAATCGCCATCAGCGAGGAAGGCACGGGGGCACCCTTCGCCACGGTGGACCGCACCAACTGGCTCAGTTGCACGCTGGGAAGGTTCAGGACGACACCGCCCCGCATCCTCTTGCCGCGCGACATTTCATTCGAGTACCGGGAACACGTCAAGAACCTGGTTCGCACCTACAAGAAGGACGACACGGGCAACCTGGCCGCCGAGTATGTGAACACGGGGGCCGACCACTTCGCACACTCCCTGTGCTATGCCGACATCGGCCTGGCGCTGGCCCCGATTGGTGGTAACGGGGAGAACGTCGGCAAGGTCACTTAGCGAGAGGTTCGTCATGGCCGAAAGTCCAATGCTCAGCCTGATTGACAGCCGGCATCCTGGCTACCTCTCCGGCATGACGGATTGGGAAAAGTGGCGGCGGACCTACGAAGGCGGCGATAGTTTTCGTGACTCCTACTTGGAGCGGTTTTCGACCCGCGAAGATCAGGCGGACTTTGCCACCCGCAAGGCCATCACGCCCGTGCCGGCGTTTGCCAAGGCGGCCATCAACGACATCCGCAACGCCATTTATCAACGCCTTCGGGACGTGGTGCGCAAGGGCGGCAGCGAGGTCTACCAGGCGGCGGTCAACGGCAACAGTCTCGGCGTGGACCATCGCGGCTCGACCATGAACGCCTTTCTGGGCGTGAAGGTCTTGACCGAGCTATTGGTCATGGGGCGGGTGGGCGTGTTCGTCGATCATCCGTTCGTGCCGGTTGATGCGACCTTGGCCGCCGTCCGCCGCCCGGCACCGTACCTCTACAAGTACGACATCGAGGACATCCTATCGTGGACCTGCTCGAAGCCCGAAGCCCCGTCCGAGTTCCAGGCGCTTCTAGTTCGTGACACGACGATGCAGTACGACCAGTCCACGTTGCTGCCGACGCTCACGGGCGAGCGGTATCGCTACCTGCGGATCGACCCGAACACGGGCAAAGTCCGTTTGCAGTTCTACAACCTCAAGAAGGAGCCGGTCGATCAGTTCGGTTTGCCCGGCGGGGAAATCCAACTGGAGTTGGACCGCATCCCCTTCGTCATGCTGGACATCGGCGGCAGCCTGATAAAGGACGTGTGCCAGCAGCAGATCGCGCTATTGAACCTCGGTTCCAGCGACGTGAACTACGCCTTGCGGTCGAACTTTCCTTTCTACATCGAACAGAAGGACTTGCGGGCGGTTGGTGCCCACTTGAAGCACGCCGCCACGGAAGACGGCACGGCCACCAGCGGCGGACAGGGCGCGGCGGACGCCAGCATCAAGGTCGGCGCGACGCACGGACGCACCTACGACAAGGGGATGAACGCGCCGGCTTTTATCAATCCCTCGGCCGAGCCGCTGCGGGCGAGTCTGGAGTTGCAGGACCGGCTCAAGCGGGACATCCGCGAGTTGGTGAACCTGGCCGTGTCAAGCTTGGCGGTGCGGGTCTCGGCCGAGTCGAAGGCGATGGACAACCAGGGCCTCGAAGCTGGCCTGTCGTACATCGGGCTGCTCTTGGAAAGCGCCGAGCGGCAGGTCGCCGAGTTCTGGGCCGCCTATGAAGAGCGGAATGTCTCCAAGCGCGAAGTGGCGACGATCAAGTACCCGGAGCGGTACAGCTTGAAGTCGGACGCTGACCGCATCAAGGAAGCCCAGGACTTGCAGAAGCTCATGGGCGCGGTCCCCGGTCGCCGGGTGAAGCGGGAGTTGGCGAAGGGCATCGTACAGTCGCTCTTGGGCGGGAAGATCAGCATGGACGATCTGAGCGCGATCAATCGTGAGATTGACACCGCCAACTATACTACGAGCGATCCGCAGACGATCATCCAGGCCGTGGCCGGCGGTCTCTGTGGTGAGAAGACCGGTTCGATTGCTTTGGGTTTCGACGACGACGAGTACGAGAAGGCCCGCGAAGACCACGCCGATCGCGTCAAGCGGATCGCCGAGTCCCAGGGCATAGGCGGCGATGGCGGCGGAGGCGATCCGGCGGCGCGGGGCGTCCCGGACCTTTCGGCCAATCCCAACGCCGGGGCGGAGGAGAAGACGGCCAGCCGCAATACCGATTTGCGAGACACCACGGCCCGGCGCGTGCGCGGCCAGGGCGCTGACATTCAAGAGAACCAGACCTGACGGACGGTAGCTATGGCTCTACGTTGGATCGAAGGTTTTGAGACGCTGGGCAGTGTTGGGGCCAACATCACCGCGCTGTTGGTGCGGAAGTACGCATCCCCGCTGGACCTTTCTGCCTCCGGTGCCGTCCTGGCTGCCGGGCGTTTCTTTGGCGCTGCCGGTTCTCTTCGAGTGACATCGCCTGTGCTGTGTTTCTCGACTCCAGCCTTCACGCCGACGGCGACGGTCATCGTTGGTTTCGCCCTCAAAGTTGACAACATCACCTATCCGTATGACATCCTGCGGTTCTACGAAGGCGAATCGGTGTACCATGTTGGTCTCCAGGTCGTCAATTCTGGCGTCATCCGACTGAACCGCGCCGGGACGACCTTGCCTGGCGAGAGCCTGCCGAACACCATAGCCGCCGGTCAGTGGTACTACGTCGAAGTCAAGGTGACCATCGGCGACTCGGATGGTGCCTACGAAGTCCGTGTCAACGGCACGACGGTTGCCTCGGCATCGGGGATTGATACACGCAATAGCGGCAGTGGCTTGCTTGATCGCGTGCAGTTCCGTGGTTGGTACGGCAGTACGGCCTCGATCTATGTCACCTTCGACGACGTGTACGTGCTGGACACGACGGGAACCGACAACAACACGTTCCTTGGCAGCCAGATCGTCGAGGCCGTGTTCCCCAACTCCAACGCACAGAGCAACTGGTCACCGAGCACCGGAACGAGCAATGCCGCGTGCGTGGACGAGAATCCGTCGAACGACGACACGGACTACGTGTATTCGACGACTGTGGGGGACAAGGACTTGTACGGAGTCACCGGTTGCACGCGCATCAACGCCAACATCAAGGGTGTGCAACTCAATGCGGATGCACGGGTGACCGACACGACGCCGCAAGGCTTGCGCCCGCTCGCCAAATCAGGTGCTTCCGAAACGTCCGGCGGCAGTTATACGGTGACGAGTACGGGATACAAGGTCTTCCCGGTTGTGGCTCAATACAATCCGGCGACCGGCACGCTCTGGACGCCAGCCGAGATTGCGGCCATGCAGATAGGCGTTGAGCATGTATGACCCTCCTCGCCACTCGTGCCGCACTGGAAATCCTCGGCCGTGGCGCTACGATACGGCTGAATGCCACTCGTGCAGCCGTCGAGGTATTGGGGTGTGGTGCGACCAACCGCACTCACGTAACACGGGTCCAGTGCGAGGTACTTGGTGAATACGTCCTTCCGGCGGGTGTAGTCACGACATTTCGTGCGGAGGTCTTGGGTTGCGGCACTACCGATGGCGTTCAGACGACCCAAGTCCAGTGTGAAATCCTCGGTGAGCAGGTTGTTCCAACGATTCGGGTCACCCTGCTCGATTTGGAGGTGTTGGGCAACGGAGACAACGATGGCCTTCAAGCAACCCAAGTACAGTGTGAAATCCTCGGTGAGCCAACCGTCCCCTCGCTTCGAGTCGCCGCACTAGGCTCGGAGATACTGGGTTCCGTCGAAGCCCCTGGTGTTCGGACAACCCAACTCCAGTGCGAAGTCCTTGGCGAAGAGAGTGTTCCAGGGATTCGGGTCACGGCGGTTGCCGCCGAAATACTGGGTTCCGCTGAGATCGCTGCCGTTCGAGCAACCCAGGTTCAGTGTGAGATTCTGGGCGAGTGGTTCGTTCCCACACTCCATGTTACGGCCCTCGGCTCGGAGGTATTGGGCCGTGGCAGCACCAACCGCATCCAAAGCACTCAAGTTCGGTGCGAGGTACTCGGAGAGTTCGGACCTCCAGAACTCCGAGTTACGACGCTCGTGCTTGAACTCCTGGTGGACGCACCTTACTACGGACTGGGCATGATCTACTACGGCACGCTGGTCCAAGCTGACTCCTATTTTGCCTCGCGCCTCCATGAGAGCGCTTGGTCTGACGCCGATCCGGCCGATCGGCCGAAGGCCCTTTGGGCAGCCACGCAGATCATCGACGCCTTGAATTATAAGGGCTACAAGCACTGCGTTTATACGCTCTTGCAGGCGAACCCATCCGCCACCCAAGAGCAGATCAGGGCTGCCGAGGTCAACCAGCCGTTGGAGTTTCCGCGTGGGGCCGATGCGGAAGTGCCGGAGGCCATCCGCATCGCCGAGTACGAGATCGCCCACGCCCTGCTGGACGGCAAAGACCCCGAGTTGGAACTGGAGAATCTGGCCGTCAATGCGATGGGGTACGGGGCGGTGAAGACCAGCTATGAGCGGTCGCAACTGCCCATCGAACACATCATCAACCTGGTGCCGAGTTCCGTCGCGTGGCGATTGGTCAAGCCTTTCTTGCGCGACTCGGATGCCTTGAAGCTATTGCGACTGAGCTAGGCGCGTGTCCTGGCTCCCTTTTACCGGCCGACTGCTGGGTCAGACCCGCTGAACACCGAATAGGCGGATGCTCTGTGATTTCCTTTCGGGTGTAAGGAAGTGTTATGTCCATCTCTCTGTATCTGTCCCGTCCGTGGTCCGCGTGTTTCGAGGGTGAGGATGA
>Ga0315277_10008562_pt1 | contig 13139 bp, 6 predicted proteins | sample YL17G05_15_MG_FD_203695 | JGI IMG/M metagenome (GOLD analysis project Ga0315277, IMG submission 203695) | Sediment microbial communities from Yellowstone Lake, YNP, Wyoming, USA - YL17G05_15 | ecosystem: Environmental > Aquatic > Freshwater > Lake > Sediment | place: USA: Wyoming | collected...
CCGGAGAAGTGGTGTTGGACTGGTTCCAATTCGCCGTCCCCGACGATGCGCCGCCCGCAGCGTACACCCTGGCGACCGGCTTCTACGACCTGGCAACGCTCCAGCGCCTGCCCCGCAGTGACGCAGATGGAGATACCGCCACGCTGTTTGACGTCACCGTGGCGCCCTGAGAGGGCTTTGAACGCTGGAGCGGCTTCCGCAGGCCGCCAACCGCAAGCCCGGGCCTTCAGGCCGGTTATTGACAAAAGCCATGCTCCATAGTAGAATCACTCTGCTCCAGTCCAGCCGCTTCTCCTCGACCTGGAGCGCATACTGATCAGGCCAGGCGTCATCCTCAGCACGCCTGACCTGGCGAAAGGAGTGTTCAGATGAAGGCCAGTAAAAATCGAGAGCAACGATTGCTGTGGACACTGCTGCCAGGAGTGTTGGCCCTGCTCGTTACAGCAGGCCTGTCGCTGGTGTTCTTCCGTTTTCAGGCCCTGGCCGAGCCAGCGGCAGAGACCGCGGCCCTGTCGGTAGACAAGACGGTGAACAAGACCGTAGCGACACCGGGCGAGATATTAACCTACACCATCAGGATCCAGGAAACCGGAACGCAGGTCGCCCTCCAGATGACTGACGCGCTCCCCGCCGAAGTCACCTACGTGCCCAACAGCCTCGCCCTCTTCGGGCCAGGCAGCGTCGGTTATTCCGGGGGGACGGTCACCTGGAACGGTTCCATCGGTTTTGGCGCTACGGCGGTCATCACCTTCAGCGCCCAGATCCCTTCCGAGAGCACCGCCACCCAGGTCGTGAACGTAGCCCAGGTCACCGGCGGCGACCAACCGGTCACGGACTCGGCGACGACCAGCATCCTGTCCGGCACATCGCCCACCTCGCAGATATGGTCTCCGGAAAATGGAGCCACCGTCACGCAGAAGGGCACGGTCACCATCAGCGGCGTGGCCTGGGACACGAGCATCCCTCGACCTTTCCCAGGCGACGTGACACTGCTACCGATCAGCAACTTTGGCGGAGGTGGCGCTTACAACGTAGAGTGGACGGCCGCGATTTCAGCCCTGAACTATGTCCTGCAAGAATCTTTGGACACCAGTTTCAGTAACCCCACGACCTACAACGCATCGAACTCACCGTACTTTGTCTCAGGCAAGGGCCTGGGAACGTACTACTATCGAGTCCGAGCGTATAATGCCGAGGCCCGTCCGGGCCGTTGGAGCAACGTCCAGTCGGTGGTCGTCAGCCAACTCAGCCAGGTCCCCAGTTCTCTTTCCGAGCCGGCCGCCTTGCCCGAGCCGAGCGCCCTGGCGGTGAGCGTTAGCAGCGCTCAGGTGACGGTGCGCGTACGCATAGACGCCGGCAACTGGCAAACCGCCACGGCCACCGCCAACGCAGGGGGATGGTGGGATTGGACGTACAACTGGTCCGCCCCCGCGGAAGATGGCGTCCAACATACTATCCACACCCAGGCACAGGACGGGGGCGGCAATCTCAGCCTGATAGATACCATCACCATTACCCTGCGCAACAAGGGCGGTGCCCTGCGCTTGCTGCTCATCTTCAAGCGCTGGCCGCCTATCCCCTACGCACCGGTTTTGAAGGACATCCAGAACAGCGGGGGCAACTATACCGTCGAATGGACGTATGACCACGCCGACGTGTTGGCGACCACGTACACCCTGCAGGAAGCAACCGATGCGGCCTTCACGGCCAACGTGGTCAATTACAGCACCAGTAGCAAGTCGTACGCATTCACTGGCAGATCTGGCAGCACGTATTACTACCGTGTGCAGGGCAACAACGAGTATGGGCCAGGTGAATGGAGCAACGTCAAATCCGTGAGCCTCGGCTTCTTCGACGACTTCAGCAACCCCAACAGCGGCTGGCCGATCGTGGCAAAGAAAGTCATCCCAGAGACGAACACCTACTACCGGCTTCGCTACGACAATGGCCAGTACCGCATCATGATTGACGCTGGTGGACCTTACATCTGGTTCCACCAGCCGGACGCCCTGGCTCCCTACCGGCCACCCACCGACAAGTATTGCGTTGAGACGAGGGTCCGGCTCGTCAAGGGCGCAGATCCCTATGAGGCGTGGGGCGACAATGCCTATCCGTACTGGGCCAACGGAGGGTTGATCTTTGGTGTCAACGAGGCCAACACGAACCTCTTCGCTCTATGCACGAGCGTAGGCAACAACCAGATGGGGTGGTTCGTCGCGCACAATCCCGTGTACAAATACCCGCTGAAAGGGTGCAACTACCTGGACAATCCGGGGATCGGGCAAGATGCAGGGGCGCTCAACATCAGCCAGTGGCACACGTTCAAGGTTGGCGTGGATGGCAACAGTTTTACTATCTACATAGATGGCCAGAACAAGGGCACGTACCACCTGAGTGGCCTCAGCAGCACCACGCGCGTCGGGCTGGTCGGCGGCGACTATGAGATAACGCCCGTGGACTATCGCTTCGACGACTTCAGGGTCACCCCGGACGCAGCCTGTATACCGTAGGTGGCGGCCGATATTGCCAGGCGGTCATCGAAACCGCCCGACGTGGACGAACGGATAGGGATACGGCGTACGCTTCCAACCTGCAAGCCGTGGGTTCTACTATACGTCGCAGCCGCGCTCGCCTTGCTGGCCATCCAGGCCCTGGGGAGCGCGGCTGCGAACTCCGCCGCCTTCGACGAACCGTACCATCTGGGCGCCGGGTATGCCTACCTGCGTACCGGCGACGTGCGCCTCAACAGCGACCACCCGCCGCTGATTGACGCGTGGGTGGCAGCCCCGCTGCTGCTGCTCGATCCCCACCTCCCCCTCGAAAGTAGCGCCTGGCAGCAGGCAGAATATGGCTCCTTCGGCGACGTTTTCCTGTGGCAGGCCAACTCGGGCCTCGCCCTCCGCATGATCTGGCTGGGACGGCTCCCCAACGTCGCCCTGGCCATCCTGCTCGGTGCCGCCCTCTTCCGCTGGACGAGCGAGGTGTCGGGCCGCTTGCCCGCGCTGCTGGCGCTGACCCTGTACGTGCTGGACCCCGGCATCGTCGCCCACGCCAGTCTCGCTACCAACGACCTGGGTGTGGCGGCGATGCTTTTTTTTGCCACGTGGACCTGGTGGCGATGGCTGGAGCGCCCCTCCGCCACGCGGCTGGTCGTCGCCGGCCTGCTGGCCGGAGCGGCGTGCGTGAGCAAATATAGCGGGCTGGTCATCGGTCCCGTCGCACTGCTCCTGGCACTGGTTCATCGTCCGGCTGAGGGCCGGCTGCCTAGAACGCCCCGCCTGTGGCGGCAGCGCGCCGCAGGGCTGATCGGCGTGGCGGCTATCTGCGGGCTGACCATCTGGGCGGTCTATGGATTCTCGACGGCCAACGGCCTGCCTGCCCCGGCCTTCTGGAAGGGCATCTTGTTTCAAGGCGACCGCCTCATCAACGGCCAGCCGACGTATGCCCTCGGGCGCGTGTGGCCCCACGGCGTGTGGTTCTATTATCCACTGGCGCTGCTGCTTAAAACCCCCTGGCCTGTGCTGCTGCTTTCGGGCCTGGGCCTGCTCGTGCTCGCCCAACGGCGTGCGGTGCGGGTCCTGGGCCCACTCGTACTGCCCATGGCCATCTTTGCGGCGGCGGCTTTGGCCAGCGCACTGCAACTCGGGCATCGCTTCCTGCTACCGCTCTTGCCGTTCGCGTATGGGCTGGCCGGGCAGGCGGCCGCGGGCATTTCCTGGCCCCTCCGGCGGCGCCGGAACGCCATCCGGCTAGTGGTCGTGGCCGCCCTCGTCCTCTGGCTGGCGTTGGACGCGGTGGCGATCTATCCCCATCACCTTTCGTTCTTCAACAGCCTGGCCGGGGGTGCAGCGGGCGCGGATCGTTATCTCGTGGACGCCAACCTCGACTGGGGCCAGGATTTGACGGCGCTCCAGGCCCTCGTGCAGGAACGCGCCCTTCCCTTCGTTCACCTGGGCTACTTTGGCTCTGCCATCCCAGACCTCTATGGAATCCGCTACTGGCCGGCGCCTGGGTTCTTGCACTTTGTGGGCGGCCCCGAGTCCATGGCCTTCAATCCGTACACCCCCGACCCGGGCTGGTATGCCGTCAGCCGCACCAGCCTGAGGCAGGGCCTGGTGCTCACTCATCCCGACCTATACGCTTACTTCCGCTCGCGCCCCCCTGAAGCCCGTGCCGGCTACTCCATCAACCTGTACCGGGTCTACTACCCGTCTGCCACCCCCGTCGTCCGGGCGCTGGTCCAGGGCGAGCGCGTCGCCGATGTACCGGCAGAGGAACTGGGCTGGCGCGAGGGCCAACGGTTAATCGTCAAATGGACCGCCGATAGTGACTGGTTCATCTTCGCCATGTCCGGTCCGGCCCGCTACCGGGTGACCGAACCCCTGGCCTACGCGCCCGATTTGCGGGATGCGCTGCTGTCCGCAATCCGCAACCCGCAATCCGCAATCCCTTGGGGGACGTTAGATTTGGACGCGCGGCCCGTGATTCAGCCCCTGCTGGAGCAGTGGTCGGCCGCATCGCCGCTGTGGACACCGGAGGGCAACCCCTTGACCCCACCGGTCGAGTTCGACGGCCGCCTGCGCCTGCTTGGCTACCGCCTGGAGCCAGGCCCGATATCTGCGGGCGGAGAGGTATCGCTCACGCTGCTGTGGCAGGTCAGCGGGGACATGAGACCACCCGTGGCGAGTTTCGTACACATGCTCAACCCGGATGGGCAGCCCTGCTCCCAGTACGATGGGTGGGGGACGGCGGTCCGCGGCCTGGAGATCGGCGACGTCATCGTCCAGCACGTGCGGATCCCGGTTCCAGCCGGCACAACGCCCGGCCTGCACCGTCTCCAATTGGGCATCTACTCGCCGGACACGCTGGTGCGCTGGCCGATGCAGGCGTCGGATGGAACCAGTGACCGGGTATGGCTGCCGGAGGTAAAAGTACGTTGAGCGCGAAGCGACTCTCTCCTTCTACACTCGAACTGATCCTGCTGTGTGCCGTGTTGCTTCTGGCCGCCTGGCTGCGGTTCCACCGCCTCGACCAGGCAGAATTCCTGTGGGACCAGGCGGAGATCTCCAAGTGGGCGCTGAGCGTGGCCCGGCAAGGCAGGATTCTGCCGATTGGGCCAATCTCGTCCACCGGGCTGGACACCTTCCCCGGCGTCATCTGGCTGTTGGCGATTCCCTATGCGCTCTCCACCAGCCCTGTCTTTGCCACCGGCTTCGTCGCCGCCGTCAACCTGATCGTGGTGATCGGCTGTTACTTCCTGGCCCGCCACTGGTTCGGCCGCACGGCAGCCCTGGTAGCAACTTTGTTGTTCGCCGTCGCGCCGTGGGCCGTGATCTACTCGCGCAAAATCTGGCACACCACGCTGCTCCCCCCCGTCGTGTTGCCCTACGTGGTGACCGGGTGGCTGGCGTTCGTGCGCGGCCGCCGCTGGGCGCTGCTGGCGCACTGCCTGGCGCTGGCGACCCTGATCCAGTTCCACTTTTCCACCCTGCCTTTCGTCCTGCTCACCATCGTGTGGGCGCTGATTTTTCGCAAGCGACTGGACTGGCGGCTCGTACCGCTCGGTGGGGCGTTGGCCGCGCTCACGTTCGTCCCTTATCTCACCTTCGACGCCCAGCACGGCTGGCGGAACGTCCAGCACGTCGCCGAGATGATGCACCGGCCGGCGACGACGAGCGCCGATGCACTGTACGGCACCTGGATCATCACCACCGGCCAGGACCTGGGCTGGCTGACCGGGCCGGATCGCTACCCCCAGTTCGTGGCCGCGACTCCCAACGTGCGCTGGCTCTTCGCTGCCGTGGGGGTACTGGCGGTCGCCGGGGGGGTGCTTGCCCTGGGGCACGCCACCTTGTGGCGCGTCATCCGCCGGGCCCGCAAGGGGCTCGACGACGAGACTGCCGCCGCGCTGATGGCCACCACCTGGCTGGCGATGCCAGCCCTGTTCTTCACTCGGGGTATCGCGCCGCCCGCGCCCCACTACTTCACCACCACCCTGCCGGCCCAGTTCATCCTCGCCGGGTGGCTGGTCGCCCAGGTCGGGCGTTGGATGGGCCAGGTTTCAGAAGTCTCACAAGACCCCCCAAGTCTCAGCCAACGCTTGCCGCGCCGGATCGGGCGCATCGGCCAGGGAGTACTCGTAGCCCTGCTGGTCATCCTCGCTGCCTTGCAAACCTACGAGGTCACTGCGCTCCTGCGCTTCGTGACCACCCACGACACGCGCCAGGGGTACGGCACCCCCATCCATTATGAGATCAAGGCAGTGCAGACAGCCACGCGCCTGGGCCAGGAGATCGGCAGCACGGAGGTAATCCTCCTCTCTGCAGGGGACGAGCCCCGCATGTACGAGATGCCGAACGTGGCCGACATACTGCTGTATGGTGCGCCTCACCGGTCGGTAGACGTTCGGACGGCGCTGGTCATCCCGGCCCGCCCGGCCGTCTACTGGGCGACCTTCGACGTGACACCCGGCGAGGCCCTGCTCGCCAGCGCTGTCCCCGAAGTGGTCGAGGCGCGCATCTCGCTGCGCGAGGCTGCCCGCTCGTACCGCTTCTACCGCTGGCCCGGCGGTCACTTTCCCATCCCTGACTTCCAGCCACTGCTGGATGGCCCCTATACCTGGGCGAACGGCGCGCGCCTGATCGGTTACAGCCTGACCGGCGACCTTCGCCCTGGCGGGACGATCCACTGGACGTTGGTCTGGCAGGCCACCCGCACCTCTGCCGAAGACGTCTATTACCACTGGTTCAACCACCTGCTGGACGAACGAGGCCAACTGCAGAGCCAGCAAGATGGGCCAAGCCTCCTCCCCGCCTACTGGCGCTCCGGGGACACGGTCCTCAATTGGTTTGACCTTCCAGTCCCGGCGGATGCTCCCTCGGGCAACGGCTTACGCTACCGCATGCGCGTCGGCATGTATGCCTATCCGGCCCTCCAGAACGTCCCAGTGCTGGGTGCGAACGGCTCGCCGCAGGGGGAATGGGTGGAGATTGAGTTGCCTCACGAGGAGGCCGCGCCGTGACGAGATTGCGCTGCCACTGGCCTTTCTGCTATAGGATGGTTGCCATCCTCATCCTGCTGGCCTACCTGGCGTTGGCCGTCGCCTATAGCATGGCCTCCCCGCTCTACGAGCCGACCGACGAAATCCGGCACTTCCGCTACGTGCGATACCTGATTGTCTATCGCAGCCTGCCCATGCAGGAGGCTGACCCTCCCCGCATCCAAAGCCATCACCCGCCACTGTACTATGCCCTGGGTGCATTGGCCAGCGGGTGGATCCCTGTGGCACAGGACGTCTACTACGAGCCACCGGTCAACCCCTACTGGGCCTACCGCTACTGGGAGGCCGGCGACGACAACAAGAACCAGTACCTCCACGGTGACGACGAGCGCTTCCCCTTCCACGGCGTCGCGCTGGCCACCTACGTTGTGCGTTGGATGACCGTCCTCATGGGTGCCGCCACCGTCTGGCTGACCTACTGCATTGGACGCCGGGTCTTTCGGGAGCAACCCGTGCTGGCCCTGGGTGGAACCGCGCTGGTCGCGTTCAACCCGCAGTTCATCTACCTGAGCGGTGCGGTCAACAACGACATCCCGGCGGCGCTGTGCGGCGCGGCAGTGTTGCTGCTGTGCGTCCGGCTGGTCCAGGACGGCCCGCGCCCTCGCAGCGACGTACAAATTGGCATCATCTACGGCCTGGCTCTCCTCACCAAATTCAACCTGCTGGCCTTGGGAGGCATCATCGCCCTGGCCTACGTCCTGGCCGCGTGGCGGACCCGCGACTGGCGCACTCTCGTCCGCGGCGGCGTCATCGTCCTCGGCCTGGCGGCCCTCATCGCCGGCTGGTGGTTCTGGCGCAACTATGCGCTCTACGGCGACCCCACGGGGATGAACAAACTGAACGAACTCTGGGCCGGCCGGCCAGCCGCTGGCAATTGGTGGGCGATCTGGCAGAGCCTGCCCTACCTTTGGAGCAGTCTGTGGGGGCGCTTCGGCTACGGGCAGATTCCCCTGCCTCTGCCCATCTACCAGGGGCTACTGGCCTTTTGCGCCCTGGCCCTGGCCGGCTACGTGCTTCCCCGGCGTGGCCCGCTCCCCGTGGCCATCCTGCTTCTGTTGGGGGCTGCCTCCCTCACCTTCACAGCCATCGTTTTCTACTACATCATGATCCAACCGGCCGGCGCGATGGGACGCTTCCTGTTCCCCGGCCTGCCCGCGTTCGCCCTCGTGCTAACACTGGGACTGAGCCGGCTCCTCCCCCGCCGCCTGGCGTGGACGGCGAGCACGGGCCTCGTAGTTGGGATGGCTGCACTGGCCACCTGTGCCCTGGTCGGCGTACTCGCCCCGGCCTTCGCTCGCCCCCGGCCACTGACCGAGGCGGAACTGGCCGCCGTACCGCACCCCACCGACGTCAGGCTCGGCGACGTGGCGCGGCTGCGGGGGTACCAGGTTACACCGGCCAGCGTCGAACCCGGGAACGTGGTGGAAGTGACGCTGTACTGGCAAGCACTGGCCCGCACACCACAGAACTATGTCATCTTCGTCCACCTCCTGAGCGACGTGGGCACCATGGTCGCCCAACGGGACACCTACCCCGGCCTGGGGCGATACCCTACTGATGCCTGGCAGCCTGGCGTCGTCTTTGCCGATACCTACCGCGTGCACGTTCCGGAAACAGCCTACGCGCCAGACGCGGGATACGTCCAGGTGGGCATCTACCTGCCCGATGGCCCGCGCCTCGCCACGGCCGATGGGCGCGACGCGTTGCGCCTGGCGAGCGTCGAAATCCGGCCCCGGCCCGGCGAGTTCCCCAATCCGCTGGACGCCAACTTTGGCGACCAGGCAGTGCTGGCCGGCTACACGCTCGACCGGCGCATAGTGCGGCCTGGCGAGACGATCCACCTGAGGCTCTATTGGCGGGCACTGGTCCCCATGGAGACGGACTATAGGATCTTCGCCCACGTCCTCGGCGTCGAAAATCAGGTCTGGGCCAACAGCGATAGTCCGCCTGCCGGCGGCAACGCACCTACCAGCCAGTGGGAACCCGGACAGATCGTCGAGGACGTCCGCGACCTGACCGTGGGACTGACGACCCCTCCGGACTTTTACGACCTCGAGGTGGGTATGTACGTTCCAGGCCAGGGCCGCCTGCCGGTCATTGCAGAGGATGGCCACTGGCTGGACAAGCGGCTGTTGTTGAGTAAAATCCGGGTAGTGAGCGATGAATGAGTGTGCACGGGGGCCTGACACGTTGCAGTAAAGAGCGATACGATATATGCAGAACCTGTGGCAGTCTCGACGATTTCGGCGCTGGATTATCCCTGCACTGATCTTTCTCCTGGCCTTCCTTCCGCGCGCGATCTATCCAGTTTCCCGGCCGATGCAGTGGTACCAACGTGCCATTCAGTTCAGCGACGCTCTGCTGGCTCACGATTGGGCCGGGACGTATCAGAGCTATCATCCTGGCGTCACCACCATGGGACTCGCCGGCATCGGCTTGAAACTCTTCGCCTGGCAACAAGGGCTGTCGTCTGAGCAATTGCTGGGCATTGAGCCTGCCAGGCCAGGGACGGTCAACGAGGCGGTAGGAGCCGGTATAGTCCCGCTGGCTCTCGCCATTTCGCTGTGCATTGCCCTGTCCTACGTCCTGCTCAGCCGCATCACAGATCAAAGGGTGGCGTTTGCCAGCAGTTGTTTGCTGGCGCTGGACCCCTTCCACCTGGCTTACAGCAAAGTGCTTCACCTGAATGCCATTCTGGCGACGTTCATGTTCGTGAGTGTGCTGTTCTTGTTCAATCATGTCCACCGGGGCAAGTGGCCCGATCTGATCGCGAGCGGTATATTCGCGGGCCTGGCGTTCTTGAGCAAGAGCCCCGCCGTATTTCTCATCCCCTATACAATCCTGGCAGCAACTGTGTATAGCTGGGTAGCACACGGGCCAGGGACCGAGACACAGACACGCTGGCAGGGATGGGGCCTCCACCTATGGACGCTGGTTCGCACATGGCTGGTATGGGGTGGAGTAGCAATTGCGGCCTCTGTCGTGCTCTGGCCCGCGATGTGGGTTGACCCGTTGGGCACGGTTGGCAAGATTGTGAACTGGTCCTTTTTTCATCTCGAGACGATCCACGAAAACCCGGTCTTTTTCAACGGCAAGGCCACTTTCGAGGACCCTGGCCTGGCCTTCTATCTGGCCACGATCGCCTGGAAGATGACGGCAGTTACCTTACCGATGGTCTGCGTGGCCATTGTGTCTGCCCTGTCCTGGTCACGACGGAACAAGCACAACGTCGTCGTATGGTTGCTTGTCGCCTACACCGTTTTCTTCACCGTTCAAATGGGCCTGGGAAGTTGGAAGCAGGTATCGTACATGGTACCCGTCTTCCCTGCATTAGACGTCGTAGCAGCCTTTGGACTGGTCCGGAGCGCCGACGCAATTGGCCGCATACGCCCGTGTCAGAAATGGCGCTGGTTGCCCACAATGATCGTCACGCTGGCGGTGGTACTCCAGGCCTGTCTGGTGCTCCCTCACCATCCCTACTATGGAACGCACCACAATACCCTGCTGGGCGGTTCGAGGCAAGCACAACACGTCCTGCCATTGCAGGACCAGGGTGAGGGCCTCGACCTGGCAGCGCAATTTCTCAACGCGCTACCCCAGGCACAACAGGCCAGAGCCATGGCCCATCCACTCGCCGCTGAACTCTTCGCGCGTAGTTTCATCGGATTCACGAATACGACTCGTGACCCATGGATCAACTATCGGGTGTATGCCATCAGCCAAGTGATGCGCAATCTCGGCGGTGAGGAATGGGAAACGGCCTGGAATGCCGACCGGCAGACTACGCCCCTCTGGTCGGTGGCCTTCGATGGCGTGACGTACGTCTGGGTCTACGGTGCTCCGCCGGAAGAGCCGGCCGCCGGAGGTCCAGAATATGCAGTCAACTATCGCCTGGGCGAACACATCTGGTTGAAGCGGTTTCGCCTCAGCGCTGAGACTCTCGCGCCAGGGGACAGTGTGACCGTCGTCCTGGTGTGGGAGGCGGACAGCGAGGTGAAAGAAAACTATACAGTCTTCTGTCACGTCCTCTCGGCAAGTGGAGAGTTGGTCGCACAGCGGGATGGGCCACCCATCTACGGCGTCCGCCCTACACCGGGGTGGCGTACTGGCGAAGTCATTGAAGACAGCCACGAGATCTTCCTGGGCAGCGATCTGGCTCCTGGGGAATACGAATTGTCGGTAGGGATGTATGACGTCAAGAGCATGCAACGCCTGGATGCTTACGATGCGGCCGGGGAACGCCTGTCTGAAGATCGCATCGTGTTGGGTTCGCTGCGCATCGAACCGCCGGATGTACCCTAGAGGTGACGGATGAAGAGACGCTGGATGAACGGCGTGCGCATACTGATCAGTATTGGGGCGTTGGCCTTTCTGTTCTGGAAGATCGGCCTGGGTAAAACCCTGGCCGTATTGGCCCAGGCCGACCTGCGCTACCTGCTGGCTGCGCTCGTACTCTTCGCGCTCAGCCTGGTGGTCCGCGCCTGCCGCTGGTTCGTCCTGCTGCACAGCCTCGCCCTGGATATACCCTTTGGTCGCCTGCTGCGCCTGTACTTTGTCGGGCAGTTCTTCAGCAGTTTTCTCCCCAGCCAGTTCGGTGGTGACGTGATCCGGGCCCTAGAACTGGCCCAGGACACGGCTCCCTCGGCTGCCGTCGGGACCGTCCTGCTCGATCGCATCACGGGCTTGTTGATGCTGTTCGTGATGGGGCTGGCAGTATTGCCGTTCCAGGTGAGCCACATGGAGCCCTGGCTGGTCTGGTTGCTGCTGGCGGTGGCGGGAGGAGGGCTGATCGTAGGGGCGCTGGTCCTGGAGGGCCGGCTGCTGCGACGGCTCACCGGACGGCTGCCAGCCGCCATCTCCCTGGCAGGCGAGGGACCGCTGGCCAGAGTCTACGCCGCCGTCACCGGTTGCGGCTGGCGGGCAGTGCTGATGGCCTTTGGTATCTCCATCGTTTTCAACGTCATCAACATTCTCATCCACTGGTTGTGCGGCCAGGCCCTGGGAGCCGGCATCAGCCTGGGCTACTTTTTCGCCGCCACGCCGCTCCTCTCCGTCTCCGGACTGATCCCCTCTATCGGCGGGTGGGGAGTGCGTGAGACGGTAAGCACTGCCATTTTTGCGCCGGCGGGAGCGGGTACGAACACTGCCGCCGCGCTGGGCATGGCAATCGGCGGCATTGCCCTGATCACCGGCCTTGCCGGCGGAGTGCTGTACGGCATCGAGGGCCTGCTGGGCCTCCGCACCCGCCGCTGATCGGCCCCCCTTTCTTGAGCGCCCCCCACAACCCACAAACTCGCCTACTTGCCAGACCTGCACGGCCATGCTATCATGTACGTGGAGAGTCAAGATGGCGCTAGAGATACATTCTTACCACGACCCCAGCGGCTTCGAGGTTCTGGCAGCAGAGTGGAACGACCTGCTGCACCGTTCTGCTGCCGATACCATCTTCCTCACCCTCGAGTACCAGCGCACCTGGTGGCAACACCTGGGCGGAGGGGAGATCCTGATTCTGGGCTTGCGCGACGATGGAGAACTGGTCGGTATCGCCCCACTGCTCGTGAAAACGGAGCCACAGGAGCAACGCGCGGTGACGTTCATCGGCTGCGTGGAAGTTGCCGATTATCTCGATTTCGTCGTGGCCCGGGAGCGGGAGGAGGAAGTGTATGCCGCGTTGGTAGACTTTCTGGCCAGTCCTCGTGCACCCGCGTGGGACGTGCTCGATCTGTGCAATATCCACCAGGATTCACCTACGTTAAATATATTGCCTGGATTGGCCGAAGCGCGAGGGTGGGCCATCTCCACGGTCAAAGATGACGTCTGCCCAGTGATGAGGTTGCCCGGAACGTGGGAGGAGTATCTACAGATGCTGGACGGAAAAGAGCGGCACGAACTCAGGCGCAAACTGCGCCGTGCCGCCAGTCTTCCCGCGCTAAACTGGTACATCGTTGGCCAGCAGCATGACCTGGAGGCCGAGTTCGAAGAATTCCTGAACCTGATGGCCGCCAGCACGCCGGACAAAGCGGCCTTCCTCACCCCTCACATGCGCAATTTCTTCCGCCACCTGGCACGCGAGGCCTAT
>Ga0315277_10008563_pt1 | contig 13136 bp, 10 predicted proteins | sample YL17G05_15_MG_FD_203695 | JGI IMG/M metagenome (GOLD analysis project Ga0315277, IMG submission 203695) | Sediment microbial communities from Yellowstone Lake, YNP, Wyoming, USA - YL17G05_15 | ecosystem: Environmental > Aquatic > Freshwater > Lake > Sediment | place: USA: Wyoming | collected...
CAGGAAGAACAGGTCGCGCGTGTGGTAGAGGATGGCGGGAACGTCGCTGGCCACGAAATACTCGTCCTTCCCCAGACCAATCACCGCCGGCGGTCCTTGGCGCACGGCGACGATCTTGTTCAGATCCTTGGTGGAAATAATGGCCAGTGCGAAGACGCCGGTCAGTTGCGCGACCGCCGCGCGCACCGCCTCCTCGAGGTTGCCCGCCTTTGCGGCGCCGGCGTGCGCACCGTCGAGGTGTTTTTCGATGAGGTGGGCGATCACCTCGGTGTCGGTTTCGGTAGTGAAGCGGTGGCCTTCCTCCTCCAACTCCTTCTTGAGTTGCAGATAATTCTCGATGATGCCGTTGTGCACCACCACGACCGTGCCGCGGCAGTCGCGGTGCGGGTGAGCGTTTTCTTCGGTCGGCGCGCCGTGCGTGGCCCAGCGCGTGTGTCCGATGCCGTACGTTCCGTCCAGAGGGTTCAGGCGGATGATTTCCTCGAGGTTGCGCAGTTTGCCGGTCGAGCGGCGAATCTCCAGCTTGCCTTCGCGAATCACCGCCAGGCCTGCCGAGTCGTACCCGCGGTATTGCAGCCGCTGCAAGCCTTCGAGCAGTACGGGCACGACACGTTTGTTTCCGATGTAGCCGATGATTCCCGACATGAGAGCCTTGGTCCAGCGAGCCCCTCGCCGCGCACGGGGTCGAACGAGGATAGCCGATCGGACGATGGAGGAACGCGCCATTATAACAGAGTAAGTCCGCGGGTCTGAGGATACTCCGGCGGCGTGCGGCGAGGTTACACGGCTTCCGGGAATCGGTTGGGAAGAATCGGACCGCTTCTTATCGCGAGGCGGGGCGGCTCTGCTTTTCGGCTGACTGTGGGGCCGGGGAAGAGGGTTCGGGGTTACAGCCCTTGTCGGCCAGCTCCGCGTCGAAGACCACGAGAAGGCCGTAGCTGTCCTCAAGCTTGAGAGAGTTGATCGCCGACTTGGTGAGTTCTATCCTGCGGGCCAAGCGGGGATCGCCCTTCGGCTCAGCAACGCATTGAGCGTAAACCTCTTTCATGAGCTGCAGGATCTCATCACGCCGTGCGCGGTAGGTATAGGCTTGCAAGGCGAAATAGCCGTAAACGGCCAGGGCAAGGAAAAGGAAGATGACGATCACTCGGACTACGCTCGCGCCCCGGTCCGATATGTCGGAGAAAGTGCTTTTCATGAGAACGGCTCCCTGGGACCGGCAAAATTCCCGGGTGTTGCTCTGGCCCTTACTCGCCCAAGAGACAACTCCCCATGCGCGCGCCAGGGGTAGGCACGCCAATTTTTTCACAGTGACGTGTAAAGCTTCCCCAATCGGCCGCCATTCCTCAGGCTTTAGCCGTCAACGTGTTCGCCAACCCAGATAGAGAGCACGTCGCTTGCCAGGAAGAGCCGGCGGTCGCCTTTGCCCAACTTCCGATGTGTATGGGGATTCGAAAGACAATCTGGCAGATCGGGTCACCTGGCCACAAAGATTGTTCCTCCCCACTCCCTCTGGTTAGGCCGCGCACGGTGGCCCACCGATGTCCTCCGTCCTCAGGCTAGCTTCCGTCGGTGTGTTATAGTCACTCTGAATCCGGACTTTCCCCACGAGGGCGGATGGAGCAGAAGACCGCACACAACCTTGCCCCTTACGCCATGGCAGTCGGGCAGTCGCTGGGCCGGCGATACCCGGAGCCTCCGCATCCCTACCGCAACGACTATGTGCGCGACCGCGACCGCATTATCCATTCGCGGGCCTTCAGGAGGCTGGAGGACAAGACGCAGGTTTTCACCCGCCGCTACTCCGACCACTTCCGCAACCGGCTAACGCACACCCTGGAGGTGGCGCAGATCAGCCGCACCGTCGGCCGGGCGCTCGGCCTGAATACAGACCTGGTGGAGGCGCTGGCGCTGGTTCACGACGTCGGCCATCCCCCATTCGGCCACACCGGCGAAGAAACCCTCAACCACCTGATGGCATTGCACCGCGAGCGGTTCGACCACAACCTTCACGCCCTGCGGATCGTGGAGAGCTTCGAGCAGAAGTACGTTGACTTCCCCGGCCTGAACCTGACCTTCGAGGTTCGCGAAGGGATCATCAAGCACTCGCGCGACTACGACCCGAAGACCTATCCCGAGCTCAGCGAGTATCGCCTGGAGGAGCAGCCGCCGCTGGAAGCCCAGGTGATCGACGTCGCCGACGAGATTGCATACAACTGCGCCGATCTGGATGATGGCTACGAAGCGAAGCTCCTCACGCTCGTCCTGGTCCGCGAGGGCGTTCCGGGTTTTGACCGGCTCTACGGTCGTTTCGAACGCGAGTACCCGGCGGCGATTGAAAAGCTGAAATTCAATGAGGCCCTCAAGCGCCTGATGGATGCTCTGGTCACGGACCTGATCGATGCCACGCGCGACCGGTTGCGCAAGCTGCCGGTGCGCACCGTGGAGGATGTGCGGTCCCGGGATTCTCGCCTGGTACGCCTGAGCCCCCGCATGGCCGGGGAGAACAAGCACCTGAAGGAATTTCTTTTCCAGAAACTCTATTCCCACACCAAAGTCCGCGCGGAGCGGAAAAGAATCGTCAAGTCGGTCGAGGGTCTCTTCAAGCATTTCATGGAGCATCCGCGCAGCTTGCCGGCCTCCTATTCCGCCAAGACGCAGAAGGAGCCGGCGCACCGCGTCGTCTGTGACTACATCGCAGGGATGACCGACAATTACCTGCTTGAGCAATACCGAAAGTACATAAGCGACTGAATCTCCAGGAGCGAACACCCCCGTTCCTTCGCGAGCAGCTTAACCCGCGGGTAGGGTTCGCCTGCCATCTCGCAGCTTCGCCTGTGCTAAGATACGCCGAGTTCGGGGGCCGGCCACGCTCCTCCGCCGTGGCGCGTTCGGGAAGTCGAATCTGCCATGCATCTGCGCCGACAACTGATCGTCTCACTCTTGCTGCTGTTTATCATCGTCATGCTGGCGGCGGTGGGGTATCGCGTTTTGGGCGGGCCGCACGTCAGAATTCTCGACGCTGTTTACATGGCCATTATCACGGTGGCGACGGTTGGGTACGGGGAAGTCGTGGACACCAGCGCCAACCCGACCCTCCGGATCTTCAACATCTTCGTCATTTTCTTTGGCATTGGGATCATGCTCTATGTTTTCTCCGCATCGACCGCGTTTATCGTGGAAGGTGAGCTCAAGGATATTTTTCGGAGGCGGAAGATGCTCAAACAGATCCGCGAATTGAAGGATCACTTCGTCATCTGCGGGGCGGGCGAGACCGCCTTCCACGTGGTGCAGGAACTCCTGAAGGCTGGCCACGACTTCGTGGTTATCGACCACGACGAGGATCGCCTGGAGAAGATCCAGCACCTGGGGGAGTTCCCGGTGTTGAAAGGCGAGGCGGCGGATGAAGAAGTCCTCGAGATGGCGGGCTTGATGCGAGCCGCCGGCCTGGCGATTGTCCTGCCCGACGACAAGGACAACCTGATGGTGACCGTGACGGCGCGGCAAATGAGCTCCACCGTGCGCATCATCGCCCGCTGCGCGGATGCGCGCATGGGCGACAAGCTGATCCGTGCCGGGGCCAGTACGGCTGTCTCTCCCAACATGATCGGCGGGATGCGCATGGCTTCCGAGCTGATCCGGCCACACGTGGTCGGTTTCCTCGACCTGATGCTGAGGGAAAAGTCAAAAACTCTCCGCGTGGAGGAGATCTCCATCGGGGAATCATCCCCCTGGGCGGGCAAAACGATTCAGGAGATGGAAATTCACCGGCGTTACGAGTTGCTCGCGCTGGCCGTGCGGAATTCGGCCGGGACGATGGAGTACAACCCTCACGGCGACACTCTCCTGCGATCCGGTGACGTGCTGATTGTCATGGGCGACGTCAACAAGGTGTGGAAAGCGCGCGAGGCCGCGGGATAGGCGCAAGCTCTGCCTCTGGACCAACACCCCCCTCTGCAAACATCTCACACGCCCTCGGTGCCCGCCGGCGGACCGCCTCGGTTTGTGCCCACAAAGCTTAACAGCCACGCGTGTGCAGCCGACCGGCTCCATTCTCAAACCTTGCCGCAATTGTCCCGAAGCCTGTATTCTCGATGAGAATGGCGAAGTCGGGCGCCGTGTGGCATGGCCTGCTGCGTTCTCGGCCGGGGAGCCGCGCGTCGGCGTCATGATCGAAGGGGAGGTCCGGCGTTGAAAAAGGGCAAATCGGAACTGGGCATGGGCAAGGGACTGGCTTTACTGCTGGTGATTTTGGCTGCGCTCGCAATCTTGCTGGTCGTGAAGATCACGAGCCAGGCCGCGCCCACAGTTCAGATCCTTGGACAACTGAAGGGCCTCGGCCAGAGCACGTCGGTTGAATTCGAAGTCCGCGATGCGCAGCACCGCATCAAGAGCGTTCAACTCGAAGTCCTGCAGGGCGGGCGGGTCTTCATTGTCCCCGTCGTCGGCGTAACAACGGAGGCGCCGGCGAGCTGGTGGAAGTTCTGGGCGAAGCGGCCGGAAAGCAAGACCACGGTCCAAACGCGCGCCGGACGCAAAGAGATTCCCGAACTTCAGGAGGGCCGCGCCACGTTGCACATCGTCGCCAAGAACGATTCCTGGGGACGCTTCTTCCGGGGCGGGCGGAGTGAAGTGACACTCGATCTGGCCGTGCGCTTCACGCCGCCGCAGGTGCAGGTGCTGAGCTTCCCGCACTACGTCAATCAGGGCGGCACGGAACTGATTGTTTTCAAAGTGTCGCCGGGGACGACCCATTCTGGCGTGCAAGTTGGAGACTACTTCTTCCTGAGCTGGCCGGTGAAGGATTCCCTCCCCGAGACGCGCCTCTGCTTCTTTGCCTTTCCTTACATGGTCGATCCCTCGACCCCCGCGCGCATTGTGGCGCGCGACGACGCCGGGAACCAAACCGTCAGCAACTTCACTTACCGTGTCTTCGCTAAGAAGTTTCACACCGACACGATTCAAGTCACCGACGAATTCATGTCGCGCGTCGTGCCGCCCATCATGAGCCAGACGCCGGACCTTCAGGACCAGGGCGGCCAGCGCAAGAATTTCCTGCTCGTCAACGGCCAGTTGCGCACGACCAACGCGCGCGAACTCGTTGCCTTCTCTCAGAAGACAGCCGACCACTTCCTCTGGACACAACCTTTCGATAGGCTGCCTGCGAAGACTGAAGCCTCGTTCGCTGACTACCGCACTTACCAGTACAACGGCGAGGTCATCGACCACCAGACCCATCTGGGGTTTGATCTTGCTGGTATTGAGCAGATGCCGGTAGAGGCAGCCAATGACGGCGTTGTGGTGTTTGCCGGATTCTTCGGAATTTACGGCAACGCCGTGGTGATCGACCACGGCTGTGGCCTTCAGAGCCTTTACGGACACATGAGCTCAATCGTTGCCAAAGCGGGTGACCACGTCAAGCGCGGTCAGCAGATCGGCCGCAGCGGCCAGACCGGACTCGCCGGCGGCGACCACCTCCACTTCACCATGCTGCTCTGTGGAATTCCCGTCAACCCGGTCGAGTGGTGGGACCCACACTGGGTTCGCGATCGGATCGAAAAGAAGCTGGCGGCGTACAGGTAGGATTCTGTAGCGGCGGTCTATGACCGCCGATTCTTCGTCGCGCAACACCCGGCGCCCATAGAACACCGCTACAGTTCACGGCGCGACGCGGCTCAAGTAGAAATCCATGAACCGCTTGGCGTCGGTGTGAAGTCCGACGACGGCGTTGGAAGCCATTCCCGCCTCGAGGCGCGTAAATCCTTCCTTATCGACTCCAATCAACATCGTTTCAGTCTCGCAAAGGGTCGGGTCAATCAACATCGCGACCGCCATGGGGTCGAACAGCGTCGGCGTTTCCTGGTTCCAGAGGTGATAGAGAAGCGTCAGCGCGTTGGTGAGCGGCGTGAGCCGAGTGAAGATGCGGTGGCGCGCGGCGGCATCGAGTTGCAGCATGGCGGTCACATCGAGCGGCGCCATGAGAATCGGCACGCCCGAAGCGAAGACCACCCGCGCCGCGGCGGGATTGGATTTGATGTTCCACTCCGCGACGGGCTTGGGGTCCTGGCCGTAGCCGTGCGCGATGGCTCCGCCCATCAGGGCGATGCGCTTGATTTTCTTCCCGATGGTGGGGTCGCTTTTCAGCAAGGCGGCCACGTTGGTGAGCTCGCCAATCGCCACCAGAGTGATTTCTTCTGGCCGGCGTTCGATTTCGCGTCTCAACAAATCGACAGCCCTCACCTTGGTGAGCGGCGGGCCCGTGAAGCCGTCGGCCCAGCGCGTCTGGTCGATGGGTTGCGGCGGGCCCGGCTCGCCCGCCGCTACGGGCACGTTGGGCCTGCCCGCCTCCCAAAGCATTTTCGCCGCCAGCCGCGCGCGCGCCTGCGTCTCGCCCGCCACGGTCGTCACGGCGAGCAGGTCGAGCTCGGGGCTCTGGAGAATCAGCGCCAGCGCAAACGCGTCGTCAATGTCCGTGCCGATGTCGGTATCGAGGAGTATGGGAATCTTCCCCGATGCAGTGAGGATGAAACACCCCCACAAGGCGACGAGATTAAGGCAGAATGTACAGTTCAGGTTTAGCATGAGCTTAGCCTTATGGTTCGCGTGGGAAGTGATGATCGTGCGGCTCGATTCCTATGAATCGAACCTGCGCAGATGGTTGAAATTGATTACATCGACCTTCTCATGGCGAAGAAATTGCGCTAGAGGAAGGTCGTCGGTCAATACAACGACATTTCCTCTCGCAGCCTGGAGAATAGCTGTATCGGTCAGGCCGAACTTCGGGAAGCATTTTTCATCGGCTAATTCGCCACTTGCCGCGTAACGTTCCTGCAGGCTTTTCAAGCCGCGCGAAAAACGCTGGTAGAAGGAATACTGCAGGGTGCTCGGCAATTGGCCGAGGAGGTTGCTGACCTCAGTGAGAACGCGTGGAGTGGTAACGATTTCCTTAGATCGTTCCATCAGACCGACTAAGCAGTCGAAATCCTCACCTGAGAATTTGGCCGTGCGTTTGAATTTCTCGATGCGATTCCGGTCGTGAAGGCCAACGAAAAAGAGGAGAAGCAGGTTGGAGTCAATGAGAAGGCTCTTATCACGGTAGGAACGACCCGCTTCGTCTGAGCTACTCAACTTGTTCAACCTCTCGGATTTTCATTGATACAACCTCGCCCGTATCCGCATCGATCTTAAAAGCCTTGAACCCACGAGGACCTTGACCGCTGAATTGCGGCAAGATGGAAGGAAGGTCGTAGCCGAGTGTAATGTGCCAAAAGCTGCCGGCTCGCTCCACTTCTTCAACCAACACGTGACCAAACTGGGTGCCGTAAAGCTCCGTAAAGTACTCAACAGCCTTTTTAGCTGCGTCTTTGACGCTCATCATACTTCACCTGCCTTGCTCAACTTTCCAAAATCCATGTCATGTATTTCACGACCCGACACAATAGATGTCATCCGCTCGATTGGTCCTGCGCGCGCGCCTACAATCTTTATTATTCCGCGACTCGCCAGAAGAATCAATCGCGAGTCATGCTGGAATCCTGGTTCACTTCACCACGGGGGCCATGGCGACGCAGGTCAACCCGACGATGAAGAAGAAGAACATCAGGGCGAGCAGACGCTTCGTGTCGGCTCCCGCGCCGCGGAATTCCTTCCAGACAAACACGCCCCAGATCGCCGCCACCATCGTCGCGCCCTGGCCGAGCGCGTAGGACGTTGCGGGGCCGACCATCTGAGCATAGGAGGCGACAAAGTTGGAGATCGTTCCGACGGTCCAGATTCCGCCGCCCAGAATCCCCCAAAAGTGCAGCGCGCCTGTCCCCTTGAAGTAGTCGCTCATCGCGACCGGAGGCCCGCTCACCGGCCGGCGCATGAAGGCGTAGTTGAGTGGGAAGTTCGAGGCCAGGATCCCCAGGGCAAAGACAAAGGCCACCGTGTAGGGGCCGAGATGGTTTTCTCCTGAGATTCCTTTCGCCACGAAAGGATAGAACAGCCCCATGCCAACGCCACCCAGCACGCTGACAAGGATCCCTTTCTTGGAGACCTTCAGATCTGCAGAGATCTTCCGATACGCCAGCGCGTCCAAAACGATCGCCACGCACACCAGCGCAATCCCGCCAAACAGCATCAGCGGATTTCCCTTGGGCGTGATGATGTAGTTGAGCACCGAGCCGATCACCAGTGCCAGGCCGATGCCGATGGGAAAGGCCACGGCCAGGCCGGCGAGGGCAATGGCGGCCACAATCAGGATGTTGGCGATATTGAAAACGATTCCACCCACAAACGCATAGGCGATGTGCGCGGCGTCGGCGGAGGCCAGGTTCTGAGAGAAGCTGCCGGGACTGGCGGCGTCCGTGCGGCCCAGCGTCAAGCCGACCACGAGCGTGCCGAGCAGAATGCCCCAGACGTAGTCCCAGTAGAACAGCTCGAAGCGCCAGTTCTTGGTGAGCTTTTGCGTGTTGGCCCAGCTTCCCCAGCACAACATGCTGAGGACCATCAAGACGAGCGCGACGGAATAGATTTGTGGAATAAACATAGGGCACACCGACTTGTGAACTCAAGGTCAGGGATTTGGTGCTGGCGACGGCGAGAGGATAGCACGAACGGCAGACCTTAGCCGTGGATTTCGTTTTGCTGGCGAGTGGAGGAGCTTGCGCTACTCTTCCTCTTCCGCCGCGGCGGAGGGCTTGTGGGCGGCGACGATCTTCTCGGCGATGGGTTGCGGGACGATGTCGTAGTGGGAGAACTCCATCGCGTAGGTGCCGCGTCCCTGGGTCATGGAAGTGAGGTCGGAGGCGTAGGTGAGCATCTCCGCCAGCGGCACCTGGGCCTTGACCACCGTCGAGCCGCCTTTCGGCTCCATACCCTGGATGCGCCCGCGGCGGCCGTTCAAGTTTCCCATGATATCGCCAGAGTTGATCTCCGGGACGGTAATCTCGACGTTCATGATAGGTTCGAGCAAGCAGGGTTTGGCCTGCTCCATACATTTTTTGAAAGCCAGCGAGCCCGCAATCTTGAAGGCCAGTTCGGAGGAATCGACATCATGGTAGGAACCGTCGTAGAGGATCACGCGAAAGTCCACGACCGGGTAGCCCGCCAGGAAGCCGCGGCCCGCCGATTCCACGATGCCTTTCTCGACCGCCGGGATATAGTTTTTGGGGATGGAGCCGCCGAAGATGTCGTTCACAAACTCGAAGCCTGCGCCGTGCGCCAGGGGTTCCATCTTGATCTTGCAGTCACCGTACTGGCCGTGCCCGCCGGTCTGCTTCTTGTGCTTGCCCTGGGCATCGGCCTTACCGCGAATGGTTTCGCGATAGGGCACCTTGGGCGCTTTCAGCGTTACTTCCACGTTGAAGCGTCGCTTCAGCTTCGAGACCGCGACCTCCACGTGCTGCTGTCCGGCGCCGGAGAGCAGGAATTCCTTGGTCTGCGGGTCGCGCGTGAAGCGCAACAGGAGATCCTCCTCGAGCATCCGGTGAATGGCCGTGGAGAGCTTATCTTCGTCGCCGCGCGACTTGGGTTCGATGGCGAAGGAGATGGCGGGCTCGGCGACCTTCAGCTTGGGATAGACGATGGGCGAGGCTTTATCACCGAGGGTGTCGCCGGTGAGGGTTTCCTTGAGCTTCGCGACGGCGCCGATGTCTCCAGCGCGCAATTCGGCCACCGCGGTCTGGGTCTTGCCTTGCATCACGGCGATGTGGGAGAGGCGCTCCGAGGCGCCGCGATTGAAGTTGACGAGGTTCGCCTCGTTCTTCACCACCCCGGACATCACTTTGAAATAGCTCACGCGCCCCGCAAAGGGGTCGGCAACCGTCTTGAAGACGAAGGCCGAGACCGGCTGGTCATCGGCAACTTTTCGTTTGGCGGCCTCACCGCCTTCGTGCGTCAGCCCTTCCATGGCGCCACGCTCCGTGGGGGCTGGGAGATAGTCAGCGATGAAGTTCAGCAGGTTCTCGCTGCCGATGTTGGGCAGCGCGGCGCAGACAATGACCGGGTAGAGGCGCCTCTCCGCGATGGCCTGGCGGAGGCCGGGAACCAGGTCTTCCACCGGGATGGTGCCCTTGTCGAAAAATTCTTCCATCAGCTTGTCGTTGCCTTCGGCCACCATCTCGACCAGGGCCTCGTGGGCCTTGGTGGCGGCCTCTGCGAAGTCGGCGGGGATCTCCGATTCCTTCCCTTTGCCGGAGCCGTTGGCCTCGTATAGCGTGGCCTTCATGCGCACCAGGTCGACCACGCCGCGGAAATTCTTCTCTTCACCGAGGGGCAGTTGAACCGGGATCACCGGGCGTCCGAAGGCCTCGCGCAACGCTTCCAGAGAGCGCTCGAAGCTGGCGCGGTCGCGGTCCATTTGGTTGATGACCAGCGCGCGCGGCAACCCTGCCTTTTCGCAGAAGCCCCAGGTCTTCTCGGTCTGCACTTCCACGCCCGCCACCCCGTGGATCAGCACCAGCGCGGAATCGGCCGCCATCAGAGCCGCCTCCGTCTCGTGCAGGAAGATGTTGTAGCCGGGAGTGTCGATGAAGTTGATCTTGCTCTTGCCCCACTCGGCATAGGCAAGCGCGGCGCTGATGGAAAATTTGCGCTGGATCTCTTCTTCGTCGTAGTCCGTGACGGAGGTGCCGTCATCGACCTTGCCCAGCCGGTTCACCATGCCGGCGGTGAACAGGCACGCCGAGATAAGTTGGGTTTTCCCCGTGTCGCCGTGGCCGACCAGCGCCACGTTGCGAATGTTTTCGCCGTCGTAGGTCTTCACCGATTGCTCCTTGAGAGCGTGGAACGGTCGCTCTGCCAGAAAAGAAAGGGATTAGGCAAAAGGCCATGCTAGCACAGACCTTTTGAGAGCTTCAAGGTAGCGCCGCCACGAGTAGTAGGGGCGAGGCGGCGCCTCGCCCATCTTGGGCGACCCAACGGGTCGCCCCTGCAACACAAACACCAAAAGGCCATAGGCCCAGCGCCACACAACCCAAATGGGTCACTGCCGAACGCCCGAGTAGGAGAGTGAGACGTCAACCTGCGAGAGTGTCCACGATGGCCTCGGCGAATTCGCCCAATCGTTTGCCGTCAAAGGTGACGGCCAATCCGAGGACCTGGCGCCGCTGGCGAGGAACCTGAGGGGCGACGGTGTGAAACCGAAACTTGCCCTCCGATCGGGGTGGAATGGTGATGGCGGCCTTGGCCGGGGGCTCCCAATTAGAGGGAACCCTTAGCTCCAAAACCGCTGACTTGGGTCGGGAGGAGTGATTGTAGACCCGCGCTTCGATGTCGACTTGGCTACCTGGTAGCGCCGTCTGTCGGTATGGATAGCAGCGGACCCACGCCGGGTCGAGACCGAAATTCGGGTCATCCCAGGCCAGGAGGCGCGCGAAGAGCTTCTCGCGCTCGGAGAGAAGTTCGAGAGCGCGACGCAAGTAATCCTCCGAAATGGGCACTGGTCCCCAATGCGCAGCGATGAGCAGATCGGGCTTCACGCGGAGTAGTAAGCGCAGGCATTTCTCATACCCTACATCGGGGCCGAGAAAGCAACGATTTTGGCTGCAATAGTCGTCAATGCCGAAATTCGCGAAACAGTCCCCAGTGAAGAAAACCCGCTTCCCGTTACGTTCAACCAGGAGCCCGTCGTGGTAGAGCGTCTGGCCGGGGAAATGGTAGGCGGTTAGCCGGAAACCTTTCCATGGGATCGCTTCACCGTCGTCCATCGGCCGGTCGACCCGAATCGATTCAGGAAACAGACAAGGCATCTGGTAGGCGTGTGGATTCTCGAGAATGTCAACCATGTGCCGCTCGACGTGAACGCGGGCGCCGAATTTCTGCCTGGCCACATTCACCTGCTCCGTATGGTCGTCGTGATAGTGAGTGATCCAGATCCCGTCGACCGACTTGATTTTACCGGAGGCGAGTAGGCGCTCGATCTCGGCGATCGCGGCGGGATCGCCGCAATCCGAGAGGAACACGGAACCGTCGTCCGCGACGATCGCCTTGCTCGTTGCAGCGATGTGCCGGATCCACTTGGGGTAGTCGACGGGCGGGAGCGGCGGTAACATGGGTGAGCGGTCTGCGGGGAAGATGCCGGGGAAATAAATCCGCCAGGCGGCCAGCGGGAGGTAATTGTCCATGGCAGCGCGCAGGTTCTGCTTCAACTCCGCCACGGCCCGAGTGGGGTTGTCGATGATAAACCCGTGGGAAGGCACCAGGACATCCGGGCGTTTTTCCAGGACCCGATCAAGGCTCGCAAGAAGTTCCTCTGCTGCTCCACCAAAGCCCCAGTAATCTCCGCGCATGCCGGGAAAGCGTTTTTGCAGACTGTGGAACTCCCAGAGTTGTCCGGGCCCATGGATCAAGTCACCTGTGAAGGCGACACGCTTGCCCTCGCAATCGACAATGTAGCTGAGGCTGCCCTCGGTATGGCCCGGGGTCGCCAGAGCCTCGATGCGCACTCCCTCCCATTCGAACGTCTCCCCGTCGCGGAGCGTGCGCGCCACCTGGACAGATTCGCGTCCCGTAAAGAGGTGCGGCCGAAAATCGTACCTATGGTCGAGAATCGCATCAGCACGGTTCCAAAATTCTTCCGCCTGAGTGAAAAAAGATTCTTCGGCCTTCGGAACGGCGATCTTACAGCCCAGGCGCGGCGCGCCCGACCACTGGTCGCGGTGGTGGTGGGTGCACAAAAGCCAATCCACCGGGTTCCCAACGTCCGCTTCACCGCAATCGATGAGCAGCCGCTTACCGTTTCGTTCCAGTACGCCAACATTGACCACGTCGCGATGGACCCGCAGCCCCGGGGCAAGAGAAGCTTCGGCTGCCAGGGCCAGTCCCCCCATGCCAGCAAGGAATTCCCGCCGGGATAAGGTTTCCAAAGACATTCGGATCGCAGAGGAAAATGCAGTTCAGCGTCTACCGAGCGCCCCGCGCTGCAACCTGACGATTGCGTCGGCCTCTGTCGCCCCGCCAGCAAACCCCCTGCCGGATGCTTGGTCGCGTTCGCTTCGGCGACCTCAACGGCTGGCTCTTGCGCGGATTCTGGCCAACGATTCTAGCACTGCCGTAAATCGAGGGTCAAACGCGCGCTCATTTTGAATTGGGGAAGTCCCTTGCGTGCGTTGAGGGATCCTGCGGTCAGTCCAGATCAATGTCGCGCGGGGGAG
>Ga0315277_10008565_pt1 | contig 13135 bp, 14 predicted proteins | sample YL17G05_15_MG_FD_203695 | JGI IMG/M metagenome (GOLD analysis project Ga0315277, IMG submission 203695) | Sediment microbial communities from Yellowstone Lake, YNP, Wyoming, USA - YL17G05_15 | ecosystem: Environmental > Aquatic > Freshwater > Lake > Sediment | place: USA: Wyoming | collected...
TTTCCCGTCTTTCCATTGGCTGTAGACTAAATCCTCTATTTCCTTGAGCGAAAACAGTACCACGGCGTTGTCGCTGATGCTGTTTAGGCGCTTTTCAAGAGTGTCCACAATGTTGTCTGCTTCTTCTGACGTGATTTCGCTAATTAATCTGCGGAATTCTTTGGTCTTCGCAAGTTCGGCAACTTCATGCAGATTATTTGCAGGTCCGACCAATTCTCCAAAGGTTACCGCATTGGGGTTGCCAGGTTGCGTTAGCCAAGGGTGGTGTCTTCGAACGTGCGTGAGGAATTCTGCAGTGTAGGTGGTTCTCATGGGGGCTGTGGCTATGAGGCTTCTTGTTCCTTCTTTGAGTGTTGACCTTATTGCGTTGATGATGGCTTCGTGGAAGTTGTATAGAGCTTGTTCGTCTTTTCTTCTTCCCTCAAGTTTTACGGTAGTGTGAGGTTTTACTACGTTGCTGAATACTTGCCACATCGTGGCGTGGTCTTCTTCGAAGCCGATTAGCATTGCTACTGGGTATCCGCGTTTGTATGGGTGTCTTCGTTTCGCCATTTTGCTGTTCGTTCTCCTTGATGCTGCTTGTTGAGCTTCCTTTTATGAATATAATGGGTGTCTGTTGCTCTGACAGGCGACTCTAAGTCTCCTACGTATCTTGAATTCTTGGTTTGAACTGATGCTATGGCGGTCTTGGCGGGTCATTTTGGAGTTTCTGCCAGGTTTCGATGACTCTTGTGGCGCCTTCATCAATGTACCGCTGTGGTGGGTATCGTTCTGAGCGGAGTAAGCCGATTCTGTCGGGAACGTTGAACTGCTTGTAGACCTGGAAGTAGCTGGGATAGTCATCGACAACTCTGACGACGGTGTGTCGTTTGGCGATTGAAGCGAAGAGTCTGGCTTTTGCGTCAACTAACGTTGGTCCAGAAGGGTTTTCTCCTCGGGCACGTGTATAATCTTTAGGGTTGAACATCTTGAGTTGAGTGTTTTCTGTGGGAAATCCGAATTTCTTCAGTTCGTTTATGGTTAGGCTGCGTGTGTTTTCGGTTCGCCCTGTAAGATACACTAGTGCGCATTGTTTGCTCCATTTCTGAAGGATGTCGGCTGCGAATGGAATTGGCTTATCCAGTTTGAGAAGTCCTGTTCCGATTTCTTCTAAGCAGAGTACGATGTCCCAGAATCTCTTCTGATATTCACTTGCACGCGTCTTTTGATCTGGCGACGCGTACTTTAGGAATATCTGTTCATTGCTTAGGGTTTTTACTGCTTGCTTGGGGATCTTGTGACCTAGGAGTTCTTGCCACACTGCCTGCATTCTATGTTCAGTGTTTATCAGAGTGTCATCAATGTCAACGACAACACCAATCAACTTGTTAGCCTCGTTCAGTCTCTGATAGTTTAGCGGTCTAAATGTATAAATGAATCTTTGTTGGAGGTCTTGTCTATGGATTTCAGTGACGTGGTTGCTAAGCGGCGAAGTGTGAGAAAGTTCAGTGACAATTCCGTTCCTGTTGAGGTGATTACCAAAGTTCTGGAGGCTGGCCGTTGGGCTCCATCTGCTGGGAATTGCCAACCTTGGCGTTTCATTGTTATCAGAGATGTAGGTGTTAAGGGCAGAATTGCTGATGTCTGTACTAGATTCAGCAAGAGAGCTTGGGCTGGCTTTTCTTCGGAGAGGGCCAGATATTTGGCTAAGCGTGGCGGAACATGGGACAAGTCGCACATGAAGCGTGTGCCCGTTTTGATTGCTGTGTGCTGTGAGGTTCCTGAAGGGTTGCGTGAGGAGTTGGCCTTGGCTTCGGTTTGGATGGCTGTTGAGAACATGTTGTTAGCAGCTACGAATGAGGGTTTGGGAAGCTGCGTATATACGACGTATGATTCTGAGGAGGAGAATGCGTTGAAGGGCATTTTGCGGGTTCCAGAGCAATATCACCTTGCAACCATTATTCAGCTTGGATATGCAAGTAACGAGCAGTCTTCGCCTTCAAGAAAGAGGCTTGAAGAAATCGTATCACACGAACACTTCTAGATAATCAGTTTTTGGCAATTTCCTATTTGACAGGCTTGTTCGATAGCCCAATTTCCCCAACCGTCCCAAAATGAGAGCTAACAAAACACAGCCAGAGACTCTATGACCTGAACTTGAAACCGTGTTTCGCTGGCATCTTAGCGTGAGCAACATCATTACAACGTAGACTTGTAATAAATCGAGACGTGCGCATTAATCGGTGCTGCAACTGGCGCATTAGAAGAACTCGGCAAACGTTATTAACGACAAATCCAATAAAAGTGAAATAATGCTGAACCTAAAGCAGCTGGAAGTAGACTCCAAACCGAAAAGACATAAATCATGCTGGACCCATTCAATAGTGAGAGACAAGCAGTTCGGCACTATACGGCTTAAAAGCAATACGAAAAAAGGATACTGTTAACTTACTAGGGATAGATTTTTCTGGTACGGCAGTCATGATGTGTATCGGTGGTTTTATCCTGACGAATTATGAAAAGGGTCGTAGATTTGAATATCGTGTGAGAGACTTGTTTAGGAAATATGGATTTGTTGTTATTCGTGCAGCTCAATCAAAGCCTATCGATTTAGTCTGTTTGAAGAATGGAAATTCGATGCTTATAGAATGTAAGACCAAGAAATCCTCTCTGACCCAACTTCAAAAAGAAGAACTCCTGTCTCTTGCCAAGATTGCTAGCACCACTCCGATCCTCGCGTACCGAGATAAGCGAGAAATCAAACTCCTGAATCTCCAAACAAATAGTTTCTTTTCTTTAACTTGCGAAGGATAAGAAGAAAAAAGGAGTTTATTTTATTATTTTCAGAAGTTCTCTATAGGAACCTGCAAGTTTCTCTAATTCAGCTTTCTGAGCTTTGCTTAGTTGCCCCTCTTCGGCATTCTGAAGAACAGCTTTGAATATTTGATCCGCGACATTTTTGAACACATCCGTAACTGATGTTGGATTTGACTTCTGACCAATCATTGAAGCTAATAGAACATTTGCCATTGCTGTGTTCATAGTAGTCATTGCAGATAACTGCAAAGTACATTTAGTGATTGGATAGAGACCAGCCGCCATTTGAAGCCCAGTCTTAGTTTGTTTGCAAGTTATACAAAAAGTTTGCTATAGGCGGTTCTGTGCAGTCTTCGGTTTATCAGAGTGCTTGTAAAAATCTGTTGATGGTTCAGTTCTATCCTTGACATGAAAGCCAAAGTTTCTTTATGAACTCCTCTAGTTCTCTAGCTTGTCTATCATAGTTGTTTTTCTGGCTTTCGATTACGGTTGAAGTAACCTTCTTCATTAGCAAATCTATCAATGATAAAAGTCGAGCTTTTTCCTTTCGCAGGTATACCGAAGCGACTCTAAAGCCCAAAGATCTCAACCACTCTAGGGGTTCCAGAACGCATCTTTCGTTCAGTTGTCCTTTATGCTCTCCTTTGCCTTCATAAATGCCGAATGGCATAATCAGAATATAGTCTTGACCTTCAGATGCTAGTTCGCATTTTTGTATTCGCTTTTCAATGTTTACCTTGACCTCATCCACAACACAAAAGTCTGACAGCTCTTGCGGAGAGCTAAGACTAACAGCATAGATTTTTTTGCCATTTAGGACTCTTTCTAATAATTGCATAGGTTTGAGTCTTCCGACAAGGCTTACACTAAAGAGTTTCTTCAAAGTGTTTGTCTTGCCAACATCGTTACTACCACAGAGAAGCACAATAGTTTTCATTCCAGGATCACAATGCTAGAAACATAGCTATAGAACATAAGCTTTACTTGAGTCACGCAACTAAGTCCGATTCACAAAAATCTTATTAACTGTTGATCTGAACATAAAGACAGGTGAGATTTTTATGAAATGTCCGAGATGTGGAACGGAAGCTTCTAAAGCTACCAAGGAATGGAATTATGCTGCCTTCCATGTCAAAAGATTTGACTGTGGAAAGTGTGAAAAATCTTTCAAAGCGTATTTTCGAAATGGAAAATTAAGTCATACAATCCCGAAACCCAGTAAAAAGTGACTTTGAATGCGCTTAGGCAGAAAAAAAGAGTTAGTTCAAGTGAAAATATTTCCTCACCAGAAGAATCCAAAACCGTACAAGTCTTTTACTCAAGCTAAGAACGAGTTTGACCAAACTTATCAGCATAGGAAGACAATAGACCAGAGTATGGTTCCAGTTGATGGAAAGATAATCAATAACATCCGTATTCGCAACGACGATGGAGAACCACTTGAAGAATACTACAAATGGCAATTCATCGCTGGCTTGGTAAACAGTGGTCTTTATTTCAAAGACTACATCGGGGTAGAAGTACATTTTCCAAAAGGCACAACTGGAGCTCTTCCGATCAAAATAGACGGTTGTATTTTCGACAGCAAAGACTGGCTAATGTATTACCAAAAATGGAAAGCCGATTCTAAGGACACTCATGCCCTAGAGTTCCTTCGTACACACTGCATAGCTGTAATGGAGTTCAAACGTAAAGAAGAGGACATTGAAAGGGTCTTCAACGTTCAGGTGAGGAGTTATCTAAAAGAGCCCGACTCTAGTTACGTGCTTGGTTTCTTATACGATCAAGAAAGATTGTTCATCTTTTAAAAAGAAAGCGATCAGATAACAAGATATGATGGGTTCAAGAATAAGGAAGACAGCACAAGAGCACTGGAAAGATTGTCTCTTGAGCTTCCAGATTCCTTTCTGTCGATTCCTTGCTTTGACGATCTCGTAGCAAGGGTCAACGTTCCTTCATTAGTTGACAGATCCAAGAGGGGAATCGCGGATTTGGACGAGATTGCAAACGTATTTTCCATTCAAGTAAAAGAAGCTATGAGCAGTATTCTCAAAGCTCTGGACAGAAATAACCTAGTGAATGAGAGAGGTTATCAAATATTAATTCAGACACTGGCTCTGAAGATTTTTGATGAGAAAAGAAACGAAAAGAACCAAGAGATCAAGCTGCGATTCTATATCAATGAAGATGAAAAGGATTTTTCGGGTCTTCACGAAACTTCGATTCAGAACTTCCTTGTCAGAATGAAGACCATTTATGATGAAGCGGAATCCTACTATAAGGAAATCCTAAGAGAGGTTGCGATAAACTGGAAGAACGAAAAACACGTCCGAGCTGTAATAGCGATAGTAGAGAACTTTCAAGATTATTCTTTTGTCAGGTCGCAGAACAACGATCTTTACCAGCTTGTATTCTATAATTTCGCACGTCGTTTTCAAAAAGTCGATAAGGCACAGTATCTAACACCCCAACCACTAATCGATTTTCTAGTGAAGATTGTGAATCCGAGAGGAAATGAATCCGTTTGCGATCCTTGTGTGGGGATCGCTGACTTTCTTTCAATGGCGTATGTAAACGCAAAAAGAATCGGCAAAGAGCTGGATGACGCGAATCTCTGGGGAGTCGATATTGATGAATACATGATTATGCTTGCCGAGCTCAACATGCTACTAAATGGAGATGGAAAGACGCATCTCCTGAAAGCCACCTCAGATCACGGATCGATAACACAAAAGATTTCCAAGGATGGTGAACGTGAGTTAGTGCAATTGATTCCATCTTTGCATAAGAACGGGAACTGGGACAATTGGAAAGATAACACACAGTTAAGAAAATTCAATGTGGTCCTTACGAATCCGCCATTTGGCAAAGGAAGGAGCTTTGAGGTCAAAACTGAGCGAGATCGGCAAATAGTAGAGATGTATGAGACTTGGAACACAGATAAAGAATCGACAAAGAACAAGCAGTCTGGAAAGGGAGCGATGGACAAAGGGATTCTTTTTATTGAGAACGCCTATCAGATACTTGATAGAAATGGTCGAATAGGCATAGTTACGAGTAATAGCATTGCATCAATCGACCAATGGAAGGCAGTTAGAGTCAACTGGTTGATGGAAAGAATGAGAATTGTGGCAATCTTCGACTTGCCCCCTGAAGTCTTTGCTGAAACTGGAGTAAATACGACTCTTATCGTAGCATACAAGCCTTCTTCCGAAGAGTTAGAACGTCTGAAGTCCCAAAATTACAGTGTATTCATACGGGAAATTAAAAAGGTTGGATATGAAAAGAAAACTCACAAGAGAAATGTGACATTCGAACCACTTTTCAAAATCGACCCCGTGACATTTGAAATAGTCACGGATAAAGACGGTGGCCCAGTACTGGATGAGGAGTTCTCCAAATTCGTCAATGAGTTCAGAGAATGGGCACTTACGCAAGAAGAGACACTTCAAAAAATATTCATTCGCTAACAATGAGTGAGCGATTTTGTCTTACACTGCTATTCCATCCGAAATAACATTCAATGACCTCAATAGGATGGGTTCTCTTTCCCCTTCAATGTACCAGAAAATCGTGCGTGTCAACGGTTACTCGAAAAAAGTCCGTAAACTCATCGAGCCAAGTCAAAAAGGAGTAGAAGTTGGCGGAAATGCCTATGTCGAGGACTCCGACTTCAAATTCATCCGCACAAGTGCGTTACAGGAGTTTAGCTATCTTATCATCAGAGATACAAGAAGCATCCTTTCCGTGAAGCCAAAGGCGTTTATAAATGCCAATATGCGTCAGTGGCAAATACTCTATGCCAAGGATTCCAACATTGGGGAATGCTCTATCCTTGAGTCATCGGATTATTCAAAATACATGTTTAGCAGTGGAATATTGAAACTATCCGTCAAAGAATCACCTCTCTATCTTTTTGCATTTCTTAAACATCCCTTCTTGAAGGAACAAGTTTTAAAGGACGTATCCAAAGGAGCGACAATTAGGCATTCAAAACTGAAAATATTAGATTGTCTCATTCCTTTTCCAAAACAAAAGAATGGCGACGAGGTGGTCGTTCACATTGAGGACTTGATAAAATCTATCGTGGACAAAGAGGTTCTAATTCGAAGAAAACATGGCCTGATTCTAAGTTTGATTGACAAGGAACTGCGGGATAAGCAGAAGCCTATGCCTTTTCATTACGAATCACCAAAACTCAAAGAGATTAGGCAAAGGGGAAGACTTGATACGAGCCTATACACTGAACAATTCAAGAGACTCTGGCACAGGATCGTGAATTATGCGGATGGATATGACAGCATCCTCAAACTAGGTTACACACCAGTTAGGGGGCCTAATCTTGCCATTTCAGAGATTGGAAGGAGTATTTACACGGAGACGCCCTTGAAAGGATTCTACGAGCTAATCCGACCAACAAACATTACCGAATGGGGAACGCTTGTCAAGAAGGAATACCTTGGAAACAAAAGAGAGCTTCAACTTGTGAACAAAGGAGCGATTATAATCGGTTGCGAAGGCTATGAGAAAGGGCGGAGCCTAGTCTTGTTAGATGATATGAATCGTTGCACGACCAATTTCCACGCTACTGCGCTAACAAAAGAGGACTCCAAAGTTATTGATGTAGTTTTTGTAAGATGCTTTCTTGCCTATCTTCGTGAGATAGGCATGGTGGACATGATAGGGGTCGGTGGTTCTGGCGGGCACTTTGCTCCAGAATACTTTGATCTTGTGCTTGTTCCAAACTTTCCAGAAAACGTCAAAGAGAGGGTAGCTAGGCTGTACCATAACCCTAATGCGCAGTCAGATCAGGAACAACAAGGAATCTATCAACTCAATGCTGACATCCTGAACACAAAGCAAGAGCTCTGGAGAATCCAAGAGAAAATAATCAGAGGTTCTGAAGTTTCTCTTTAGTTGCCACAGATTCTAACGGGTTCAATCTACTATTTAGCTTTTCTTGGATTATCTTCTAGTGTGTGCGAGGACTTTTGATTCGCACAAGATCTGACAGTTTTAAATGATGGCTTAAGCCCACCTGCAAATGTCTCTTTGGGAAAGAACGCAGAACTTTTTCTAAAGACGTGGACTATCACTGAAAAGGAGACGAGTAACGGTAGCGCGATCAAAGGTCATGCTCTCAGTAGGTCAGCCGGTTCTTTCACATTTTTCAACCCAATCATAACTAACCTTCGCAGAACTTCAGCTTCCTTTAGTCCTGATTTCTTGATTAGGGTTTGGATTTGCTTCTCAGTTTCGTCGTCGAGCCTTGTTGACCATGTTTTCTTGTTCAAGATGCTCACTCTTTGGATTTATGTGTCTTGCTGCATTTATAAATCTTAGTTTAAGCAAAACGCTTATATGTTCGTTCATCTTGTAACAAGACATACAAGACAAATGAGCGTGTGGCAAAATGTGGATATGGTTATTAACCATCTCAATAGTTGCCTCAGCAGTTATAGGGATTTCATTGTACGTCTATCGCCACACGCATTTCACTGCAAGGTTCATCAGCTTAAAGAATACAACCACCACCACGGTTTTAGCTCAATTAGCAACGCTTGAAGAACGAACAAAGTACCTTCAAGGTCTCGAGGCGAAAATTGAAGGGGTCAGAAGCAGCCAGGATTCTGATTCTAGAGAGCTACGTGAGAGGCTTTACGGCGAGTACTCGAAGAGGCTTCAAGGCGCAATAGGCTTGCTACAAGAAACTTATGGTAGGATGAGCGAAATGACCACCAATGCTTTTAGAGAGCTTACTGATAAAAAACGCTGATGTCTATAAGCAAACTACGAAGCAGTTGGCTACCATAACTGAGAGGCTTGAATCATCATTCAAATTGCTTGAGCAGAGAGAACATGCATCAATGTACGAAGAAATGAAGGCTTTGAGGCAGAAGCTAGATGAGCTTGAGAGGGATCCACTTCGCGTTCAATTGAAGGAATTGGCTGAAGCAAGAGTTGCTCAAGCAGTTCATGAAAGAAGTATCAAAAAACTTACAGTACTCTTCTGGCCTAACAATGGTGAAATCAAATTCAATGAGAAGATGGGGCAATATACACCTGACGTTTTCATCTGTAATCATAAGATGCGAATAGTTGCTGATGAAGTAACCACAGAAGACTTGAGGGCAGTCAGAGAAAAAGTGAAACAAGTTGCGGACTATATGACGGGTCTGAATGCAAACGTGGGCTATGTGGTTATTCCAAATGCAGGCATAGACCCAGATGCTCTTCGTGAAATAAAACGTACGGTGCCAAAGCACGGTCTGTATGTAGTCAGGTTAACAGAATTTGCTGTCAGTCTGCAAGTCTGGTACGACATCGCCTCTACAGGAATGGTGGATACCAGGATACTAATAGAAAAAGGGCACAATTTCCTGCAAGTGTTGGAGCCAATCTTCGATGAATTTCTAGCTATTGCACAAAAACTGGAACAAAGAGATGAGCAAGACTTCAAGTACAGACAGAATCGATACAAAGAAATCAAAAGCTTCCCTGGCGAAGTATTGAATGCCTTAGAAAAGGGAATGCTGGGACGAAGTTAAAAGCAGACTGTATGCTTCAAACTCTTTCAGCATTTCAAAGAAAGAGAATCAAAAAAGTAGTTAAGTAATTTCGGGAAAAACAAAAAGGAAATCCTTAGATAATGGTGGACTCAAGGAAATCGCCGCACTTTTCCGGTACCATTGCATGTTTGGCATGTGATTTGTTTCTTTCCTTCACATGTGGAACAAATTTCAGTTATCTCTTTCGTTTCAGTTAGAGTTTTGAGACCTTGACATATAGGGCATATTTTTAGAATATATTTATCACCTTGACAGCTTCCACATCTAAATGACACTACTTCTGGTCTAATATCATAAGATGCATCTAAGGGGGCGGGAGCGATCAAGTACCAGCCAAGAGGAAAATCTATATTTATTGTTTCCTTGTCTCCGGCTTTTACGAAGATTCTTTTCTCTTCTGAGGTAACAGGTTGATTATCCTTAACAATAGTACCTGTCGCTACGAAGTAGCCTGCTTTATCATCCAAGTTTCTTAGTGTGAGAGCAATTCTTTGTGTATGCCAAAGAAAACCAGAAACCCATGTTTTACGCTCTTCAACATTATACTTTAACGTTTTTTTCTTTTCACCTGCGCCCATGCATTCTGAACATATATCCTTAATCTGACCTGTACCGCCGCAATGCTTGCAAGGACCAATCTCTTTAATCTTCTTAATCGACTTGCCAACTCCCTTGCAGCTGGGACAGGTTACAAGGCCTGACCCATTGCATTGCTCGCAAGTTTTCTTTAAGATCTTCTCAACAGGTTCGGCCACAAATTTTTTCGCTCTTTTCCAGAGGAACGCTAACATGACCACCACAACCGTCACAACAACTCCTAACACAATTTCATAAAAGAAGCCTTCTATATTTACAAACATGGGATACATGTGGGGTCATCAAAATTAAGATTACTTGTCTGATGATAAATAGTTTAGCTTAGTTGGTTCTGAATCACATATGGTTTGCTTCATCAACCGATTTTTTACAGGGAGAATCATCAACCTAAGACTTTACAACGGAAAGCTTCATTTTGCACATCTGCTTGTATATACTAACGGCGAAAAAATTGGGTAACGAACTAGATGAGAGTTATCATGTAGCAATGCTTGATCCAAAAAATCGTGAAATCATTGGAAAGGAAGAGGAGTTTCAAACACTTGAGGAAGTAATGGGCTTTCTTCACAAGCTTGAAGAAGCATCTGCAAGCATTCGTGAGCGAATGTTTGTTTGCTTAATGGGTTTGAGGGATGGGGAAAGCGAAGTAGTCATTCATAGGAAACAGTTTCAAATTGGTAACCAGATTTTGAGAATAAGACCTCCGAAAGGGTTTCAAAGACTATTTTGGGAAGGGTGCGGGTTGGAGGCTAAAAAATAGCAAACTGAACTTCTCATAGCGTGTCAATATTTTTGAGCCCCCAGGAGAATATGAACTCAAGCCTTTCCCAATTTTGGCTGACTTTGATACAAAACGCGACCAAAAAATCTACCCGCCCTTGAGATAGAACTCGGCTATGATCTTCTCCAATCTGCTAAACTTCTCTTTCAATTCAACCGTCTTACGCTCAATATCCGTCAATAGAGTAGCATATTCATTATCGGTTGATGCAAATTCACTTAGAGCCTGAAGCTTTCCTCTTGAGACTTTAGCCCCTGATTGAAGTTTTTCTTCTAACACTTTTTCTCTCTGTTCAAGTAACTCAAATTCTTTCTTCAGGAATCCATATCTGCTCTCATAACGCTGTCTGGTTGACATGACAATCTGTATTATGGAATAGACATAAAAACCTAGTCATCACCCGATTGTTAATAGGGAGAACTATCACCCACCAAGTTAACAGAACCTGAAAAACGATTCTGTTAACTCTTCGGGTCTTGAATGATTAAAGGGTTTCCATGTTAACCAAAGGGGCTTCTGTCCTAATTCATATTGTGAAACCTAATTATATATCTGTGATGCACAAAGCGTAAATAGGATTCTTAATTACTTTCCTAATGGTAATAATGAAATGAGCAACTCTAGAGTTATGATTTTCATTGATGGCTCAAATCTTTTTTGGGCAGCACGTGCAAGAAATATCCCGATCGATTATCAAAAACTGATCGACTTTCTTGCTAACTTTAAAGGTTCAAGATCATTAGTTAGACCATATTATTATGGGGCAGAAAAAGTACCACCAGATTCTGCACAAAGGGGTTTCTATGAGAAGTTGAGGTTTCAAGGAATCGAAGTGGTGACAAAACCCTTAGTTAAAAGAATTAGTTGGGCAACGCTACTGACCAATAATGCGAGAGTTCAAGTCACAAAGGAAGAAGAGAAAGGTGTAGATGTTGCCATGGTAACAGACATGCTATCAATGGCTTACAAGAACGCATATGATGCTGCTATCTCAGTCGGGGCAGATGCGGATTTTGAAAATGCCATACAAAACATCAAGCAAATTCCTAAGAGAGTGGAGATTGCGGCTTTTAGCGATGATGACACAACCAATGTTCCGCCCAAGTATTTTTGTACAGCATGCAGAAAAATGAGAATGCTCCCTGATCTTTTCATACCGTTGGAGAAATATGTTGACAAATTCAGAAGAACAATTTAGGTTTGAAAAGCAAGTGGTGAATGGCTAACACCATTCCTCGGAGAGCAAGGCCCTACCACTTGCTATCCTATATACCTATACGTAACTGTGGTGGCACGGTATTTAAGTCTTATGAAAAAAGCCTAAATATTAGGGGTTCAGTTTTCATTTAAAACACTCACCACTGTAGTTATCCAAGCCAGTGCTAGCGTCTACAATCTCTCTCTTTTCCGTTATCTGTGTCGCTAACCAGAATCGGCTCTCATTGTCTACCATGTTGTTGTTTGACCGATCTCTAATGTTAGGTATTCTAATATGCTCTGTCCTCGGAGCTTTCAATGTGAAAAACTCCTTTGTTATAGCATCTTCATAAGCTCTCAACCCATCAGTCACTACGGCCATAGGTCTCTGATTCGCCAAACTTGAAGCCTGAGCCAAAATACTTCTAGAAAGGCTACATGGCACTATTAGACAAAGAAACAAGGTTATGAGAGGATTGGATGACGAAGGGACAGCACAGACTATGATGGATGGAGTAAGAATCTACTACAATTTCATAAGACCCCACATGGCACTAGATGGGAAGACTCCAGCAGAAAAAGCTGGAATCTTTGAAAGAAAACAAAACGCATGGCTGGAGCGGTGACCACCAAAGCTGGTTCTTGAAATCATGAAGACAGGTTTGAAATGCAGGCAACTGAACCCTCCTTGTTGATACAATATACGCCCGACCAAGCGGGACTGGAGAAATGCCGCGACTTTGGAAAGAGGATCGCCGAAAGACTTATTCACGAACTTGGAATTCTCTAAATGCAGAGGCTGAAAGTTTTGAGCTCAAATGACAACTTGGTGGACTTCCTCAAGAGGCAAATCAAGATTGAGAACGAGATCGTGAAATCGCTGAACAGTGGGATAGCCGATATGGAGAACCCGCCTGTCCAAGCAGTACTAAAAGGAATATCCCTAGACTCCTTGAAACATGCAGAAATGTATGCTTCAGCAGTCACGCTTATGACGAGTGTCTCAAAAGCTCTTAAACAAGAGGACTTGGACAAGCAGAGAAGACTTGTGGAAAAGCACATTGAGCTAGAAGCTGAACTCATCCAGAAAATCGGCGGCATACTTCCAAGCGTCGATAACAAGAAAGTCAAACTTCTACTAGAGACCATATTGACGGACGAGAAGAGGCACCATGAGCTGCTCAAGCAAGTATTA
>Ga0315277_10008566_pt1 | contig 13134 bp, 10 predicted proteins | sample YL17G05_15_MG_FD_203695 | JGI IMG/M metagenome (GOLD analysis project Ga0315277, IMG submission 203695) | Sediment microbial communities from Yellowstone Lake, YNP, Wyoming, USA - YL17G05_15 | ecosystem: Environmental > Aquatic > Freshwater > Lake > Sediment | place: USA: Wyoming | collected...
GTCAACGCCTTCGATATCTAATACTTCTTTGAGATTACTGCCTTCGCTATAGATAATATACCCTTCATTTGGCTCCTTTCGGATGATGACTCGTTTGATCCCATCGACCCCCTTGATTTTCAAGCTCTTGAGCGTCTCGTTTGTATTCTGAAGTATCTTATAGCCAGGTTCATCCAGTGTCACTTTAACCGTGTTTTTTTCGATTTTTGCAGAAATCTTTCGGACCGACTGCACCCGCTCTAACAGTTCATCAATCGTGATTCCTTTTTTCTCCATGGTTTTCTTATTTGGTTTAATAGAAATCGTAATATTGACAAGATCCATTTCAATATCAGCAACATCAGTTAGCCGGGTTATCTCTATCTTATTAGCGATTTCTTTTGCTAAATCTGGGTTTACCCGATACTCATCTCGAAGATAAATGTTCATCATAGGAGTTGAGGGAGAAGATCTCGCATCTACAATCTCAATTAGCCGTGGTAGCCCAAGGGTAACATTAATTTCTGCAACACCCGCGTAGTGGAACGTTCTCATAGTCATCTGCGTACCAGGCTCCCCGATGCTCTGTGCGCCAATCATCCCACATGCTTCAGTTGGGTCAATCATATTTTTCGTATATTCTTCAAGTGCTTTTTCAACAATGTTTTTTAATTTGGTATATAGTTTTTTATCCCGTGCTACATATTCGACAATACCATCGATAATTGAAATAGGCAGAAAATGGTTTTTCAGAATTTTGTTTATCTCTGCTCGTATCATCTTGTATTCTTTTGGTTCTTCTACTGTTTTAATCGGCGGAGGAAGGAATGTTCGTTCTATCTCTTTTTTCTTCTCTATTTTTTTCTTAAAAACTGTTGTATCTTTCTTATTAACGGATTTTTTCTTATCGAGTTCGCTCTGAACTTCCTTTAATTTTTTCTTAGGTTTTAAGATATTAATCTTTGCGGTTGTTTTCACAGCTTGTTTCTTTGTTTTCACAGAGGCTATTTTTGGCTTTACCAATTTCAATGATTTTTTCGGTTCCTTTTTTTGTGTGATTTTCTTCTTAGAAACTGGTTTTGCCATGCAATTATCCCTCCTGTTTCACATCAAAAATAATCCGATCAAGATCAACTGCTTTTCCTGCGATGCTTCGTGTAGGGTCAATACCATCCTCACCATATCTAAATTGAATGATCTCTCCACCTGTGTGGCGTACAGTTCCATCGCTTTCTACCTTGAGATCCTCTAATGCATTGACGAGACGTCGTTGCATATACCCTGACCGGGAAGTACGAACTGCGGTATCAACAAGCCCCTCTCGGCCTCCCATCGAATGGAAGAAATATTCAGTGGGATTAAGCCCACTTTTGTAACTATTCGCAACGAATCCTTTTGCACTTGCTCCTAGATCTCTTTGTTTAAAATGTGGTAATGTCCGATATTTATATCCCCTGGAGATTCGCTCTCCTCGGACTGCTTGTTGCCCGACACACCCAGACATCTGCGAAAGGTTCAACATAGATCCTCTCGCGCCTGATTTTGCCATGATAACAGCGCTGTTATTCAATCCAAGATACTTACTCGCGATTTCACCAGCCATGTCTCTTGCTCGACCAGTGACTCTCATGATCTCCATTTCTAAGGTTTCTTCTAGGCTTCGACCTGGGAGAGATTCAAGCTCTCCATGTTCATATGCATTGACTAACGTATTGATCTTGTTTTGTGCTTTTTGCATCGCTTCTTCTATCTGTCGTTTTGCTTCCGTTGGGATATCCTCATCATCGATACTCGTGGTAAATCCGATAATAGTCACCACCGCGATCCCTAATCTTGTAACGTCATCGATGAACATTCTTCCTACGGTTGTCCCATGATCTCTAATGATCCGTTCAACAATCCTACCTTTGAAGGACCCAATGCTGTTTTCGTCAATGATTCCTTGTTTGAGTTTACCATTTTTTACAATTACGTATACACCATACGGGCACTTAGCAGCTTGGCAGACTTCACAGTGAAAACATGCTTTTGCTTTATATTCAATGTTTAAATCTTTAGGGAGTAATACGCTGAAAATATCTTTTCCATAGACAAAACTCTGACCGTTTTCTTCATGGATTTCGGGGAACTTTCCCTTATACTTGAATGTCGCTAACATCTCAGCGGTTTTCTCTTTTGAAAATGTTTTATCCTTATAGGTAAGAAGGAAACAACCTGATATATGATCATGTAGCCCACCGATGATGATACCACCAAATCGAGGCGACATCAGATTCTCCTGTACTTTCATAAGAATCTCTGCTTCTGCTTTTGCCTCTTCACCCTGCAAAAGATGAAGATTCATTTCATCACCATCAAAATCTGCATTATATGGAGGACAGACAGATAGGTTAAATCGGAAAGAACGATTCGTCATGACCTTAATTCGATGTGCCATCATCGACATCCGATGTAAGGACGGCTGACGATTGAACAACGCGATATCTCCATCCATGAGTTGTCGTTCGATGATAAAACCAATCTCAAGTTTCTCGGAAATATCATCCGCGTTTTTTTCGGTGACTTTCATACGTTGTTCCACACCTTCACGGTATCGTTTCACGTAGTTTACATTAGCTCGATAGATATCACCGGGCTTTTCCACTTGAGCTGTTTGTTTAATTAGATTCTTACACCATTCAAGGTTCTGGGTAGTGACTCGAACAGGTAAAGTGAGTTCTCTTGCAATTTCTGCAGGAACACCAATTTCATTAATACTTAAATTCGGGTCTGGTGAAATAACCGTACGCGCGGAGAAATTCACTCGTTTCCCTGAAAGATTACTTCTAAATCTGCCTTCCTTTCCTTTCAATCGTTGCGCAAGTGTTTTTAATGGTCTTCCCGAGCGATGTCGCGCTGGTGGAATACCTGAGGTTTGATTATCCAGATAAGTGGTTACATGGTATTGTAAAAGCTCCCAGAGATCCTCAACAATTAATTGAGGTGCTCCAGCATCCCTATTTTCCTGTAACCGTTGATTAATTCTAATGACATCAACAAGTTTATGAGTAAGGTCATCTTCAGATCGTTCACCAGTTTCAAGGGTAACGGACGGTCGTACCGTGACCGGTGGTACCGGTAAAACTGTTAGTACCATCCATTCTGGCCTCGCTGAATGTATATTAATATCCAATAATAATAGATCTTCATCAGTGATTTTCTCAAGCCATTCTCGTATCTCTGTTGGTGTTAATTTCTTTCCATTTTCTCTAAACGATGTGGGTTTATCCAAGTCTATCTTTCCACTTAAAGCCCCGCACCGTGAACATGCTTCTGTTTTCGTTGCACCACTGATAATCGTCTTGAAAATATATGCGTTGTCACGTCCTTCTGAACTGTTTTTAATAATATTTTTACGATGTTCCTCTAACTCTTTATCGGAAAGAAGGATTCTTCCGCATTTCCGACAGGTCGCCCGTAAACAATTTCTGATCGTCTTGACAAACCCGACATGAATCACCGGCATCGCGAGATCAATATGCCCAAAATGCCCGGGGCATTTGTCCTTACCGACTTTCAATCCGCACGTCTTGCAACGAAGCCCAGGTTCAATGACACTTAGACGCTGATCCATCAATCCCATGGTAATAGGAAAGCCGTCATCATCATAGGTATCAGCAGTAATAACCTTTGTCGCGCTCATTTTACGAATCTCATTGGGTGAAAGTACTGAAAACTCCAACACCCCAATCTTCTTTGTAATACTCTGTCCTGCCATTTCTTTCACCCCTACACCAACGACTCCAGTTTAATACGTGGTACAACCACAAGAGATTTCAACTCATCAATAAGTAACTTAAACGCGTAACTCATCTCTACTGGATAGATATCTGCTTTATCACCACAGATTGGACAATGTAATCTCCCATGACGATCAATCATCGCGATATGACCACAGGTGTTACAGACATATTTCATTGTGATATCTGATTCATCAAGTAATCGATCTTTTATGACCATGGAAGCACCATGGCCAATGAGACAGTCACGTTCCATTTCTCCAAACCGTAGACCGCCTTCTCTAGCTCGTCCCTCGGTTGGTTGTCTTGTGAGGATCTGCACGGGTCCTCGTGATCTAGCATGAATCTTTCCTGCAACCATATGATGAAGCTTCTGATAATAGATACATCCAATAAAAATATCACATTCTAAAGGTCGTCCCGTGAGTCCATCATAAAAGGTTTCTTTTCCAGCGTGATTAAACCCGTTTTTTACTAAACCTGCTCTGAGTTTATCCTCATCTTCGCCACTAAAAGCGGTCCCATCAACAATGCGTCCCTCCAGTGATCCAACTTTCCCCCCGATCATCTCAAGCACATGCGCAACTGTCATTCTTGATGGGATAGCATGGGGGTTAATAATCAAATCAGGTATCATACCGTCTTGGGTGAATGGCATATTTTCCGCAGATACCAGATATCCAATTACTCCTTTCTGACCATGTTTTGATGCGAACTTATCCCCTAATTCAGGGATTCGTTGCTCTCGGACCTTGATCTTTACCATTCGTGATCCATTTACTGACTCAGATAACATGACTTTATCAACGACACCGCCTTCCCCATGTTGAACCGTAACCGAGGTTTCTCTTCGTTTCTGAGGCGTAAGAAAATCAGTTGGTTCTTCAAGAAAACGCGGTGGCGATGTTTTCCCTATTAAAACATCTCCGCCATTTACGCCACATTCTGGGGAAATTAATCCGTCTTCGCCTAGATTGTTATACGCATCTTCAGTTCGAACACCTCGACAGTCTGGATTCGGGATTTCAAAATGATCCTCTTGACCACCAGGATATCGCTTTTCTTCACTGCTATATGTTCGGATGAATGTACTTCGACCTAGCCCTCGTTCGATTGCTGATTTGCTCATGATCAAAGCATCTTCCATGTTATATCCCTGAAAAGAAGCAACTGCGACAATATAATTCTGCCCAGCAGGTCGTTCTCTGAATCGAATATAATGAATAGGATGTGTCTGAACTAAAGGCATTTGCGGATAATGAAGCAAATGACTTCGTGTATCCGGTCGTATACGATAGTTTGACGCACCGAATCCTAGTGATTGTTTTCCCATTCCTGCGCCCATAGTGATTCTTGGAGATGAGTTATGCTCTGGATATGGAACAAGGGATGCACCGATCCCGAGAATGCACATCGGGTCAAGTTCCATATGGGTATGATCTGGAGTTAGGTTTTCTTCTCGCGTCGCAATGAGTGAGTTTTCTTCTTCTTCCGCATCTATGTATTCCACAATTCCCTCGTTGATAAGATTAGACCAGTTTTTCTTTCCATCTTTAAGCTCAGCAAGAATTTTTTGATTTATCAAGAGTTTTCCATTTTCAGTAACAAGCAGTGGTCGTCGTAACCGTCCACAATCACAATTTACAATAACATCATTTCCTTCAATATCATAGGTAACATTGATTTCGTTACTAAGCATTCCCTTTCGTCTTCGTTCTCGTAATTTTTTAACAAGATCTGCACCATTTGGATGCATCCCGATAAGATCCCCATTCAGGTAAATACGGGCACCTGTAACGTGTTTTGTTAGTTCCTTAATTCCAAGTTCTCGTAGGATTGTTTCCACTTCTTTTTCTTCAAACCCTTCTGAGATTTCGACAGTTAGTGCAAGGTTTTTTACGAGACCACAGTTCGGTCCTTCAGGTGTTTCATTCGGACAAAGTCGTCCCCATTGGGTTGAATGTAGATCTCGCGCTTCGAAATGTGGTTGTGACCTAGTCAACGGTGACGTCACTCGTCGTAAGTGACTGAGGACCGCTAAATTGCTCGTTCGATCAAGAAGCTGTGAGACTCCTGCTCGTCCACCAACCCAGTTCCCTGTTGCAAGCGCATGATGAATACGTTGACTGAGAACATCAGAACGTAATGATGACGCGATCTTGATTTCTTTTCCTTTGGCATGAATACGTTCAATCTGATATTTAAGATCCTTACACAATGCAGTAAACGCGACTCGGAAGAGATCCTCCATAAGATCTCCTGCAAGCTTCAAACGCTTGTTTGCGTAATGGTCCTTGTCATCTTGCTCTCGTTTCCCGAGTGCAAGTTCTAACACAGCCATCCCCATGCGAGCCACAAAAATAGCTTTTTTTAACCGATCCTCAGGCTCATTCCCAAGATGAGCGAGAAGATGTCGGTCCATGATGGTTTCAACACGTTTCACCCGGTACTCTTTTGCCTGCCCACCAGCGAACTTCTTCCCGAGATAAGCAATTGCTTCTTCCTTTGTTGTGATACTATATTCCTTTGCACATTCCTCGATGTTCGCAAGTACATATGGCTCCATCATCGGATCAACACAGATAACATCAACGATTTCTTTATCGTTCTCCATCCCTAAAGCCCGCAATAATACAATAAGAGGAATCTGACCATACGTTGTTGGTAAACTTACCATAAGCATACTATCTTTTCTTTTTTCCACTACTGTTAACGCTCTATATCCTTCCCGTTGGGAAAAAACCTTAGCAACTTCAACATCGGTACCATATCTACTGGATCGCTCAACAAGAACCCTGTTTGGAGCAAGATCCTCAACCGTGATTAACACTCGTTCTGTCCCGTTACTAATAAAATACCCACCTGGGTCTAAAGGGTCTTCCTGTAACTGCTGTAATTCTTTTCTATAGTCCTCATCGGAAAGCGGTCTATCTAATTTTTCTTCTAAAACTTTTTTTGAGATATTGCATCGCAAAGATTTTACCATGATAGGTAGTTCACCAACACGAACCGTCTCAGGCTCGTACTCTACCTCATTTTTCACAGGAATAAACTCAAGCTCAATCGGTGCCTCATACGTCAGGTCCCGTAAACGTGCCTCCATTGGTGTCAAAGGTCGCTCAGTTCCATCCGCCTCTTTTACCTGTGGAAGACCAATTTTAATCTTACCGAATTTAATCTTATATCCTTCTATCTCCGGATAAATATACCCTCTCTTTATCCCCTCTTCTTCCTGGCCAATGATTGTGCCGTCGACAATACGTTGCAGACGATGTCGTAAAAAATCATCATATGAAGCAATTTGATGATTAACGATACTTCGCTCTCGATAAAACGCATCAACAAGTTCTCTCATAACTACTCCTCATATTCCCCTTTCTAACTCTCTTCACTGGCCGTAGTGAACTCTTCAGAAGGCTCAGCGAAGATAAAACTCTCAGCGATATCACTCTTAACAACTAACCGATATGCAGTCGCATATTTCGCTGTGGGACTTTTCCGGATAATCTTCATAACCTGTCCAGGTTTTGCTCCAATAGAAATCACTGCAGGATCATTTTCAAGAATACGTGGTAACTGATCAGGTCTAATATCGTATTCTTTCAACAACTCCTTTTTCTCTTTCTCAGATAAAATAATATGTTCCGGAACAAGATTGTGTCCCAAGATGTTATAATATTTTTTTGGTGGGGCTGCGATACTACATTCCTCCTACTTTCCTTTTGAGGAGAGGCGGGCCTGAAGGGATTCGAACCCTTGGCCACCTGGTTAAAAGCCAGACGCTCTACCTAGCTGAGCTACAGGCCCAAGGATGGGCCACAGTTCCACTTATTATTTATATTTATACTATACTCTATATCAAATAACACTGGAACGGCTTACCCGTAATATTACTTCCCCTATAAATAATTTTACATCCCTTATATCCTCTGAATTTTCCTTTTTTTTTTACCTAGCAAAGATTATAATGAACACCCCAAATACATCATATAAATGAAAGTGAATGAAATATTTTACTCAATACAAGGAGAAGGCATATTGGTTGGTGTGCCTAGTATCTTTCTCAGGCTCTCCGGATGCAATTTACGTTGCTCCTTCTGCGATACCAAGTATTCATACATACAAGGAAAAGAAATGAGTATACAAGCAATCCTCGATAAAATTATGAAATTCGGTTGCACTAATATTTGTATCACTGGTGGAGAACCACTATTTCAAAAAAATGCAGTAAAACTGATCGAAACCCTCCTTCAAAAAAATTATAAATTATGTCTTGAAACAAACGGAAGCATTAGCATCAAAAAGCTTGTGGGAAAAAAATCTTTGATAATCTCTATGGACATCAAATGTCCCTCGTCGGGTTCACATGATCAGATGAGTATGAAAAATATATCCTATCTTTCAGAAAAGGACCAACTAAAATTCATCATTAAAAATAAAAAAGATTACGATTATGCGAAAAAAATTCTCAAAAGATACAACCCATCATGCACTGTTTTTTTCCAGCCTGTTTGGGGTACGAATCCAAAGAAGCTTGCGTCATGGATTCTCAATGATAGATTGTCAGTACGACTAGCATTGCAGCTGCATAAAATCATTTGGGAAGAAAAAAGAGGAGTCTAAATTATCATCATTCTTATTATACTTCTCTAGAATAGAAACAATCGAGATAACGAAGAAACGTGAACACAAACTATATACATCAAAAGTGTATTCATGGTTAAAATTGTGAGATACAACAGAAGGAAATATGAGGTGAAATAAAAATGCAACCATCAAATATGGCGTATGATAGAGCGATTACTGTCTTTTCCCCTGATGGACGTTTGTTTCAAGTGGAATATGCACGAGAAGCAGTAAAACGTGGAACAACAACAGTAGGTGTAAAATTTCGAGATGGCGTTATTTTAATTGTTGATAAACGTATTACATCTCGACTCATCGAACCAGATTCTATTGAGAAGATTTTCATTATCGATGATCATATAGGGTGCGCAACATCTGGTCTTGTAGCTGATGCTCGATCCTTAATTGATAGAGCTCGACTTGATGCGCAAATTAATGAAATAACTTATAGTGAAAAAATTCAAGTCGAAACATTAGTCAAAAGAATTTGTGATTTTAAACAAACATACACTCAGTACGGGGGTGTGCGACCGTTTGGAACTGCTTTGTTGATTGCAGGGGTCGATCAAACAGGTGCTCGCTTGTTTTCCACTGATCCTTCAGGTGCTCTTATGGAATACAAAGCAGCCAGTGAAGGAGCTGGACGCACAGGAGCAATGGCGTACTTCGAGGAACATTACAAAGAGAACAGCTCTATGGAAGAGGCTATTGATCTGGGTGTGAAGGCATTACATAAGGGAACTGAAGGAAAGTTGAACCCTGATGCGATCGAAATTGGTGTTGTAAAAAAAGGAGTCAAATTTCATATCCTATCATCTGTGGAAACAAAGGCATATGTGACCAAGGCGATCGGAGGTAAGTAGAGTTGGTAAGTCTAGAAAATGCAGTGATTGCGCGTTTGCATAAAGGAGCGGATCGTTTCGAAATCCTCGTAGATCCTCATGAAGCAGAGCATATCTTAGAAGGAAAAACAGAAAATATCCTGTCTGCTCTTGCGATTGATGCCGTATTTAGCGATTCAAAGAAAGGAATTCATGCACCTGTTGAATCACTTCAAAAACAATTCAAAACAACCGATATTTCAACGATTGCTAAAGAAATTATTCAGAAAGGTGAAATCCAGCTAACTACTGAGCAGCGTCATGAGATGCAACAGCAAAAGCGGAAACGTATCGTTGATCTTATTGTAAAAAACGCGATGGATCCTAAAACGAAGATGCCACACCCGAGAACCCGCATAGAGCTTGCGATTGATGAAGTAAAAGTGCATATCGATCCATTTAAATCAGTAAATCAACAGATGAAAACTATTCTTGAAATGCTTCGGCCTATTCTGCCTATCTCGATAGAGCAGGTGCGTATTTCTGTGAAGATTCCTCCTGAACACGTAGGGAAAGCGTACGGCGCGGTCCGTAGCTTTGGCACCTTAGAGCGCGAAGAATGGCAGTCCGATGGTTCCTGGATCGGCATTGTGAAACTTCCAGCAGGTATGCAAACAGATTTTTATGATCGGCTTAATACCCATACAAAAGGAAATGTAGAAACAAGAATTTTAAAATAGATCTGTATTGAAGGATAATCGATTTTATGTCAAACGAAGGACGTCAAGTAGTCATTCCCGGTCAGATTCTCGGTGAGTTTCCCACGTTCAAACCTGGTAGGGGAACATTTGTCGAAAACCAGAAGATATATGCGGAACGACTCGGGGTGCTCAACATACAAGATACGTTTATTAACATCATTCCATTGAAAGGTCGATATGACCCGATCGTCGGTGATTTTGTCATCGGTGTTGTTGAAGAAGCATCCGCCTCACACTGGATGGTTGATATCAACGCCCCGTACCCAGCAATGCTACATGTCCATGAAGTACCTTGGGAGATTGAATTCGCCGATACGGAAAAGTATTTAAACACCGGGGACACCATACTGGCAAAAGTTCTTACTATAGATGAATCAAAGAAACTTCAGATAACATTGAATGATCGTAATCTATTCAAACTGAAGGGCGGTCATCTCATTGAATTCGAGCCATCAGTGTATCGCCGCATCATGGGTAAGAAGTACTCTATGATTGAAATTATACAAAAATACACCCGTTGCCGCATCAAGGTGGGTAAAAACGGGCGTATTTGGATTGACGGAGACGCAGAAGGAATCGAGAGGGTAGCACAAGCGATCTCCAAAATTGAAAGTGAAGCCATAACATTTGGGCTTACAGATAGAATAGAAGAACTCTTGAAAAAAGATGCAAAGGATGTAAGATAATGAAATCAGACATTAAATTAATAAACAATGAGGGAAAACGAAACGATGGGCGTGGTCCAAAGGATATTCGGAAAATAAAGATTGAAGCTGGTGTGCTTCATCGGGCGGACGGTTCTTGTTACCTAGAATGGGGTGGCAATAAAATTCTAGTGGCTGTGTATGGTCCTCGAGAAGCTGTCCCACGTCACACACAGAATCCCCTGAAGGCGAATGTACAAGCACGGTATAATATGGCCGCGTTCAGTGTTGAAGATCGTAAACGACCTGGCCCTGACCGACGAAGCGTTGAGATCTCAAAAGTTATCTCAGAGGCACTCGAGAAAATCGTTCTGACAGAACAGTTCCCACGGGCAAGTATCGATGTCTGTATCGAGGTGCTTGATGCGGAAGCTGGAACCCGCTGTGCGGGATTGACCGCCGCCGGTGTTGCGTTGATTGATGCTGGTATTCCGATGCGTGATATCCCGGTCGCATGTGCTGCAGGCAAGATCAACGGTCAGGTTGTTCTTGATCTTGGCAAGGAGGAGGATAACTTTGGTGATGCTGATCTACCTATTGCGATTTCACCTCGGACTGGTGAGGTGCTCTTATTGCAGATGGATGGTCATTTGACCTATGATGAGTTCAATGAAGCGTTTGATCTCGCAGTGCAAGGATGTCACAAGATCTCTGAGATTCAGAAGAAAGCGATCATGGATAAATATCAGAATGCTGCTGCTGAGGTGAACGAATGACCATTGTTCCTATTATTAAGCGTGATTATATAATAAAACTTGCTGAACAAGGGAAACGTATTGACGGACGTGACTTTGTTAATTATCGGAAGATAGAAATCGAGACTAATGTGGTTAACAAAGCCGAGGGGTCCGCTCGTGTGAAAATCGGCAACACCCAGGTGCTTTGCGGTATAAAAATGGGCATCGGGGAACCATTTCCCGATACCCCAACAACGGGTGTAATGAGTACCGCTGCAGAGTTCGTTCCTATGGCGTCCCCTGATTTTGAATCTGGTCCTCCCCGAGAGGATGCCATTGAGCTTGCAAGGGTCGTCGATCGAGGTGTTCGAGAATCCCAGGTTATACAACTAGAAAAACTCTGTATTACCCCTGGTGAAAAGGTGTGGTTGGTGTTCATTGATATTCACATACTTGATTATGACGGAAACCTGTTTGATGCAGCGTCTCTTGCTGCACTTGCTGCATTATTGACGACAAAGGTTCCAGTTTCTCGATTTTTAAAAGATTTGAACGAAAGAGATAGAGACTCTTGGCAGGAACGACTTTTAGAGTTATATACTATACCTGGAATAGATGAAGTTGCATTTGGAACAGACGTAGCAAATAAAAATCCAATAGAAGATTTTCCATTACCAATGATCGAACCACCTGTATCTTGTACTGCTGTGAAAATCAATGATTTTATCCTCTTTGACCCATGCTTTGATGAAGAAATCATTGCAGATGTGAGGTTAACTGTCGCGACAGACCATAATGGTGACATAAGGGCGATGCAGAAAGGACTTTCCGGTAGCTTCTCAAGGGAGGAGATACAAAAAGTTATAAAAGGAGCTCTTGATAACGGGCAAGAAATACGGAAGATACTTAGCCATAGTATAGGGAAATAATATGTCAAAACGAACAAAGAAAGTTGGCACGTCCGGTCGCTTCGCAGAACGATACGGTGTGAAATCACGAACCATGATCCGTGAAGTCGAAAGCCAACAGAAACAACGCCATGCATGTCCTAGGTGTGGTAAGAAAGCGGTCCAACGCACAAGCACCAGTATCTGGGAATGTTCGAAATGCGGCAATGTTTTTGCGGGTGGTGCATATCTCCCTACGACGCCTTCTGGTGTTACTGCTGATCGAATCCTCAAAGGGCTCCCTGTTGAGTTACCTGCTGAGGAGGAATCAAAGTGACCCGGTATAAATGTGGTTTGTGTAAGAAAGCAGTCCAATTCGATGTGAAAAACATCGGAATGCAATGTCCGTACTGCGGAAGCAAAGTCTTTTATAAGGAACGACCAACAGTAGCAAAACGTATTAAAGGTGTATGACGAATAAAGCAACATTTCTATTTTCCTTTTCGTCTTTCAAGGATGCTTGTATCGTTGCACAATCGCTTTCGCCGGAGATTCAGCATAGGATACCCAAATCAAATGTTAGTTTTTCTGTTGATAAAAAGGAATTAAGGGTTACGATTGAGTCGGAGAATGTCAGTTCTCTGCGTGCAGCGTGTAACTCGTATCTCCGATGGATACAGACCGCTCTGTCGGTAAAACAGCTTGTCTAAACCTCGATGGTTTCGTCTCGTCCTGGTCCGATAGAAACAAGTCCAATGTGGACGCCTGTTTCTTTTTCGATGAATCGTAAGTAGGACTGTGCTTCTTTTGGTAGCTCAGTGAACGTAGTGATTTTTTGGTCCATGGTTTCCCATCCTTTGAATTCTTTGTAAACAGGTTTACATGTTGCAACGTCTTCGA
>Ga0315277_10008571_pt1 | contig 13127 bp, 13 predicted proteins | sample YL17G05_15_MG_FD_203695 | JGI IMG/M metagenome (GOLD analysis project Ga0315277, IMG submission 203695) | Sediment microbial communities from Yellowstone Lake, YNP, Wyoming, USA - YL17G05_15 | ecosystem: Environmental > Aquatic > Freshwater > Lake > Sediment | place: USA: Wyoming | collected...
GCCATTATTAGCTTGCGGTGTCTCTTACTCTCGGGTCGCTTTGAGGAATATTGGGAGTCGCGTTGCGCCTGAAGTCCCACTTTTATGACGCAGACCCAAGTCCGAGGGGCTTGAGGCGCGATTATGGAAAGGATTTTATTGCAAAGCCGAAAAGCGCGCAAAGGAATTATTATGAGACCTGAAATCTGCGCAGTCCTTAAAAAAAGAATTTGCTTTCAGGGCAGAGAAGGGATATAAAGATAGGCCGATGAAATTGGTGCAGTTTGAGAAGAAGCTGGGGCTGGGCGGGTCCGTGGCGATTACGGTCGGCGCGGTGATCGGCGTGGGCCTGTTTGTGATTGTGGGACCGATGGGGGCCAAGAGCGGGAGCTGGCTGCCCTTGGCTTTTGCGGTTGCCGCGGTTCCGGCGATCATCGGGACTCTGGTGGCGTGCGCGCTGGGCGGGACGATCCCGACGGATGCGGGCGGATTTTATTATACCAAGCTGTTGTTCGGCAGATACCCGGCCACGATTGCGAGCACGCTCGTGATCATCGGCGCAATGGGCGCGATGATGACGGTCTCCATCGGCGTGGCCGATTATGTCGGAATGTATTTCCCGTCCTTGCCCAGGCCCGCGGTTGCGATCGGGATGATTTTGCTCGCCTGGCTGGTGAATCAAATCGGGATTATGGCTTCAACCGGATTCCAGATCGTCACGGTGGTTCAATTGATCACCGGGATTTTGCTGGTGATTATCGCGGCGCTTTTAGGCGGCGCCGGCCCGGATTTTTCGCAGGGACTTCCGAAGGGGATGCCGGGGTTTATGGAAGCGAGCGTGATTGCGATGCTGACTTATACGGGCTGGAACATTGTGGGGGAGATGGGAGACGAGATCAAAAATCCTCGGCGCAATATTCCGCTCACGATTATTTTCGGATTGGGCATCGTGATCCTGCTTTATGTCGGAATCGGCTGGGTGGTTTGCGGGACCTTGACCGTGCAGGAGATGAGCGAAAGCAAGGTCGCGGTTCTGGACACGGCTCTGCGCTATCTGCCGAAATGGACCACGCATTACATCAACCTGGCCGCGTTTTCCGCGGCGATCACCTCGGTCAACGCGGTTTTCCTGGCCGTGCCGAGGGAATTTTCCGCGCTGGCCGAGGAGGGGATTCTGCCCAAATGGATTATGAAATTTAACCCGAAGCGCCAGACCTTTCCGGTGAGCATCGCCCTGATCGCGCTTGCCGGATGCCTGCTGACCTGGATCAATTTCAACCCGGAAACCTGGGGAATGTTCTGCGTGGCCGGTCTGTTGTCGGCAAATGTTTTTTTCTCCATCGGCTCTATGAGATTGCCCAAACTTTTCCCGGACCAGGTCGCGGCCGCGGCCTTTCCGATCAGAAAATCCTGGCTCTATCCCTCGGGAATCCTGGGCGGGATTTTCTCGCTGGCGTTCGCGGGAATGGCTTTTTATTTCTTCAAGCCGATTATTCTGGTCACCGGAATTCTTCTGGCCCTGGCGCTGGTTATGGCCTGGAGCTCCAGGCCGAAATGATTTTTCACTCCGGATCAGCCGGGACCGGAAATAATCCTCTTCAGATCAAGGGAGTCGGGAGGAAAATGTTGCGCTCGGGAATTCCCGCCTGGCTGATTCTTTTCCGGCTCGCAGCCGGTTCCGATCTTGCTCAGTCTGTGCCGGCAAATTTGTTATGGGAAAAAGGGGATGCTCAAACCGCGTCTGTGGCTCATAAAAAATTTGTCAAATCGGTTGCCTTCAGTCCCGCCTCCGCGGGAACCGCGATGCTTCTGGCCTCAGCCGGCGATGATAGAACCATCAGGCTCTGGGAGGCGAAAAGCGGGAGCCTGGTAAAAACCCTGGCGGATAGCTGTCAGGTATTCACCCTTGGCTTCAGCCCGGATGGAAAAATTTTGGCTTCGGCCGGCAGTGACGGAACCATCAAGCTCTGGGAGGTTGGCACCGGCAATTTGCTCAAAACCCTGGCCGGGCATAATGGTTATGTCCTTTCGGTCGCTTTCAGCCCCGCGCCTTTCGGGAACTCATATCTCCTGGCCTCTGCCGGCTCGGACAGCGTGACCAATCTCTGGGAGGTTAAGAGCGGGACTTTGCTCAAAACCCTGAAGGGACACCTGTTCGCAGTAACCTCGGTCGCGTTCAGCCCGGACGGAAAAATTCTCGCGTCCGGAAGCGCGGATAATACGGTCAAACTTTGGGAAGTTGCGAGCGGAACTCTGGTCAGGACCCTGGAAGGACATCAATTCGGGGTATTGTCGGTTTGCTTCCGGCCGGATGGAAAAATCCTGGCGTCCGGAAGTTCTGATCAAACGATCAAGCTCTGGGAGGTTGCGGATGGCAGTTTGCTCAAAACCCTGAAAGGGCACTCCAACTGGGTCAATTCCATCTCCTTTCATCCCTCCGGAAAAGTCCTGGCTTCTGCCGGCTCGGATAAAACCGTGAAGCTCTGGCAGGTATCCACCGGCGCCGTGATTCTCAATCTGGCCCGATTTAACGCCTATGTCTATTCGGTTTCTTTTAGTCCGGACGGGAAGTATCTCGCTTCGGGAAGTTGCACGGCCAAGAGCATCACCACGGAATGCACCCTGGGCGATGTCCGGGTGTATCAGATTGATTGGTGAAGCCGGTGGAATCGGCCAAATGTTAAATGTTAAGCTCTGACCCCAAAATCAGTCTGAGTCGCTCGCGGCCAAATGTTAAATGTTAAGCTCTGACCCCAAAATCAGTTCATTGACATCTCCGGCCCGGTCAATTTATACTTAATCGTGAATTTGAGTTGGAGCCTAACCGAATTCCAAAAAACTTAAACCGGAGGGAGCTATGAAGAAAATAATTTTTCAAATCGCGATCGGCATTTTCTTGATCGGTTTTTTTGCCAACTATGCCCGGCCAAAAGAAATCACATACCTCAAAGACAACTGGCGCGTCCAGTCCTCAGCCGAGATCAAGGATAGCGGAGATAAACTCTCCCGGGCCGGAGTCAATCTCAAGCCCTGGTATCCAAGCTCGGTTCCCGCGACCGTGCTCGCGGTTTTGACCGAGAACCAGGTTTACCCGGACCCGTATTACGGGGTCAATATCAAAAAGATTCCCGGCTATGTGGACGGCAAATGGCTGGTAATGCCCCAGGATTCGCCCTTCTATCCGTCCTGGTGGTATCGGACGGAATTCGCTCTGGCCGACAGCTATCAGGGAAAAAATCTTACGCTTCATCTGGACGGGATCAACTACAAAGCCAATGTCTGGCTGAACGGAAAGAAGATCGGCGACGCGAAGGATGTGATCGGGATGTTCCGCCGCTTTGAGTTTGACATCACCGACCTTTACAAATTCGGCGAGCTTAACTACCTCGCGATTGAAACCATTGCGCCGGGGAAACTGCCGGACCGAAAATATATGACCAAGCAGTTGGAGGCGACCACCGGCTGGGACGATCATAATCCCCAGCCCCCGGACGCCAATGTCGGGATCTGGGAAGATGTTTATGTCACGGCCACCGGCGCAGTGGCAATGAAAAATCCTTATGTGCTGACCAGGCTGGAAATCCCGTCGCTCTCCGAAGCTCATCTGACCATTTCCGCGGACCTGGTCAACAAGAGCAAAAAGGAAATTTCCGCGCAGCTGACCGGCGCGATTGAGAACATCAAGTTTTCGCAGACGGTCAAGCTCGGGCCGGGCGAAGTCAAAACCGTCTGGTTCAAGCCGGAGAATTTTGCCCAGCTCAATCTCAAGAACCCGCGGGTCTGGTGGCCGAACCTGGTTGGGAGCCAGGAGCTGTATGATCTGAAGCTGGAGGCGAAGGTTGACGGAAAAATTTCGGATGATGAATTCGCGCGCTTCGGTATCCGCGAGATCACCAGCTACATCAACGATGAAGGATGGCGGACTTTCAAAGTCAACGGAAGAAATATTTTGATCCGGGGAGGCGCCTGGATGACATCCGATATGATGCTAAGGCTGACTCCGAAAAGATATGAGGCCCTGGCGCGATACGCGAAAGAAGCCGGGTTCAATATGCTCCGCTCAGAAGGCTTCTCCATCCGCGAGACCGAGGAGTTTTATTCTATGTGCGATAAATACGGCATAATGGTCACCCAGCAGATTTTCGGGAGGAGCATCCCGGATGAAAAACTGGCAATGGAATGCGTGGAAGATATGATGCTCAGAATCCGCAATCATCCCAGTCTGGCCCATTTCCTCGGACACGACGAGACCTTCCCCACCCCGACCCTGGACGCGGCTTACCGGGAACTGATCGCAAAATACATCCCGGATCGGACCTATCAGCCGCATTCCGGCGCGTTCAATGTCAAGGACCGGTTTGAGACCGGCGGCACCAGGACCGGCACCCTGGAGCTCTGGACCTATGCGGGCCCGGCTCACTATTACACGCACAAGGAAGACGGCGCCTGGGGATTTGCGCAGTCCGGAGGCATCGGCGGGATCATCGCGGACAAGGAGAGCATCAAGAGGATGATGCCGGAAAGTGAGCTCTGGCCGCTCTGGAGCGAGGCCTTCTCTATTCATACCGTGATCCAGAAAGCGGGATACTTTGACTATCTGAAAGAGGCGGTCTCCAGGAGATACGGCGAGCCGAAATCCTTTGACGATTTCTGGAAAATCGTTACCGCGAACAACTATGAAAGCGCGCGCGGAATGTATGAGGCTTACGGCCGGAACAAATATTCGTCCACCGGAATCACCACCTGGAAATATGACGCGGCCTGGCCCGCGGCCTTGACCTGGCATTATGTTGACTGGTATTTGCTCCCGACTGGCGCTTACTTCGGCGCGAAAAAAGCCTGCGAGCCTCTGCATATCCAATATTCTTATGACGACAATTCCATCTATGTCTTGAACAGTCTCTACCAGGAATTCAAAGGTCTCAAAGCCGAGGCGAAAATTTATAACTTTGACCTCTCTGAAAAATTCTCCAAAACCGCAAGCGCGGAGGTGGCGCCGGACGGCAAGACCAAATTGTTTGTGATTGACTTGCCCCAAGGCCTGACCAGATCATATTTTCTCAGCCTCAAGCTCTCTGACTCTTCCAATAATCTGATCACGGACAACTTCTACTGGCTCTCAACCACGCCGGAAAAGCCCGCGAAAAGATACTTCGGAGCGGTCGCGCTCTCCAAAGGGTCCTTCTTTGACCACTCGGATTTGCGCAAACTGCCCCCGGTAAAATTAAATGTTATGTGCAATAAAATTGGAAGCGCGGAAAAACCGATGGTGCACGCCTTGATAGAAAATCCCGGCGACAACCTGGCATTTTTCATCAAGGTGGAATTGCTCAAAGGCAAGGACGGTCTCCAGGCCGCGCCCGCTTATTGGACTGATAATTATTTCTCTCTTCTCCCGGGCGAAGATAAATTGGTCCTGGTCTCCTTTGACCAGGCCGATCTGGAAGGAAAAGAGCCGGTGATCCGGGTGAGCGGCTGGAATGTGGAGCCGGCAGAATGCACTCCTGCGAGATGAGCATCCCAACCGAATGAATATTTTGGGGCGGCATTGAAGGGAAAAGATAAGCAATGCAACGGAACCGGAGTTCGCTCCCAACCAGGGCAAAGCCGGCAGGAGCCGGTTTCCGATCTGAAGAAGTTATCTTCATATCTTGAAAAAATTCCCTGGGGATGGATAGTCGCCATCGCGATCGGGGCATATATTTTCTGGAGCCGCCGGCCGCTCTTGGGTGAGATCATCCTGGATGATTCATTCATCACCTACCGGTTTGCCAAAAACCTGGTTGAGCACGGCCAGTTTGTGTTCAACCCGGGCGAGCGGGTCCTGGCCACCAGCACCCCCTTGTTCGCGCTTTTGCTCACTCCGTTCTACCTTCTGAAATTGGATCTGTTTTATGCGGCCCCGATAATCAATATGGTCTTTGACGGCCTGATTGCTTACTTTGCCTATCTGCTGATCAGAAAGATTTTCCCGCACCACCCGCTCCTGATCCTGGTCATTTTCGCCCTGCTCTTTTTTTCAGATTCCCGGGCTTTGCGCTCATCCGCCGCGGGGATGGAAACCTCATTTTATATCTGTCTGATTCTGCTTCTGCTCTGGCTGGCGCTCAGGGAATCCTGGACCTGGGTCGGGATTGTGGGCGGTCTTCTCTTTTTGACCAGGCCCGACGGGGTCGTGATCGTTGCCGTGGTTTTTTTGTGTCATCTCCTTCAGAAACGCAAACTCCCCCTCCGGAGCGCGATTGCCTTTGCCGCGGTGGTCAGCCCCTGGCTGATTTTCGCCACTATTTATTACGGCAATCCGGTTCCCAGCGGGGTGTGGGCCAAGCTGGTGATCACCCAGCATTTTAACGATCCCTTGATCAAGAAACTGAGGCTGATCTATCTCCCATTTCAGGATTTTCCGTTCCTGATCGGTTCGCTCCTGGGATTTGCAGGAATGGTATTGGCAGGGTGCCGTTCCTTCAGGGAGCGCCGCTGGTCAATGGCGGTTTATCCGGCATTTTTTGTTCTCTACAACCTGAGCATGGTTCTGCCCCGGGGCAGTTATAATTGGTATTGGTACTGGGCGCCCATCCTGATGGTGGTATATTTGCATGCGGGATATTTAATCGCCGAACTGACGCATCGTTTCAAATCTGCCCGGGTAATCCCCGCGGTCGGACTGCCGTTGCTGATCTGGTATCTTCTTTTCAGCTATTTGCCCGACGAAACCAACTGGCTGAAAATCCGCAGCTTCAACTGGGACGCCGGCGTCGAGGTGCTGAGCTTCTGGATCGCTGAAAACAGCCCGGCCGACAGCACGGTGATGTGCATGACCGTGGGCCTTCCCGGGTATTATTCCAACCGCCGGGTGATTGACCCGCTGGGAATCGCAACCCCGGAACTGCTTAAGAATTGGTCGGCAAAGGAAAATTATAATCTGGAAGCCTTGCGCCGGTTTCATCCGGATTATTACATATCCTACGAGCCGCTGGATGAGCAATACCGGGAAATGCAAAATGAATATACCTTGACCGCCAGAATCCCGATGCCGATGAGTTTAATCATAAAACAAGAAACCTTTTTATATCGCAAGAACGGCCTGCCCGGTCCGAAAGAAAAGATATTGAACTTCATCCCATAGCCGATTGGGGTCAGAGCTTTGGTTTTTGGTTAATATGTTGAGGAGATAGAAATGGTGAGACGGCTCCTGGTTTTTCTCGCAACCGCGGGGATCATAACGGGAGCGCCCGGGTGCGCCCTCATCAACCCCCGTCCGCTCCAGCAGAACTGGAAATGGGACGGGAAGCCGAGGGTGATGCCGAATTCCATCTAGGAGTCGGGGTCAAAGGAGCCGAGAGCAGAGCTGAGCTTCTCAGCCCCGATGCCGCTGAAAATTTTGCGTCTACCGAAAGGAGAGAAAAGATGAAATGTTACAATGATTATTTTACATCTACCCCTCTCCCTTGACGGGAGAGGGTTGGGTTAGGGTGAGATAATATGAAAATAATACATCTAACCCTCTCCCTTGACGGGAGAGGGTTTGGGAGAGGGTGATTAGATATGGCTGACAGAGGCCTCGCAGAATTTTTATTGCGTTTCCAAACTCCCTCCCCCTTGACGGGGGAGGGTCGGGGAGAGGGTGATATGAAGAATGACTGATAAATTAACCAGTCTCGCCAAAATTATGAGAAGGCATCCCACCGACGCTGAAAATCTTTTATGGCAATCTCTCCGCGCCAAAAGATTTCTCGGCTTAAAATTTAAAAGACAGGAGCCGATCGGAGATTACATAGCTGATTTCATTTGCTATGAGAAGAAAATAGTTATAGAACTGGATGGCGGCCAACACGCCAGGAAAAGGAATGAACTGGAAGATAAAAAGCGGGATGAATGGATGAAATCTCAAGGATTTAAAATTCTGAGAATTTGGAACCATGAGGTACTGCAAAATTTGGAGGGGCTATTGGAGCACATCGCTGATGAATGCCAATCACCCTCTCCTCTGTCCTCTCCCATCAAGGGAGAGGAAGATTAAGGAAAACCAGGATGACGATTAATCACCCTTCCCTTTATCCCCTCCCGTCAAGGGAGGGGAATTTTAATTCTTGATCATATTATTCCCTCCCCCTGGATGGGGGAGGGTCGGGGAGAGGGTGAATATTTAACAAGGAGGCATAGAAAATGGCAACTAATCCGCAAGAGAGCTTTCAGAAATTCTTGGAAGAACTGGATGAATATTTCCTCCAAAATTGGAAGCATTTAACAGGCGCAGATATTTATCATTTTTATGATGCTGTTTTCAAAATATTAAAGGAAGTCAAAGGCAATTCCAACGGATTTACAGGATTGTCAGAACTCCTTATCTGGAAAATTGTATGGCATCAATTAGGAGGCAAATTTAAACGGGTTCCTTTGGCTAACGATATGCTCAAGTTTCAATCCTTGGATGATCCCAGAATTTGCATAGGTCAGAGCATAGAAGTGAGTGTCAAAGGCAAGCGCAGGTATCCAGATATTTCAATTTATTATTCGGATAAATTGACCGCTGTTGTTTCAATAAAGCTTTATCTGACAAATGGGAGTAAGACTTTGTATGATGAGCTTTCAAAATTTAAGGAACTTAAGGAGGGATATCCAGATAATGACATTCGCATTTTGTTAATAATTTATGGACTTTCTGCGAAAGGGAAAACACAAAAGGAACTAGATAAAATTGAAAGTGAAAATGACTGGTTTAAGTATTTAATTCTAAATAATAAGCAATCAATAATGAGCGAAAAATTACGCGAATATTTAGGACTTGACCGAATAGGAATAGTGTAAAAAAGGAGCCCTGGAAATGAAATTTATCAGAATTATAGGGTGCTCGTTTTTCTTATTTGTCTTTATTGAATTACCTGCCAATTCCCTGGAGATGAAAGCAGGGGGAGCGCGGGCGGTGATCACTCCTTCTGACTATCAGGGCCGGATTTCAGTGATGGGCGGTGCGCTGAAAGGCAAAGAGCCGGTGATCAAAGTGAGCGGATGGAATGTGGAACCGGCTGAGTGCTTGCTAAAATAGTACTGACCAGGCCGGAGAACGAACGATGAAGCGCATTCAACTTTTTGAATTCCACGATCTGGCCTGGTTTCCGCGGGCGTGGAGGGATTATTTGACGGAGATTATGGCTGGGTTTGAAGCCGCGTTTCATCCCTATCAGCCGCTGATTCCCAAATTGGTAATGGCGGCGGAGAAACTAAAGGTCCGGACAATTATTGATCTTTGCTCCGGAGCCGGCGCAACCGCGTTGAGCATCCAGAGCTATCTTGAGAAGATGGGCAACGATTCCATCAAGATCATCCTGACCGATAAATATCCGAACCTTGGTTCGTTCCAGCGGATGAATAAATAGGGACAGTCCCTATTTTACAGACGCGATATTTTTTACTTGGCTTAAAAAATGATAAACTGCGGTTATGCCCAGAAGCGCGCGGATAGTTGTCCCGGGCTGGCCCCATCATATCAGTCAGCGTGGGAACAACCGCCAGGATGTATTCTTTACCGACCAGGATCGGGAATTCTACCTTAACACCTTGAACAAACAGTCCCGGAAATATGCCCTTTCCCTGCTCGGCTATTGCCTGATGACCAATCATCTCCATATTATCGCAATCCCCGTCAATCCGGATTCCCTGCAGAAGGCCATCGGCCTGACCAACCTGATTTATGCGCAGTATGTGAACCGTTTGCACGGCCGTAGCGGGCATCTATGGCAGAACCGCTTCTATTCCTGCATTTTGGACGAAGTGCACTTGGTTATGGCCATGGCCTACATTGAGCGGAACCCGGTCCGCGCGAAAATGGTCAAGCGCGCCGGGGACTATCAATGGTCCAGCGCCAAGATCCATTTGGGCCGGGACAACGCAACCGGTTTTTTGGATCTTAAAAAATGGTCGGAGTTAACCGCCCGGATGGATTGGCTCAATCTGCTGGCGAGGGAGGAAGGCGAGGACAACCTGAAAAAGATGCGTTTGCATACCAGCCGCGGCCGGCCCTTGGCCAGCGACAATTTGATCAGCAAACTGGAGAGCAAACTCGGTAAGCGGCTCCGGCCCCTCCCCCACGGACGGCCAATAAATAAATAGAAATATAGAAATAGGGACAGTCCCCATTTTATTCAATTTTTTTATTCGTTTCCGGAATCAGTCCAAGAAGATGGAGTGTCCCAAGTGGGTATGGTAAAACCTCGTGGCACCAAAGACAATCGTCGCTGCCGCGATCACGATGATGACAATTCTGCCGGCCAGGGCAAGAACGAGCCGGGCCCGGTGGCGAGGATTTTTCTCATCCTTGATCATGCCCATTTTCAGGCGCATGAAGGCGCTTATTTCTTTAAGGGAAATCCTGGATTGTCCGAAAAGAGCCTTGTAGAGAATCAGGATTACGGGGCAGAGAAATAAAACCATTGACAACAAGGTGGTCCGCGCAAAAAACATGCTCATTCTTTCCGCCGCACCCCCAACACCCCCATAAAGTTCCAGGCCGGCAAAAATAATCATTCCCACGGTTAAACTGAACAATTCATAGTAGCTGCTCCGGATCAGGGAGTTTGTGAATTGGGAGATTATTGAACCCGGCTTTAAGTTGAACAGCGCATCAATAAAGTTCAAGTCGCCTGAGGGCTTTTCCCCAAATTGATTCGCCTCTACTTGCCCTTTTCTAAGTTCCAAATCCATCCGCTCCATGAATTCGATGACATAATACCAGCCATTTTTTCCCAGGTCGTGAGACCGTCGAACATACAATGATTCCCATAAGATAACTACTATAATGCCGCAAACCCATGTAATAATATATACAACGAGCGATTTTTCAGGAAAGATAAAATAGCAGAACAAGCCAAGCGTCAGCATAAACATAAAAAGGAATAGACATCCACGAATATAGTTTCTCCTGCTGATCCGGCCGCGAAATAATGATTTAAAATATTCCATTTTTACCTTATTTCCTGAACAATTTTATCCGGATTCCGGATCAAAGACAAAAGAAGAGATCGGGGCGAGGCATCCGCTTTCGCCTGAAAAGGCGGAACCCGTTTTTTCAACGCGAATCCCAACCGTCAGAACGCAAATCAGCAAATAGGTATTTCGGTACCGGAATACCTATTTGCTCCGGGGGCTTCTCGTTGCTTTGGGCCGCGGGAGATTGAGCTTGCCGGCTGAATGTCGCACCAGGAGTTTCGGCGTCCTCTTACTAAATTTTTTTAGTTCCTTTGCGGTTTCGCGGTGAAAAGGAATTGATTCTTTGGTATAATGCCTTTCGGAGGAAAATTATGGACCAAAAGTTTCAAGGGGTTTATTCCATTCTGCCCACGCCGATGAAGGAAGACGGATCGCTGGATTTGAACGGGCTGGAAGCGGTGATTGAGCATAACCTCAAGGGCGGGGTGAACGGGATCGTTGTGCTGGGCAGTAATGGCGAGTTTCCGTATCTCTCTTTTGAGGAGAAGAAACAAGTGATGCAGGTGGCGGCAAAGGCGACCGCCAAGCGCGCGCCGCTGATCATCGGCGCGAGCGCGATGTTCACGCGGGAGGTGATAGAGCTTGCCCGGCTCGCGCTCGCAAACCAGGCGGATGGAATCCTGAGCGTGCTTCCGTCCTATTACCCGCTCAGTTTCCCGGACATCCTTGCCCATTATAAAAGCATCAGCGAGAGCGTGCCGATCCCGGTGTTTTATTACCATTTCCCGGAGGCGAGCGGGACTTATATCAAGCCGGAGGAGTTTGTGGAGATTCTGAAACTGCCCGGGGTGGCCGGCGCCAAGAACAGCTACATCAACATATGCTTCATCAAAAAACTGATGTCCCAATCGCAGGGCCTGGGCAAAGCGATTTTCACCGGCGCGGAATTCAACCTCAAAAAATCCCTGGAGCTGGGCGCAGTCGGCTCAATGGGGCCGCTCGCGAATGTCTGGCCGGAAAAGATTCTTGAGCTTTTTCGGCTCACGCGGGAGGGAAAAAATGCTGAAGCCGCAAGAGCTCAGCGCGATATCTTTTGCCTGATGCCGATTATGGCCGGACCCGCGCTGGCGCCGGGAGTGGCGCAAACCCTGTTCCGCCTGGTCTCCCGGCCGGCTTTTAACTGGTATTACCAGGCAAGCCCCAACCTGGCTCTGCTGAAAGAAGCGCTCCGCCAGCTCGGTCTTCCCATCACTGCCACGGTCCGCGCCCCGCTCCCGGCTCTGACCAAAAAGGATCAGGAACTGGTGGAGAAAGCTTTGGCAAGGATGAAGGCTGTCAAGTCAAAGAGCTGAGAAGGCCGGAGGGAATAGCAAAGGATTAATCAAGCACCCTGGGCAACCTTGGTGGTCAGGTCTAAAGGGCGTGTTGCTCAAATCAAAAAGTCGCAAGATTTGTAGTTTGGAGCTTTGAGCAAAAAGTCTCCCGGAACCATTTTTCCGCTCAGATTTGACAGATTTCAAATATTGTTCATAGTGATTATTTAAAAGGCCCTTCTGGTAAAATCCGTAAGATTTGTTCCAGACCAGAGCCAAGGAATTAAACCAAGGAGGAGTCAATGAAAAGGTTTAGACAGCCGGCGCTGATCGGCTTGATTGGCTTGGCCGCGCTTTTGATTCTTCCGCAATTGACCAGGGCGCAACAATACAAACCAGGCGCAAATTTCTGGGGCGATTATGATAATTAGCTCATTGACGGCCCGGATGTGGGCGCGTTGGCAGCTGTTTTGGCCGGGATGGATCCCGGGTATTGGCCACTGGCTCCCACCGCGCGTGGCCGGACACCCTTATGGCAAGACCTGGATGGGAACGGAAATGTTGATGGTCCGGACCTGGCAATTCTCAAGGCCTGGGCCAAAGGTGATTTTAGCGACATCACCGGAAATCCGGCCTCCATTGCGGCTGAGAATTATAATCCAAGCGTTGATGCCGGGGACTCGGTTGCGATTCGGGCCCGGGGTCCGTCCTGGAATGCCGGTAAGTATCGGCCTGGATATGGAATTGTGTATGAGATCAGGGATGACCTGAGTTCCTGCCACGGCGCCACGATTTATGGCCGGTATGTTCTGGATGGAAAGGTCTATGGTTATTACGCGGATATGGCATACGAATATACGGCAGAGCCTTCGGATGGCGGCTATGCCCAGACAAGAGTTTCTGCGCCGG
>Ga0315277_10008573_pt1 | contig 13122 bp, 13 predicted proteins | sample YL17G05_15_MG_FD_203695 | JGI IMG/M metagenome (GOLD analysis project Ga0315277, IMG submission 203695) | Sediment microbial communities from Yellowstone Lake, YNP, Wyoming, USA - YL17G05_15 | ecosystem: Environmental > Aquatic > Freshwater > Lake > Sediment | place: USA: Wyoming | collected...
TGCCAAGGTTAGCAGCGGACTTTTGTGTAGGCCGGCCCAATATGGTGTTATTTGTTGAAAGAAATACGCCCGACAGGATTCGAACCTGCGACCCCCGGTTTAGGAAACCGGTGCTCTGATTCCATAACTCCTGCAAACAAAGAACTTACGAAAAGCGAACATTCTGTCTTGGCCACTGGTTTGCCCACTTGCTGCGCCGCAGAGGCAAAATTTGACGCCGATTTGCGGCTGCTCATAGAACGATGGCCCAAGTTGCCGGAGCATATAAAAGCGGCAATCAACACATTATCACAAACTCATATTAAGGGAGATTGACAATGGCTGTATCAAAAGAGAAAACGAGTCTGATGTCGAAACCGTACGCAGACTTACTGACAAAAATTGCCGAACTGAATTGTATGACGGCAGCACACCAAAAGGCCTTCGAAGCCCTGGCTGAGAGCGTTCAAACCACCGAGGTCGCAAAGAGCAAGGCAAAGCAAAACTACAACGAGCAACTTGATTTGGGTGACGCCGACGAAATGCAAAAGTGTCTCGACCGGATTAAGGCGACTAATGAGGAAATAAAGTCGCTCGGCGACCAGATGAAAAGTTACGGGCCGAAAGTGATGGAGCTGCATAAGGTTCAGGCGAGTCTAATTGACCAGGCGAGGCAAGAATCAAAAACTGCCGAAGAAGCAGTCAAAAAAGCAAAGCGACAATTTGTCGATGCCGAAAGTGTTGTTAATGCGGCGATGGCAAGTGCCGGTCTTATCGGCATTTTAGAAAATACTATCGCAAACAAAAGCCTGAAAAAATAAACTGAATGCTTCTGATTGTGGTTGCCGGGGTTATCCTTTTCCCCGGCAGCTTTTTTTGTCGAGGACGCCGGTCATTCACACCGCAACCAGAGAGACGGCAGGACGCCTGGCTTCGCACCAGAAGGCCCTGCAGAGGCCTGCTATGCAACGAAGGCAAGGTAACCCACCCTCGATGCTGGGTTCGTCAATTCTACACGGACAAACCCCTATGGTGAGGCACTTGGCGCAGAGACAGAGACCCTGTGAGTGCGTTGGCAACAGGAATCCTACGGGTCCTCCCCCGCTCTTTGGCAAGGTGCGGATTATCGACCCCGCTTCTTGGCAAAAAGTTTCGCCGAATTTAGGTTGTCCCTGTCCCCTTTGCAAAAAGGGGCATAAATTGGGCCTAATGAAAGGGCGTTTGGCCAGCCACGGGCGTCCTGCGGCCTTCTATCGGCGTTTCAGCGGCTTGTGGAAATGCAAGAGGAATAAAAATCTCTTGCAAGCCTGCCGGTAACGATGTATTTTGTGGGGTATGAAAAACATCGAGTCAAGTCTATTGAATAATCCGAAACAACTGGCCAGGGTGGGTCTCTCCGCGAGGACGACCGCGCTCTCGATGTGCGCTCATAGCCCTGGCCTTTTTTTCAGAACGGCAGAGGCAAAATGTTAGATATAAATCGAATTATCAACGCCATAGTAAAGGGCAGAACGAAGCTTGATAAGCTGACACTTGGATTCTCAAGAAACCCCTTGAGTGATTTGCATCAAGGCCAGCGTTTCATTGACCTTTTGTCATATCTTGACGAGACCTTGCAACTATTAGACGCGATACCTGATAAAGTTATCCGCGAAAAGAATGCCAAAATCTTACTCAAAATAAGAGAGGAAAATCGGCTCATAGATTTAATGCCGGATGGGAGAATCTTATACCGTCTTGAGGATATAAATGAGGAATTAGACTTTTTGTTAGAGGCGCTAACTGATTTATCTACCACAAAGATAACAGAAAGAGAGCAGCAGCCGAAACTGAACCGTCGGAGTGTGGCGCTTATCCTGCTAAAACAACACCCCGATTGGACGGATACGAAAATTGCCAAAGAAGCCGGCGTGAGAAGAACGTCTCCGTATCGCTGGCCCGAATATAAGAAACTACGCCAACTGCTGCGTAAGCCGTGGAGCTTGCCGCGAGGCAGCAAAGGCAAGGACGGCAGTATCGAAGCCATAGCTAAAGACTGACGTTTATATTGTGTCGCGTGCGACACTTTGTGCGACACCTGCAATTCATAACCCCCCCCAAAAGACAAGCAGTTGGGCTTCGCCCCCCTGCGACACCCCTGCGACACTCGCCCCTATTATACAGATAGTCTTATGATTTTTAGGAGTGCAGCGATTATGGGCAAAACGCAGAGCGAAAATCCTACTGTTGTCGGCTGGTTTTTGGAGCTCGAATTGGCCCGCGAGCGCCAGGACTTTGAGCGTGCTGCTCAAGCGAAGCGTGAACTCCAGCGGCTCGGTGTAGAGGTCCGTTACAAGAGGAAAAGCATCCAACAAAAGGAAATTGCCGATGACCAACGATAGAACCACCGCTGAGTCACTGTTGGTAACTGTCGGCGACTTGTGCCGGATGTTGTCGATTTCGCGCTCGTCCTTTTTTTCGCTTCGGTCCGCCAGTCGAATCCCACTAACACCAGTCCGGCTCAATTCAAAGTTGCTCTATCGCCGGGACGAGGTCGAGCAGTGGGTTGCCCAGGGCTGTCCGCCGTGCGGGCGGTGGGACTGGCAGCCGAGAGGGGACGGACGATGACACATCGGGGCAAGGGTATGGCCAAAACAAACGAAAAGCCAGCGGAGAATTATCTTGTGATACCGAACTCTGTCCTCAACATACGAGGGCTTGGTCGGGGTGAGAAGCTGCTGCTTGCTCATATACACAGTTTCGGTCGAAAAGGATGTTGGGAAAATAACGCAACGCTTGGCAAGATGTTTTTTGTCTCGACACGGACAGTATCTATGTGGGTAGCGAATCTTAAAGAAGGTGGACATATCCTCTGGCTGCACCCGAAGGGCTATTATAGAACGCTCTGGGCCAAATCGCACCCTGAAGTCAAAGCAACCCAAAGTCTGTTCTACAGGGATGGCGAAATCTCGAAAGCAGAGGTTATATCTGGACAAGCCAAGTCCACTCTACTGCGCAAAAATCTGCCAAGTGAGTGCGCAGAAAATTGCGAAGTGACTGCGCAAAAAGATGTATTTCCACTGCGCAAAAAATTGCTACAGACTAATAACACTACTATGAGAGATACTAACAAAAATACTGTGGCAACGCCTGCGCCTTTGCCTGCCGGTGGGCAGGCTCCGGCGTTGCTGCACGACAGGAAAGTTGAGCAGCAGGGAGCTATTGAACAGTTTAAGACAAGGTTCGGCAGCACCAGAGGGCAACATAAGCCGCTGTCGGCTGCGGAATTTGAGCGGAGCCGGCAGAAGTTGAGAAAACAGTTGCTTGCAGAGGAATAGAAAAAATCTTTTTTCAGGAGACTAAAATGGACGAAAAAACCACAGCCGAATTGACTCTGGACACTTTTGCCGAGCAGTATCCAGAGCTGCACAATCAACTGGTGGAGAAGGCAAGGCAGGAAGGCGGAAAGTCTGTAAGGGAACTCTTCGGCAAGTTTGTCGAGAAGTTCGGCGACGACCCGGCCTTCTGCATCGAGCACTTTAGCAAAGGTGATTTGCTTGAGCAGGCGGTAGAGGCCAAGCTTGAAAAGCTGAAAGCCGAATACCGAGGCTCCGCAAAGCTTCAAGCTGAATTTGGCGGACCGGCAGGGCTTAAGGATTATATCGCGTACCGAAAAGCGAAGGATGCCGGAAAAACCTGAAAATCAGGCCAAAAGGCCGGCGGTAAATTTATTTAGAAAATCTGGATTTTATGATTGACAGATTACTTAATAAGTAGTAAGTGAGGATATATGATTATCAAAATAATTAGAAAACATATTAAAACGTGTGGCAAGACCCGATACCGGATAAGCCAGGATACCGGCGTTAGTGAAGCCCAACTCTGTCTAATAATGCAGGGCAAGACCTGCATAGCCGAGACCGCTGATATTCTGCTAAAGTATTTCGGGCTTGAGCTTGTGCCAAAGAGGCGAAAACGAAAGGCAAGGTGACCTATGAGACTTTACAAGCCGGTTTATATTGACCGCTCCGGGCAGCAGCGGGAAATTTCAAAGTGGTACGCAGATTTTTTCACGCCGGACGGGATACGGCACAGGCTGCCATTGTTTTTCGATAAGCGGGCTTCAGAGAACTTTGGCCGAAACATAGAGGAACTCTGCGGACTACAAACGGCAGGTATGGTAGCCGGGCCCGAGCTGCAGCGGTGGATTGACGGCCTACCCGTGAAGCTGTCGGACAAGCTGGTGAGCTGGGGGCTTATCAGCAATCAACGGGTTGCAGCCGGAAACCTTTTATCCAAGCATCTGCAAGACTGGAGAGGCGCTTTGCTGGCCAGCGGCTGCACGGTGGAATACGCAGACCTAAAGACTAATCGGGCGAGAACGATTTTTGAGCGGTGCGGATTCCGAACCTTTGCGGATGTTTCAGGCAGCAAAATACAGCTTGAGATTGCGAAACTCAAAAGGACGGTCCAGAAGCGAATAAACGGCAGACTCGAAACGATTGAACTCGGCCCGGTTTCGGGGAAGACCAAAAACGATTATCTGCAAGCCTGCCGACAATTCACTTACTGGATGATGCAGGACCGCAGGGCCGGAGAGAACCCGCTGCAATACCTGAAGCCGCAGGGTGACATAGAGCAGACTTATAGGCGCCGTGCGCTTGAACCGGACGAAGTAAGGCGTCTATTAGAAGCCACAACAGAGGCCGCTGGGCCGCGATTCGGGATGGATGGGTATCAAAGAACCTTGCTGTATCGTTTAGCCGTAGAGACAGGCCTGCGGCGGAACGAATTAAAAACGCTTACGGTCGGGTCTTTTGATTTCGACAGACTGACTGTCAAAGTCGAAGCGGGCTACTCAAAGCACAGGTGCGAGGACGTTTTGCCGCTGCGCAAAGAGACTGCTGCTGCTTTTCGGATTTTCCTTACAGGCAAACTGCCGACGGCGCGAGTGTTCAATATGCCTGATAAGACTGCAAAGATGTTTCAGGCCGACCTTGTTGCAGCAGGTATAGAGCAGAAAAACGACAGGGGCATTGTGGATTTTCATTCCTTACGTCACACCTTCGGGACACTATTGGCTGCTTCAGGGGTTCACCCAAAGACGGCACAGACGCTTATGAGACATTCGGACATAAACCTTACGATGTCCCGCTATACTCATACACTTCGCGGGGCCGAATCCGAGGCGATAGAATCTATACCTGACTTTTCAAAGCCTGCCCAACAGTCCCAGAAAAAAACAGGCACGGATGACAAAAATGTTTTTGACCACCAGTTTGGCCACCAGTTTGCCCACAAGCTGCGGATACCCGATAATACTTTGGACTATTCTGGACTGAACACGTCCAAAACAGGGATAGCCGAAAACAGTGATATTGCTGCAAAAACAGCGATTTTGAACGAAAAACAGGGCAAATCAGAAATACGCCCGACAGGATTCGAACCTGCGACCCCCGGTTTAGGAAACCGGTGCTCTATCCTACTGAGCTACGGGCGCCCAATTTCTAAGTGCCTACAATATAACAAGTTCGCACACTTGCTGTCAATCCTTCGGAGCGGTAAAACAGGGCGCGCCCCAAGTGCATACCAAATTCCTACCGATACCCCGAGCGGCCGCTTCTCTTGTACACTCTAATAAGTCATTTGCCACCGCCAGATAAAATTGTTGGGTTGTCACAAAACTTGCGTGGTTTGCAAGGACTCTCACATCATTCTCCCTCAAACCGTTGGCAAACCAATTGCTCAACGCCATCTTTCTGAGGTCGTGGAACTGACCACTCCCCAATACCAGATTGTTTAAGGAGTGTCTTGAAGTACGGGCAAAATTGTTGATTGCCTTCAGCCATGTATCACAAAGGATCCATCTGCTGGTTCTGCGGAGCTTTTGAATGTAGCTACAGCCTACAAGGCAGGCCTCGCAACGACAGGGTCTCCCTCCCCCCTGCTTGTATGCCGGATTTCCCAAAAAACATAGCGTCTTAACCAGGGTTTTGATAGTATAGGGTCTTTGGACGGCATTTAACTGATTTCTTAAAAGGTTGGAATTTAGTATGCGAGACTTTAGCAAGGCAAAACGAATCGTCGTAAAAATCGGGACTACCACACTGACGAAGAACGGCGGCATAGACGCCGGTTACGTTCGTGAAATTGCCGCGCAGATAAGCTCCATTCTCAAAACCGGAAGACAAGTTGTCATTATTACTTCAGGCGCTATCGGGATGGGGGCGGGACAATTAGCATTGAGCGGCGAAGTAAGAGAAACAAAGATGCGACAGGCCTGTGCCGCCATCGGCCAGCCACTTTTGATGGCCGAGTATCGAAAATCATTTCTACGCTATGGCGTTACCGTGGCGCAGGTTCTATTGACTACCGACGTGCTTAACAACAGAAAGACATACCTGAACCTTCGCAACTCCATCGAGACGCTGCTTAATCTTTCGGTTGTGCCAATCCTGAACGAAAACGACAGCGTCAGCACGGAGGAAATCGGCTCAGCTTTCGGCGACAACGACAGACTGAGCGCCCTTGTCGCGAGCAAAATCGATGCGGACCTTTTGATTATGCTGACCGATATCGACGCACTCTACGACAAGAACCCGCGAGAATTTCCCGATGCCAGGCCGATACCGGCGGTCTTCGAGATAACCGAAGAGATTATTCGAAACGCGGGAGGGAAGGGCAGCCAGTTCAGCACCGGCGGAATGAAAACAAAAATAGAAGCGGCAAAGATTGCCTCGAACGCCGGCTGCCGAATGGTGCTGGCCAACGGCAGAGCGAAAAACGTTATCAGCCGAATCCTGGCCGGCGAACAAATCGGCACGGTCTTTATGCCGAAAAGAAAACTCTCCAACCGCTCCAGATGGCTCCTCAATAGCGCACCGGCCGGGACAATACGCATCGATGACGGCGCAATGCAGGCCCTTAGAAATCACAAGAGTCTGCTGCCCAGCGGCATAAAGGCGGTAGAAGGCACATTTGAAACCGGCTCGGTCGTTATGCTCAACGATAAGGCCAAGGCCGTTACAAACTTCAGCAGTTCGCAACTAAAGACGCTGGCCGGCAGGCACAGCACTGAAATAAAAAAGCTCCTCGGCCCCGGCCACAGAGACGTCGTAGCAATCCCAGAAGACATTGTCTTTCTGGACTATTGATTGACCGCGGAGCACGCTGGGAATACATAGGTGGTGAGTATATATAGCGAGAGGTGAGGTCAAGTCATGATAAGGTTCAAGTGTATTTATTGCGGGCAGAGGATATTGGCGCGTGAGGAAGGACGCGGCAAAAAGGGCAAATGTCCAAAATGCGAGCACCTTTTGGTCGTTCCCTGGACCACCAAAGGCAGGCCGGCAATCAGCGCCGACATTCCAGAGCAGCTGCAGAAAGTAAGGGAGGCAGTCGCTACATTGAGCACCGCACAGGATTTGTCCAGCGACATAGCCGAACTCTACGGAGAAAAACCCGGATGGCTCATTCCCACATACGACGAACTGTCACTGTTTCTGATGGCGGCGACGTTCATCCTGTTGGGCGCCACCAATAACACAATGCGAGAGCAGATATATAAGGGGATAACAGCAATTGTTGACATCAGAGTGTATTTCTTAGCTGTGATTTTTCTGGGAGGTATAGTCCTCAGTCTATATCACGTTTTCACTACAAGGAAAAAAACCGAGTTCGAGAAGAAGGTTATGTTGGCCTTCGCCGTCCTGGTAAATGCGGGCACAGGCATCATATCCGGATGGTATGTGATAAAAAATAGCGAAGTCCACAACTGGCAGCTTGTCTTTCCAATATGGAACATAGCCAATGGTGTTCTCCTGCTCTTGATGCTGCGCCTCAAGGTTATCGATGAAAATTGCATAAGCGACCGCGAAGCTACACTCGTTCAGATTATTCTCGGCCTGACAGCGGTCCTTGTTATCTTTTTACTCTGCAACTATGTCTTCAAATTGTATTGGGCCATCACTTTCTCAATTTGCATCGTCTATACGACCAGTTTCGACAGGGCACTGCAAAATGTCTTCCCCGGCCTGATGTGCGGGGAGAATGAACAAGCCGCCTGACCATTTGCAGCCATTGGCAAAGTCCCACTGCTTATGATTGACGAAAAACGATCAATAATGAATAATTAATTGATGTGCCGGAACTGGCCAGACGATTATTATCGGTCTTAGATAAGGAAAAATGAGAAAGTACTCAAAAAATTAAAAAACACTTGCATTTGAACAAACTTGTCTTATTTTAGTATATAGTTAGGACGAAAAACAAAGAAAGAACCTTAAATTTGAAGCTAACTCATAGGCGATAGGGGTACAATTATGAAACTCAAGCAAGTTCGTATTGATGGGTATAAGAACCTGATAAAAGCTGAACTTGATCTTGGCGATTTCAACGTTCTGGTCGGACCAAACAACAGCGGTAAGTCGAATCTGCTCGAAGCGATACAAATGCTTGGGGGGCTTTGCTTTGGAGATGACAAACTTCGTAATGCGATATTTGCAGGGATAACCCCACCATCACGGTGGGGTACGTCGGTTTGCCATCTGCGGAAACACAGCAGTAAACCAATCACAATTGGTGTGTCTTTTGAAATCAATGTAAAGGGTGAAATTTGGGTTGCTAATTATGATGTTACTATTAAATGTGGATGGACAGAAACAGAAAAAGATACTCGCGGTTTTATCTCGGAAACTCTTACCGCAAAACAACCCTCCGCTACTGGCCCCGCACGGACGTATATACAACGCCAAGATAAGGAACTAATTGTCAACGCCAAATCGCCGCACGGAATAGCAAGAGACAATTCCTCATTGCTGGCTATACAGTCTTTGTACCCTGATTTTGAGCATCTACCTGATGAATTGAAAGAGTCTATACGAGCAATAAATGAGATAGGAACGTTGGCGGTTTATTCGGTTTCAACGGAAGACATGAGAAAGGTAGCAGGCCGAGAGAAACCGATTGAGGGCCTTCACGTCTCTTCTTTTGACCTGTCTTTCGTGGTACACAAAATAAAGGAAGAATCGCGGTTCTTCGAGCTTTTCAAAGAACACATCTGCAATATTCTCGAACTGGAGGACCTTAAGCTCCAAGCTGTTAAGGTTCCTCTACCTGCGAAAAAAGAAGGCAAAGAGAGACACAGACGGCATATATTTCTACTTGTTAAGCGAAGAGGGTCTGATTACTCTCTAATCGATGAATACTCAGATGGTACATTTGCTGCTGCTGCACTATTGGCAATCCTCATATCTGAAGGAGACAGAAGACCTATCCTCTGCATAGAGGAGCCGGAAAACTACTTGCATCCCAAGGCGCTTGAGAAGCTTGCGACATTTCTTCAGGACAACGCTGACAAATGGCCGGTCTTGATAACAACACACTCGCCATATCTGCTAAACTGCATCAGGAACCCGGAAGATATAAAGGTGGCAGTCGTAGGTGAGGATGGCGCAGTGCACTTTGTGCCGGTGCGCAACAATAGAGTGCTGCGTGACTATCTCAAGAGCGGCTTTATGAGCTTCGGAGATATGCTACCCTCAAACTTCGAGGATGTGCTTGGAGAACAACGGAGTGTCAACGCGAAATCTAACGCCAGCCAATAGGCCAGTATCATTGCTTATTCTCGAGGGAGAAACCGAAAGCGTATTTTATCCTCTTATACGTGACAAGTTTCTCGCAAGCACAAGGGTTGAATTATGGCAGGTTCACAGCGGCAGCAACATCAACAAGCAAGTGCTCAGCAAAATCTTCACCTACACTTACCGTAATCCTGAAGACTTAGTGCGTGTTTACTGTTGCTCGGATACCGACCGGAATAAATTGCGAGCAACGCCGCTTGACATTGAATATACTCGAGAGACGGTAAAAACCCGTAGTAGTATGACCAATGTTTTAAGCGTAACCGCTATAATGGCCGACCCAGAAATTGAATCGTGGTTCTTTTATGACATCGATGGTATTTACCGCTTTCTCCGAGCCCAAAGATCACAACGAAATCCGGAGAAATTTAAGAATCCAAGAAGCCTCGGAAAGAAGGACTTGGAAAGATTATTCGAGCATTTTGGAAAAGTTTACGTCTCTGGAGAAAGAGCCGAGAACTTCATTATGCACCTTGATATTCTAAAAATCATCTCTCAATGTACCGAACTCCGAGAAGGTATCGAACTCATAAAAAAGCAGGCAAATGATGCAACGAACCACCTTTTCCAGGCTGTTAGATGAGGTAAGGTAAACTCGTCAATTTTGATGACCTTGCGGGTTTTTGCGTGCAGGCGAAAACAGCCCCCGACTTGGCACTGGTTGTCGAGCGTTGCTGGTCTCGGGCGACTGGCAAGGGTCCGGGGGCTAAACAACTAACCGATGTGGAAAGATACCGACTTTGTTCAGAATGACTTTTGCGGAAAATTCAGATGGGCAAATTCGCAGTGATAAATAAGTGCATAAGAGTAAGGGGGGAAGGACAATATGGTGGGCAAGATTGAATCTGTAATATTAGGTATGTTCTTTGGGTTCGTGCCGATTGTTTTCTGCTTTCTGGCGACTGTGGTAATTGCTTCTATTTTTCTCGGGAAAGAAGCTCTTGGGCCGTGGGTGTTATGGTCGCTCGTGCCGGGAATAATTATAGATGCCATTTTTCTAAAAAAGTGGGTCAGGAAGGCATATCAAATAAACAACAAAGTGCTTGCAGGAATTTACCTGTTCTACTCGGTAGTGGCGCTGGGTATGGGTATGGGGGTTCCGATATTAAACTTCGTTTTGGGGATACTGGCCGGTGTTTATATTGCCCGGAAAATGCACTTTCTTGGTTCCGATGAACAAAGTCGCAATCAAGCTTTGAAGAAAACGGCTTTGTTCTGTGCGGTAGTTATGGCGATTATGTGCTGTTTGATAACACTGTGGGCAATTGCCGGCAAAATGATAGGAGCAAGAGTCGAAACGCCGCTTTTGTCATTTACCTTCACAGTGCCGATATTTTTTGCCGTGGTTCTGACAGGCGGCGCCGTGTTAGTTTTGCTGCAATACTGGCTGACCACCATAAGCGCAAAAATCACGCTCAAACTCTGGGGATAGACTCAAGGTTGTAAACAATCCTTCTCTGTGACCTTGTGGCCAATTCGAGTTGACAATCAACAATCAATAATGAATAATCAATTGCTGGGCCGAAGTGGCGGAACTGGCAGACGCGCAGGACTCAAAATCCTGTCCTGGCAACAGGGTGAGGGTTCGATTCCCTCCTTCGGCAGTTACTCGTCGCAAGTATCGCGCGATGCGTATTGCGCATATATGGGTATTTATGCTTATGCACGTTATCAAGATGCTCCATGATTCGGGGGTCCTGCCTGTATTTTCCAGGATACCGTGATTTGGCAACACAGTTCCTTCATATCGGCGAGTTGACTTGCCCTGCCTGAAGAAGTAAAGTTACGGAATGGAGTCGCAACAGAAAACCGGATATATCCATATCGGCTGGAAGGCGGCGATACTCATCGCCCTCGCAATAATCGGCATGTATCTTTTTATAAGCACGCGAACCACATTGTGGGACCGCGATGAGCCACGATACGCAAGGGTCACAATAGAAATGGTGGAATCAGGTAACTACCTTGTCCCAACTTTCAATGGGCAGGCGTGGCCGGACAAACCCATTCTGCTTTACTGGCTGATGTCTCTGCCGGTTCACGTGCTGGGACCTACGGAGCTTGCCTGCCGTTTCTGGGCAGTGGTGGGCACCGCAATTACCTGTCTATTAACATTCTACATGGGCAAGCGACTTTTTGGCGCAAAGGAAGGGTTGTGGGCGATGATTATTCTGGCTTCAACTTTGATGGTGCTGATTGTCGGGACCACTGCAATTTCTGACGCAGTAGTGCTGCCGTTCATAGTTGCGGCAGCGGCAATCTTTATCCGGACGATGGAGTCCGGAATGCGTGCGCACCACATAATTCTGATGGGCGCAGCCCTCGGTTTCGGGATGCTTGCCAAAGGACCAATAGGAGCGCTGCCGATTCCGGCAATGGTAACTGCTCTATGGCTGAACCGCAAAGCCGGGCACGGCCTTATCCGGCCTCTTTGGCAGCTTGGGGCCGCCTTAGCGATAGGAGTTTTGATTTTTCTGGCATGGGCACTTCCGGCCAACAACGCTGCAGGCGGTGAGTTCTTGCGTACCTTTGTCGGCCGGCACGTGCTCACGCGAGCAATTAAACCTATGGAGCATCACGGAGGAAACCTTCTTCTCTATCTGCCATACTATCTACCCGTTATTATACTGGGTTTTTTCCCCTGGACGCTGCACCTGCCCGGAGCTGTTTCAGCAATACTCGCAGGGCGTTTAGGCGGACAATACTGTCGGCCTCTGTTAATCGGATGGGTCGTATCGATTTTTACTATAATGACGCTGGCGGTCACCAAATTGCCGCATTACATATTGTTTATATGGCCGGCACTGGCTCTGGCGGTGGCGGGAACGATTGTCGCGGCACATCAAAACAGATTAACCGCTCGCGACCATAAGTGGCTGCGACGCGGAGTCTGGTTTTTTGGCCCGCCGGCAATCGCCATAGCACTGGGCTTAATGATTGCGCCCCTGTTTTTCCCGATAGAGGGGTTACGCCGGTCCGGCACAGCATCAGGTATAGTGCTATTAGTTATGGCTGTAGCTGCCATTTATCTGCAACATACCAACAGGCCGTACCTCAGCGCCGAGGTATTGCTGGCGGGGATGCTCGCTCTTGAGATTCCAATCCTGTTTGGTGTGCTGCCGGCGATTGAGCAGATAAAAATATCTCCCCCCATTGCCCAGGCCGTCAAGGCCAAAACCACCAAAGAAACGCCTGTAGCAACCTATAAATACGCCGAACCAACACTGAATTTTTATATCGACCGCCAAATTGAGCCGCTCCGTAACGAAGAAGCGGTTATCACCTGGGTCCGACAGCCGAAACCCGGAGTGCTGATTATACCCAAAGACATACTAACCAACATCGAGCAGAGACACGGTCCTTTGCAGTTAGAACAGATTGCCTCGAAAAAAGGTCTTAACTATTCAAAAGGAAAACCGCTCGAAGTGCTGGCTTTAATTCGCAAAACGGAGAACTAATGGTCAAAGAAAAAACACCCGAACAACGGCTGCACCGCATCAATTTGACAATATGGGTATCTGTT
>Ga0315277_10008576_pt1 | contig 13122 bp, 4 predicted proteins | sample YL17G05_15_MG_FD_203695 | JGI IMG/M metagenome (GOLD analysis project Ga0315277, IMG submission 203695) | Sediment microbial communities from Yellowstone Lake, YNP, Wyoming, USA - YL17G05_15 | ecosystem: Environmental > Aquatic > Freshwater > Lake > Sediment | place: USA: Wyoming | collected...
GATCTCCATCAGCGCCCGCAGATCGTCCGGGTATTCGTAAATATCCAGGTAAGCCTGCGTCGCCCCCCGCAACTCGGCGACGAAGTTGAGCGCGTCCATGGTGAGGAAGGGGTGCTGCGCGAAACGGCCGTCCGCGTGGTCCGCGAAGTAACGTTGAATCTCCAGCAGTCGCGCTGCCCACGGGCTGGCCATCGGGTCGAGAAGGCTGGAAAGGCCCGAGTAGTCGGGCAGCACGGTTTTCGTCGAGCTGAACGCCGCCCCGCGCGGACGGTGCAGGAAGCGGATGTCCCCGCCGAACATCCCGCCGACAATGCCTTCGCCCGCATCAAGGGTGGAGTAAAGCACCGGCAGCTCGTCGTCCTCCGCCTGTCCGCGTTCCTGCAGCCCGATCAGCTCCCGCTTGAGAATCTCTTCATTGCAGGGGTAAAGCCTCGTTTCGCCTTCCGCATATTGCGGCCACCGGCGCTCGAACGCCCGCCACTGCGCCTCGACGTCGAAGCTCACCGGCAGCGTCGCCAGCACGCGGTCCGGCATCTCCCGTCGGAAAAACCGCCGCCGCCGCGCGAGGATCTCGTCGGCATTTCGCTTCCAGGCTAACCCGGTCATCAAGGCCTCACCTTGTTTCACCACAAAGACACAAAGGCACGAAGACTCTATAATAATGAAGATCGTTCGTCTATAGCATAGCTTTCGTGCGGGAAACCGTCCAGCGGTTGCTCCCCGGAAAGCCCGAAGATAAGTAATCCTATCCTGATGGAGGACTGCCGCATGGCATCAACATCATCTCTTACCCTGGTGAAAGAAGGAAAGCCGCGTGCCGCGATTATCATCGTCGATCCCTCCCCCGCCCCGCCGGTGCGCTTTGCGGCGGAGGAATTGCAACGGTATCTGCGTGAGATGTCGGGCGTCGAGCTGCCGATCACCTCCGAATCCGCCGGTCCCGCGCTTGTCCTTGCCACCTCTAAGGACCTGCCGGGGGAGGATGCGCATCAGTTGCGAACGGAAGGCGACCGGCTGTACCTGACCGGCGCTTCCCCGCGAGCTGTGCTGTATGCGGCTTACCTGCTGCTGGAGCGACTGGGGTGCGGGTTCTGCGTGCCGGGGGATGAAACGATCATGCGGCAACGCACGATCGCCGTGCCGCCGCTCAATCTCTTCGAAGTGCCGGCCTTCCCCGTACGCTCGCAGGTCGATTTTCCCTTCACCGAGGCGCCGCTGGGGTGGAATCTCGCGCTCATCGACTGGCTGGCGAAGAACCGATTCAACTGGTATCACCCCGCCCCCAATGCCTTCGGCGAACCGGTCGCCTGGCTCGAGCGCCGGGAGGTGCTGCTCGATGCGCTGAAAAAGCGCGGCCTGCACCTGCACATCGGCGGCCACACCCTGCACACCTGGCTGCCGCCGGCGCGCTACGCCGCCGAGCACCCGGAGTGGTTCGCCTTCCTCAAGCGCGGACGGCGCTGGGAGCGCGTGGCGCCGCTGGTCTGCGTCAGCAACCCGGAGATGCATCGCGAGGTGGCGGAGAATATCTGCTCCTTCCTCGACCGCAATCCCGAGGTGGAAGCGGTGGATTGCTGGGAGGCGGACATCGGGGAGTTCTGCCAGTGCCCGCGGTGCCTGGGCGACTGCCCGCGCTCGGCGGACGAGGAGACCCGGCGGGCGGCCTACATGGTCGCCTACATCGAGCTGATCAACGACGTTGCCCGCGCAGTGGGCGAGCGGCACCCCGGCGTCAAGGTGGCAGCCACCGTGTATTGCGCGAACGGGATCATCGCACCCCTCCGCTGCCCGGACCTGGAAGAGAACGTCATCATCACCCCCTGCCACATTGCGCGCAACAGCTACCTGCCGCTCACCGAGTCGGCGGCGAACCTGCGCATGCTGACGATGGATATCAGTTGGCGGCAGAAGGCGCGGCACGTGGCGATTTACGAATACTACAACGCGTGGACGAACTCCGGCATCTACCCGATCGTCAATGTGATGGCGGAGGACCTGCAGCTCCTGCGCCGCCTCGGTTTCACCCGCCTGGAAACCGACCAGGGCGGCTGGAACCCGCTCAACCTCTTCGCCGCCGCCCGCCTGCTGTGGGACCCGAATACGAGCTGGGAGGAGCTGATCGCCGATTTCTGCCGCCGACACTACGGCGACGCGGCGGAGGCGATGATCCGCTACTGGTGCGCGCTGGAGCACGGCATCCGCGGCAAACCGGGCTACATCGCCGACCTGGGCGGATCGACGCAATATCTCCTGGAACAAAAGGAACGCTCGCTGGCGGAGCTCACGCGGCTGATCGACGCCGCCGCGGATCCCGTCACCCGCGACCGCCTTCAGCGCGAGCTGATCCCTTGGCAACACTTCGGCGAGCGTCCTTATTTGCGCGGTTCGCTGCCCGAGCCATTCACCCATCACTGGCCGCCCGGACAGTTCAGGGGGTAGTCCCGGCCATCTTTTTTGCAAATTAATTGCACAAAGGGGTTGACAGTAGGCATCTCGCGCCGTATACTTGCCGACGTTGCCTGGCGGGAAGTCCCGACAAGGCCGGGGGAATCTTCAAACAATTTCCTCGAAATGCCTTGACGAGACCGAAGATAATACGGTATTATTATCTTTGCCGCTGGAACTGTGGTAATTGACACGAACTGTGAAGAGGTTGTCAGCCGCAAGGTTGTCGATCTCTTTTTATTGTGCCAGTTTCCGCCCGGCGACGGGACCTTGACAACTGAACAGTGTTCGGACAGTTTTGTGCGAGTGCGGGATCGAGTCAATTCAACAAGCAAGGGAGATACCTCGCAAGAGGCATTTCTGAACTTTCCATTTGGAGAGTTTGATCCTGGCTCAGGACGAACGCTGGCGGCGTGCTTAAAACATGCAAGTCGCACGAGTCCCGACTTCGGTCGGGGCGAGTGGCACACGGGTGCGTAACACGTGAGCAACCTGCCGATGGGTGGGGGATACCGTCTCGAAAGGGACGTTAATTCCGCATACGCCGCGGGGGGGTCCTCCCCCTTGCGGGAAAGCCTTTTTGGCGCCAATCGAGGGGCTCGCGGCCTATCAGCTAGTTGGTGAGGTGATGGCTCACCAAGGCATCGACGGGTAGCCGGCCTGAGAGGGTGACCGGCCACACTGGGACTGAGACACGGCCCAGACTCCTACGGGGGGCAGCAGTTGGGAATCTTGCGCAATGGGCGAAAGCCTGACGCAGCGACGCCGCGTGCGGGATGACGGTCTTCGGATTGTAAACCGCTTTTCTCGGGGACGATAATGACGGTACCCGGGGAATAAGCCCCGGCTAACTCCGTGCCAGCAGCCGCGGTAAGACGGAGGGGGCGAGCGTTGTCCGGAATTACTGGGCGTAAAGGGCGCGTAGGCGGTTCGGTACGGCGGTGGTGAAAGCTCCCGGCTCAACTGGGAGAGGCCCGCCGCAACGGCTGAACTCGAGGGTGGTAGAGGCGGATGGAATTCCTGGTGTAACGGTGAAATGTGTAGAGATCAGGAGGAACACCCGTGGCGAAGGCGGTCCGCTGGGCCATGCCTGACGCTGAGGCGCGAAAGCCAGGGGAGTGAACGGGATTAGATACCCCGGTAATCCTGGCCGTAAACGATGGATACTAGGTGTCCGTGGTATCGACCCCATGGGTGCCGGAGCTAACGCGTGAAGTATCCCGCCTGGGGAGTACGGCCGCAAGGTTGAAACTCAAAGGAATTGACGGGGGCCCGCACAAGCGGTGGAGTATGTGGTTTAATTCGATGCAACGCGAAGAACCTTACCAGGGCTTGACATCCCGGGAACCCGGTAGAAACACTGGGGTGCCCGCAAGGGAGCCCGGAGACAGGTGGTGCATGGCTGTCGTCAGCTCGTGTCGTGAGATGTTGGATTAAGTTCCGCAACGAGCGCAACCCTCGTGGTATGTTGCCAGCGGTTCGGCCGGGCACTCATACCAGACTGCCGCAGCAATGTGGAGGAAGGTGGGGATGACGTCAAGTCAGCATGCCCCGTACGCCCTGGGCGACACACATACTACAATGCACGGTGCAGACGGCGGCTAACCCGCGAGGGGGCGCTAATCCGCGAAGGCCGTGCTCAGTGCGGATTGCAGGCTGCAACTCGCCTGCATGAAGGCGGAATCGCTAGTAACCGTCGGTCAGCATTACGACGGTGAATACGTTCCCGGGCCTTGTACACACCGCCCGTCAAGCGATGAGAGTTGGCTCTACCCGAAGCCGCTGGCCCAACCCGCAAGGGAGGGAGGCGGTGAAGGTGGGGTCAGCGATTGGCGCTAAGTCGTAACAAGGTAGCCGTATCGGAAGGTGCGGCTGGATCACCTCCTTTCTACGGAGCCTGGAGTCTGACTCCCGATTCATCGGGATGACGCTCCAACCTTCGAGGTCGATCACCCGCCGAGGCGCAAGCGGAGGCAGGTGCCAATCTCGAGCTCGCTCGCACTCAAGCACGCTGTCCGAACACTGTTGAGGGGTGAAGGTCCCAGGTAAGTTTTGAGTTTTGAGTTATGAGTTTTGAGTTAGGGTCGTCATAAACGGCTCAACAACTCAAAACTCAAAATTCAAAATTCAAAACTTGAGGGGGGCGCATAGCTCAGTTGGTTAGAGCGCAGCCCTGATAAGGCTGAGGTCCCTGGTTCGAGTCCAGGTGCGCCCACCAACCTTATCAAGATTTTGGATTTTAGATTTTAGATTTTTTGATTGTCTGGATTGTCTGGATTTATGGGCAATCTAAAATCCAAAATCAAAAATCTAAAATGCTCTGGGGGGCGTAGCTCAGTTGGGAGAGCGCCTGCTTTGCACGCAGGAGGTCCTCGGTTCGAATCCGTGCGCCTCCAGTCTCTTTTTGAGGGAAATTCCAGTGCGGCGTGTCGGGAAATCGGAACGGTCTCCTGAATTTCCGTCAAAAGATTGAGCAAAGCCCACCCGTGGTCCATAGCACCATCGCGGTCTCTTTTTGAGAACCCGCTGTGGATTCGGGGACCATGAGATAAGGGACACTACCCGTAGCATTTCAAATCGGTGTTTCTTTCAGAAACACCGATTTATGAGCACCTTGACAAGTGAAGAGCGAACGTGAAGTACGATAGAGCAGTACTTCTATGCCTATCCGCCGAAGTCCCGATTGATCGGGACGAAGGCGGATGGGTACGAGGTCAAGTACACACCGAGCGTTGGGAACCGAGCGTTCGAGTTTTGAGTTTTGAATTTTGAGTTTTGAGTGAATTAGCCGTTGGCGGTTAAGAACTCAACAACTCACAACTAAAAACTCACAACTCAAAACTAACTCGATCCCTGCGCGCGAGTCTGCTTATAAATGGATTGTGGCATCTGGCGACCGCCAGCCGCCGCCGCAGGGCGGACGGGGGGTGGTCAAGCTACATCAGGCATACGGTGAATGCTCTGGGAGTCAGTGCCGAGGAAGGACGTGGCGAGCCACGAAACGCACCGGGGAGCTGCACGCAGGCGATGATCCGGTGATTTCCGAATGGGGCAACCCGTCCCGATTCAATCGGGGCACCCGCCGTCCGAATACATAGGCGGCGGGAGGGCAGCCGGGGAACTGAAACATCTCAGTACCCGGACGAGAAGAAAGCAAACGCGACCCCCTCAGTAGCGGCGAGCGAACAGGGGCCAGCCTAAACCCCGGTCATGGCAAGGGGCCACCCGTTGTGGCCGGGGGGTTGTGGGGCCGTGCATGTGCGCCGTGGCCGGCGCACCGCGGGTGATCGATCGTAGCGGAAGTCGGCTGGAATGCCGCACCGGAGCGGGTGAGAGTCCCGTACGCGACACGACGCGATCCCGGCGCGCGCGGACCCCAAGTAGTGCGGGACACGAGCAACCCTGCGCGAATCCGGGAGGACCACCTCCTAAGGCTCAGTACGCTGACTCACCGATAGTGCACCAGTACCGTGAGGGAACAGTGAAAAGCACCCCGGAAGGGGAGTGAAACAGACCCTGCAACCGTATGCCGACAGGCGGTCAACGCCCTATGGCAGCCCCGTTTCGGCGGGTCTGCCAGGGTTATGGCGTGCCTTTTGCAGAATGACCCGGCGAGTAACGGTCGGTCGCGAGGTTAAGCCGTTTAGGCGGAGCCGCAGCGAAAGCGAGTGCGAAGAGCGCAGCAGTGGCCGGTCGTTGACCCGAAACCGTGTGAGCTACCCATGGCCAGCGTGCAGCCCCGATAACATCGGGGTGAAGGCGCGAACCAGTGTCAGTTGAAGATGGCTTGGATGAGCTGTGGGTAGGGGTGAAATGCCAATCGAACACGGAGATAGCTGGTTCTCCCCGAAATGCCTTGAGGGGCAGCCTCGGGCGCTGCCGGTTGGAGGTAGAGCACTGACTGAACGAGGGGCGCTCCCGCGTTACCAACTTCAATCAAACTCCGAATGCCAACCTGGTCGACCCCGGGAGTGAGACGGCGGGCGAGAAGGTTCGTCGTCAACAGGAGAAGAGTCCAACTCACCAGCTAAGGTCCCTAAGGATACCCTAAGTGGGCAAGGAGGTGGGCGTGCCCCAACAACCAGGAGGTTGGCTTAGAAGCAGCCACCCTTGAAACAGTGCGTAATAGCTGACTGGTCGAGTGCGCCCGCGCCGACAATACACGGGGCTGAAGGGTATCACCGAAGCTGTGAATCGCGACCCCTCGTGGGTCGCGGTGGTAGGGGAGCGTTGGAGTTCTGGGTGAAGGTGGACCGGAAGGACCACTGGACGGGCTCCAAGTGCGAATGCCGGGATGAGTAGCGAAAAGGGCAGTGAGAATCTGCCCCGCCGGAAGCCTCAGGGTTCTTGGGCCAGGTTCGTCCGCCCAAGGTTAGTCGGGTCCTAAGCCGAGGCCAATTGGCGTAGGTGATGGCCGCACGGTTGATATTCCGTGACCCGTTATCGGCGTTGAACGCCGGGGGACGCCTGCCGTCCCGCCCTCCACGCAACAGGTGCGAAGGCCCTTCGGGGCCGCGGAAGGTTGGATAGCGGGCCCAGAAAAGCCCGGTCGGAGCCGGTGGCGGCCCGTACCGCAAACCGACACAGGTAGGTGAGCTGAGCAGGCTCAGGCGCGCGAGAGAACCCTCGTGAAGGAACTCGGCAAGTTGCCCCCGTAACTTCGGGAGAAGGGGGCCCCGATCCGTGAGGATCGGGGGGCACAGACCAGGCTCAGGCGACTGTTTACCAAAAACACAGGTCTCTGCGAAGCGGCAACGCGACGTATAGGGGCTGACTCCTGCCCAATGCCAGAAGGTGAAGGGGACCGGTTATCCCGATGCAAATCGGGAGACGCTGGGAACCGAAGCCCTGGTGAATGGCGGCCGTAACTATAACGGTCCTAAGGTAGCGAAATTCCTTGTCGGGTAAGTTCCGACCTGCACGAATGGAGTAACGATCTGAGCGCTGTCTCCACGAGGGACTCGGCGAAATTGTAGTGCCGGCGAAGATGCCGGCAACCCACGATCGGACGGAAAGACCCCATGGAGCTTTACTCTAGCCTGGTATGGCATGTTGGCATGGGCTGTAGAGGATAGGTGGGAGCCTGGGAAGCCCCGACGCTAGTCGGGGTGGAGGCAGCCTTGGAATACCACCCTGTGCATGACGACGTGCTAACGGTTCCCGTGATCCGGGAGTCGGACCGTATCAGGTGGGGAGTTTGACTGGGGCGGTCGCCTCCCAAAGTGTAACGGAGGCGCGCAATGGTCCCCTCAGGATGGTCGGAACTCATCCGCGGCGTGTAAGCGCAGAAGGGGGCTTGACTGCGAGACAGACCCGTCGAGCAGAGACGAAAGTCGGCGCTAGTGATCCGGCAGTTGCTGGTGGACGCGCTGTCGCCAAACGGATAAAAGCTACCCTGGGGATAACAGGCTGATCTTGCCCAAGAGTCCACATCGACGGCAAGGTTTGGCACCTCGATGTCGGCTCGTCGCATCCTGGGGCTGTATCGGGTCCCAAGGGTTGGGCTGTTCGCCCATTAAAGCGGTACGCGAGCTGGGTTCAGAACGTCGTGAGACAGTTCGGTCCCTATCCATCGTGGGCGTAAGAGGATTGCGAGGAGCTGCCGCCAGTATGAGAAGACCGCGGTGGACCGACCGCTGGTGTATCGGTTATCTCACCCGAGGTACACGCCGAGTAGCTAGGTCGGGTCCGGATAAGCGCTGACAGCATCTAAGCGCGAAGCCGTCCTCAAGATGAGTCCTCTCTCTGGGTCAACCAGGTAAGGCCCCCGGAAGAGTACCGGGTGGAGCGGCCGGGCGTGGACAGCGGGCAACCGTTGAAGCGGACCGGTGCGCAGTGGCCGAGGGCTTGACCACCTTCCGTGCGCCGTGCGGCGACGGGAGGCCGCGAGATGTCACAACCCGGTGGCGGACCGCGCGCAGGGCACCAACGCCAAGCATTCGTACAACACGTCGCTCTTCAGTTGCACCCCCGTTTCCCGGTGGTTGGAGCGGAGGGGCCCCACTGCTGCCCATACCGAACAGCACCGTGACCCCCTCCAGCGCCTATGGTACTGGGGGCTCGCGCCCCTGGGAGAGTCGGTCACTGCCGGGAATCATCGTCCACACGCGACCGGTCGCAGGCCCGCACGGAGGCCGGGCCGGTCGCAGGCGTTTGTAGTTCCAAGTTCCTGGTTCCTGGTTCCTGGCTGCCGGCGACCTAGACCTTGGACCTTGAACCTTGGAACTCCGTCGTTCCCGGGTAGCTCAATTGGCAGAGCGGTGGACTGTTAATCCATAGGTTGTAGGTTCGAGTCCTACCCCGGGAGCCAACTATCTGTTTGCTGGTTCTTCCGATCTGCGGAAGGTTTACTGACCGTCAGAGAGTCCTCTGGCGGTTTTCGCGTAACTGCACGCTCAAATGGCTGCTTCGAGAGAGTTTTGCCTCTCTCACCTGCGCGACACCTGAGAATCCCGTCGCCGCTCCATCTCCCGCCAATCCCCCGATTCTCTCTGCCGCCGGCAGAGATTCTCTCAGTTGGGTTAACAGCAGGCGGAACTAATTTTCAAAAAGCGGAAGAGTTGTATACCGGGTGAGAAACGTGCAAAATAGGGATGGGAAAGGTGCTGATTACTGTCCCGCACGGTTTCTTACCTGGTCGACAGCAATATCACTCTGCGGATATATTACTGAGATCGTAACAACGGAGGAATCCTGATATGCGACATGATCCACTATCCCATCTTCCTGGACACCGTCCAGGCCTAGCAGCCTGTAGCCAATACCCGGACGCTTGTCCTTCCTATCCGATCCGGTGATCCTCCGGTTGGCCTGACCGGGGGATACCTCGCCTGTCACCGCCCCCGGAATCCCGTATACTACGGCCTATGGCCCGTCCCTTTCGTCCCTTTAACTACGATGCGATCCTGACGCAGGCGTTTTGCGTGGAGGAGTTGCTCCCGGCCACGCACCCCGCCCGGTTACTCGTTGCCTTCCTGGCCTCGCTCGACCTGGCGCCGCTCTATCGCCTCTACCTGCCGGTCGGCGGGCATCCCTATGATCCGCGCGGGCTGCTGGCCCTCTGGCTCTACGGCTACATGACCGGGGTGACCAGTTCCCGCGCCCTCGAACGCGCCACCTATGAGCAGGTGCCGTTCCTCTATCTCGCGGCGGGCGCCCATCCGGATTTCACCACGCTGGCCGAGTTCCGCACGCTGGTCTTCGCCTACCTGCCCACGCTGTTCGACGAGCTGCTCGTCCGCGCCCGGCAGGAAGGCCACCTCACCCTGCGCGCGGTCAGCCACGACGGCACCAAGATCCACGCCGACGCCTCCAAGCACCAGGCCGTCAGCTATCAGTGCGCCGGCGAGCTCATCCATGAGGTGCAGACCCAGATCGACGACCTGCTCCGTCGCGCGCAGGACGACCCCGCCTCCCTGCCCACCGAGATGGACCTCGCCGAGGAGATCACCCTGCGCCGCGCCCGCATCGCCCGTCTGCAGGAGGCCCGCCAGGTGCTGGAAGCCCGCGCCGGCGAACGATATCAGGCGGAGCTGACCGCCTACCAGGAGAAGGTGACCGCCCGCGCGGAGCGGGCCCGCGTCACCGGGAAGAAGCCCCGCGGCAAGCCGCCCGCGCCGCCCACCCCCGGCCCGGCGCCGAAAGACCAGTACAACTTCACCGACCTGGAGTCCCGGATCATGAAGAACAGGGCGCAAACCGCGCTCGCCCACGCCGTCATGGCTTGTGTTCCCTCACGAGATCGGCCCCTGCACATCACAAGGCGACTTTACGACTTAGCCCAATGCCTGGTATCTTTCAACAAGGCAAGCGACCGGCTATTGGCTACAGGCTGCTAGTAAACGCCTGCCGCGGGAAGGTTTTGCCGCAGGGAGTTCAATCGGCATGTTGTGCGGAGTCTATTCCATGCTCGTCTTTACCTGCACGACGTATACGTTAGGGCGGGTTTATGCCATCATGCTGGTCTGGTCGGTGTTGGGGTATCTCGTGGCGGCTCCGCGGCAAGAGCATACGATTGAGAAGTCAGCAGTCCAAACCGATTGCCCGACTGCGGTGCAGCGATAGCAAACCAGGCATATCGTCGTCAGGCTGCCCCCATCCGCCGGAGGAATGAAGGGCGATCGCCATCTATCGATGCGCGCAAATGAATCATCCATGTGAAGGGGGCGCCGCGAATGGCACATAAGGACATTGTTCTCCAGCTTCTCGTGGTAATCCTGTGCCAAATGCTCTTGTCACCGCCGGGCAGTGCGGCCTCCGCTCCTGCGGCGGCCCGATCACTGCCAGATGCGCTGCACGCCACCCCCGCTGTCTACATCGAACATGGATTGCGTGCGTGCGTGACGAAACGGTGGATTCAAGCCATGCAAGCGTTCGACCTTGCGCTGGCCGTGAATCCCATGCCGGCGGAGGCTGCTCTTGCCTGGGAGGGGAAAGGCCTGGTCTTACAAACACTGGATGACCAGGAAGGAGCGATGAAAGCATTCGGCAAGGCTCTAGCGGCCGCACAGCAAGCGCATGACCAGGCCCGCATTCGTCATATAGCACAGATGATCTCCGCGAAATCGCCGCCGGATTTCGGGCAATTGCTCCGTGAGGCCCGTACTCGACAGGATCGCCGGCGCAGCGAGAATGACCCGCCGGCTGCGGAATCACCCACTGCGAAAGAGTCGTCGCCGTCCGCGCAAGCAGCCAGTCCGACCACCGCGAAGAAAGATGCCGACTGTGGCTGTGATGAGGATCAACCACCGATACCGAATAGCCGCATACCGGTCCTTGTTCGCATTGTGTTTGCCATGCTTGGTCTCCTGACCGGCAGGCAAGTCTTCGTCATCTGGCGACGCCGGCGTTCAGCCGGGGAGGCGCTGAAGGCAGAGAGTACAACTGAGCATGCGGCGCCTGCTCCCGCGGGTCGGGGCATGACCGCGCTCATCCTCTGCCTGGCGATGGTCGGCCTGGGCGTGGCCGGCTATCTCACGCTGGCCCACTTCAATCTGGTAATGCTGGCCTGCGACGACACCTGGTTCCATTGCGATCAGGTGGCGGAGCATCCGTTAGCCCATGGATTCGGCATTCCGCTATTGCAGCGTCTTCCCACCGCCGCCTTCGGCCTGGCCGCATTTGCCCTCTTGATCGGATTGACGATCTGGCGTGTTCGCGCCTCGACCCATCGACAGGTGCGGCAATCGCTTGCATTGCAAACGGTGCTCGTATTAGTCATGTGTGCGGCTTTCGCCGGCTTGAGTTATGCCGAAGCATTCATTATCCATGCCTGGTGCTTATGGTGCGTGGTGACTGCCGGCATTACCCTGCTGCTGCTCCCTGCCGTACTCGTGCAAGGCCACACCGTCCGGCACGCGCAGCGAATACCGGGAAGCTCGCTGCAATTCGGAGCGGTCGAGCAGAAGGTGTTCACGCTGCTGACCGCCGGAGGCGTGACCATCTGTCTCTTCGCGCTCGGACTGGTCAAAGTCCTGGAGCCGCGTCCGCAGCTCGTACCCAACCTGATCCGTGCTGAATTCATTCCAGCAGGGAGTGATATCCTGGGCACGCCGGACACACCAGCAACGCTCATCATGTTCGGTAATTACCAGTGCACCCACTGCCGTGCCGCCATGCGGACCGTCGATCGCTTGCTCGGGCAAAATGCCGGACAACTGAATGGTGTCTTCTGTCCGACTTCCCGGCGAACCACGTATGACTGGTTATTGCTCTCCAGCGCGGCACACGCGGCAGGACGGCAGGGACGCTACCGACAAATGCATCACGCGCTCTTTGCCAATCAGCAACGCTGGCGAGGGAAAGATTACCAGTCGCTGTACCAATATTTGCTCATGCTTGCTGAAAATCAGCATCTCAACAGAGCACGCTTCATACGTGACCTGGCTGATCCGATGACGGCAAGTCTGTGTGCTGCACAACAGCAACTCGGAGTAACCCACCAGATGTTTCCCACCCCCAAATTTGTACTCTTTACATCCTCCCACACGCCTGTCGTTTTACATAATGCCACTCAGGTATCACAATGGCTCGCTGATAAGCGACATTGGTGATTGTTATGATGCACTATGGCTGAATTGGCTGTCGCGAATGGCAGTGACAAGGACAAGGAAAAGGGGTCTGATGGGGTGTTGAAAAAGTCCTGTTTTGCCTTGAAATCGGGCACTTGTCACGTTCGGTGAAATTACCGAACAGGACTTTTTCAACACCCCCACAGTCACCTATTATTCACACTCACCTTTCATTCTCATTACAAGGTGCTCATCAGCCTGCATGCGCAAATTCCTGGTGCGGCTCAACGCCATGCTGCGGACGGGGCTGCCCTGGCGGGATGAGACGCCGGTAACCGAGTAACACCTGACGTTCCTCGGTCTCTTCACGCACCGCCGGGCTGTATAGAGCCCGGCGGCGTATACGCACGCTTGGCCACCGGCAGAAGGGCCTGTTGGCGGTCAATTCACGGCGGTGGGGCGGTTCCTTCCCACCGCCCCCCTCCGGGCGCGCTCTTGAGGCGATACCTGGCAGGGGCTCTGGTGTTTTTGTATTGATTTTTTGAGATTTTGACTTTTTACCTATTGACAGAGAACACAGTCGCTACAGCACTCTTGACCGGCAAAGCAAAAGGTGGTATACTAGAACATATGTATGCTTTACCACTCTTCCCGACCACCATCGCGC
>Ga0315277_10008578_pt1 | contig 13115 bp, 9 predicted proteins | sample YL17G05_15_MG_FD_203695 | JGI IMG/M metagenome (GOLD analysis project Ga0315277, IMG submission 203695) | Sediment microbial communities from Yellowstone Lake, YNP, Wyoming, USA - YL17G05_15 | ecosystem: Environmental > Aquatic > Freshwater > Lake > Sediment | place: USA: Wyoming | collected...
AGTACGTTTCAAGTGTTGTAGAAAATGTATTGGGTCCTTTGAATCCATTCCAGACACCCAAACCCCATTCCGGGTGATCCGCCCATAGCGCTGGCCAGGAAGCAGGTTTATTACTCATAGCAACACTGGATTGACTTGTATCGACATAACCCGGAAGAGGATTAAAACCCCAAAAGTAACCAAAGGTAGGGTGATGTTCATTCATCTGTCCGTTTCTTGGACCACGCGAGATGATAACGGGATGTATTGTATCACCTTTCGTATTAATAATTTCAACACCGATCATGGGTGTCATGTTAGCAATATAATTGTAATTGGAACCTCTTGGCCATTCGCCTCGAATATCCTTTCCCAAATCAAATCCCGACATCGCACCGTCATCGTAGAAAGAAATTCCTATAGCATTTGAATCAAGAAATCCGATCCTGCGGGGCTGCAAAACTCTTTCTTGTGGTACTACTACACCATGAACGAAAAGTAGTAAAATGAAAACTATCAGCATTATCTTTTCCATATTAATCCCTTTAATGTCACTTAATTTACAGCATACTATTTCACCACCACCATCTTTTTAGTCTCAACAAAATCCCCAGCCACAATCCTATAAAAATATACTCCACTTGGTACACCTTCAGCATTCCAGGTTACTTTATATTCTCCAGCTTGTTTTCTTTCATTAACAAGAAGAGCAACTTCTCTTCCAAGGACATTATAGATTTTAAGTGTTACATCGGTTGCTTTTGGTACAGAGAAAGAGATTTGAGTTGAGGGATTGAAGGGGTTGGGGTAGTTTTGTTGAAGTTTAAAAATAAGAGGTATATCACTGGAAGAAGTATTAGTATTATCAATAATTTCTGAGAGTGGTCTACGCCACACACTTCCACTTCTGGTGCCTGCAAAAAGGAATTTATCACTGATTGATAAGCTATATATACTCTTATTATACAGCCCCTCACTAATATCAACCCAATTTATTCCATTATCTGAAGTTAAAAATATACCTGCTCCGTTGGTTCCCGCGAATATATTTTTTCCGTGTACTAAAAATCTAGATACATCTTGTTGAATACTGACATCAGTCCATGTTTCACCGTAATTGCTTGAGATAAATGTTCCGTACGATGTAGACAAAAAAAGGTTGGTATCGCTAATTGCGATAGCATTGGCACAAAAATCATTAAGTTCTCCCCCTATTAATGTCCAGTTTTTACCGCCGTTGGTGGACCGATATGTACCCTTGGTACAGGTTGTAGCAAATATGTCGGTACTATTTATTGCAGTACGTACTATATATACTTCTGGTAAATCTGCGTCCAACGAATCCCAATTCATGCCAAAGTTTGTAGATCGGTACACATCATTGTCGGTGAAGGCAAGCAAATTTCCCTGGAAAGCTGAGAGATTGCATATCCAATTATTATCTAATCCATTTATTGCTTCAGTCCAATTATAAGCAATGCTGTCGGTGCGATATATACGTGTGGCTCCACTTGCGAATATATAAGGATTAACAACTGCAAATGAATATATTGTCGGATAACTAAATCCCATGTCATATAAATACCAATTTTCTCCATCGTCAGTGGAGTGAAATAATCTTTCATCATTGGTTCCAACAATGAGGTGTGGCTTGCTGTATATCATAGAAACAACAAAACTGCTTATCAAACCACCATTCGATGAGTCCCACGTTTCACCGAAATTAGTAGAACAGTATATACCCCAACCATCCGTTCCTGCAAAAATATTCGTGCCATCGCTTCCTAAAGCATAAACTGCTTTGCGAGGTAAACCGTCATTCATGTATTCCCAAGTAACTCCATAGTCTGTTGAACGAGAAACAGGCTGGAAATTATATTCAGTGATATTTGATGCTCCAAATAACAAAGTATCAATAAGAATAATGGTGTTTGTACCAAAACCCGAAGAACTCAAGAAATTCCAATTTTGTCCTGAGTCATTTGAAAAGAATATTCCTCTCCCCCAACCGACGGCATATAATTTAGAGTTAACTTCAATAATGGTTCTTATTGATAATCCTTCAACACCATTATTAACCCACGTCCATGTTTTTCCTTGATCTGTTGAGCGATTTATGCCTTCTCCACCACCAGTGAGAAGAATATTTCCGTATGCAGCGATACATAAAGTACAATAATTTGAACTTGTATCGGCATTAATTTCTTCCCAATTAAGTCCATAATTCGTTGTTCTGTACACACCACCTGAACGAGCTTCATTGCAATTTGTGCTAACGAATAGGTTTGTATCTATGACAGTAAATCCTGTAATATAGGATGATGTCATTCCATTATTTGAGGTAGTCCAAGTATTTCCCATATCAGTTGAAGTATAGATACCATATCCTTGAGTACCTGCGAAAATAATTGAATTAAAGATATATAGACACCCAACACTGAGATCCTCAATACAGTGATTGGCTTTAAGCCAATTTCTTCCATGATTCGTGGATCGAAATACACCTACATCTGTGCCCGCAAAGATATTAGAATCCATAAATGCAAAACAATAGACGTTACCACCTTCTGGTCCGTTCGTTTGTACCCATTGTGGATATACAGCGTCTACGACAAGTAGTAAACTGGTAAGAACAACTCCAATCTGTATCAAGTGCCTCAACTTTAATACATCCTCCAAGTGTCAGATTAAATTTATTAAGAATTTAGGGGAATGTCAATTGATCGCGCAAGAAAGCGTATAAATAACGGTTGCTGATACTTACAATTTTGAGCTTTCTTGAAAATTGATTCAATAAATCCTTTTTCAGGTAGAAACACATTATTTAAAAAGAAATGATTAACTAAGGATTATCTCAGTTATTTGAGCGATTTTCGATAGTGATATTTCTTTAAATCCACCTGGATCGAATTTCATCGAATGAACATCGAATTCAATGGAACTTGGATGAATCATTGTGACAAGGATTGGGATTGTCTGTATCAATAACTTTGTAGAACTATCGAATCTAGCCTGATTTTCAAAGGTATCAATCTTTCCGTACGTTGTGTGGCGTCCCCCCGCTACTCTTCAGGCCGATTCTGAAAAGATTTGGCCTGTTTTTTTTGATACCCCGAGTTGAACCTGCAGCGTGTAAAATTTTTCTTTCTCGACCTATCTTTCGTGTATAATTATTCTTATTCGATTTGGAACTTTGATGTTTATGAGGAGTCGGCAGACTGAACGTATGAAGGGGCGACCGTAGATTGTTGCCCCTTTTATTTTAAAACTTTCAGGTGGTGTTTTGAGTATTATATTTTTAAAAAAGTGTAGTAATGGTTCAGTTTACATTTTTGTTGATGTTAAGCTACTTACTTCCTTAAAATCTTTTCCATTGTTTTTCCTTTTGCTAATTCATCAATCAACTTATCTAAATAACGAATCTTTTGCATGAGTTTGTCTTCGATTTCTTCCACACGATACCCGCATATTACACCTGTAATTTTTGAAACATTCGGATTAATTTGTGGTGCCTGGGCAAAAAATGTTTCAAAATCACTTTTCTTGTCGATTTGTTTTTGCAATGTTTGTTTATTGTAACCTGTTAGCCAAAAAATAATGGTATCTACTTCTGCTTTTGTGCGTCCCTTTTTCTCCGCTTTCTGTATATACAACGGATAGACACTGGTAAAAGACATTCTGTATACTCGTGTATTATCCATTTTAGCTGTTATTGATATTAATTTATTTATCCTGGCACTGTCCTAAAAGGTTTGCAGGTAACATCTGCGACTACGCGATATTGCATTGGGCTGCATTTTAATTGATCTTCCCCCGTCGAACAAATTGATAACAAGAATATAACTGAATATGGAAGGAATACTAAACGAGCTTTCTTAGGACAGCCAGTTATGGTTGTCCTTTTTTTATGTGCAGTTACTCCTGTTAACTGACTAACAACCAAATAATTGTCTTACCCCAATGGTTTCTCCTGTTACAACATCGATGAAATAATACCACATAGGGGAGCCATCGCTAGAGATTGGGACTTTCCAAGCAACCCGCAACTCTATAGAATTAGGCTTAACCAAGGGATAGACACATTGCTCCATCGTCTCAAGATTAATGGATGAATCGGTAATAACAAACGTGCTTGGAACCCAGCAATAATAATGGATCTCTGTTCCAACTAATCTTATCTTGGCCTGCTCTTTGCTGATAATATTATGCTCGGGGATAAAAACGTTCTTATAATGGTGACCGGTAATATGAATAAAATCATCTGCTACGATCGCCAGAGTTTGTGTATCCCAAACTTCCATTCCATTATAATATTGATTTTTGAATGATATGTCCCAATCCGTAAAATACGGTGGAAGAACGGCATGCCTCAATCTTTCAACATATAATGTAGAAGTATCAACAATATTAAAAAAATCACATAGATACAACAATGCAGTTTTCGCAAGCGTGATTGCTAGTGCGGTATCCGTAATATTTGATTTCCCCCTAGGAAATAATCCATAGTGGCCTAATAAACCAAAACTATCTAACTCTGCTTCATATTTCGTCCCAGATAATTTATTGTTAAGATTTTCCTGAAGAAAATCTAATTCGGATTGACTTAATTTGTATAAAGTTGTGGGGTAGAATCCATCTGATAATAAAATTAACTTACACGATCTGTCAACTTTAACCCAATATCCCGAAGCTGGTTTAATTGTGTCAGCTTTCTCATAGCCAGACGCTGGATTATATTCAAAGAAATCCGAACGTGCAGTTTCAGATAAATCGAATTTAATATTATTAACAGGAACCGGATAGGAAATAGATCCAACCATGTGCCAACCTTGCCATGGCAGATTTATTACAAGGCTATCGATAGGTTCACCGGTGATAAGATACGTCGTATCCGATGCAAATAGCATCCAATAAGCTTTACCGACGATTAGATAATTGACATCCAATTCCCCCGTTGGATATGGAAATGGATGTGAAAGGGCTCCAGGAAAAATAGTAAGATAGTAAGCATCCTGAACTTTCATCGGAAGAGAAACCATATTCCATCCCTTGTGAACACGAATTGTATCAGTGACTTGAGCATTTATGAAATTGACGAAAACTAAAACCAAAACTGAAAGTATAATAATATATTTTAACTGGGATTTTTTCACTTCATCATCACCATCTTCTTCGTCTCAACAAACTCCCCAGCGACTATTCTGTAAATATATACTCCACTTGGTACCCCCTCCGCATTCCAGGTTACTTTATATTCTCCATCCTGTTTTCGTTCATTTACCAATATGGCTATTTCTTGTCCAAGGAGATCATAGATTTTTAGTGTCACATTCGTTGCTTTCGGTAGAGAGTAAGTGATTTGAGTTGAGGGATTAAAGGGATTGGGATAGTTTTGAAAGAGAACAAACTCGGTGGGTATAGTTATCTCACCATCGTTATTCGAAATAAAAGGATCGATGAGTGCCGCTCGCCACTCGAACGAGTAGAGAGTATTAGGTCCTTTGTATGACAGAGCAAATACTTTAATCAGACCAATATTATTTTTGAATATCAACGTATCTAAGTATAAACATGGGCCCGAATAGTATATCTCAACATGCTCCGTTATCAATGTATCTTTAGAATATCGATAAATTGGGCTACCGTAGTAAGAAATAAATGGATTTGGCCAGTACCAAGGAAACTGCCATACTGGAAAATATGATGAGCCTGACAATTCTCCAGATCCCGATATTTTTTCAGAGAGATCGAAAAGAGTATTTGATCGAATGAGAAACGCCGTATCGTTGCCTTCCCAATCCGCAAATGTTTGAATACTTCTATAGATACTGTCTATTTCCTGAATACGCCAGACTAAAATTGAGTCACTCATAGAATCGTTAAGAACATTGAATGCCACAATACCCGAATCGTGTGTCAATTTAGTCAACCAAAGGGATTCATATGTTTTCTCCTCGCTTTGGTATGAATAGACTCGTTTCAAACCTTTCTCAAGTGGGAAGAAATCGTTTTGTTGAGAATTAACTTGCTGAACATTTCCGGTCATACTAAGCAAGAATATGATGATCAATTCTAAAAAATATTTAATTGTATCCTTCATGAAATAATTCTTTTTGATGCAAATACCAAATAACTCGGGTGATGACACTATATCTTATTTTTATTCATCGTATCGCCACCATCTTCTTTGTCTCGATGAATTCGCCAGCGACTATCCTGTAAAAATAAACTCCACCCGGCAACCCGGCGGCGTTCCAGTTGAGCGTGTACTCTCCAGCGGGTTTACGCTCATTTACCAGAAGTGCTACTTCGCGTCCGAGGAGGTCGTAGATCTTCAGTGTCACATCTGTTGCTTTAGGTATGGAGTAAGTGATTTCAGTTGAGGGATTGAAGGGATTGGGATAATTATGCGAAAGTGAAAAATATAATGGGAATTCGCTATTGTGATCATATTTAACATCCGTAGATTTTACGCTTCGGTACAATCCGCTGTCTACGGTTCCTACATAAAGATAATTACTTTTATCCACGGCTAGAGACCTTGTCCTCAGACAATCAAGGCCATTATTTATTTGATTAAAATGCAATCCATGATCTACGGTCATAAACACACCGTCATTATCACTGGCCGCAATAACATGACCGAGTGAATTATATGCAAGAGAGTTGATCGCTATATGATATATATCGTAATAAGATTGCCACCAATTCACGCCGTTGTTCGTTGAGTAGAATACTCCGTTATAATCACCCAGATATATATAATCATCCGGACATATTGTGATCGCCCGAGTTGAAAAAGAATACAGATCACCGTTAGCAGAAGTCCACATCACACCGTCGTCCGATGATTTCAACACTCCCGTACCCGATATTGCCGCAAAAATTTCTCCATGGGAATTACACGCGAATGACCTGGTTACACCGGTGGAATTTACTACCGACCAAGAATCACCGTTGTCTATCGAGCGTAACATACCTTTTGTGATCCTGCCTGCTAAGATGGATCCAGAAGGCGTCGTAATTAACGAATAAACATCCTCATTTTCCAGGACTTCCGTCCAAGCCTTACCATTATCTGTCCGCCGCCAGATACTCCCACCGCTTATACTGGCAATAAATATATTGTTTGAAGAATCTATACAAATTGCCCAGGGTGTTGTTTGATAAGGTCCAAGCGCTTCCCAATCTTTTCCGCCATCAGTTGAACGATAGACTCCGCCGCTTGCACCCGCGTACAGCGCATCATCCGGACCGATTATCATTACTTCTATGACTGTATTATGAAAGACATTTTCTATTTGCCAATTTTGGAAGTGTTCATCTGAGTGATATAATCCTCCCCCTTCAGTTCCCGCAAACAGGGTTCCATCAGTATCCAGCGCTAACGATATTATATAAGGATTTTTCGGACTTGTGACTAATTGCCCCCATTGAAATTCTTCATTGTCCATCAAGGCTAGAATTCCGTAGCCATAACTCCCCGTGAAAAGAAGCCCTTCTTCGACTGAAATTATCTTACCGTTTGTCATTCCCGCAAATTCGGAAGTATCTTTTTCCCAATTGAATCCTCCGTCGTCCGAGCGCCAAAAATAATTCTTTCCCGGATAATATCCATAGGCAAATATTGATCCACTAGGAGCGTGATAGAGACGCCAGACAGTAGAATCCATCAGCGCGACCTGATCCCAGGACTCCCCTTTATCTGTTGACCTGTATATGCCCGAAAGACCCGGTGTAAAAGAGGAAGTACCCGCAATTAATGATCCGTCATTGAGTGCGACGATAGAATTAATACTCACATTCAGAGAATCGATAATTATCCAGTTATTTCCGTCATCCGTCGATCGATACACTTCGCTGCTTCCTCCCGCAATAAGTGAGCTATCGGCGAGTTGCACAATTGTGTGAACAAGGAAATCCCGAATCTCCGACCAGTCACCACCGGCGTTCGTGGAACGCCAGACACTAAAAAATGACGGAATTAATAGAGTATTGTTTGAAGTTTTAAAAATAAAATCAACTGAGCTGCCGTTATAGTTAACTAATTGTTCCCACGTCAGACCGTGATTTGTAGAGCGAAATATTTCATATTCCGCAGTACCAACAAAAATGCCTAATGCTGAATCGACCAGAATGGTCAGGACAGAGCCGCCTAAGCTACCTTCTGTCTTTTCCCAACTTATTGACTGAGACAAGCAATTAAAAAGCAAGCATAGTGACAAAAAACAAAAAATGAATATATTTTTCATTTAAATACCCTCCGGTTCTGTAGAAAAAATCACTATGTAATTTTAATACTTCGCTAATATAAAATAATTTTATGCTTTTCTTATTGTATAATTACCATTTTCTTTGTTTCGATATAACCTCCAGCTACCATTCTATAAAAATACACTCCGCTCGGCACACCCTCTGCATTCCATGTTATACTATACTCTCCAGGCTGTTTTTTTTCATTTACAAGTACAGAAATTTCTCTCCCGAGGACATCATAGACTTTAAGTGTTACATAGGTTGCTTTTGGTAAAGAGAAGGTGATTTGAGTTGAGGGATTGAAGGGATTGGGGTAATTGACCTCGAGAGAATAATTATTCGGTACCTCTACTTTTTCCGAGACTCCTGTACGTTCCTTACATTCGCTCTGATAAAATTGGTCGGAGTAACTCATCGATGGAAGATGAGCAATATCGAAAGTGGTTGAACCAATGTATACTGTCGTATCTTTTTCATAGAAATATTCCAAGAGATACAGTCTATATACATCAACTGTATAGTGCCCAATTCCCAATCCCGTCAAAGTTACTGACAGATCATAGGTGCAGATACAATTAGCAATCGGTCCTATAGTATCAGTTTCAGTGATTGAGATACTGTCATTGCCAAGCATAGTGATGGATACAGCGAATCGAGATGCACAATTCTCCAGAATATGGGTGTTCCAAACGGTGACACTATCTCCAGAGAAAGTAGTAAAGACAGAATCCTGTTGAGCAGATGCGCTGTTTATGATGAGCAATAAACTGGCAAGAAAAACTGCAAACTGTATCAAGTGCCTCAACTTCATACACCTCCAAGTGCCTGAAAGCTGTTTTTTAAAAGGATGCCTCTTGGGAATAATTTACTAAGATTTCATACCATTTTCAAACCTCTTTGCCGGGCAGCATATATGCTCTTTTCAACCAGTATTCGGCAATTACATGGAATTCTTTAAGAATTGATAATCAATAAAAGTCATATTATATTGGTTGTATAGAAGCTTGGAGGTTCGGTGGGAAACAAAAATAGATATGCATCTCTCATATTGCTTGGCGCATTAATTTATCCTTTCCTAACAGGAATTGCCAACTCTCAGCAGCTGCCAACCGCTCTCATCTCAGGCAGGGTTCTGGATCAAGAAACAGAGAAACCATTAGACAATGTCATTGTATATCTTTCCAACACCTTTTGGGGAACGTCCACTGATACGCTGGGAAAGTTCGAAATATCCAATATAGATTCCGGTGATTACGATTTAATCATCTCTCGCGTAGGTTATGCCCGGCAATTAAGGCATATTCAGTTAAAAGAAAATGATAGTTTGTTCTATGAAATAAGACTCGTTGCGCAGCCTATACAAGCTAGTGAAGTGGAAATACTCGGCGAAAGAACTGAAACAACTAAACCAATTCTTAATTTGTTCCCACTGGCAAAAGACAATTCGTATTGCGTTTACGGCGTCGAGAACTCCGTACCGATCGGTATCTTATTTACTGACAGTGCAATATATATGTACTCGCTTGAACCATCAATGGTTGATAGTGAGAAATACGTCCGCCTCTGGCTACTTTATCTTAATTTATCAAAAGATCCGTATTATTTTAATCCTTATGAAAGGACAAAGCTCCATTTTATTTCTAAGAAATCTTATTACCGAGATATTTCAGCAGATCTTCCATCTGAAATACAAACTCGATTAAATAATGAAGATGCCATAGATACGGCCGAGCGTGTAATAAAGCAACAGATTCAAAGGATGGCAATTCATCATAGAATAGCTTTAAAACACGAATTGCATTTTTTACAAGGAATGTTAACACCTGAGCAATACTATCATTATGTGGCTACCGACATTATCCGTGGCCCGTTGTCAGGCATAGCATGGGATGATTTACTTTCACGAAGTGTAAATGATGGCATTTTGAGACCACACATTGTTTATCCCAAGAATAGTGTTCATGGATTCCTATTTTTTCCGTATCCTGGATTGGAATGGCAAGCATCCCAAAATAAATTCTATGAAGCATTCGAAAATCAGTATGAATTAGAGATAAAAACACCGACGGAGACAAAAACAATTGTTTTTACTGCCCATTAAAATATTTTTTCAAGTGACGTTAATTATAGTGTGCGTATCTCTTTGGGAAATACCCGCTACCGATTGTTTTGCACAGCAGAAAACTGCAACAACACTTAATGGAATAGTGAAGGACGCTGAAACAGATGAGAATTTAAGGAATGCGAATGTATATCTTTCTAATACGACGATTGGTACATCAACAGACAGCACTGGTCAATTTACAATGACTACCATTCCTCCAGGTGTTTTTGATCTCGTGGTTTCTCTGATTGGATACGAGCGACAAATCATTGCAATACAGGCTATATCATCTGAAACACTTTACTATAATATAAAACTCACGCCCATCCTGATACAGACTAATGAAATTATTGTTACAGCAGATCAACCTAAAGAGTGGCAAAATAATCTATCTAAATTCTCCACTATTTTTTTAGGGAAATCCGATTTTACGAATAGATGTATAATTGTTAATCCCGAAATTCTAAATTTTAGCTTGTTAAATGATACATTAATCGCCCAAACTAACAGCATCGTTATCGTTGACAATAAAGCACTTGGATATCGATTATATATTGCGTTGAAAGAGTTTGTTTGGAATATTGATAAGGATTATGGGTATTATTTGATATACCCTTTTTTTGTACAAATGCCCCCTAAAGATATAAAAGAACAAACTAAATGGGAGAATAACCGTCAGAGAGCCTATAAAGGATCACTTAAAAACTTTCTACATTCACTGGTTTCTAAAGACACCGATGCAGACATGTTTACCATTTTTTCCGGTCCATTGAAGAAATTGGCAAGCGGCGAGGGGCATAGAGTAAATCCAGGTGATATTAATATCGAACCAATAGAGGGAACTCCTTTATTTTCCCTTAATTTTCCAGGCTTTTTACGTATAGAGTACGGAAAGAGAATTGGACAGGACTACATAGAAGGAGGAAAGTATAACAGACGTTGGGTGCGAACAACCGGTGTGGATGACTTAAGATCTGTTAGCATTATAACACTGAAAAGTTCATTGACATATATTGATTCGCTCGGAAATTTATTTAATCCTTTATCAATAGAAGTTTCTGGAATGTGGGGAGATAAACGAGTATCTGAACTCGTGCCCATTGATTAAGGAGTGAAACTATAATTGTTCTAAATTTTATATGATTTTATTGTGACCACAATTATTAATATTATACGAAAGGAGATCCAATGGGCTTGTCCCGTTCATAGTTGAAATTCCGATGACGAGGCGATCTGAGGTTTTGTTATTTACGCAACTTTCCTGTTAGATTCAAGTTTGTTCTGCTTCCTCTGATAGTCAAGTGCAAGAGCATTAATGAGCACTGGCATCGACTTGCACCCGTGGGCCCTTCGGAACTTCTTTTCCCCTTTGTACATATGTCACCTCAACTTATGAGGGACATACCACTGTACCAACCAATTAAGATTAAAATGATGAAATGTTGTTAATAAGGAATGATTTTACCTACGACCCGCAGATTATGAGTCTGAAGAACATATATAAAAAAAACCACACAAAGCTGTTACATTCACGGGTAATACCGGTACCTCTCATTCTCACCTCCGGCTGAGCCGGAGAACGAAAATGACGATGCCGAGCAGCATGCCGATCAGCAGGATAATGAGTATTGCGGTGCTGAAAATCCTTATCAACTTTTAGCAAATCACGTCTAAAATTTATCAGGGGATAATTAATAATGGTTGGGGAGAAAATCAAAATTGATACGATTACCTCACATCATATCTATTAAACGACACAACTACCAGACTAAACAAAATCAGATTTGTTATCAATAGTATGGACACGCTTATTAAGTTTTCTTGTATAAGTGTCCCAACCGAGGGTTCTACGTAACGAAATTCAGGAATTTCTCTGATATCGATTGGTTTCCACGAATAGAGCCACGGTTCTCCGGAATTGATCAGGTGCGGACTCTTTGGATCGGCGGCATCTTTTGCCTGAACAAATTGAAATAATATTTCTCTGAATCTGACAACCTGATTATAGAAATCAAGCCACCGCCGCAAACCGACATTAGCAATGTTTGCACCGGTATTCCGGTACAGCGCGGTCGGCGATATCTGTGACCAGGTGCGAGAAATTTCAGCCTGATGGATCTGACTGTTTCGATGATCTTCCCATATCTTCAAACGCACTTCGTTATACTTATTATACATCTCAGCCTTCCCTTTGAAGCACGGCTGACTGAAGTCGTACCCGAAACATCCCCACCATACCTTTTCATATTCTTTTGAGACATTGTCTGCGGCTATTTTTGCGCGCTGATCGACTTCCTTTACCGGTTCGATCGGATATGCAGATTGAGCGACCAAACTGCCAAGATTCGGTATGAGTAATACCAATACAATCCAGACAATCAGCGAGACGACAAGGCTTATCGCAGAACGGTGCGTGAGAGAAGAAATAAGCAAACCTATCAAAATCCATATTGAAAGATATATTGCAGAAACAATAACAAAACCTCCTATTTTGAGTAACACTTCACCACTTAGGATGTTCGGGTAGTCGAGAGAGATAATGAATATACTTATTAACATACCTAATATAAGGCACAGTGAAATAATTGTGCCTATACTTATAAATTTTGATAAAATGAAATATGAACGCGGAAGAGAATTCGCCATAACAGATCGTAAATGACCGGCTTCTTTATCTCCGGTTACAGCGTCAAATGAGAGCGTTATGGCAATAAAACTAAGTATTACTCCGATTATGAACGTCCAATCTATATCGATCCCAAATGGAAGAAGGAAA
>Ga0315277_10008579_pt1 | contig 13114 bp, 10 predicted proteins | sample YL17G05_15_MG_FD_203695 | JGI IMG/M metagenome (GOLD analysis project Ga0315277, IMG submission 203695) | Sediment microbial communities from Yellowstone Lake, YNP, Wyoming, USA - YL17G05_15 | ecosystem: Environmental > Aquatic > Freshwater > Lake > Sediment | place: USA: Wyoming | collected...
ATTCCAGGTGACAAAATCCGGCCTGCTCAACTTTGAAGTCGTTGCGATTGATGACGCCGGTGCCATGAGTCGCAGAGATTCGCTCAGGCATTTTGTTGTAAACAACGACCCCGACACCTGGATAATTCCGCCCTGCGACACATGTTGCAGCAATAGAAGGGGAAGTGGATTCATGCAGGGTGGGTCGATTCCCGGATGCGATGGAGACACGGTCAGGCTTACGGGCAACGTGACGGTCTCCTTTGCGTGGGACGGCTGGGACAAGGACGGCTATGTGAGGGGCTGGACTCACAGAATGATACGTGAGGGAGGCGGCCCCGCTTACGAGTTTACACTCGACAGAACCTGGGAAAAGTCCTTGGCGGAGACCGGCAATTACCAATTCTTTGCAAGAGCTCGTGACAACGAGGGGAAGGAAGATGGCACGCCCGCGACGGTTCGTTTTTATCTGAACTGTGCTCCGTTCTTTTTGGGCGAACAACGTTGCTGCTCTTGCCCCAACGGTGTATTCCAGACATGTGACAACCCTTGTGCGGCCGCCCTTGTCGACGTGGGCGGTGGCGTGTATGAGGTCAACATTGCCTGCGCGGCCTGTGACATGGAGACCCCGCCCATACTGATTGAGTACCGAGTCGACGTTAACAGGAGAGAGGGGACATGGAGGGCCGCAGCCGGCTCAGGTTTTCTGGAGACTACTGTAACGAGAGATGACGGGTTGGATATGACGTCGGGCGCGAAAAACACTATCACTATTTGGGCGAGAGACAGGGATCCCGACAATACTTCCGGAAGAATTTCAGGCAATGGTTTTGAATTCAATATCACGATTCCGTGAGGGGAAGTGAGCATGATGAAAATCAGAAACGTGCTTCTGTGTGCATTGGTTCTTTCTCTACCGGCTCTCCTCCTGCTTTCAGGATGCGGCAAGAACGGTGAAAAGCCTCCCGTGCCCAACACCAAACCTCACGTGAAGGTCTCTGGTGGACCGCCTCAGGGTGGAACCGCAAGCTACTCCATCCCCATCTACTGGTTTGGTTGGGACGATGACGGAGTCGTTGACCATTTTCTCTACGCCATTGACGACACGACTTCGTGGATCGAGACCAGATTCTTCCAGGGATCATTCCTCTTCACTGCTGACTCCGTGAGGTCGGGTGAGAATTTCGGGAAATGGCACACCTTCTGGATCAAAGCTGTTGACAACGAAGGCATACAGTCGTACCCCGACTATCTGACCTTTGATGCCAGGACTATTGCGCCCAGAACGACTATTATCAGTCCCAGTTGCGACCCGGAGGGAGCGATTCTCTGTCAGGGCCCTCGACCCGTCGGAGTTTCGGTCAAGATGGTGTGGGAGGGGGAGGATTTGGACAGCAGAGACCCCAGGAAGGTCCCGGTGGCTTACCAGTGGCGACTCTTCAACCTTACAAAGGCCGGGCTTTCTCAGGGGTGCATTGACGAGAATACTTGCGCAGATATGCTTAATGCGGAGCCTTACACACCTGATAGTACGTCTTTCTGGTCAGAGCCGACCACGCAGACCGAGCACCGCTTCACAAACCTCCAGGCCGGTTCCTTCTGGTTGTTTGGGGTTAGGGCAATTGACGAAGCCGGCGCCGTTGAGCCTTACCTGCACATGTGGGGCAACACCACGTATTTCAAGACAATGCCCGGCTACGGGCGTCCGACGCTCACGATTTGCGAGGGAGCTAGCTGCCACGAGTATCCGTCCGATGGGCCCGTTTGGAAAAGAGAGGCCCCGGTTAACAAGCAGCTTATGTTCAGTTGGACAGGAGATGCGAGCCTGTATGGTGGGACGATTACCGGCTATACCTACGGCGTGGATATAGAGGATTTGAACGATCCGTCTGAATGGGAAGGCTGGAGTGCCGAGATACGAAGCGCATCGGTAATTTTCCACGAGCCCGGTGTGCACTACTTCTACGTGAAAGTCAGAGACTATGCTGACGAGGAGACGATTGGAATTGTCGAGCTCGACATAATCCAGTTCCTGTTTGACCGTAGCCTCTTACTTGTTGACGACTACTTCGATCTCGTACCGACTGATCTAGTGCACGACACGTATGTCCAGAACGTTTTTGCCAGATATCGTGCCTACACCGACACGATGTACATATTCAACTACTACCATTCCGGCCCAGGGGGCAATCCGAGGGAATACTCCGGGGCGGTCGAAGAACCTGCTCTCGCTGAGCTCACGCGATACAAAGTCATACTTTGGGATTGCTACGGGCCGCAATCAGGCTTTGACGTGGCCCTGAACAGAGTCTGCAATAAGGGTACCATGGACGTGTACGTGAAGGGCGGTGGTCGTGTCTGCTTATACGGGACTGAGTTGTTGAGAGCCACGGATTTGAGGTTGAATTATCCTTCAGACATGTCAGACCCTAACAACCTCTGGCGCAGGGATACGTTTGTCTACAAGTTTATAAAGATCACCGGTTCGTTTGATAGAACATTCTACAGAACGACCAATAAAAGCGATGGGTTCAGGGGCGCAACGCCCAACAGGAAGATATCGAATGCTATACCCATTCTTGATGTGGATACGACTAAGGCCGGTGTGAGTGCGCAAGGTCTTTGGCTGATTGAGAGCTGCACGAGCCCGATGCAGACTCTAGGCCAGAGGCCCGATACCTTGTTCTTCTTTCGCTCTAACTACACCACATCTCCCTTCAGCAAAACAGCCTGTGGCTTGAGGTTCTTTGACCCGTTCAGTGACTCAAAGGTGATGTGGTTGGGGTTCCCGCTCCAATATTTCTACGCGCAGCAAGCCGAATCGCTCGGTACGTTCGTACTCGACTGGATGTTTGAGGGTTTAGCCTCGCCGCGATACGGTATTGCCTCGAGATAGTCAGTGAAGGCGGCAGCTTCCAGGTGTTCCTGGTTGCTCGAGTCTTGGCAACATAACTACTCAGAGTTCGGAAGCTCACAACAGGAAGGAGTCTATGTCGGAGAAGAGAAGAGATCATCCAGGTTTTTGTTTCTCCCATCCATTACTGCTATTCCTTCTGGTTTCCGCGCTCATTCCGTTATCGTCTGCTCCGGGCGCAATCGCGCAAGCCGGAATAGCTCCAGTGTACCCGGTGTTCATCTCTTCGTCCGTAATATGCGGCGACAGAGAGATCAAGTTCAGTTGGTCCGATGTCGTGGAACAAAGGCTGGCTCAGATTGCGGACAGTTTGAGAGACCTTGAACAGAGCGTCCCGGACTCGTTGAAGTTTGGCGGCTACAGAGTTTGGCGAAGCGAAGTTCCTGACACTTCTCGAATGATGCTCCTCAGGGAATTCATCCTCGCTGATACCGTGAGCTGGACTTTTGTAGGAGACGGGAGGGAGTTTGCCGATCCCGATTCATTGTTTGAGATCAGGCTTATCAAGACCTTAGTCGGCTACGATTCTGTCTACGTGAGGATACGGGTCGACATGGACTTGCCGGGCCCCTACAACGGCACGGGCTACTATTACTCCGTTACCTACTTTGACTCTTTAGGCACGCAAAGGAGTAGGAAAGCTGACTGCTTCACTTACTTGCCGGCCCACTCCGTGGCAAATCAGAATCGCGACATCGAAAGGGTGTGGGTCGTTCCGAATCCATATCACGGGAGCGCATCCTGGGACGTGAGCGAAGGGAAAAGGATACAGTTCGTGAATCTTCCTGCGAGATGCAATGTGAGCGTCTACACCGTGGCGGGCGATCTGGTTCGAGTGCTCCATCATCCGGACACCAGTTATTTCAATTACGGAGGCTACGGCGGCGCGCTCAACTGGAATCTCAAGAATAACGACGGGAGAGATGTAGTCCCGGGTGTCTACGTCTTCTACGTTGAGGGTGAGGGTGGAGAGGTCTACAAGGGCCATTTCGTAATCATTCGCTGATCACTCTTGTCTCAAGAGTCTAATTGTTTTCTGCAGAACCGCTGAGGTTGAAGTAGGCTTGCCTCGACCTCGGCGGTTTTAGTGAAAAGGAAAAACTCTGCCAGGAGAGGGGGAGACGATGGAATACAAGAACTACATAAACGGCGAGTGGGTCGGGGCAAAGAGTAAGGAGAAGTTTGAGAATAGGAACCCGGCGAACTGGGAAGAGCTGGTAGGCGTGTTTCCTCGTTCTGGTCCAGAGGATGTTGATGAGGCCGTGGCTGCGGCGGAAGAAGCCTTCAAGAAATGGAGGCTGGTTCCGGCGCCAAAAAGAGCGGAGGTCATCTTCCGCGCCGGGGAGCTCTTGAGAAAGAACAAGGAAGAGATCTCTCGAGACATGACGAGAGAGATGGGCAAGGTACTTCAGGAGACACGCGGCGATACCCAGGAGGGAATTGATACCGCCTACTACGCAGCAGGAGAAGGCAGGAGGCTTTTTGGTGACACGTCCCCCGCCGAGCTTCCGAATAAATTCGCCATGTCCATACGGCAGCCCATAGGCGTCTGTGGTATCATCAGCCCCTGGAACTTCCCGATGGCCATTCCCACCTGGAAAATCTTCCCCGCCCTTGTTTGTGGAAACACAGTGGTGTTCAAGCCCGCCAGCGACACACCTCTTACCGCGGTCAAGCTGGTCGAGGTTCTGATGGAGGCGGGTCTTCCCTCCGGTGTCATCAACCTTGTTCACGGGACTGGTTCAGGTGTGGGTACGCCTCTCATAGAGCAGGCTCGTGTTAAGCTTGTTTCTTTCACCGGTTCATCCAGCGTGGGCAGACAAATCGCGGCTTTCTGCGGGAAGACATTGAAACGTGTTTCGCTGGAGCTCGGGGGGAAGAACGCCCAGATAGTGATGGACGATGCAAACCTGGAGCTGGCGGTTGAGGGAGCACTGTGGGGAGCTTTTGGAACCACGGGTCAGAGGTGCACTGCCACGAGCCGTATAATATTGCACGAGAAGATAAAGGATAAGTTCCTCTCGATGTTCCTCGAAAGGGTACGACGACTGAGACTGGGCAACGGCCTTGACAGCGCAGTGGATGTGGGACCTCTGGTCAACAAGGCACAGGTGGAGCAGATTCATTCTTACGTTGAGATAGGAAAGAAAGAAGGGGCGAAGCTTGTTGCAGGCGGACGACCTCACGAAGAAGGCGAATGCGAGAAGGGCTGGTTCTATGAACCGACGGTCTTTGACGAAGTCCTCCCGAAGATGCGTATAGCACAGGAGGAGATCTTTGGCCCAGTGGTTTCGGTGCTCAGGGCCAGGAGCCTCACAGAGGCCATCGAAATACTCAACGACAGCAGCTACGGGCTCTCCTCCTCCATCTACACAAACAACGTCAATTCTGCCCTCACCGCGATCAGGGACATAGAGGCCGGTATCACATATGTGAATGGTCCCACGATAGGCGCAGAGGTTCACTTGCCGTTCGGTGGCGTGAAAGATACAGGTAACGGACACAGAGAGTCCGGCCCGGCGGTTCTTGACGTGTTTACGGAATGGAAGTCCGTGTACATTGATTACAGCGGTAAGCTGCAGAAGGCCCAGATTGACGCCGTGGCGATCGAGTAGGTCGACGCTGCAAGGAGACACAAATTGACGATCAGAACACACATGAGAAAAACCCGGACTCTTCCCGGTCCCAAGGCAAAGAGGCTAATAGAGAGAGACGCGCTCTGTATGTCCAAATCGTACACACGTATTTATCCTCTAGTGGTGGAACGAGGAAGCGGAGTGTGGCTCTGGGACGTGGATGGAAACCGTTTTCTTGATTTCAACGCCGGTATAGCCGTTTGTGCGACGGGGCACAGTCATCCGCAAGTGGTCAGCGCTCTGAAAGAGCAGGTCTCACATTTCCTTCATATGTCGGGAACCGATTTCTATTATGCCGCGGAGATCAATCTGGCAGAGAAACTCTCCGAGATAACCCCCGGCAGATTCCACAAACGCGTTTTCCTGACAAACTCCGGTGCCGAAGCCGTCGAGGCAGCGCTGAAGTTGTGTCGCTACCAGACGCGTCGTTCGCAGGTCATAGCCTTCTACGGTGCATTTCACGGTCGTACCATGGGTGCGCTCTCTCTCACGGCCAGCAAGGCCGTCCAGAGAAAATATTTTTCACCCTTTCTTGCCGGCGTGACGCACGTGCCTTACGCGGATTGCCTGCACTGCGTGTACAACCTTGTGTATCCTTCGTGCGATTTTGCCTGCGTCAATTTCATCGAGGAAGTCGTATTTCACAAATCTACAGCGCCAGAGGACGTGGCCGCCATTTTCGTCGAGCCCATACAGGGAGAAGGAGGGTACATAGTCCCGCCCGATGGCTACCACAAGCGTCTCAAGAAATTGGCCGAGAAATACGGCATTCTCTTCGTGGCGGACGAGGTCCAATCCGGTATGGGAAGAACGGGCAAGATGTTCGCCATCGAGCACTGGAACGTCGTACCCGACGTCATTGCCGTGGCAAAGGGAATTGCGTCGGGCCTTCCGATTGGCGCTGCCGTGGCCCGTGCCCCCCTGATGGAATGGGAGCCCGGTGCACACGGTAGCACGTTTGGCGGAAATCCCGTCAGTTGTACGGCCGCACTTGCCACAATATCTCTGCTCGAAAACGAGCTCGTCAAGAATGCTGCTCGGGTAGGGGGTTTTCTCCTGGAGTCACTCGGGGAAATGGAGAAGAGACACCGCATTCTTGGATGGGTGAGAGGCAAGGGTCTCATGATAGGGATGGAGATTCTAAAGACGCGCGGAAGCAGAAAGGGAAATCCAGATAAGCGCGATTTGCTTGTTCGTCACTGTTTTGAAAAGGGACTTCTCGTTCTCCCTTGCGGAGAAAGCGCTGTTAGATTCTCGCCACCTCTTGTCGTGTCAAAGAAAGAGGCGGAGCTCGCGTTAGAGATATTTGAGGAAGCCCTCACAGAAGTCGAGAAAGAAAGAGGCGGTGTGGGGAGGGCTCACTCCACCTTTGCGGCTGCCGGCGCCTAGCGAGCTCAGTGCGGGTGAATATTCTTCCGCGCGTGGGGGCAATGGGGGCTTCACCTCAATAGCGGCAGACGCCCAGCGTGAAAACGGGATGGTCGCGTCCGGCCAGTGCGCGTGGGGCAATGGGCTCGTCGAGCAGGCAGCGGGCCGAACCGGAGGAATCACATTGAGGCTCTATGAACATGAAGGCAAAGAGCTTTTCAGGAGGGAGTCAATACCGACTCCAAAGGGTAAGCTTGCCGGTGATGTGGAGTCTGCTCTCAGGGCTTCGGAAGAGATAGGCTTTCCGGTTGTACTGAAGGCCCAGGTGCTCACGGGCGGTCGTGGGAAAGCCGGCGGAGTCAAGATTGCTCGTGGCACTGAAGAGACTTCGAGGTGCGCACGGGAGCTCTTCCGTCTCAGGATCTCAGGCTTTCCGGTAGAGAAGCTCTTGATCGAGGAGTGTCTCAACGTAGAGAGAGAACTCTACGTTGGAATCAGCATAGACAGAGTTCGTTACTGCCTGGCAGTGATCGGTTGTCCCGAAGGCGGCGTTGAGATTGAGCAAACCGCAAGGGCTTTTCCTGAAAAGATAAAGAGAGTCGACCTCAAGGTTATTGAGGAGATGCTGCCGCATCAGGCAATATTTCTGGCCAAGGGTCTGGGTCTCGGAGCCGCGCACTTGAGGCCTGCGACAGACACAATACTCAAGCTCGTGCGCGTCTTCAGGCGCTACGAGGCCAAACTCGCCGAGATAAACCCCCTCGTTCTTACAAAAGAAGGAAAACTCATCGCCGCTGACGCCAGGATGAGCGTTGATGAGGACGCTCTCTTCCGCCATCCGGAGCTTTCGGAGATGGGTATAGAGAAGCGTCACGAAGAAGGTGAGCTCACCGAAAGAGAAAAGAAGGCCAGGGAGAACGGAATCCCATACCTCGATCTAGACGGCGACATAGGAATGTTTCCGGGTGGAGCGGGTTTCGGAATAATGGGTATTGATTTCCTCAATTTCTACGGCGGGAGACCCGCCAACTTCATGGATTCGGGTGGTGGCCCCACCCCTGAAAGACTGGCCAAGATGCTCGAGCTTCTTGAGGACAACCCAAACGTAGTGGCGATATTCGGAGCAAGGTTCGGAGGTATTTCAAGGTGCGACGATTTTGCCAGGGGAGTTGTCATGTTTCTTAGGGAAAAGGGGCTCACAAAACCGATGGCCATGAGAATGACCGGCAACATGTGGCAGGAGGGCGTGCGAATTTTCGAGGAAGCAAGAAGAGAAAATCCGGCGCTTTTCAGGAACATAGAAATCTATGGAATAGAGACGCCAATAGAAGACGTGGCGAAAAGAGCAATCGAGCTCGCCAGAAGAAAAAGAGAAGGAGCTAACGGTGGCCATTCTGGTTGATGAGAATAGCAGAGTAGTTGTTCAGGGAATAACGGGTGGCGCGGGGAGCTTTCACACGAAACGCATGCTCGAATACGGCACAAAGATTGTGGCAGGGACCTCGCCTGGAAAGGCCGGACAGAAGGTGGAAGGTCTGCCCGTCTTTGACACCGTGGCGGAGTGCGTCGATACGACTCGTGCCGACGTGTCCGTGATCTTTCTGCCCGCGCAGTTTGTTCTCGACGGGGCCATCGAAGCCATCAGGGCGGGCATAAAAGTGATCGTCGTCGTACCCGAACATATCCCGCTCGTGGACATGATGAAGATAAGGCAAGAAGCCAGGGAGACGAATGCCCTCGTTATCGGTGGTAACACCGCCGGCATAATAAGCCCGGGCAAGGCCAACGTCGGCATAATGCCGGACATCGCCTTCAAGCCCGGAAGGGTGGGCACGGTGTCGCGCTCTGGCTCGCTCACTTACTACGTGGCCGACACTCTATCCAGCTCCGGCTTTGGCGAAACCACTTGCGTTGGACTGGGAGGGGATCCTATTCTTGGCACGACCTTTGAAGAGATACTCGACCTCTTCGACAAGGACCCCGAGACACGTGCGGTTGTGCTGGTTGGCGAGATTGGCGGTGTCTACGAAGAGATGGCTCCCCCTCGGATAGCAAAGATGACGAAGCCCGTTCTCGCGATGGTCGCAGGCGTTCACGCTCCACGGGGCAAGAGGATGGGGCACGCAGGGGCGATAATAGAGGGTACGATGGGGACGGCGAAAGAGAAGCTGGGAGCACTCGAAGACGCCGGAGCCCACGTAGCTCGCACTTTTCTTGATATACCTGCTATTCTCAATAGACTGGGAGTCTGAAACAAGCTTGTGATCTCGAAGATCCTGCAGTGTTTTGTGCGGGCCGTCGGAGACAAGCATGGAGTGTCGGGTGAGCTCACGGTCTTAGCGAGTCCGCGGCGGTGAAGGAATTCGGGACAACACCCGTCACCAATCACAGCGGGAGGGTCGTGGGAGCCCTCCGACCTTGTTTCGAATTGGAAGCGTCGAACACTGGAGGCGCAAATGAGCTGGGTTACAAAAATCACGAAGATCGAACCTAACGCAATCACTGTACGAGGGCAGAGACTCGATGAGCTTATGGGCAAGCTGAGCTTTGCACAGGTCGTCTACCTCATTCTAAAAGGTGAGTTGCCGAGCGAATCTCACCGGAAGGTCCTCGATGCAATACTCGTCGCATCAATAGATCACGGTGTTACGCCGCCCTCGACCGTTGCTGCAAGAACGGTGGCCTCCTGCGGCGTGCCTCTGACGTCGGCCCTCGCAGCCGGAGTAATCTCGATCGGAAAACACCACGGAGGGGCCGTGGAAGATTGCATGAAGGCGCTCAAGAACGCGGTTGAAGAGGCGAAGAAGAAAGGAATATCGTTTGACGAAGAAGCCCGCGACATTGCTCGAAGGCTGAAAGACGAAGGGAAAAGGTTGCCCGGCTTTGGGCACCGCGTTCATACCCAGGACCCGAGAACAAGAAAGCTCCGCGAGCTTGCAGCCGAGTCGGGGCTCAAGGGGCCTCATCTCGAGATGACGCTGTGTCTCGAACGAGCTCTCAAGGAATCCTTGGGCAAAGAGCTGCCGCTCAACGTTGACGGTGCTATCGGAGCGCTGCTTTGCGAAATGGATTTCCCGGCGTCAATTGGGAACGCATTCTTTGTGATAGGAAGGGTGCCGGGTCTTGTTGCCCACATTTATGAAGAAACAAGCACAATGAAGCCGATGAGGACCGTTGTACCCTCTGAGGCCGAATACCAGGGATGATATTTAGCGGGGGTAACATGAGACGTACGAAGAACGTGAGAGATGAGAAGAGCGCCAAACGCAAGAAGAGTGTTGGGGTCGCGAAAAACACTACTGGAAATAAGAGCATCGAGGACAAGAAAGCCTTCGGTGCAAAGAAGAGCGTGAGAGATGCAATGAGAGAGCTTCTCCCGGAGTGCGAGGAGATTTTTGACGCCAAACTCCGTGCGGCAACTCTTAAAGCGTGGATTGTAGGACTTGAAAGAGGGGGATGGAAGCCTGCCGACATTGATTTTCTTCCTTTCACTCTGCTCATTCCTGAGTGTGATGTAAGCCTGCTTGCTCACACGCGAGCGGTGACGAAGGCGGCGACCAGGTTGGGAGACGTTGTCGCGGAGTTTTTCTCCGAATCCCTGTCCATAAACCGGGACGTACTCATTTCCGGCGCCCTGGTGCACGATGTTGGAAAGCTACTCGAATTCGAGAAGAAGCAAGGGTTTTTTGTGAAGAGTCCGACGGGTGCTTTGTTGAGGCATCCCTTCTCGGGTGTATTTCTCGCAGAGCGTGCCGGTCTTCCTCCGGAGGTCATTCACATCGTTGCCGTTCACGCTCACGAGGGAGACGCCGGTTATAGAAGTGCAGAGGCAATAATCGTGAATCACTGCGACTTTGCAATATTCGAATCCCTCAGGGCAAAGGGCAAGGCAAAATAGCATGAGGCTGGTGAAAGCCGAAAAGCTGCTCGGAGCCAGGAGTCTTGCGAGAACCGGAAAGGGAACATCAGAAGGGTGACGTCATGACGATAATTGAGAAGATTCTTTCGAGGAGCTCCGGTAAACAGGTGAAGCCTGACGATCGGGTCTGGGCGGTCGTAGACCTGGCCGTCATAAGGGATTTTGGAGGTCCCAACGTAGTCATCGAATACGAAAAGATCTTCGGTGATAGACCGGTCTGGGACCCCTCAAAGATTGCTCTCACGTTTGACTACCAGGCTCCCGCCAAGGTTTCCGAGGTGGCAAACAACCAAAGAATCTGCAGAGAGTTTGCCAAGAAGCAGGGCATACACAGGCTGTTCGATGTCAACTCCGGTATCGGGCAGCACGTCCTTCTGGAGCACGGTCTCATACGACCGGGCGCCGTTGTCGTAGGGACCGATAGTCACATGAACTTGCTCGGTGCCGCGGGGTGTTTCGCAACGGGGGTAGGAACCACCGACATGGTGGCCACCTGGTACTCGGGCAAGCTGTGGTTCAAGGTGCCCGAAACCATAAAGGTCAACTTCAAGGGTAAATACTCGTTTCCGACGACAGCAAAAGACCTCACCTTGTACTTCATCTCTCGTATCGGTCCGGACAAGCCAAACTACAAGTCGCTGGAATTCTACGGAGAAGTGATCAACGGTTTCCAGGTCCACGACGCAATCACACTCACCAGCATGATCACAGAAATAAACGGAAAGATAGGCTTTGTTCCGACCAATCACCAGATCTTCGAATTCCTCAAGAGTCGTATCGGGTCAGCACCCGAGCCTGTTTCGGCGGACGCGGACGCAGTTTACTCCGAGAGTATCGATGTAGATATACATGGCCTGCCTCCTCAGGTGGCCTGCCCGCACACACCGGGAAATGTGCGCCCCGTCTCCCAGGTGAAGGGAACCCACATAGATTTTGCGTTCATAGGTTCGTGTACTAACGGAAGGTACGAAGATCTCTCCGAAGCCGCAGCCGTGCTCAAGGCTGGCGGAAAGGTCCATCCTTCTGTTCAGCTCACGATAGTGCCGGCCACGATAGAAGTCGCAAGAAAATGTCTCAAGGCGGGTCATTACGAGACTTTTCTGGAGGCGGGTGCCATGGTGACAAATCCGGGCTGCAGTTTGTGTACGACCGGGCATCACGGCGTACTCGGCAAGGGCGACGTGCTCATAAGCACATCGAACAGGAATTTTCTCGGAAAACTTGGTAAGGGTTCTCAGGTTTACCTGGCGAGCCCGGCAACCGTGGCTGCTTCGGCGGTGAAGGGCGAAATCGCCGACCCCGGAGAATTCCTGCGGTGAAACAAGGAGCGAGGCGCTGATGCGCTAAGGAGCGAGTGCTATGAAATTGAAAGGTAGAGCGTGGGTGACCGGAGACGATATAGACACCGATCAGATCTATCACGGTCAATACTTGCCGATAACCGATCCGCACGAGATGGCCATGCATGCAATGGAGTACGTTCCAGGCATGGAGAATTTTCCGCGTGAGGCAAAGAGCGGAGACCTGGTCGTGGCAGGGAAGAACTTCGGGACGGGAAGCTCGAGGGAGCACGCTGTCTTGTGTCTCCAGTATCTCGGGATTTCGTGCGTGATTGCCAAATCCTTTAGCCGGATCTTCTTCAGGAACGCGGTCAACCTGGGGTTTCCCGTAATTGAATGCCCGGGACTTTCTGATACCCTGAAAACTGGCAATGTCGTCGAGGTTGACATCGACAACGGCAAAATAACAGACCTCACGACAGGTGAGTCGTTCCAGGGGATTCCGGCGTCCGGCCTGGAGAAGGAAATCGCCGGTTCCGGAGGGTTGATCGAGTACCTTAAGAAGAACGCAAGGTAGCGGAAGCGGTCTGCGGAAGCGCGGAAGAAGGGACGTATGGGACTGACATTTGCGGAAAAGCTGCTCGCCTTTAAGGTCGGAAGAGAATCCGTGCAACCGGGGCAGATAGTGGAGGTGTCACCCGACGTTGCCATGAGCCACGACAATGCCGGTCTTGTGATAAGACAGTTCAGACAGATTGGCGTGAAAAAGGTGTGGGATCCTTCGAAGATAGTGATTCCCCTTGACCATCGTGTGCCCGCCGAGTCCACAAAGACAGCAAACGCTCACAAATCAATAAGAGAGTTCGTAAAAGAGCAGGGGATAGCCCATTTTTATGACGTGAGAGAGGGAGTGTGTCATCAGGTTCTCATAGAAAAGGGACACGTTCTTCCGGGAATGCTCGCCCTGGGCACTGATTCGCACACCACGTCCTGCGGCTGCGTCGGCGCCTTCGGGACC
>Ga0315277_10008580_pt1 | contig 13112 bp, 8 predicted proteins | sample YL17G05_15_MG_FD_203695 | JGI IMG/M metagenome (GOLD analysis project Ga0315277, IMG submission 203695) | Sediment microbial communities from Yellowstone Lake, YNP, Wyoming, USA - YL17G05_15 | ecosystem: Environmental > Aquatic > Freshwater > Lake > Sediment | place: USA: Wyoming | collected...
CTCAATCGCCCGGCTGACGGACGGGGAGCCCCTGGTGGAGGCGGTCCGTCCTGCCCCCCCACCGGAGCAGCCGGCCGGCGAGCCCCCCGCGACGGCCCCATCGACCTCGGCAGCGACCACGTCCGGCGCGTCTCCGGCGGCGTCCCCCTCGGCGCCGGCAGCATCACCGTCCGCCGCTTCGTCTGCTTCCGGCCCGGGCGCCTCGGGCCCCGGCGCACTGCCCCCAAGGCCGCCCCCGCCGCCGGAACCGCTGATGAAGTTCACGCTGGGCGACAAGAGCACGCTCATCGTCAACCTCGCGGGCGTTCAGACCTGCGGGGACGTGACCGACCGCATCAACAACGCTCCGGGCAACAACGGGCGCCTGGAGGCGGGAATCTCCGACTGGAGCTTCTCCCAGGCCTTCGACTCGCAGTTCTTCCACCATCTGTGGAACTCCGTCCGGTTCGAGGCGCGCAGCCTCAAGGACAACCGCAAGCTCACCGAGATCATCGCCCAGCACGCCCCCTACAGCCTGGCGATCACCATCCCGGCGATGGCCCTCGAGTGGATGCTCGGCCTGGCCGTCGCGTGCTTCGTGGCCTACTATCGCGGCAGCCTGGCCGACAAGATCGGCGTGTTCCTCTCGGTCCTGGGGATGTGCATTCCCTTCCTGGGCTTCATGATTCTCGGCCAGTGGCTCATGTTCAAGGTCCTGCCCGAACACGCCTACGGGATTTCCAACCGGGCGAACGTGTATCTGCCCATCGCGATCATGGTGGCCGCCGGGTTGGGCGGGATGGTCCGCTTCTACCGCACGGTCATCCTGGACGAGACCAACCGCGACTACGTCCGAACCGCCAAGGCCAAGGGCGTGCCGCTCCCCACCATCCTGTTCAAGCACGTCCTGCGGAACTGCATGCTGCCCATCCTGACCAGCCTGATCCTGTCCATCCCCTTCCTCATCATGGGCAGCCTCCTGGTTGAGACGTATTTCGGCATCAACGGCCTGGGGGACCTGATGATCTCCAGCATTCAGAACCGGGACGAGCCGGTCATGAACTGCATGGTCTTCCTGACAGCCTTGATCTACACCATCGGGGTGCTGCTGACTGACATCAGTTACGCGGTGTTCGATCCTCGAATCCGGCTGAAATGACATGAGCCGACTGGACACGACAGGCAAGAGCGGCGTCTCTCCGGGGCCGATCGAGGCCCCAGCCGAGCAGGTGAAGGGCAGGAGCCTATGGTCGGACGCCATGCGCCGTTTGAGGCGCGACAAGGGGGCGATGGTCAGTCTGGCCGCGATCCTCCTGTTCGCCCTGATGGCGCTGGGGGCTTACGCATACGAGGAGATCGCCGACCTCTACAACCGCTGGCATCCCGACAGCCCGGTGGCCAAGTTCGAGGACATGTACGACTACGGTCGGCGGAATCTCCCACCTTCGCTGGATTCCTGGAGGGACATCCTGGGCACCGACTGGGAGGGCAGCAGCGTCCTGCTCAAGACCGTCCTTGGCGCCAAGGTCTCTCTGGCCGTGGGCTTTATGGCCAACGTCATCGCCGTGCCCCTGGGCCTGATCCTGGGCGCGATCGCCGGTTACTACGGGGGGTTTATCGACGACGTCATCGTCTGGCTCTATTCGACGCTGGCCAGCATCCCCGGCATCATCATGCTGATCGCAATGAAGTACGCCTTCAAGGGCGTGCACTTCCTGGGCCTGGACCTGAGCGGAATCCACGGCATCTACATCGCGCTGGGCGTGCTGAGCTGGGTCGGCACCTGCCGGCTGGTCCGCGCGGAGGTCATGAAAATCCGGGAGTTGGACTACGTGATCGCCGCGCGCGCTATCGGTAGGCACAGCTTCGTGATCCTCCTCCGGCACGTCCTGCCCAACGTGTTCCACATTGCGATCATCAACTTCTCGCTGGGATTCGTCGGGGCCGTCGGCGCGGAGGTGACGCTGAGCTACCTCGGCCTGGGCGTGGAGGTCGGGACGCCCAGTTGGGGCACGATGATCAACGGCGCCCGCATGGACCTGTTCGCCGGAAGATGGTGGGAGCTGACCTCGGCGGTCTCGGCGATGTTCGTCCTCGTGCTGGCCCTGAACGTCTTCGGCGACCGCCTCCGGGACGCCCTGGACCCGCGGCTCAAGAACGTCTGACCCGATCCGCCCCATGGGCGCACAAGGCGCGGGAATGAAGGAAACCGGAAGAATGGAACGATGGAATGATGGAGTAGTGGAACGACGGGTGGTGCAGCCCGCATCGACCCCCGTTATTCCATTGTTCCACTGTTCCGGTATTCCGTCTTCCCGGCACCATTCATGGTGCTCGACGCCCCTGCGACGCGAGACCCTGTCATGAGTGAAAACGGAACATTGCTTCGCGTGAGCGACCTGCGGACGTACTTCCGCACCGAGGACGGCCTGGTGAAGGCCGTCGATGGTGTGAGTTTCCGCATCGGCCGCAAGCAGACGTTCGCCCTGGTCGGTGAGAGCGGCTGCGGGAAGAGCGTAACCGCGTTCTCCATCCTCCGCCTGCTCCAGGTCCCGCCCGCGCAGATCGCCTCGGGACGGGTCGAGCTGGAAGGCAGGAATCTCCTGGACCTGTCGGAAAGCCGGATGCGGCAAGTCCGCGGGGAGAAGATCAGCATGATCTTCCAGGAGCCGATGAGCTCGCTGAACCCGGTCTTCACCTGCGGCAGCCAGATCGTCGAGGCCATCCGGCTGCATCGCAGCATGTCGGGCCGGGACGCGAAGGCCCTGGCCATCGACCTGCTGGCCAAGGTGGGCATTCCCGACGCCCCCCAGCGGTTTCGCGCGTACCCGCACCAGATGTCCGGCGGCATGCGCCAGCGCGTCATGATCGCCATGGCCCTGTCGTGCAATCCCAGGCTCCTCATCGCGGACGAGCCCTCCACCGCGCTGGACGTGACCATCCAGGCGCAGATTCTCGACCTGCTCAGGCAGATTCAGGCCGACGCGGGGCTGAGCATCATGCTCATCACGCACGATCTTGCGGTGGTAGCGGAGACCGCCGAGGTCGTGGCCGTCATGTACGCCTCCAAGATCGTGGAGTTGACCGACGTCAAACGGCTGTTCGCCCAGCCGCTGCACCCATACACGCACGGCCTGTTCCGCTCGGTGCCGCGCCTGGGAGAGAAGAAGCACCGCCTGGAGACTATCCAGGGCACCGTGCCGAACCCGCTGGACTTCCCGGCCGGCTGCAAGTTCCATCCGCGATGCCTGCTGGCCCGGCAGCGGGCTGAAGGGGCGCCTGAGAGCGGGACCGCGACCGTCGTCGCCGAGGGCGGGTGCGTCCGCGTCCTGCGACGCTGCGCAACGGAGGAGCCCATCCTCCGCGAAGTCCAGCCCGCCCACTGGTGCGCCTGTTGGTACTGTCCGGGATATGACGGCTCGCCCGAAACGGACCCAAGCGTGGTCTCCGGGGAAGGCGCGCAGTAAGGAAGGAGAGCGGGATTGCACCGATACCTGAAGGCATCCGGATTGCCGACGGCGTCGCTCACCGACTTCGGCTTCGCTTGAGGTACGAAGGTTCAGGAATGATTGATCCCTGTAATCCCTTAATCGGTGTAATCCCGCTGAACTCCCATTTATGACCCAAGACGCCTCCACTCCGATCCTCACCGTCACCCGGCTGAAGACATACTTCCCCGTCCGGGGCGGCTTCTGGGGCAGGCGGATGTACGTCCACGCCGTGGACGGGGTGGATTTCACCATCCATCGGGGCAAGACGCTCGGCCTGGTCGGTGAAAGCGGGTCGGGCAAGACCACCGTAGGCAGGACGATCCTCCGGCTGATCCCCCCCACCGCGGGACGAGTGGTCTTCGACGGGCAGGACGTTTTCTCGTTGAGCGGGCCGGACATGCGGGCCCTGCGCCGGCGGATGCAGGTCATATTCCAGGACCCCGTCGGTTCGCTGAACCCCCGCATGACTGTCGGCGACATCGTGGGCGAGCCGCTGAAGGTCCACACGGACCTGTCACGCTCGCAGCGCAGGCAGAGGGTCGGCGAGCTCCTGGAACGCGTCGGGCTTCCCGGCTCCTACGTCAGCCGCTACCCGCACGAGTTCTCCGGCGGGCAGCGGCAGCGCATCGGCATCGCAAGGGCGCTGGCGCCCGGTCCGGACTTCATCGTCTGCGACGAACCCGTCAGCGCCCTGGACGTCTCCATCCAGGCGCAGATACTCAACCTCCTCAGCGACCTCCAGGACGAACTGGGCCTTTCCTACCTGTTCATCGCGCACAACCTCGCCGTCGTCGAGCACTTCGCCGACGAGGTGGCCGTCATGTACCTGGGGCGAATCGTCGAACGCGCCGGCAGCGACGAGCTCTACGCAAGGCCCACGCACCCCTACACGCAGGCGCTTCTCTCGGCAGTGCCGAAGCCCGACCCCGCCTCCGGCCGCCTGCGCGTCCGCCTGCCCGGCGAGGTGCCGTCGTCCATCAACCCGCCGCCCGGCTGCCCGTTCCACCCGCGCTGCCCCCTGACCCGGCAACTCGCCGCCAAGACCAGCGACTCCGACACCGTCAACATCCTCAGCGAAGGCCAGGTCGTGCGGGTGGTCACCCGGTGCGTCACGGAGGAGCCGGTCTCCCGCCACGTGAAGGACGACCCCGCCCACTGCCACGCCTGCCTGCTCAGGCAGTGAAATGCCCACCGACCGGCAACCGTGGGCGTTCCTATCCGCCACGGTCCCTCCCGATGTGTCGCGCTGCCGCTGAAGTGACGGCCTCGACCCTGACCGACCATCCCAACCATATATAAGACAAGCTCTTAGGGATTTCGTCAGGATGGGCGGTCATCGTAAGAGGCCCAGCAAGACTACCGGTCAGGTCATCCGATGGGTGACTCGCGCCCAAGGGGCCAGGTGCGTTCCCCGTGTAGTCGCCCGCATCCCCTGCATCCGCGAATCGTGGCTTGGGTTACCCCGCCTTTAACCCGGCCGATCGCGCCGCCTCGGCGTCCAGGACGATGGAGAGCATTCCCGCGGCGGGATTGACCCCGGCGGCGGGCAGGGCTTTTCTGGCCTCGGTGTCCGGCCCCAGCAGGACCGCGACGCTCTGGGCCTTGTCGGCGCCGGTGACCAGGAGAACCACGTTCCTTGCGGCGTTGATCAGCGGGAAGGTGACGGTCATCCTCTTGCGGCCCAGGACCGGCACGTGATAGGCCACCACCAGCCTCTGGTTTTCCCGGAGGGCGTCGGCGCCCGGGAACAGGCTGGCGGTATGACCGTCGCCGCCCATGCCCAGCAGGACGAGGTCGAAACACGGCACGCCGTCCTGCCCCGCCGGGACGAGCTGGCGGACCGTCCGCTCGTACTCGGCCGCCGTCGCCTCGATGTCCTCCGCGTCGGCCCGCATCGGGTGGACTCGCATCGGATGAATGGGGACGTGGTCCAGCAGCGTGCGCTGGACCATGCGGTAGTTGCTCTCCACGTGGTCCAGCGGCACGTCGCGCTCGTCACCGAAGAACACCTCCACCTGGGACCACGGCACCTGCTCCCCGGACGGATCCTCCGCCAGACGCTGGTACAGCGCCCGCGGCGTCGTCCCACCCGCCAGGGCCATCCGACAGGCGCTGCGCTGACTGGCCGCCTCGCAGACAATGGTCTTGAACAGACCGGCCACGAACTCCACGGCGGCCTCTACCGTGGGTTCCACGATGATCTTCGGAGGATTTCCGGACTGTCCCATGTTCTCGCCCGATTGTAAGCACATTCTACAGGACTTGCCAGTGTTTGTAGCGGTCTTCGAACAGGCGGTCGGCCTGCGGGGGACCCCACGAACCCGGCGGATACTCCAGCAGTTCCGGCGACCCCGTAACATCCCACGCCGAGCGGATGCCGTCGATGAAACGCCAGGACGCCTCCACCTCATCGTTGCGGATGAACAGCGTCGCGTCGCCCAACGCCGCGTCCAACAGCAGCAGCTCGTACGCCTCCGGGGAGGCCGACTCGAACGTCGAGTCGTAGCGGAAGTCCATCCTCACCGGCCGAAGCAGCATCCTCGTCCCCGGCACCTTCGCGTCGAAGACCATGCTGATGCCTTCGTCGGGGTTGACGCGAATCCAGAGCTGGTTGGGACCTCGCAGGTCGCAGCCCGCCTCGTCGAACAGGCTGACCGGCTCCCGCTTGAAGACGATCAGGATATGGCTGAGCTTCCGCGCGAGCCGCTTTCCCGTGCGAAGGTAGAAGGGAACGCCCGACCATCTCCAATTCTCAATATACAATCTCAGGGCCGCAAATGTCTCGACCCGCGAGTCCCCAGCCACGCCGGTTTCCCGGCGATAGGCCGGGCTGTCGCGTCCGGCCCCGTACTGCCCCCGGACCGTCCAGGCGGCCACTTCCGTGGGCGTCGGAGGCCTGAGCGAACGGAGCACCTTGACCTTCTCGTCCCTGAGCGACTCTCCGCGCATCCGCCGGGGCGCGTCCATCGTGATCAGCGCCAGCAACTGCATCATGTGGTTCTGCACCATGTCGCGGAGCGCCCCGGCAGTCTCGTAGTACCCGCCCCTCCTGCCCTCCATGCCTGCCGTCTCCGCCGTGGTTATCTGGACGTGATCCACGAACTGCCTGTTGAAGAGCGAGTCAAAGACCGCGTTGGCGAAACGGAACACCAGGATGTTCTGGACCGTCTCCTTGCCCAGGTAATGGTCGATCCGATAGACCTGCGACTCGTCAAAAACGCCCAGGAGCAGGTTGTCCAACTCCCTGGCGGAGGAAAGGTCGTGTCCGAAGGGCTTTTCCACCACCAGGCGGACGAAAGGCCCATCCGGTGTGGCCGCGCGGGCGTCCTGGCCCGCCGGTCGGTTCAGCCCGGCCGCTCCGAGGTTGCGCACGACCTCCGGGACGGTCTCCGGCGGCATCGCCAGGTAGAACAGCCGACTGCCTCCGGTCTGATATGCCCCGTCCAGTTCATTCAGGCGTGCGGCGAGTCTCTGGTACTCCGCCGACGAGTCGGCGTGCGTGACGTGATAATGCCACCGTGCCGCCAGCTTGGCGAACGCGGATTCATCGACAGGCTGAGTGCGGGAGTGCTTCCGGACGGCCTGGAGCATCTCGTTGCGGAATTGCTCGTCGGTTTTCGGCTTGCGGGCGACGCCCAGGACGGCCAGGCGCTCGCTCAGCAGGTTCTGGACGGCCAGGTTGTACAAGGCCGGGGCGATCTTGCGGGCGGCCAGGTCGCCGGTCGCGCCGAACAGCACGATCACGCAGGGCGGCACCGGTCTGATATCCGACATGGCCCCGGCAAGCAGATTCGCCTCGATCGGTGACATGATGATCCCTTATGCTGCCGCCGAACCGCTACGCGTGTTCCTGGCAACCCCGGGCGCGTCCATCTCTCTTATCGGCTGGACGCGCCGCCTTTTTCTAGCACATTATACGGACACCGGTAATGGGTCAGTTACTGGTACGACAGGCGTCTCGCCTGTCGAATTCGCGCCTGGTCTCCGTCCCGACAGGCGAGACGCCTGTCGTACCACACCCCGTAAGTGACCCATTACGGACACCGGTCAAGCCGCCGCCTGAGAGCAGGGGCCGCGATCCGCATGGAGCGGATCAGTTCCTCAGCGACTGGATCGGCGCGGGGATTCGCCCGCCGAAGTGGACGAACGCGTCGCTCGCCCCGGCGTTCGCGACGGCCATGACCGTCGTCGAGCCGAACAGCCCGCCGAACTCCACCTTGTCCCCCGGCCTTGCCCCCGGCACCGGGATCACCCGAACGCCCGTCGTCTTGTCGTTCATCACCCCGATGGCCATCTCGTCGGCGATGAGGGCCGCTATGGTCTCGCTCGGCGTGTCGCCGGGGATGGCGATCATGTCCAGTCCGACCGAGCAGACGCTGGTCATGGCCTCCAGTTTCTCCAGGCACAGGTCGCCCGCCGCCACGGCTTCTGACAGCGCGGCGTCCTCGCTGACGGGGATGAACGCCCCGCTCAAGCCGCCGACGGAACTGGAGGCGAACGCCCCGCCCTTCTTGACCGCGTCGGTCAGCATCGCGATCGCCGCCGTCGAACCCGGCGCGCCTATGCGGGCGATGCCCAGCGTCCTGAGGATCTCCCCCACGCTGTCACCCACCTGCGGGGTCGGCGCCAAAGACAGATCGACGATCCCGAACGCCACGCCCAGCTCCGCCGCCACCTCGCGCCCGATCAGCTCGCCCACCCGCGTCACGCGGAAGCTGGTGATCTTGATCTCCTCGGCAAGGTCGCCCAAGGTGAGCTTGCCCCCCAACTGTATCCGCCGCTTCAGCGCGCTGCCCACCACGCCCGGGCCGCTCACGCCGATGTTCACCGTCGCTTCCGGCTCGCCCTCTCCCACGTACGCGCCGGCCATGAACGGGTTGTCCTCCGGGATGTTCGCGAACACCACCAGCTTGGCGCACCCGAAGCCCTTCTGATCGGCGGTCGCCTGGGCGATGCGGAGGATGACGTGGCCCATCTCGTGGACGGCGTCCATGTTGATGCCCGCCCTGCGCGAGGCCACGTTCACCGAGGCGCAGACCCGCTTCGTGCTCGACAGGACGTCGGGCAGGGCCTCGATGACCATCGCGTCGGCAGGGGTGATGCCCTTTTGCACCAGCGCGGTAAAGCCGCCCACCAGGTCCACACCGCACGCAGCGGCCGCCTCGTCCAGCGTCCTGGCGACCGCAACCGCCGTCGCGTGCCCGTGCCCGGCCAGCAGGTGCGAGACGGGTGATATCGCCAACCGCTTGTTCGTCACCGGGATGCCGTACTTCCCGCCGATGCGGTTGCAGACCTCCACCAGCCGGCTGGCGCGGGAGACGATCTTGTCCCGCAGCTTGCGGCAGACGGTGTCCATGCTCCCGGCGGCGCAATCGTCCACGTTCAGCGCCAGGGTCACTGTGCGGACGTCCAGGTGCTCGCTGTGAAGCATCTGGATCGTCGAGAGGATTTCATCGGTGCGAAGCATTGGTTGACTCGTTAACCGGTTACTGGGTCACAACCGGCCCTCACGCCATGTTCTCTTCCATGACCGCGACCAGCAGACGCATCCGATACCGTCACCTCTACCCTATCGCCTCTCACCTGTTCAGCCGCAGTTGGTTCGTCGCAACAAAGATGTTCTCATGCTGGAGACGGACCGCGAAGTCCTGCTCCCGGCCGATTTCCTCCAGGTCCGCCTGGAGCATGCTCAGGTCCCACCGGCTGGGGATCTGGACCTGGCTGACAAGGACGAAGTCCTCGTCCTGGCAGTCCCAATAGAGGTCCACGACGTTGATGTCCTTCCCGGCGAGGTACTGGCTGAACCGGTGGATGATGCCGGGCTTGTCCTTGCCGAAGGCCGTGATGACGAAGGTGTCCACGGGGCACTTGGTCGCGCGGGCGGGCGGGGAGGTGTACGGCCGGGCGACGACCTGCAATCCGTCACTGCCCGGCTGCGAGCGCCGCACCTTGGCGGCGAGGGCCTCCGGGTCCATCGGATCGGGCAGGCTCACCACGAGAATCTGCGTGAAGTACCCGCCCAGCACGGTCTGGCTGCACGCGTCGATGTTCCCGTGCAGGCAGACAATGACGCCGCTGACCGCGGCGATGATGCCCGGGCGGTCGTCGGCCATCACGTTCAGCACGTATGCGTGTTTGAACCGGGTGATCATGAGCTTCGACCAGTCTCAAGAATGATACCCGCTTGACGGTCCCGCGGAAAGCCTTTGGATGCACGAGCATTTTGGTGGGGCGTAGGAGGTCGTCCCCGCCGGCCCGTGTGGGCGACCTGGCGCAGGGCTGCACAGACCGGCAGACGCCAAACACCCCGGGCAGACGCCGTGTAGACGGAAACACCCCGGGCGAGCGCCGTGTAGCAGGCCACGGCTTCAGCCGTGGTACCGCGAGCCCCCACCCCGGTCCCCTCCCCCCGCGGGCAAGGTCCAGGTCTCGCCGAAGGCGTCCAGTCCGCGGGGGGAGGGGCAGGGGAGGGTGGCGCCGAAAACCACCGCTGAAGCGGTGGCCTGTTACACGACCGGAACACGGATATCGGTCGGGCCCCTTGGGGTCGGGCGAACAAGGGCGCCCAGAGGATTTCCACCAAGACGCTGATGCACCCGGCGCCTTTCGCCTGCCGCCCGTCGCCGGGCAGGTTGCATTCCACGAACGTTGGATGTAATCCTATTGCACCTGAGGAAGGAGTCACGAATGCCCGCAAGCAGGCCCGCACCGCGCCGAAAGCTCCCATTCACGCGCAAGGAGCTTTGTGACTCTCGTCTGCCCCGCTACACGGGCGAGTCGCTGAGGATGATCTCGTTCCCCCTGGGAGGCATCGGCACCGGCACCATCGGCCTGGGCGGGCGCGGTGAGCTTAGGGACTGGGAGATCTTCAACAACCCCAACCTCGGGTACCGCCCGCCATACACCATGCCGTACATCTTCTGCAAGCAGGGCCGTTCCACCGACGCCCGCGTGCTGGAACGGCGGCTGCTGCCCCCCCACCACGCCGGCCACGGGTTGCCGCCGGACCAGTTCTGCGGCCTGCCGCGCCTGGCGGAGGCGGTGTTCTTCGGCAGCTATCCCGTCGCGAGGGTCTTTTTCTCCGACAAGGACCTCCCGGTGTCCGTGGAACTGGAGGCGTTCAACCCGATGATCCCCGGCGACGCCGACGACTCGGCGATCCCCGCGGCGATCCTCATCTACCGTCTGACCAACCGCACGCGGCGGGGCGTTTCGGGCAGCATCGCGATCAGCATGTCCAACACGGTGGGGTTGTCCGGTCCCGACGGCCTGGGACAGAACGTCAACGCCTTCGAGGAGGCAAACGGCTTTCGCGGGATCCGCATGACCGGCGGGAAGTACCCCGCAGGCACGATCGGCTGCGGCAGCGAGGCGCTGGTGACCACCGCCCGGCGGGTCAGCTACGCGACGGACTTCGACGAGCCCGGCTGGTTGGACCGGGCTCAGAAGGTCTGGGACGATTACTCCGCCGACGGCCGCCTGGAAGGACCAACGCAGGCGACCGCGCCCAGCGAGGACAAGAAGACCCGGATCGGCATGCTCGCAGCGGAGTACAATCTCAGGCCGGGGGCTTCGGCGGAGATCGTCTTCCTCATCACCTGGAGCTTCCCGCATCGCGTCGCGCAGTGGCACCTGGAGAAGCACTACCAGGAGAAAGGCCAGGCCCCGCCCACGGTCCGCAATCACTATGCCGGGAGGTTCGGCGACGCCTGGGCGGCGGCGGAGTACGTGACGGCGAACCTGGACCGCCTGCGGTCGGCCACGATGGCGTTCGAGCGCACGCTGATCGAGAGCACCCTCCCCGGGTGCGTGATCGACGCCGTCAGCTCCCAGATGTCCATCATCCGCACGAACACGACCATGTGGCTGGACACCCCTGCCGACGAGCCCGCGGGGCGGGTGTTCGCCTTCGAGGGCTGCAACCTCACCAGCGGCTGCTGCCCGATGAACTGCACGCACGTGTGGAACTACGAGCAGGCGCTGGCGCACCTGTATCCGTCGCTGGAGCGGACGATGCGCCTGACGGACTACGAGGACGACCTGCACGAGCAAGGGGCGATGGTCTTTCGCACCACGATACCGTTGAAGGCGTCTCTGCCGTTGTGGAGGCCCAAGACGCCTGCGGCCGACGGTCAGTTCGGAACCGTGGTCAAGGTCCACCGCGAGTGGCGGATCAGCGGGGACGACGCCTACCTGCGGCGCCTCTGGCCGGGCGTCAGGCAGTCCATCGAGTTCGCGTGGAAGGGCTTCGCCCGATGGGACGCCGACAAGGACGGCGTGATGGAGGGCATCCAGCACAACACGTACGACATCAACTTCCACGGGCCCAACACCATGTGCGGGACGCTGTACCTGGCGGCCCTCGCGGCGGGGGTCGAGATGGCAAAGGCCGTCGGGGACGACGCGGCGGCAGCGGAGTTCGCACAGGTGTACGCCTCCGGAAGCGCCAGGTGCGACCGCATGCTGTTCAACGGGGAGTTCTACGAGCAGAAGGTTGCCGAAGCGGATGCGGATTACGTGGACCTGATCGGCAACACGATCAAGGCAGGCAGGCCCAAGTACCAGTACGGCAGCGGATGCCTGAGCGACCAGCTCCTTGGCCAGTGGGCCGCCCACGTTGCGGGCCTGGGATACGTACTGCCGGAGGATCACGTCAAGAAGGCGCTGGCCGCCGTGTTCCGGCACAACTTCAAGGCCGACCTGTCGAGGCACCAAAGCGTCCAGCGGACCTACGCCCTGAACGACGAGGCGGCGCTGGTCCTCTGCACCTGGCCCAACGGCAAGAGGGAGAAGTTCCCCTTCCCCTACTGCGACGAGGCATGGACCGGCATTGAGTACCAGGTGGCGGCGCACCTGATCTACGAGGGCCTTCTCGACGAGGGCCTGAGCGTCGTCAAGGCCGTCCGCGACCGCCACGACGGGCAGGTGAGGAACCCGTGGAACGAGTTCGAGTGCGGCGACCACTATGCCCGGGCCATGTCGAGCTGGTCGCTGCTCCTGGCGCTGGCGGGGCAGTACTACGACGGCAGGTCCGCCGCCCTGACCGTCAGGCCCCGGATCAACCAGCGCAGTTTCCGATGCATCTTCACCACCAATGACGCGTACGGGACGTTCTCGCAAGCGCTTAGCAAGGCTTGCTTTATAGTGAGACTGAGCTGCGGTTCGGGACAGGTCGCGTTGGGGCGGCTGCACCTCAGTTGGCCGACGGAGCGGCCCCCTGAAGCCCTTCGGGCCGAGATAAGACTGAACGGCAGGAAGGTTCAGGGGTCCGCCGCAATCCGGGAAGGGCGGATCGACTTGGCGCTCGCGAGCAAGGCGACGCTTGTGCCGGGCGATGCGCTGGAGATTGTGCTTAGGTCCCCACGCAAAGGTGATGTAGAATAGCACCACAAGGCCGCCGCGTACGGGCGTGGAGGCGGCTTGCGATTTCCCGGACGCGGTGGTGGAGTTCCAGGGCAAGACCGAGATGAGAGTACGACCTGCCCGCATGGCCGACGCCAGGCGGATATGCGGCTTGATCAACCACTACGCCGAGCGGGGCAGGATGCTGCACAGGAGCCTCGAGAGCGTTTATGATTCGCTGCGCGAGTTCCTGGTGGCACAGGAGGGCCGGCGGATCGTCGGGTGCGTGGCAGTGGACTT
>Ga0315277_10008581_pt1 | contig 13111 bp, 12 predicted proteins | sample YL17G05_15_MG_FD_203695 | JGI IMG/M metagenome (GOLD analysis project Ga0315277, IMG submission 203695) | Sediment microbial communities from Yellowstone Lake, YNP, Wyoming, USA - YL17G05_15 | ecosystem: Environmental > Aquatic > Freshwater > Lake > Sediment | place: USA: Wyoming | collected...
GACCCTCGTTTCGTGTACCTTTTCCTCATGGCGGTTTCTCCTTTCTTGGTCGAAAGCGGTCCAGGCTACACCGCCTGGACCTGAGGAACCGCCATTTTCTATTTCAACTACGACAGGGACAACCTCGTTGGTTGTTGAAGTGGATGGGATGAGCGACGAGGACAAGATTCAGCGGGATGTGGAGCGAAGCATATCGAAGCTCAGGGTTTTCGTATTCTTCGGGTAACTAACGAGGACGTGATGCGCGACCTCGATGCCGTTACACGCGAGATTGCACGCCTCGGCGGCGTCCCGTGGGATTGACGTATAAGCTGGTCCCATCTCCCGAGGGAGAAGGGACCGCACTCTGCCCTCACCCTAGCCCTCTCCCAGAGGGAGAGGGGACCATCACATGACCTTTCGACCCGACAAATTGACGATCAAGGCCCAAGAGGCGGTGGCGGCGGCACAGTCGCTGGCCGCCGAGCGGGGCCATCCGCAGATCGACCCGCTGCACCTCTTGGCCGCCCTGCTGGCCGAGGGCGACGGGATCGTCGGCCCGCTGCTGGACCGCATCGGGGTGAATCGCCGGCAATTGGACCAGATCGTCCAGTCGGAGCTGGGCCATTTCGCCAAGGTCTCCGGCGGTTCGCCGCCGGGGGCCAGCCCACAGCTCGCCCAGGTGTTCGAGGCTGCCCAGCGCGAAGCCGACGCGATGAAGGACGAGTTCGTCTCCACCGAGCACCTCCTGCTGGCCCTGGCCAAGGTCGACTCGAAGGCCAAGAACGTCTTGAAGCTCAACGCCGTGACGGAGAAGGAGCTGCTCAGGGCCTTGCGGGAGGTCCGCGGCAGCGCCCGGGTGACCGATCAAACGCCCGAGGACAAGTTCCAGGCGCTGAAGCGCTACGGGATCGATCTGGTCGAGCGGGCCCGGCAGGGAAAGCTGGACCCCGTGATCGGGCGCGACCAGGAGATCCGCCGCGTGATGCAGGTCCTCTCCCGCCGGACCAAGAACAACCCGGTGCTGATCGGCGAGCCGGGCGTGGGCAAGACCGCCATCGCCGAGGGGCTGGCCCTGCGGATCGTCGACGGCGACGTGCCCGAGAGCCTCAAGAACAAGTGCGTGGTGGCCCTGGACCTGGGGGCGCTGGTCGCGGGGACGAAGTTCCGCGGCGAGTTCGAGGAGCGACTGAAGGCGGTGCTCCGCGAGGTGACCGACGCGGGCAACGTGATCATGTTCCTCGACGAATTGCACACGGTCGTTGGCGCCGGCCGGGCGGAGGGGGGCGCCGACGCGGCCAATCTCCTCAAGCCCGCCTTGGCACGCGGCGAGCTCCGCTGCATCGGCGCGACCACGCTCGACGAGTATCGCAAGTACGTGGAGAAAGACGCCGCCCTGGAACGCCGCTTCCAGCCGGTCTACGTGGGCGAGCCGTCGGTCGAGGACACCATCGCCATCCTCCGCGGGCTGAAGCCCCGCTACGAGGCCCATCACAAGGGGGTGAAGATCAAGGATTCGGCCCTGGTGGCCGCGGCCAACCTCTCGCATCGCTACATCGCCGACCGCTTCCTGCCCGACAAGGCCATCGACCTGATGGACGAGGCCGCCAGCCGGCTGGCCATGGAGCTGGAAAGCGTGCCGACGGAGATCGACGAGGTGCAGCGGCGGCTGGTGCAGCTCGAATTGGCCGCCCGGCAACTGGCCGACGAGACCGAAGAGCACGCCCAACAGCGGCTGGCGGAAATCGAGGAGGAGATCGGCGAGCTGCGGAAGAAGCTGGCCGACCTGCAAGAACAGTGGGAGCTGGAGAAGGCCGGACTGGGCGACGTGCAGCAGATCCGCAAGCGGCTGAACGAGGTCGAGCACGAGTCGGGGCAGCTCGCCGCGGCCATCAAGGAGAAGCAGTCGGCCGGCATCCCCGTGCCTGAGGACGATTTTCAGCGCCTCTACCAGCTCGACCTGGAGCGCAAGCGGCTGGCCGGCCAACTCGAGCAGACGGAAGGCGAGGGCAACGGCGAGACCCCCGCCGGCCGCCGGCTGCTACGGCGCGAGGTCGGGCCCGAGGAAATCGCCGAGGTCGTCTCCGCCTGGACCGGCATCCCCGTCAGCCGGATGATCGAGACCGAGCGGGCGAAACTGCTGGTGATGGAAGAGCGGATCCACCAGCGGCTGGTCGGCCAGGACGAGGCGGTCGAGGCGGTGGCCAACGCCGTCCGACGGAATCGCTCCGGCCTGCAGGACCCCAACCGGCCGATCGGGTCGTTCATCTTTCTGGGCCCCACCGGCGTGGGCAAGACCGAGCTGTGCAAGGCCCTGGCCGAGGTGATGTTCGACGACGAAAACGCCATGATCCGGCTGGACATGAGCGAATTCATGGAGCGGCACACCGTCAGCCGCCTGATCGGGGCCCCGCCGGGCTACGTCGGCTACGAGGAGGGCGGCCGGCTGACCGAGGCCGTCCGCCGGCGGCCCTACGCGGTGATCCTGCTGGACGAGATCGAGAAGGCCCACCGCGACGTGTTCAACATCCTGCTGCAGGTGCTCGACGACGGGCGGCTCTCGGACAACCACGGCCACACGGTCGATTTCACCAACACGATCGTGGTGATGACCTCGAACATCGGCAGCCAGCTTATCCAGGAGATTTCCAAGGAGGGTGGCGGCGAAGACGAGATCCGCGAGGCGATCAACCAGTCGCTCAGCACCCGCTTCCTGCCCGAGTTCTTAAACCGCATCGACGAGATCATGATCTTCCATCCCCTGAAGCCCGAGCAGATCCGCAAGATCGTCGAGATCCAGATCGGGCGGCTCCGCAAGCAGCTTGAGGAGAAGGGGATCGAGATGGAGGTCACCTCCGCGGCGATCGACGCCATCGCGCGGGACGGCTACGACCCGACCTACGGCGCCCGGCCGCTGAAGCGGGTGATCCAGCAGCAGATCCAAAACCCGCTGGCCACGGAGATTCTCAAGCGGGAGTTCGGCGAGGGGAGCCGGGTGAAGATCGACCATGCCGATGGGGAGTTTGCGTTCGAGCGGGTCGGCTAGCGGAAAGGAGCGAAGGACCCGCACAAGCGTGTAAAGCCGCGACCAGTGGTCGCGGTAACAGCTTGATTTCACATCCTGGAGAGAATAGAGTGTTAGTAGCGGTGGATTGGGCCCGCGTGCACGCAGAGGGGGCTCGGCGATGGCGATCTTGACTATGGATATGCCCGACAAGGTATTGGCCACCCTACGGAACAATCCTGAGCAGTTCGCCAGCGAGTTGCGGCTGGCGGCCGCAGCGGCTTGGTACGAGCAGGGGCGGGTTTCGCAGGAAGTGGCCGCGGAGATCGCGGGGCTGAGCCGCACCGATTTCCTGCTGGCGCTGGCGCGGATGAGAAAGGACTCGTTCCAGGTGGACTTCCGCGACCTGGACAAGGAACTCGCCCGTGGCTGACACGGTCGTCGCCAACGCATCCCCGCTGATCTTCCTCAGCCGCGCCGGACATCTACCGTTGCTGCATCATTTCGCCGGGCGGGTTCTGGTGCCTCGGCCTGTGGCCGACGAAATCCGGCTCAAGGGCGGAGAGGATGTGACTGCCAGGGCCATTTCTGAAACCTCGTGGATGGAGGTGGTGCCCGCCCCCACGATACCGGAGGAAATCTCGCAGTGGGGACTCGGCCCCGGCGAAGCGGCGGTCTTGGCCATTGCCGCCGCCAATCCTGGAATGGAAGCCGTGATTGACGATCTTGCGGGCCGCAAGTGCGCCGCGCATCTGGGGATCCCGGTTCGCGGTACGCTGGGAATCGTCTTGGCAGCAAAGAGGCGAGGATTGATACCGCAGGCACAGGTCGTTATCGAGGACATGCTCCGCTCGGGGTTGTACCTCTCACGGCCCGTGCTGCACGAAGCACTCAGGCGAGTGGATGAAGAGCCCCGGTGAGCGGTCGGTGGCTCGCTCAGCGGCCCTCCAAGGGGTGATCCAGCAGCAGATCCAATACCCGCTGGCGGTGGAGATTCTCAAGCGGGAGTTCACCGAGGGGAGCCGGGTGAAGATCGATTACGTCGATGGGGAGTTTACGTTTGAGCGAGTGGAGTAAACCCACGGCCGCTTTTTGTAGTGTTTCCTGCCTGTAGGCCCGTGTGCCCACGAGCTTGTTGAAAGCACCACCAAGTGGCCCCAGAGAATTCAATGTGTCCATTGCGTCCCATCAAGACAGCGCGAATTGTTGACCTATTGAGGCGTTCAGCCCCTGGGCGGGCAAAAGATCTGGACGACCTGTTCCGGCGCGTCCAGCCCAAGTTCCAGCTTGAAACAGAAGAGGAGGAGATCCTCTTGAAGGCCTGTCCCACTACGAAGACAGTCACTCTCGGCACAAAGGGGTCTTGCCGCTTACAGGCCCACGCGTACGCAGCCGGGGTGTTTCTGACGGCCCTGGGTACACCGGGTTACCTTGAAATGACGCCGGAGAAGCGAGGACAGCTCTACGATCCCGCCAACTGTCTCCTCACCTGGGCCGTGGGGCGGGATTTACAGCAGTGGCTTAAGCGAATTGAGGGTACTGAGAGGGACCTAGATGGCATCATGGCCCGAGCGGGAGCCGACTTGCCCAAGGGGATGCTGCGGGGCTTATCGGAAGAACAACGCATCTTCGGCAACGGCCTCTTTCGACTCGCAACCGCCTTCATCATCTTACATGAGCTGGCGCACCTGGACCTAGAGCACACGGTATGTGAAGGCCCTCGTTCGATGACGCAGGAAAGGGAGGCGGATCGCTATGCGGCGAAGTGGCTGCTTGAATGTCCGGGCATGGGATGCACGCACCGCCTTGAGTGCCTGTTCGCGATCGCGATTGCCTTGATCTGGCTAACGGTCTTCCACGTGTATTTGGGAAGATCGAAAAGCCGAACCCATCCACAATCTCACGAACGGCTGATCGAGCTGCTCGATGATATCATCGATAAGGAGTCCGACGATGAGCGACTCGTGATCTGGGATTTTGTGGCGCGGACCCTGTTCGTCCACATGGACAATGCTGGGATTCCAGTCGAGTGCGAGCCAATGCAAGGTTGTCCGAGACAGCGGGTGGGATACCTTGTCGAGTGGTTGTCGAAAAAGGAACCGTGGCAATAGCCGTGTGTGAGCACTTGCGAGGCAAACGAGAGGTGTAGCATTCGCCTGTTCCCAGACCGGGCGTCGAGGCGCACGCCTAGATATCGATGGACCGTCCGGCAGCGCCAACTCTTGATCCCGACAGACGCTCTCCCCGCCTACGGTCCGGAAGAGTACTGAGTACCGAGTACTGAGGCCTCGGCAGTCGGCATGGGTTTGTGAAATCCAGAGGCGTCCGCCCACACGGCAACCTGCCGCCGCCGAGTCCGGCGCAGGCACGGGACCTGCTACCGGCAAGGCGGCGAACACGTATGAAAGGGCCTGATTGCAGCCCGGCGCCGGCCGTTAGGAAGAAGACTCAGTGTCGGGCCGCTCTATCACCAGCCGTAGTCGTCGTATCCCCAGAAATAGGGCCGATACACCGGACCGACCTGGACACCCACGCCTGGGGCGTAGACCTCGACCCCTGGGCCGACGCCCACGTAGACACGTGGGGCCGGAATCACCACGCCAACCCGCGGGCCATACACCACCGGCGGGACCGCATAGCCATAATAGGGCCGGTAGGCGTAGGCGTAGGGCCGCGCGTAGTAGCGCCACCTGGCGGCCTCGGCGGCCTGCGGCGCGAGTATCGCCAGCCCGACCAAGACCAGGATCGGAACAATTAACCGCCTGACGAGCTTCTTCATCGGTCGTCCTCCCTTGCTGATCGAAACGCGTTAACCCGGCGCCGGGCGCCGACCACCGTCTGCCAAAGTATATCATAGCCGTGCACCCGGCAATACGGTGATTAGCACCCCCCCCGCCCCGTCACGACGCGGTCACGGGACGCTCGCTGTCGATGCCGGGTACCTCGGCCGGCACGGACAGACCGGCCAGACGGAGGAAGTTCGCCAGCAGGGTGTAGCCGCTGTCGGTCAGGATCGACTCGGGGTGGAACTGCAGACCGACCACGGGGAGTCGGTGGTGGCGCAGCGCCATGATCGTGCCGTCGTCGGTCCGTGCGGAGATTTCGAGGCAGGCCGGCAGTGACGCCTCTTCAACGACCAGCGAGTGGTAGCGGCAGCCGACGATCGGCTGGGGTAGGCCGGCAAAGACGCCGCGGCCGTCGTGGTGGATTTCCGAGCTACGGCCGTGGACCGGCTCCCGCGCCCGGATGATGCGGCCACCAAGTGCTTCGGCGATCGCCTGATGACCGAGGCAGACGCCCAGGATCGGCAGCTCGGCGTGCAACTCGCGGACTACCTCAAGTGAGTAGCCGGCCTGCTGCGGGGTACACGGCCCCGGCGAGAGGACGATGGCCTCGGGCATCAGTCCCCGGACGCCGGCGGCGTCGATCGCCGTGTTGCGAACCACCTGCGTGGCGTGCCCCAGGCGCTGGAAGTACCGGGCCAGGTTGTAGACGAAACTGTCGTAGTTGTCGATCAGGAGGAGCATGGGGGTTGAGGGGCAAGGGGCGAGGGGCGAGGGGACAGGGGCGAGGGGTCAGGGGCAAGGGGCGAGGGGATAGGGACAGGGGCCAGAAGGAAGGGAATCCCCCCGGTTCGTTCGTCGATCATCAATCATCAATCATCAATCATCAATCGTCCTTCCCCCTTCCCCCATCACACCAGCGCCCGCACCAAACCTTCGGCCTTGTGCCATGTCTCCTGGTACTCTTGCTCCGGGACCGACTGGGCGACGATGCCTCCGCCGACCGGTGCCTGCCACCAGCCGCGGCCGGCCGTGATGGTGCGAATCAGGATGCTCAGGTCGAGCGAGCCGTCGAACCCCAGGTAGCCCAGCGACCCGCAGTAGGCGCCGCGGGCGGTGGGCTCCAGCTCGGCGATGATCTCCATCGCCCGGACCTTCGGGGCCCCAGTGATCGAGCCGCCCGGAAAGGCCGCCCGGACTAAGTCGATCGGCGTACACTCGTCGCGGAGCCGTCCGCAGACGGCCGAGACCAGGTGCAGCACGTACTGGTAGGCTTCCACCTGGCAGAGCTGGCTGACGTAGACGCTCTCGGGCCGGCAGACGCGGGAGAGATCGTTCCGCAGGAGATCGACGATCATCACGTTTTCGGCCTGGTCTTTCTGGCTGAGGCGGAGTTGGTGCTCGGCCAGCCGGTTGGCGTCCGGCTCGTCGGATCGCCGGCAGGTGCCCTTGATCGGCCGCGTCTCGACCCGGCCGGCAGAGACCTTCAGGAAGCGTTCCGGCGAGGCGCTGACGATCTGGAACGGGCCCAGGTCGAAGTAGCCGGCGAAAGGCGCGGGGTTGCGCCGGCGCAATCGCAGGTAGAGCGAGACCGCATCGTCGCGGGCGGGAAAGAGCAGCCGTTGGGCAAGGTTGACCTGGAAGACGTCGCCGGCAAAGACGTAGTCGATGGCCCGGCGAACCGCTTGCAGGTAGGCGGCCCTCGAGAAATTGCTGGTCAGGCCGGGCGGTCCTTCGGCGGGATACTGCGGGGCCAGCTCGGCCGGTGCGACCGCGGGTAACTGCGCTTGCCGCCGCGGACAACTCGTTTGAGCGTCCTTCCCGGTGAGCCGGAGGCGAGCCTCTTTCAGGCGGCGGGCAGCACGGCGGCGCCGCCGGGTCGGATCAAGCTCGGGCAGCCCTTGCGAGATGATCCACGCCCGGCGCTCGAGGTGATCCAGTGCCACCACCACGTCGTACAGGCCGACGGCCAGGGCGGGGACCTGGAACTCGTCCAGCGGCGGCGGCGGCAGTTGCTCGAGGCTGCGTCCCAGGTCGTAGCTCAGCAGCCCGGCCGCCCCGCCTTGAAACGGCGGCAGTCCCGCCACGGTTTCCGTCCGCCACCCGGCCATCCGCCGGCCAAGCTCCGCCAGGCCGTCGCTGCCGTCGGCCGGCAACTGGAGATAATCGAACGGATCGGCCGCCACGAACGAGTAACGTCCCAGCGCGGGCTGCTCCAGCGCGCTGTCGAGGAACAGGCAGTGCGGCAGGCGGCACATCCGCCGGAAGACCTCTTCTGCCCCCGGTGCCGGCACGAGTTCCTCGACCAACGGCCGCAGCGCGCAGGGCGTCGCCAGATCGGCGGGGAGGCAGGGAGCAGAGGAATCAGATCCCATCTGCAAGACAGTCGGCGGAGGGCCGGGCGAGGTTTGTCAAGCCGTCTTTGTAACCACCGATGCCCACAGCCGCAAGGATCCTGCCGACGGCTACGCCTCCGGGGTCGGGGTGTTCACCAGTGGCGGCGGATGGTTGACTGAGCTGTCGGACCAGACGCCAATGCAGTGGCACCGGCGTCTCGCCGGTGTGACATAAGTGAACGCGTTGCCATGAGTTGCGTCACACCGGCGAGACGCCGGTGCCACTTGATCCTCCTTGGTGCTGCACCCAATTGAACGGTATTGCGTTCAGTTGTAGAACGACATTCCCCAACTGACCCCCGGCCGGGGGCGGTGCCGCCAATAGTAGTGGTTGGGGTAGTAAGAGGGACCCCACCAAGGCGGGCCGTAGCTGTATTCGTGGATGACCACCGGCGGCGGGGCGGCTTCCTGGACTACGACCGGCCGTGTGGCCATTCGCGGAGGCTCTTGCATCGCCTTAATCACCCGCGTCCTCACACCTTGCTGCTGAAGGAAGATGATGTCCCCCGTCTGGAGTGGGGCGACCATGCCGTGGGCGCGGATGTGATTGACGATCAACTCATCGTCGACCCCGGCCTGGGTCATGGCCACCACGTCTTCCAGCCGGACCGCGCCGGCCGCGACCTGGCGGCCGAGCTGCTGCTCGATCATCGCCCGATTCCGGGCCTCGACCTCGTCGATTTCGCTGCCGACGGCTGCGCCGGTGATGGCGCCCAGGCCCGCCCCGATGGCTGCGCCGGGGCCGGCTTTTCCGCCCATGGCATCGCCGATGATGGCCCCGGTGCCGGCACCCAGCAGTCCACCAAACAGTGCACCCTGATCGGCCCGATAGGGTGATTGACACCCCACGGTCGAGGGCACGACCAGAAGGCCGACGATCACAAGCCCCACAACGTGGCGATTCATACCGGGGACTCCTCCGAGAGTGGGCGGCCCCAACAACCAGTATCGGCGCCGTTCCGGACTGAGAATGAGGGCCAGATTATGGGGAGATTGGCCAGCGGCGTCAAGACAAGACGGGGAAGGTGGGCTGTCTGTGATCGTGGTGATTGCCTCCCCATCGGTGGGCTCGCCGACAGACCGCGACTACAGCCCGCAGTGTGTGCCAGTTTTTCCTGGCGGACGCGTGGGTGGCTGGCGGTCAGCCGCAGGCTGCCCCCAGCCGGTTCATCTGGGGGCTCGCCGACCAACGCTTCGCGTCGGTGCCCGTCGACCCCAGCCACCCCTAGCACCGAGCTACCAGCAAGACTTGTCGGAATGATATACTTAGCAAACCCAGAGAGGACCTGCTAGAACGGGTGGGGCTGGCTACACGCCCAGACGCAGTCACTTCTTGCCGGGCTTCTTCTCCGGCTTGCCGGGCTTCTTTTTTGGCTTGACCGCCAATAGCCCTTCTACTGCCTTTTCAAAGGGCAATGGAATTCGATTGCTGTGTGGGCTGTGTCTAGGTTCTGGTCTTTTCATCCGCTGCAAATCCTGTCGGGCGTCTCAGGAAGCAGTAAGGAACCCCGTAATCGCCATCGCCAATGTCCATTAGCGTTGCGTGCCGAGTATCTTCCCAATCTCCCAGTTTACTGGACCAGTGCCCATCATCCTCCCGCTGTTTCGCAGCATGAGTCCATTGGCCATCGTGATCCACGTAGATTGCTACTTTCTCGAAGCCTGTCTCTAGTTTTCCATCTTGGCAAACCTCATAGCCGATGGCCTGAAAAGCGCTGACCAGGGCAGCCACCTCGTCGCCCCGAATTGCCCCAGGAGGCCAGTAATACCCAGGTTCGGGAATGCTAGGACAGTCCCACTTTCGTGTTTCGTCACCCGCCGCGTATGCAACACAGTTGTACCTGCGGCATTCGTTACTCGTCACCTCGTAATCGGACGAGCTGAGTCTCGGAAAACGCGCTAAGCGATCTGGACTCAAACGCTGTGTCCCTGAGTTCGACCCCACTGCAACCACGCCTCCGTCATTTGTTGGACATTGCCCGCATCGCCATTTGGTATCGGGTTCTCGCCAGTGATAGCAGTGAGCGCCCAAAACCAGTCGGAGTGCGTGGCTTTCAGGTCTTGTAGGATGAATTGCACCACGTCTTTTCCCATCCCGATGATTTGCTGATAGGCGGGATGCGCGCATTTTCGTGTCATCCTCGACAAGTGGCCTGTTTCCTTCTTCCACATCTCGGCGAGACGGATAAATCGCTGCTGGAGACTGAAGTCCGGATTACGCGCTCGAATGAGCGTACTCAACTCGTCGATCTTGACGAGTAACCTCGCACTGTCCTGTCGGAACCCATCAACGCTCTGCTGTAAACGATCATTGCGTTGGCTTTGGTCGTCGATCAGCTCTTGCAAGCGGGCATTCTCGCGCCTCTCCAGAGTAAGCATCGTTTTGAACCGCTCACGCTCAATACGCACTCCTTCTAGGGTTTCTGTCTTCGCAGTCTCTTCTACTTCTTCCTCTTGCGTGGTAACCTGTTTCAATTCGTCTGCCAGTTCACCAAACGCTTCCTGATACTTCTCACACGCTATAAGGAATTCCCGGAGATCGGCCGCGCCTTCCCAAGGTTCCAAGCGAGGGCCTGGACCATGTGCGGCTCGCCTCTGCGATGAAGGATCTCCCTTGATCGTTCCGAATAGGTGCTGTGGCCAAAAAAGTGGGTAAGCGATTTTCGCTTTACCTTCTTGCGTCATGGCCATGATTCACCTCAGTATTTGCTTGGGACATTATTCGCCGGTGCCGGTTCCAACTTCCGATTGCTCAACTGCGGACAACAGCATTTTTTTCGCTTCCGCAAGTCTAAACATCAGAACGTCGATATCCACCTCATCGCACTCAAGCTCAAAGCTCTTGGATGGTCTAGTTTTCGGTCCGCCCCAAGGCCCAATCCAAAGGCAAGACAATTCATCGGCGGCAGCGGTATAGCGGAATCGAAGCCTGAGAAACGGTTGATCTACTTTGACTCCCTGATATTCATCCCGTCGCTCTTTGACCAATTCAGCGTCCAGATCGTCCAAACATGCCCCTGTGGCTGTTTCAAGTCGCCGCTGTCGTTCTTTGTAGCCTGTCGGGAGTAGGCCGAGGGCTAGTTCAAGTTTCTGGATAAGCTGGTCGCGAAACGTAGTCTTGTTTGGCTCATCGAGTTTCTCAAAGGTATCAGAGTAAAGTCTGTCTGTTAGGAACTCGACTGCCTGATCTGCTTTGGGGAAGAATACTCTCAACTGACAGAAGTTCCTAATCTCGGACAGTATCTTACCAATAGCTTGTCTGTCAGTCTCCCGATTGGCTCCTTGAGAAAACGCTTGCCAGAAATCCTCTGGGGCACCAACCGTTCTGACGGCGCCGATACGGGTCAGCATTATGGTGTATTTAGCCTCGTCCCGCAGTTTCGTAAGTACCTTCACGGCAGCGTCGAATTCTGAAAGTGAAACGCCTGGAAGAGCGATGCTCTCACCGCGCTCGTTTGGATCATTGGTCATAGTCTTGCTCTCCGTTTTTTGTCGCGACTCCGGTCAACCAGTTAGGGAATCCCGCATTTCTTGAAAGACTGTTGGTAGAGAAGTCGCTTTCCCTCTCCGCCGCGGATAGCTGCAACCATTCGTTCCCCGTCGGTCACGCCACGATGGTCCCACATGAAGCTTCGCTCGTCAACGTACCGATGCAGATGCGGCTTGCTCATCTGGTGGTGAATACCATAGTGGGCCCGTTTGAGCAAGGCGAAAAATGACTCAGCCGTGTTTGTGCTCACCAGCAAGCCGGTTTCATCGGTTCGGACGTATTCGCCTTTGGAATGGTTAACCGTGCGGTGGCCACCCTGGAAGTGCCCCGCGAGCCCATCATAGCTAGCAAGATCGTCTGTGAAAATAGAAGCGTTCTGCTGAACGTGCTGCTTCGCGGCTGCGTGCGAGGTTGTCCCCGGCGTAGTTGAAATAGAAAATGGCGGTTCCTCAGGTCCGAGCGGTGTAGCTCGGACCGCTTTCGAGCAAGAAAGGAGAAACCGCCATGAGAAAAAGGTACACGAAACGCAGTAGCTTTCGCAAGGCTTCGAGGAAAGAACGGCGAAAGAGGCAAGCTGGAGAGGGCCGGCAGGTGCAACTGGTGCTGGACCCGGAGGAAGTGGTGGCGATGATGCAGGACTCGCTCTGCGACTTCGCCACGGAGATGGGCTTGAGGGTCGCCCGACTGCTGCTGGACGACGAGGTGAATCAGCGTTGCGGCTCTGGCTATGAGCGGGTGCCGGAGCGGAGGGTCACCCGTTACGGCCGACAGCGGGGCGTGGTGGTGATCGCCGGGCAGAAGCTGCCGGTCCAACGGCCCCGCATCCGCTACACCCAACGGTGTGGGGAGGTGGAGTTGGAGAACTACGCCCGGTTGCAGTCGGCCGACGCCATGCCGAAGTCGGTGCTGAAGCGTCTGGTGCGAGGCGTTTCCTGCCGGGACTACGAGGGGGTGGTGGACCTGGCCCGGGAAGGCTTCGGGGTGAACAAGTCCAGTGTCAGCCGGTCGTTCGTCGAGGCGTCGGCCGGGGACGTCCGACAGTTGGCCGAGCGACGTTTCGACGGTCTGCGTTTTCCGGTGATCTACCTCGATGGGGTGCAGTACGCGGGCGAGACCATGATCGCGGCTCTGGGAATTACCGAGGACGGTGCGAAGCGGCTCCTGGGGGTACGGCAAGGGGCAACGGAAAACGCCGCCGTCTGCACCGCGTTGTTGGAGGACCTCTGCGGCCGCGGCCTGGATACCTCGTCGCCTACGCTGTTGGTGCTGGACGGGGCCAAGGCCCTGCACGCGGCAGTGAAGCGTGTCTGGGGACGCAACGCCCTGATCCAACGCTGCCAGGTCCACAAGAAACGGAACGTCCAGCAGCACCTGCCGCAGAAGCACTGGCAGGAACTCTCGCGGCAGCTCAACGCAGCTTACCACGAGACGGACTACGATCAGGCCCTGAAGCGTCTGA
>Ga0315277_10008583_pt1 | contig 13110 bp, 24 predicted proteins | sample YL17G05_15_MG_FD_203695 | JGI IMG/M metagenome (GOLD analysis project Ga0315277, IMG submission 203695) | Sediment microbial communities from Yellowstone Lake, YNP, Wyoming, USA - YL17G05_15 | ecosystem: Environmental > Aquatic > Freshwater > Lake > Sediment | place: USA: Wyoming | collected...
CTCCCCCCCCTGAATTGATGGCTTGTTCATGGTTCTTATGACCATTTCAAAAATTAATTATGTAAAGATTTATAAATGTTATCATTAAAAAGTAAATATGAGCAATATAAGAATTTGCCCATGTGGTAATACGACAAGTAAAGAAAAAATTGATGAAAGAAAAGAATTAAAGAGGGTTTTAGGTAACAAATGTCAATTATGCGGTTTTAACAAGTATTTAACTGCTTTAGAATTTCATCACAAACCATCTGGTAAAATAGTTTTATTGTGTGCTAATTGTCATCGGGCATATACCTACAAAGAAATAAAAGATGAAACTATTGAAAATTTACAATCCTTTTAAATTATTTTTTAGGTCTTTTTTCTAGATCGCCATGTTCGTACTCATAATAACGCTTTAATTCCTTACCCAAAATGTAAGGATCATGTCCTTTAAATGCTTTGTGGTATTCTCTCCAAAAATCTTGTTCAAATTCAACTTTGCCAGTATCAATATAACCTAACATTCTGTTGATTTCATCTTCATCTAAATAATCCCATTGTGGCACAAATTTAACCATTTCGACCAAACTCTTTTATTACATCTTTATCTTCCCAAGTAGAAATATCTTCAATAAAAAACTGTGATGTATTTTCCTTGTAGAATTTTTTAATAAAATTTTCATCATTACATAATGGAATATTACCCCAATCGTTACATACCATGACTTGCTTTGCATTATTTTTGCAATAATAACATTTAGCCATTTTTAACCACAGTTTGATAATTTTCTACAAGTAATTTTGAATAGTGATCTAAATTATAAGGTTCTTTTATGCCATATCTTATTTTTAGGAAATTGAAATGTGCTAATGATTTATAATAGTTTGATCTAAATGCCCAATTATTTTTATGGTTTAATATTTTAATTAATTGCGGTTTTTCTTTTTTACCTTTAGCAGTTATTCTTAGAACAAACCTACCTCTACTTAACCCGAATCTTTGATATTGAATAGTATTTTTGTTGTCAAATGCCCTTAAAACATCAATCCAACCACCTAATGAAAATTTATCTAAACAGATACAATGATAAGAATTTTTAGATGATTTTAAAATATAAAAATCAGATAAATTAAATTGATTTTGAATCCTTTTTAAATTTTTAATTAATTTTTTAAAATTATAATCATCAACATCTATAAACCCCACATGATAACCATCTTCTGTTATAGAAGATAGACCACCTACATTATCTATTAATTTAAAATATTTTACAATCATAATATGATTTAAATCTTCTAATCTTAGAATACTATAAAAATTGCCATTTTTATAATGATTGAATAATTGGTTTAAAACTTGTTTTTCAAAAAGATTAATTGGATGATTTCTTTCGCAAATAGAAACTTTAAAACTCAATTTCTCCCCCCGAATCATTAACGATCTAAAAATCAGTTGTTTTTTAAGTATTTAAACTATTCTTTTAAACTTCCTGTATGGCTTTCTAAATCTTATATGCTCACTAAACACTCTTTGAGCAAAAATATTACTTCTTAATTTAGACGGGTATTCTCTTCTAAATTCTGCTTTCTCTTGATCCGTAAAATCAAAATACCATGGTTGCTTTTTTTTCATTATACCAACCTTTTAAATTTTCTAACTTTTGTTGATATAATTTGTATTCCCTTGGCAATTTTTCTTTGATCGCCTGTTGATCTATCGGGATATTCTCTTTTAGCTAATTTCAATGCCCTTGAAAATGTCATTCTACCGCATGTCATTATATCACTATCAAAATGGGATGCCTCGTAAGGCATCCCTCACAGTAACAAAGTAATTTTTTGATCATATATCCAACATCCTTCTTATTCTGCTAATTTTCTTTTTAGCTTGTGGTGAAGTTGACGATTTTTTTAAGGAATCTAAATCTCTTTTGATTTGGCTAGGAAGACCTTTTAAACCCCTCTCTAATGTTCCCATATGTCTTTCATGGTAGCTCATTTCTTCTTTTTTAATTTCTTCTTCCAATGCCCTTTTTGATTGTTCTCTAATATTTCTTTCTCTAAGATGTTTTAAATAAGTTTCTCTTTCTTTTAAATCATCTTGAAAAACCATGAATATAATTAGGATTGTAAATTTAAATCAATTATTCTATCAAACTACTATAGCTTTTTTTTCCTGTCTATTTTTTATTTCTTTGAGCATCTTTTTAGTACATATCAAAGGTTCTATTTCTTCTGTATGATTGTACATCTTAAAAAATGGTTCTGTTCGATACATTATTGTTTTAACAGTTGTTAGATAAGGATAACTGAGTATTCTGATTCTGCAAAAAGTTTCATTGCCTGAAAGTTCTGGAAGAATTAAAAAATCTGTTACATTCCTTATTCTACAATCAATTTGCATCCAATGTTGTGTAGTATAGCAAATATCTAAATCCCTTTTCCTGCTTTTTAACAGAATCATTGATGCAACACGATTCTTTAATGAAGGCGATAATCTAGAATCCGCCCATAACCAAAGTTCATCCAACCCTGCAAATCCTTCTCGCATTTCTTCTAAATCCAGAATTGATCTAATTAATTTGTCTTTGAAAACTAAAGAGTTCATGTTAGTAAATATTGTTCTATGTTTTAGATATGCCCTATAACCAAAATAAGTCAACCCTAATGTTTTTCCCGATCCTAAATCTCCGATCAAAGCAATTAAAGTCATTCAATCACAGATGAAAAAAGTTTCTGAATCTTTGCATTTTATTCATCTCTTCCTCTCTAACTGATTTAGCTATTTCCAACAGTTCTTTTCTTCCTAATCGTTTATTGCTTACTCTCAATCTCATGTATGTATGGCAAATATTCTTATAAGTTTCTATTCCTAGTTGTTCTGAAATTCCTAGAAGAATTGATAATTCATTGATGGTCCTAGAATCAAGATCAGTTAATATTTTATTATCCTTTGTTTCTGCTAAATGTAAAGCTATTTTTCCCAATGCTTCTTCTTTTGTTGGTTGAAATTCATCAGTTTCACTTAATTTTGGTTTACTAAAATCACTTGGTGGATTCCATTTTGTAACAGTTGTTGTTTGAACATCTCCTATTCTTTTTTCTTTTTTCTTTACCATGTTTTAAACCTTAACTGGTAATATTCCAGTTGCCTGTAATGATATACAAAGTAAAAATCCTACAATCAAACCGATTATAATATACATTATCATATCAATAGCAGTGGTGGGCTTTAATAAATTACTTGCGATCTTGGAATCTATAACGTCTTTTAATGCCTCTGGTGTTAATTTTTCCCTCAACTGATAAGATTCCTCTACCTTTTTAGTCTTTTTCATCAGTTTATTATAAACATTTCTTTCTAAATCTGATAGTTCATCTGGATTCTTATTGATGAATTTCTGATGTTCTGATAGTATTTTATTGAATTTTGGGTTCTTTTGAAGTTCTGCTTTTATTTCCTGATCCAACTGTATATCAGTATTTGATATTTCAGAATAATCAATCCTGTTAAGATAAGGTTGTACTGTTTTTCTAACAATGTCAACTGGTATTGCATCGTTCCATTTTAAAAATAATAATGGGTTTTGAAATCCGAATCCTCTAAGAAACATTAGCGGTTTTGCCTTATCGACATAAAATAATTTCTTTTTGAATAATGCAAATCCATCTTCTACTTTTCTAGCTATTAGACTAACTGATTTTTCAGTATCAAAGAATAAGAAAAAATGTTTTTCTCTATCTTTAAAGATTAGATAATAAATTGCAAAAATGCCTAAACCAACATCTTCTATAACCATGAAGTACAATAAAAATGTTTCAAAATTTAATATAAATGCCATTTGATTTACCTTGTTATATTGTTTATATTGTTTAATCTATTTATTGCTTGTTCTAAAGTTCCATTAGTTGTTATATTCCATTTTTTGTCGTTTATTCCTAAATAAAGTTCTCGGCATTTTTCTTCACAAATATAATTTGCCTGATGAACTATTGCGGAATTGTAACCTGTTATAATTAAAATTACTATAACAACCATCATATCCGCTATTTTATCCCGCTTTCTTTTCCTGATTAATCTATCTTCTCTTTCTAACAAATCTTTTTCTCTTTCCTCTAAAGTCTGCATAAAATCAGGATTTTTTTGATAGAAGGATCATAATAAAAATTGCAATAAACAAAGCAACCATGAAACTGATTGACATTTTTTGCCATGTTAAAAAATAGGTTGGTGTGTTAGAAATAAAAACAAAAAGAGATGTTGTTGTTATTATCAACAACACGATTATCAAGACCATAACTTTAATGTCCATGAATAACATTGGAATTGTCAAATATAAAAAGTTAATTTAAAAAAGAAAAAAGAAAAAAGAAGTCTATTTTCCACTTTTTGCTGATCTCCACACCAATAAGACAAACGCTATAATTAGCATTGTCATTATTATTCCATACATTGCTATATGAACTGGTGGGCATGGTGAACTTGCATTATAGTAGGGCGGGCAATAAGTTGTTGATGGATTTCCTGTTACATACGCTGTATAAACTGATCCAAACAAAGAAAATAGGATAAAACCCCCTATTATTAATCCTATTATCTTATCTGATATTTCAGTTGCTCCTTTGTTAGATTTAATGAATCGTTGGATAATTTCTAACGGATTCATTAAAACACCTTATTTACCGCCACTTTTTGCTGATCTCCATATCATTAGGACAAATGCCAAAATAAGCATCGTTACAATCAATCCCAATAATACGGCATGTGCTGAAGTCATCCCCGCAGTATTACATGCACTTATGTACGCTGAATACATCGACCCAAACAGTGAAAATAAGATAAACCCTGCAATTATCAAACCCACTATTTTATCGGTCATGTCGTAACTTTCTCCTTTAGTATTCATGGAAAAAATGGAAATTACCATTTTAATTTTGTCTATCAGGTTTATTTTCATAAAGTATATTTTGATTTTATTATTAAAAGTAAATTGTTCATGCAAAAGATAATATAATTGAATCAATATATAGATTTAAATTTTTAAAAATCAGATTAATTTTATGGATAATTTAGTTCATTTAACTAAAAAAGAACAGATACTGGGGTTAGAACTGTTAAATTCTTCTATCAATAGACGGGATCAAAACATTTTCATCTCAACATTCTTTTATTCTGTGGTTTGCAGATTGAAAAAATTCGGTCTTGTTAAATCTATAAAAAATGGTCGAAACTGTAATTATAAATTAACTGATGATGGATATATTTTATTCAGCATTATTGCTAACTTTAAAGGAAATGAAGAATATAAGAAAAATGCCATCAAAGGAACTAAAATTATCGTTTTTTCTTAAATATAACTATAACAATTAAAATAATTGAAAAACTACCAAAAATTATTAAAAATGTAAAATTTACATTGGAAGGCGATGGTGAACAAATGTTGGTTACTGAATCGCATCCAAAAGTACAGTTTCTATATTGAGTTATATTGTAAGAAGTACAATTATTGTTCTCACAGGTTGAAAATGTCATATAATACCTCAGTTTTTGTGTATCGTTGCATTCTGTTTCCCATGTTAAAGCATTAATAAATGGAATTGATAGTAATAAAATTAATGTTATAAACACCATTTTTTTTAACATATCCATAATACCAACTTTTGATTTTCATAATTAAATTCTTTTATACATTCATAGTGTTCTATCAGATCGCACTCCATGGCTTCAGCAAGAAAATTTTCCGTTCCGATAGAATATTTTACTTCTAATTTTGGAAGCTGGTTATTATCGCATCCCAGATTATAACATTCTTTTGCATAATAATCTTCTCTATTCATATTCCCTGTTGTATCATTCAACATAAAGCTAGAATTTTGATAGTTTAAGTCTATACCTTTAGTAACATCCCAATATTTCCAATCATTTAGAAAATTGGTACTGTTATAAGCTATATTACTAGCTGTATTGAAACCTAAATCAGCTTTATTATTCCATGTTGGATAGTTTTGCATCCATGTCTGATTTTGTAAAACCCATACTGCTACACCACGCATTGATGGGTTTTCTTGACCGTAAACATATAATCCCAATTTAACATAAATCAAATTAGAGTTTCTAGGTATCTGTGAATTGTTGAATTTTATTAAAACCCATTCACGCCATGTTGGATTGCTAGATATAGATAGTTCCTGATTTGACCCAAAATTATGATTTACATCATTTTCAAAAACATAAGTATCCTCTAAAGTGGCATTGATTGTTATAGAGTATTCTTTGTATATTTTTAATGTCTGCATACAATCCTCATAAACAGTAGAAAAATGCAATCTATCAGGATTGAGAAAATCTAAAATGGGGTTAAAAACATATTCGCTGATATAGTCACTGGGCGTTAAAGGTTCTTTTATTATAAATGGGAATTGGGTTATTGTTGTTGCAACTGAAATCGTGGTTGTTGTCGATGTTGTACTTGTTGTTGTCGTTGAAGTCGTGGTTGTGGAAGTAGTTGTAGTTGTTGTAGAAGTTGTTGTTGTTGATGTTGAAGTAGTTGTAGTTGTTGAAGTGCTTGTAGTAGTTGTTGTGGTTGTTGTCGATGTTGTGGTAGTCGTTGTGGTAGTTGTAACAGTAGTTGTCGGAATATAAGCGTCACATACTGATAAATTGGCATAGTGCATATTGTAAGGCGATGATGAACCGTTCCTATAGATGAATTCTATACAGTTGCCTTGATAGTAATATGCCTTTGCATTTGGATAATCTAGATTTCCTGTTGCAAATGTCTTTATATCGTTCCAGCTATTACCGTTAAAACTCCTGTAAAAGATTGAATTGAATGAAGTTCCTGTTCTCCATATATCCCATTGATAAGTCTTGTTCAATGCAACTGTCGGCTTATCACCTACTGCTGATGATATTTGTATGCCAGACCATGCAACACCACCATTAGCTGAAGTATTTAAGTAAATATAAGTGTTTACACTATCTATTGACATGGAATAAGTAACGAATACATGAGTCCCATTAGATACGATTGATGGAGGAGAAACACCATAATTGTTTGGCGTTAAAATAACATCATTAGACCATGTTTTACCAGCATCTGTAGAGTTCTTGAAATGGTTTAATGAAGTTACAACCACTAAGTCAAATTCATTTTCGTACATTGATGCAAATATCTTATCGGAAGATGTACCTATACCGACAACTGAAATACTTGGTAGCCAATAATCGTCAAATCCTGAAAATTTTGAAGAAAATCCTTCCCATAAAATAACATCATTAGACCATGTACTGCCTAAATCACTTGAATTGAAAAACACACCATTCTGATAAAGATATGAGCCACTGCCTGCCTGTTTTGAATAGACTACATATATCCTATTGCCACGAATATCTACTGTTGAATAAATATTAGCTGTGGTTCTAGGTATTTGAAAAGACCATGTGTTGCCGTTATCAGTGGATAATCCTATTATAAGATTAGCTAAATTATATACGCATGAAACTACTATATTAGTTCCATTACAGGCGATTGATGGATTAAGGCATGAATAGAAACTGTTATTATATGTAAATGTTAAACCATTAGTTGAATTGGCATAAGTTATATAAGTATTGTTGTAATTATAGACTACATGGATTTTATTATTAGCATCTCGGCACATGGCTCTATCTGATTGATAATAAGGAAAATTAGATGTTGATGTGTTTATCAATGTAGAATTATAACCAAACTTTGCACTTAGATTAGGTTTAAAGCCATTGGGAAATATGATATAAAAGCTATTGTCCTTCGTCATGTCTATACTGCTTTTTGATATTGCTAGATTGCTTGATAAAGAAACTAAGGGATATGATTTTATCGCCAAAGTAGATGGGATGATAAAACTCGCAATCCAATAAGTATTGTTTATTTCTTTAAAAGACCATGTGATATTTTCATCAATGCCTGTTTGACTTATTATTTCTATCTTGTTTTGAGAATATGAATTTCCTATATTTGCCGATAAAACAGCTTTAAATAAAAACACCAATAAAATAAAGAAAAATATTTTCTTCATAGAATCAGAATAAAGCCATTTTTTTAATACCTAAACCCAAACCAGTTAATAAAGGTCCATTAACAATTATCATAAACCATCCTAAACTATTGGTATTATCTGATTTACAACTTTTTAATTTTTCTAAAGTATCTGAATAATTACTTGCTATTGTAACATTATAATTTTCACTACAGAATGAATTTTGTTCTGATGTGTAATTAAGCATAATAAAATTGAATGATGCAAGAAAAATTATTAAAACAATTATCGTTCCTAAAATATTTCCTTCCACCATTCATATCATCATGCCGATTTTTTACCAGTAACCATAAACACTATAAACATAGCTACTGGAATATCAACTAATACAACCAACCACCATGGATACCAACCTTTTAAAACAAAGAAAAATGATAATGTTAAAGTTGTTGCTAAAAACCCTAAAACTGATGCTAAAGCATTTTTCTTAACCATTGAAACTACACCGATTCCAAATCCTAAAGTTATGATAGATGCCCCTAATATTTTCATTTCACTACTACCGCCGAATGCAACATCCAATCCAGTTAACCCCCAACCAAAAACTTGTTTTATTGGATTTCCTAAACCAGTTGCTATATCTTCGCTTTCTTTTTCTTCTTTAGCTTGAGTCGATATTTTACAAACACCATCTAAACAACCATACTGGCAATAGCAAGAATCATCAGAAATACAGGAAATTTTAGGATTGCATAAATTATCATAAGGAACTGCATAATCTTTTACCCCAACTTTTTGACATTGTGGGAATCCGCATGGAATGTTACAAGTGTAACAAATAGAACCAGTTACTTTATAATATTTCCATGCACTAGCTAAAGGATATGTCTTGCAATTAAAGGCATCAGAAATTTCAAATTGACCTGTAGCAGTTTGCCCCGCAGAATAATTATTATTTGTTAAGGAATATGTTTTGTTATGTGTAATGCAACTATCATCATCAGTTATACAATCGGTATTTGATGAACATATTGTATAAGTAAATGGATCAAGAATTGCAATTCCTGATGAAAGTTCTGTATAAGGTGACATAGTGGCTTTAACAGTTATATTGCCAGTACAATTAGATGGAATTTCTATTGATGCTATACATTTTGAAACTGGATCAACTTTAGGATCACGTAAAGTATCTTCGCATGGTGTACCGCATTTTGTTATTGGTGTATAAACTATTTCTGTTTGATTTCCGTATTGACCGCCTATACAAAAATCTGGGGCATTTATAAATTGAATTATTGCATTACAATTTAAAGGATCATTAGTTGTTCTTGTTTGTTTTCTGTTTGATCCTTGACATTCGCTTGTATTTTGCCATATTGAATATTGACAGTTAAATGTTTCTTCTAAAACATTTAAATTAGTTCCTGATATTGAAGTATTATAAGCATAAAATAAATAAAAATGATCTCTATTGGGATTATAATCTAAAGACAAAGCTGTTATATTATTTGTTGTATTAACTAATGGATCATTATCAGTTAAATTTAAATCCTGAAAAATAACTGTTACTAAATTATTTGCTTGTTTTGTTGAAACAACATCAAAGGTTGTAATTCTTATTGTACTATTTCCAAAAAGATGAACCGCTACATAAACATTATAACCATATTTTGTATTATAAATTACATCATAATCCGGGTTAACATTATCAGAACTAGAAGGAATTTCTCCATCTGTTATTTTATTAGAGTTAATATAAGAAAAGGAATTATCGTATCTAGAAACCCATATATTGTTATCTTGGTCTGGATAAAACAACCAATATTCGTTTGTTATAGGGATATAAACCAATTTTACAGTATTATACCCGTTTATAGAAGTTACTTCATTTGGAATTGTCAATGTTCCGTTACCACCAACCCATAAAGTTGGGTCTTTTTCTAGAACTGAAGCTTCTGACCAAAAAATAGTCTTTGGTGTCCATATATACGGTTGAGGTAAAATAATAACCTTTAAATCTTTAGAAATTGAAACACCTCTAACATTAACAGTTCCGCTATTACAAACTGAATAAATACATTGACTCGCAAAGGTGTTTAATGTAAAGTTACCTGACCTTGCTTGACCGTTATAATTACTTTCAGCGACCCAATACGCATAAAGATTTGAAATAGAAGGATTGATTGTAAAATCAAAATAATCGCAAATTTCCCCCGAGTTTACAGTAACCCAATATGCTACAAAATCTAAATCTTTTATTTCAAGATTGTTAGACCATTTAGACATTCGACAATCTTTATTAGTTCCATCATTAAAACTAAATCCAACATAGAAATTTTGATTAGTTGAGAAATACTGTGTTTTAATTTGGTCTATTTCATTAGCATTATATAGTTCTTTTGGTGTTGATCCTGTAAAATTCAACAGATTGTATGCTTTAACAGAATTTAAAAACAATAAGGAAAAAATGACCGCTATATATAATAGATAAACTTTCTTCATAAGAATAGATTGATGTTTAAAATTAAATCCTTTATTGTATTGATTTGCTGATAGTAAATTAGAAGGTAATAGAAGGCACAAAGGAGTGTCGATGCTCAATGCCTTCTACACCTATATTTTAATGGTACTGTTGTTGGTTAAATAATAGTTGAATAATTGAATTTAAATTTCTTTGTTTTTCATTCTTTTGGTATGTTTTATAGTTTTGATCTAACTAACAAGCATTAATATATCAGTTGCTATATTTAATATACTAACTAGAATAGAGATTTGGCAGGGTTGTAAAAAATGAAACGAAGTCATGCTTTAATCCGTAATTTTATACAAGAAATGTTAAAAAATAGACCAATGACGGCTTATGAAATAGCAACATCAACTGATCCTAATTTAAATGTTAAAACTGTTAAAAGACATTTAATTTATTTACAATCTTTAGGCATTGTTGGTGAAGGAAAATTCAAAGTTAGAAAATTTATGAAAGATGGAACAAAATTTGAAGATTATGATAAAAAACTTTGGCAAATAAAAATTGATAGATTCAAAGTTAAGAAAATTATTCCCATCCGATAAAAATTATTGAACTGCAATCGGGACAAACATAAGAATTTATTTCTAAATTATAACAACAACTCTTACAAAAATTTTTATGGCATTTGTTACATTCTTTAGTTTTTGTATTTTTACCGCAACAATCACATTTCATATTTACCGCCTTTGTTTTAAAATATTTGTATCAGAATCATATCTTTTTCTCAAATAATCTATGTGCAAAACATTATGGTTTTGTTGATGGGTTCTCCAGTAATTTGCAGGAATATTTTTCTTGCATTTTTCACAGAATATAAACCCAACTTCTAGTGGTTGGGTTGGATTTGCTTTTAAAGTACCACTATAAATAGTAGGTAGATTTTCCATAGAATCTCGATTTCTAACCCCCATTTTATCTGCTTTTCTTTCATCGGTACTCATTGGGATTCGTTTAGACATTAACATTCAACTTGAATTTTGCCTTACATTCTTCTAATAAATCATTCAATGTTTTAACAAATTCCTGAAATTTATTGAATTGAAAATTGTTACAAACTGATCCTTTAAATAATTTTACAGTAGAATGTTCTGAAATAAATTCGTTAGAATGTTCATCTATTAATGGTTCAACAATAAAAACCCAATTATCAAATTCTTTAATTATTTTTTTATCATCCACCATAAAACCTATTTATAGATTAAAAGTTAAATACTAATTAGTTAACAAAATTGGGGATTGAATTAACCCCATTAAAAGAAATAAATCATTTGAGAGATGATTGTTATTACTATAGAGAATAAAGAATATAAAGATTTCGGTCATAAAACAATTAGACTTAATAATTGTATGAAACAATTTTTAAAAGATAATCCTGATATTAATTTTAATAAACTTGTTAATGATGCTTTAGAAAAGCATGTAACAAATGATTATCATTATATTTTTATCCCAATTCATAAATGGGTTGTTACGTGGTTTTGCCCTAAATGCAAAACATGGAATCCTGCAACATCTGAAAGGGAAGATCGAATTAAAATGCGAAAATCAATTAGGGGGTGGTGTAGGGTGTGTAAAAAGCTATTTAGATTATATTCTAGGTCAAAAAATGGCGGGTTTACACAAAGATTTCAAATAAAATTCTTGAAAGGAGGTAGAATAGATTGAAACAAAAAAGCAGTGAATTTGGCCGTGGGCTTGTTTTGTGCCTGGCAAAATTTTCAGAGCATTTCACTTCAAGACCCTTTGCCGAAGTCATACATGATGCGCACCAATGGGATGAGAGTGGAAGAAAGGAAAATCTTGAAAACATGGATAGGACATTCAGGGAAAACATTGAGATGTTCAAATCCGTATACATGAAAACCAGAGGCAGTTTTAAGTTGGCAATGTCAGAAGTGATTCAGACATGGGCTAATGGCGCAACGGATCACCTTTACGAGATAAAAGTTCCACCCCAATGGCAGACACAGCTGACTGACAATGAGGGAGTCAAGATATGGCAAAAGGTAAAAGAATTGCGTGATGCTGGCCTTATGGGTCATGGTTTTGTTCAAAATAAAATATACACATACAATGATTTTCACAGACTGATAGAGATGACGCATGAGATTTGCCTTTTAATAGACAAGAAGATCGGGATAAAAGATGCTGATCCTGGTGAATGGTAAGGAACTTTTAATAAAAGTTGTTGTCGGCGCCAACTCCATCAAAACTAATAAAAAATTTTAAAAAAGTTTCTATGATGATAATTATGAATTTTTATGCCTTATTAAAATTGCCGGTTTTGACTTACAGGGATATAATGAAAATTATTGACAAGGATTATGTCAGGAAGAAGATAGAAAAAAGGAGGGGCGAATGCAAGACAAAACCCCCGGTGTCCCCCATGATCATTATCAAAATAATTTTGTCAAAACTGTGTTACATATTAGACAAAACCCCCGGTGTCCCCCATGATCATTATCAAAATAATTTTGTCAAAACTGTGTTACATATTTGTTAGTTTTATATATAAACTATCTCTCTCTCTCTCCTGTCAACTGTAACACGTGTTACACTTTTGACAAAAGGGGGGG
>Ga0315277_10008586_pt1 | contig 13110 bp, 13 predicted proteins | sample YL17G05_15_MG_FD_203695 | JGI IMG/M metagenome (GOLD analysis project Ga0315277, IMG submission 203695) | Sediment microbial communities from Yellowstone Lake, YNP, Wyoming, USA - YL17G05_15 | ecosystem: Environmental > Aquatic > Freshwater > Lake > Sediment | place: USA: Wyoming | collected...
GCGGCGAATGGGCCACCGGCGCCGCGCTGGTCGCCGAAACCTGGCGGCCGGAGCACCGCGCGAAAGCCCTCGGCGTGATGCAGAGTGGCTTCGCGATTGGCTACGCGCTGGCGGCTGCGGTCACAGCGGTGATCCTGCCCCGCTGGGGATGGCGCGCCGTGTTTTTTGCGGGTTTCCTGCCGGCGCTGCTGACACTCTGGATTCGCCACGGTGTCGAGGAATCTCCGCTCTGGCTAACCCGCGAATCGCGCGCCCGGGACACCACTTCCCCACTCCGCAACCTCCGCGCCGCGCCCTATCGCAATTTCGTCCTGATTACGTTACTGATGAACAGCGCCGCGCTGTTTGCCTGGTGGGGGCTGTTCACCTGGATTCCTTCTTACCTCGCCTTGCCCGTCGAGCAGGGCGGACGCGGGTTGACCGTCGCCGCATCGTCCGTCTGGATTATCATCATGCAGGTGGGCATGTGGCTGGGCTACGTCAGCTTCGGATTCATCAGCGACGCGCTGGGCCGGAAGAAAACCTACGTTGCCTATCTCTTTCTGGCGGCCGCGCTCGTGCCACTGTACGCGCGCACCGAAGCGCCGAGGGTGTTGCTGGCGCTCGGACCGCTGCTGGCGTTTTTCGGTACGGGACACTTCACCGGCTTCGGCATCATCACCTCCGAACTCTTCCCCACTTCCTTCCGCGCCTCCGCCATGGGACTGACTTATAACTTTGGCCGCGCCCTGAGCGCCGCGGCTCCGTGGGTGTTGGGAACAGTGGCCGCGCATCGCAGCCTCAGCTCCGCCTTCTGGATCTGCGGACTGGCCTTCTTGCTGGCGGGCTTGCTGGCTCTGGCCGTTCCAGAAACGCGGGGGCATGCGCTTGCTTGAATCTGTTGTTTCGGATCCGTAGCCAGTGGCTGGCCGCTCGTAGTGAATGTGGAACAGGTAGGCCAATTCTTGTAGCCTGACTTCTGCCCTGCCCCGTCCAACGCAAGTCGTCTGCCACCTGCCGGTTTTTCCCTGTGCCCTGTAACCTTTGCCTTGGCCAGTTGGTGCGAAAGGGGGGACTCGAACCCCCACCCCTTGCGGGACCAGATCCTAAGTCTGGCGCGTCTGCCAATTCCGCCACTTTCGCGTTTCAGTGTAGGTCATTGTAACACAAGAGTTTAGTTGACATATGCCGCTTCGTTTGCGGTGTCGGCTTGGGTGTCGGTTTCAGTTCTAGCCTCAGTTGCGTTTCCGGCTGGAACGAGTTTATCGACGGCTTCCTGCATATGACCGGGGGCTAGATGGCTGTAGCGGATCGTCATTTGGATGGTCTTGTGTCCCAAAAGCTCTTGGACGGTCCGTAAAGGCACACCGGCCATGACCAGTCTAGAGGCAAACGTGTGCCGGAGGCAATGCCACGTGAAGTCAAGAACCCCGGCCTTACGGCAAGAAGCATCGAACCATTCTCTTGGCGTCTTGAGTGGATGCCCGGCCCGGTAGCCGTGGCCGGACTGTGCCGAAACCATCACCGCTCCAGAGCCGTTGCTTCGCGTTCGGAGGGTGAGAAGGGCCTTTTCGGCTGCGCTGTTTAAGGGGATGTAGCGGACGCCGCCATGCTTGCTTCGCGGAATGGTGATCTGACGGCGCGGAAGGTCAACGCAATCCCACGTCAAGCCGTACTGTTCACTTCGCCGCATTCCAGTGTGAAGAGCCAAGTCGAAGGCCGGTAGCTCACCGGGATAATCGGCCTTAATGACGGCGCGGAGGGATTTCTCTTCATCAGGAGAGAGAAATCGCGTCCGGCCCATGTGCTCACGATGACGCGGGACCTTGTGGACGGGATTTTCTTCGACGCGCCCACGGTCTAGGGCACGGTGATAGATGAGGCTAAGAAGCGACCGCCAGCGGTTCGCCGTCGCTTTTGTTTTGCCCCGACCGTTCACAAATTCCTCAATCTCTCCCGGCATAATGGTTGCGGCGGGCCGAGTCCCGAAGCGTTCCCGAAGTGTGGCAATCATCCAGGCCAAGCCCTTCTGAGTCTTTGGGCCATGATGCCGACGGGAGTAGGCGAGCGCATCTTCGGCGAGTTCATCGAATGTGACGGCTCGCTCCCGGAACTTTTCTGGGAGCTTCTTTCTTTGGAGCACTTCGGTTTTCCGCTTTCGGTAGAGTTCGATGGCCGCGCTCTTGTGGCCAGCTTTTTCGTAACGGACGCGGCCTGTCCCGTCCGCATAGCGAATCCACCAGTCATTGGAGCCTGGAATCCTCTCGAAAATGCCACGCAGTTTGGTCTCAACGTTGCTCATAGTTTTTGTCCCCTGATTTCTTCTTGAAACGTTCCCTTTGCTCCCGGTGCTTCTTGCCCTTTTCATTCCACCATTTGAGCTTGTACTCCCTTTGTCTGGTCCGGGCACATTTTCCGCTACAAAACTTGCGACGGCCGCTAGCGAAGAAATAAGGATTCTCGCACTCGGAATTGGCGCACTGGCGGGCCTGGGGAAGCATTTTTTGGAAGCGATACATGACTTGTTCGAATGTCGTAAGCCACGGCACTGGATTCGCCCACCATCCCCAGAAGTTGAAGTCGTCCATTAATCTTATGATGGACTTCGAAAGCGCATCGTCAAACTTCATGGGGTTGTGGGGCACCTCCACATTGGAATCACTCATTTGTGGAGTGGGAAGCCCAAGATCCAACGAGATTCTCCTCTCCAGCTCGTTGATATTACTCATTTGAAGAGGGGGAAGCGCATTGAGCGAAAGCCGCTGGTAAAGCTGCCGGAGCTGAAAGATGATCCATTCGGCCTCGCGGGGGTTTGGGGAAGCTTTCCAGGCTGCGCGGATGTGCTTAGACAGGCCGATGACAGCCATGAGAAAGGGATCGTCAGGCTCTTTGACGCCGAAGACGGGGGATGTACCTTGGGCTTTCAGGAGTGGTTGGAGTTCTTTGAATACTGTGGGGAATCGGCGTTCCAATTCCCGAATCTGTACGCGAAATTGGGGGAGTCCCTTGCTCAGCGCCGCTGGGGACTCGGGCAGGTTGGCGAGACTCTCTAAGAATGCACGCGCAGTTGCGGGACTGAGCCAGGACACTTGCTGATAATTTCGCATAAACTTGTGCTAGACTTTATGCATTGTATTGCTCTAGCTAAACATCTAAATTACAATCGGGCGCATGATAAAGCAACACGATGCAAGAACGCAAGCGGAATCTCAAACAACGACCGTGCCCGCGCGGGCGATGCCCGGAGACACTTTTCGTTTGCTATTTTCAAAACGCGAAGCTGCTCGCGCACTCGCTATCAGCCTGCGCAAGGTAGACTACTTGATTAGTGAGGGCAAGTTGAAGACAACTCGCATCGGTAGGCGGTGCCTTGTGCATCGCAACGAACTCGAACGCTTCGCCCGCACGGCGGGTGTATAGGTGTCCGTTCACGTCTCTGCCCCCGTCTGGAAGCTGAGACTTCCCCCGTCTCTGAAATTAGTTCTTCTGTACCTTGCAGACTGTGCGAATGAAGATGGCCGCAACGCCCGTCCGTCGCAAAACCGTATTGCCCGACAGACAGGGCTTTCGCTCGCCACTGTATGTCGCTCTCTCAAAGCGCTGCTACAAGCTCGCCTCGTCGAAATCGAAATACCCGCTGACGTGCGCAAGCGCTGGGCGAACGTGTACAGAGTGAACATGGAATTGATCTTGCAGAAATGTCACCCCACTGGCAGTGACTCCCCTCAGCCTGAGGGGAGACTCTCATCACCACGAAGTGTGGGCTCCTATCGCGGTGACGGCAGTCCCCCTTCACCACGAGGGGAGGGCTCCTCTCACAGTGATATGCCATCCGTACTAAATCCCGTTGTTGATTCCGCCCTAAGTTCCGTCCATGATTCCGTCCCCAAAAAACAAACACTGAGCGCTTCGCGCAAAAATCGCGCGGACGCGCCGGACGGAAATCCATCTGCCCCACGCTGGCAAAAGCTGAGGGGTGAAATAACGAAGGCGGCGAGAGACAAAAGCATGGAGGTGCCCAAGAGTACCGAAGCATGGAAGGCATTGGGTTTGCAAGGTCCGGTTGGCCAAGAGTATTTCAGGAAAACTTGGGAATCACGATTCACGGAATGGGCAAATCAAGGCTGGACGACGGGGAGGATCGCTTCCGAGTTCTGGGATAAATGCCGGACCTACCAAATCCCAATGCCGGAGGAATTTCAGTCAGCTCTTGTGTCCGCGATTCGAGCTGAAGGCATTCCTTTCGATTTCCACATGGCCGAAGGCCGGGCGACTGAAAGCACGAGTGAGAGCAACAATTCGAGTCTGCCTACATCGGCAAGTAAAACGAATCACGCCGTCGCATCAAGCGACTTTGAAGAGGAGTAGGATAAGTGCCAGGGCTTGAATCAAGAAGAATCTTGCCAAGCTAGCGCCGAACAAGGACGCCGGTGAGAGGGCTCGCAATCCTTGACGGGTCCTTCCAAGACTTTGCCGCCTTCGGGTCACGGCGGCCCCGGCTTTGCGCTAGCCATCAACGAAAAATTCAGGGTTGCCATTTCCCTTTTGAAAATTCTGAAATTCGGCAGCACGAAAGATTGATTCTAGGGGACCTGCAATCTTGAGCGTCGACGCGATTAGCTGGGTTTTGCGAAATTCGGAAGCGAAACTAGGAGCACGTTTGATCATGATCGCCATCGCCGACGAAGCGAACGCCGAAGGCCGCAACGCCTGGCCTTCGATCGGGCGCATCGCGCGTCACAGGCGTCTTTCGGTCCGCAATGTGAAGCGGCTCCTGCCGATCCTCGAGAAATCCGGCGAACTCATCATCGACGCCGGCCGCGTTCTCCTGCCACAGAATACCGAGTGGGTTTACGACTTCGTGGAAGAACTAGCCAAGGCCCCGCCACTGAATACATGGGCCAGATCGACGTCTTCTTCCACAGCATCGGCTGGTTCAAGAAGCGCGAGATGAACAATTATTTCCTCGAATGGATGAAGGGCCAGGACCAGAACCAGGCAAGGCGGGAAATGGAACAGGAGCGCGGCACTTAAATCGCCCAGGGCCTATGGGATTGCGCAGGCAACCGCGTGAGAGAATCGCTCCCGCTATACCAGCGCGTAGGATCGGCTTGCGTGGGTTCTCGCCGGTTTGCTGCGACGGCAAATTCTCACGGGGACGAAGATCTTGCCATGGCTGACCCGAGAATGCCAACGCCCAGCGCGTCTAGGCCACGCATTACGGCGCGATTGCGGGCGCGACGACGTACACATATTCCAGCAGTTCGGTGCCGGTGTTCACGACGTTGTGCCGGGAAGCGGTCGGGACATAGACAAGGGCGGGTGCCGTGAAGCCAAGAGCCGCATGACCCTCGATGCGCGCTTCGCCCTGGCCGCGCAGAACCACCAGTGACTCTTCGTTTTTCCCGGTCGTGTGTTCGCCGATGGATTCGCCGGGTTTGAGGCGCACCAGTCCGCTCCGCATACCGGAGGTCTGCGGCGCTCCCTGGAGAAGGGCGCAGTAGCCTCCGGGGCATTCGAGAGGCAGCGTCAGTGGCTGCGGCTTGGAAGTCTGAGAGAAAAGCGCGAGACCCGCAGCGCTCAGCACGGCCACGCTGCCCAGGGAAATCGAGAACGCGGTTCGTTTCATTTCAGAATCTCCTCATCAAATTCAGAACTTCAGATCGAAGCCGCCAGCGGCGTTAGTGCCCGGCATGACGTATCCCGAAATCACTTCATAACGCCGGTTGAGGAGGTTGTCCACCGTCACGAAAAGGCTCGTATGCTCGCCAACGGGCGCGGTGCACTTGAAGTAGGCGATGGTGTAGCCCCCGACCGGCAACGTCTGCCGGGCGCCGCTGAAGGTCCGGCCCACGGTCGTCCCTCCCAGCGAAAAGAACAACCGCTTGGCATCGAGGCCGAGAGAATAGACCAGCCGGTTCTGGGGTGAATAGGGCGCGAGATTGGTGGAATGCAGTTGCGCGTAGGCGGCGTTGAAGCTCGCCCTTCGCACCGGCTGCCAGCGCGCGTGCGCCTCCAAGCCTTTGTTGATAGTCTTGCCGGAGTTCTCCAGCCGCAGGTTGGGATAGGAGCCCGTCGTCAGAATCAGATTGTCGGCACTCGCGTAATAGCCCGTCACCCAGGCGAGCAACGTTCGCGCCGGGCGCACCTGGACGGTGGCCTGGTAGTTCCACATTCTCTCGGGCTGGAGCGTCGGCGTGGGCGCGGGAAATAGAAAAAGTTCCCGGATGGTGGGATTGCGAAATCCTCGCGTGGCCGACGCCGAGACGGAAAAACTCTCTGCCACACGGTACGTGACGCCGAACTCCGGAACAGTAATGCCGCCGGAATGTGAGTCGTGGTCGTAGCGCAGTCCGGCGTTGAACTGAAGCTTGCGGGACGCGGCGTAGCGAGCCCGCGCAAAACCTGCCGAGTCGTTGATGTGGAATTCACCATAGCTGAAGCCAGGGCTGATATCGCGCGCGCGGCCGCCGTAGCGGATGAAGTCGGTGCCCGCGTCGAGCGTGACCTGCGGCCCGACTAGAAAGGTCTGCTGGATGCGCGCTCCGACGGCATTGTCCAGGGAGCGGAATCCGTCATACAGCATGTGGTGGCCATAGCTTGAGAAGACCCGCGCCATGCCCCAGCTTCGGCTGCCGCTGTTGTCGAGATCCCAACTGAATCCGCCCCGCCCGACGCGCGCCCAGTTACCGGACGCGGGCGCTTGCACCCGACCAGGATCTTCAACATAGAAGTGGCCGAACCTTCCGCGCACCGAGGTCCGCCAGACGGGAGAAATCTCGTAACCCACCGCCAGCGTGCCGTCCTGATTGCGAAACGCGGATTCCGGGCGCGCGCCATTGGTGTGGGCGACGCCAGCCGTCAGGTTGTAGAACCAACGCCCCCATTGCGCGCCATTCGTCATCCGGTACTGGCCCGTGTAATAAGAACCGAGGCTGGCGACGAGTGACGTGTGCATTCCGGCAAGCGGGCGGCCGGGCATGACTTCGACGGCTCCGGCCATCGCGTTGCTCCCGTAAAGAACCGAAGCCGGGCCTTCGGTGACGCTCAGGCTGCCGACATCGGTCAGGGTGTAAGTATCCCCCAGCGGGTGGCCCATCAGCCCCATGAAGTCCGGCCGCCCATCCACGACCACCAGAAGTTGAGTGGTGGGCGAACCTCCCAACCCCCGCAGCGAGAAGGTTCCCGACTGCCCCAACCCGAAACCGATAATGCCCCGTCGCGTCACGTAGGCGCTGGGGACCAGCCTTTCGACGGCATCAAAAACCGTGCGGGCGCCGCCGCGATCGATCTCCAGCGCCGTCTGCTCGAGCGTCACCGTCGCCGCCGGCGAATCATGGACGACCACGTCAATGGTCGTGTGCAGCGTGGCGGGAGTCAGCGATAACACCACAGGTTCCGACGTGAAGCGGTCCACCTTAGCAATTAGCGGCTCGAAACCCGGCGCCGTGACCCGAACTTCCACCGGAAGGTTCATCTCCACGGTCAACGCTCCGTGCGGGTCCGTGACTCCCGAAGAAACCTGGGAACTTGAGCCGAGAGTCCGCACTTCCAGGGTTGCGCCGGCGACGGCCGCGCCCTGGGAGTCGACGACACGAAACGTGATCTCCGCCGCGGCAGCGCGCGGCGGGCAGAAAAGCAGGGTGCCAGCCAGGAAGAATGCGCGGGGAATCATTTTCACCCCCTCACCCTAGCGGTAACACAAATTTACAATACGTAACACCAGTGGACACCTTACCAGTTTGTGGCGCCGTTGAACAGAGACAAGGTGTCCGACGGCAGACTCGCTCCCAAGGCCGTTTCATTGCTAAGATGGAGCCCAGCGCGGGGCTAGGCCCGCGACCAAGGAGATGCCATGTCAAGGCTGGTTCGAACGGGGATTTCGCTCGACAGCGAACTGCTGGCGCGCTTCGACCGAGCCATTGCGAAGAAGGGATACGGGAGCCGCTCGGAAGCCATCCGCGACCTGGTCCGCGAGCATTCGGTGGCGTCGGACGTGGCAGAGGATAAGGTCATCGTGGGGACGCTAACCCTCGTCTACGACCACCATCAACCCAAGCTCTCTGGACATCTGATTGAAGCCCAGCACCATTACCACGGCAAAGTCCTGGCGGTGACGCACATCCACCTCGACCACCGAAATTGTCTGGAGGTGATCATCGTTAAAGGACGAGGGACGGAAGTCCGACGGCTCGCAGATCAGCTCCTCAGCTTGCGTGGTGTAAAGCACGGGAAACTGGTGATGACGACCACGGGCAAGAGGTTGAAGTAGACTCGGTGGAGGTTCTGCGGGTATCGCGTTCACGCCTTACTGTCTCTCGCTCACGCGCGGGACGCCTGACCCCGTGCGTCGTGCGCGATCAGCGGGGTCAGTTTTTGGCAGAGGCGGCTTGAGTACAGAAGGGATTTCCGGAAACAGCGTTATGGCTTTCTGCACTTGCGGGTCACTGCGCGTTTCCAATTCGTCACCCACGGACAAGCCGAAGATGAGATTCAAGAGTCCCGTCTTGATGCGCAGCTTCAGATAATCCTCGTTCTGCGACCACGATTCCTCGGGCACTTGTAACCTCTTGCGAACCAGATAGTCTCGGAAGAGACCAAGGATTTGCGCGTCGGGTTCGAATGAGCGGTCCACCTTGGCGTGCGTGGTGAGATATTCTGAGGCGAAGCTGGTGAACGTTCCGCTCGTGTCGAGGGCCGCGACCCAAGGATCGCGCTTGGGAGCAGGAATGGCAACGTCCGGCACGATACCGCCGGCGGCCGTGATCAACCGGCCGTTGTCGGTGTAGAAGCCGTGCGGGGGGTTCGAGCTGGTGGCCAAGGCCGGATCAAGCAAGGTCAGTGCTGTTCCCGGCAGCGGTCGCTGAATCGAGCGGCCGCCCGGCGTGAAATACAGGGCGGTAGTAAGCGTCAGCCCAGTTCCAGCGCTCAGCGCGGTCACTGATTCCAACACTCCCTTGCCTAGGGTCGGCTCGCCAGCGATGACAGCCCGGTCGTGTTCCTGGAGCGCGGCAGCCAAGACTTCGGCGGCGCTAGCAGTCTCGCCATTTACGAGGACAATTAGCGCCAGATCGAAGTGAGCTGGCGCTGCTGCGGTCCGCAGGCTCTTCTCTGGCATCGCGCGGCCGCGCTGCGTGACAACAAGGACCTCGGGCTTGAGGAAGAGGCTGGCCAGTCCAATGGCCGCGTCCAGCACGCCGCCATGGTTACCGCGCAAGTCGAGCAGCAAGCCTCGTAGGTTCGTGCCGCTGAGCTGTTTGATAGCGTCGAGGACCTCCTGTGGCGTTCCCCCGTCGAAGCTCATTACGTGGATGTAGGCGATCCCGGACTGGAGCAGAAACGACTTGTCTACGGTGGGCATGGGCAATTCGGCCGGGTTGAGCCCATGCTCATGCGCTACGACTTCCCCCGGATGGATGACGCCCAGGCGCACCGATTGCGAACGCGCACGCTGCAGCAACTCGATGAGCGATTCCATGCCTAGGCGGTCGCAGCGCTGGCCGTTGATCTCCACGATCTCGTCACCCGGCCCGAGCCCCGCGCGCCGGGAGGGCGAACCTTCCGCCGTTTGCAAGACCAGCACCTTCCCCGGCTCGACGAGGAGAATCGACCCAAAGCCGTGCGCCTCGCCCTGCGTAAATTGGCGGTGCTGCTCAAACTGGTCGGCATCGAGAAAGGAGCAGAAAGGATCGAGAGCCGCGAGCATGCCGCGAATGGCGCCGTCGAAGATGGCGCGGTCCGGATCCACGGGATCCGCAGAGTTGGCTTCTATAACGCTATAGATGCTCGTGAACGCCTGCGTCTCTTCGGCGACGTCATCGGTTGGCTCGTCAGCCCGCGATAGCAAAGGCGAAGCGAAAAGCACCGCGCCGGTCGAAAAGAGGATGAAGAGAACGACACGACTGAGGGGCGTCAATTTCTGCCTCATGCGCTTTTCCAGAGACTCCACTCACCTTGTCCGACGACCTCTTTGGGACTTCCAGAAAGCGTTAATACTTCCATTTCCTCCTTGGATTTGAATACACGCGCTCGACCCAGAGGTTTGGAGTCGGGCACCGAAACGGTCTGCTCATCCGCTTTCGCCGTCTTCGTCATCCGACCCTGCCATTCGAATCGATTTCCGCGCCTCCCACCGGGTCCGGCACCTGTTTGGCAAGAAACTCGGTCGTCATGGTTTTGCCCTCGTTTACGCCAGCCCCATCGATTCGGCCAGCAGTTCAATGATGTCCCGCACCACTAGTTTTCCCTCATGGCCCGTGACTTTGACAGCGTCTTCAAAGCGCGACGGCTCAAAGGGACAGGCCACCGCCAGGACCTCCGCTTTTGTAGCAGCGGCTTGCTGAACCCTGCGGTCGGCTAGGCGATCCTTAAGGCAGTCCTCGATGAAGCGGTCAAGGTAGATTGTGCTCGCCCCGCCCCCGCAGCAGAGACTCGATTCGCGATTTTGAATCATCTCCACCAGCTTGACCCCAGGGATGGCTTGGAGCAGGATACGTGGCTCGTCATAATGCCCGGTCTTCCTTCCCAGGCAGCACGAGTCGTGATAGGTGACGGTCACGTTAGGCTTCTTTCTGAGCAGCGGCTTGAGCTGCTCCAACCGCTCCGCCAGGAATTGCACAACATGCCTGACGGGAAACCGCCCTCCCAGACCCGGATAAACATGTCGCAGAGTGCGGTAGGCATGCGGGTCGGTTATGAGGATTTCCTTAAACTTGTATTTCCTCAGGATCTCGATGTTCCGCTCGATGAGCATTTCGAAAAGTCCGCGCTCCCCCGCCAGCCATTCGCAGTCCCCGATGCAATGCTCCTCTTGGCCGAGGATGGCGAAATCCACCCCAAGCGCGTTCAGGATGTGTGCGAGCTTGCGCGAAATCTCCTGATTCCGGGGCTGGAAGGACGGATAACACTCCACAATCCAAAGTACGTCCACCGGTCGCTTGAGCTGGGCGATTACGGGGACCGCCACGCTGGCCGTTTTTGCCCAGTCCGCACGTTTGCGCGGGGAGATACCCATGGGGTTACCGTACAGGTAGGTGTTTTGCAGCGCCTTCTGGAGATCCTGCTCGAGTGGCTTGCCCTCGGCCATTACCGCGGCGCGCAGGGCCGGAAACAGGGCGTCAGAAATCTGCAGTTGGCTCGGACACCTCACGGCGCAGGTGTGGCAGGCTACACAGAGCCAGGGCGTGTTACTCGTAACCACTTCTCCGAAGCGCCCTTCGAGAAGCATCTTAACCGCTTTCCGCGGCGAGAAATCCATCACTTCACCCAAGGGGCAGGACCCACTGCACACCCCACATTGAATGCACGTCCGAAACTTCCCCTCCGCACCGCCAATCTCAGGGAAAGGGAGTCCTGGTTTCTCTGAAGTGGGTGGTACCTGAAATGTGTGCATGGAAAACCTCCTCCCGCGTTCGTCACAAGAGTCGGCCTTCTCGCTGCTTCACGCAACCAACTGATCGGCATGGCCCTGCCGACTCGCGGCTTCCTGTCGGGGCTGCGTGCTTTCGCAGCAGTCCCTTAGTGAGAGAGCCCGACCTCTCCTGTTCTGCGCCTTTCATACAGGACAAAATGCAGCAAGAACATAAGGAGCAGGATCCCGCCGAACGTGCATACGATCGTGGGGCCGGTGGGAAGATCTAACACGACGGAAAGGTAGACGCCCAGCGCAGAAACTACCGTCCCCATGGTCCAGCCGATGGCTAGCCGTCGCCCAATGCGATCTGCAAACAGCATGGCGCCTACCGAGGGCACGATCAAATAACAGAAAACGAGCAGCACGCCTGCGATAGCCACTGAAGATGTCACAACAAATCCGAAGGAAGCGTAGAACAGGAAATCCCAGAAGCGCACAGAGATCCTGCAGGCCTCCGCTTTTCTGGGATCGAGCGAAATGAGAAGAAATCTCTCGCGAAAGACATAGTGGAACAGGCCAATGGCGCCGTAGAGTAGCGCTGCCCGCCCGACCTCTCCCCCGGAGACGGCCAGGATGTTTCCAACCAACATGTCCTTCAGGTGCTCGGCTTCATGGGTGGCCTTGCTCATGGCCAGAATCGCTGCCGCGGAGGCCACGGCATAGGCGATGCCGATAAAAGCTTCCTGAGGGAGACCGCGCGCGCGGCGCATTCGCGCCACCGAAAAGACACCCGCACCCAAGAACGTGAACCCCAGACTGATCCAGTAGGATGCACTCCCATGCGGGTCGATTCCCATTAGGATACCGACAGTCGCTCCGAGAGCGGCAATCTGGGCCAACGCGAGATCCACGAAAATGACCCCTCGCTCGACTACGTGCACGCCCAGATAGGCGTGAATCCCGGTCAGGATCAGACTGGCCAAGAAGGGCATGAGCAAAAAGGGAAGGATTTCCATTCGAAACCACCTTGGCGACCCTATTGGGTGGCCCTGAAGGCCCTCCTCGGCAGCCGGAAGTCGCCGTTCGCATCTCGGAAGGGCTTACATCCCGCAGCCGGGGCAGTTGTCACAACATCCACCACCGTGGTGGCAGTGTCTGTAACCTTGACCGCAATGATGGCAGTGAGCGCGTCCCCAGCGACCAGCTCCGGCCCCGCGGCGGGCGCCCATGCCGCCTTGACCAAATCCGCCAGGCGGAGGAACAGCTGCTCCCGCCTGTCGCAGCGAGCGCCGTAGCCTCCGATATTCCATGCGGTCCTGAGAAAGTTGATTCTGGGCCTCATCCACTTGGTCGCTGTCCCAGCCGAACCTGGCTATTGCGTCCTGCAGGGCCGCCCGGTGGTCCTCGAGTTGGTCCTCCAGCTGTTCAAGCCGATCGAGCTGCTTTTGCTGTTCAGGAGTAAGTGACAGCCTTTGGGCCCCCGGTGACTGAGCGAATGCGTCCGGGACCATCCAGCCTGCTAAGCAAAGAATAGCTGTCGTAACGGTTGCTGATAGTAAATGCCGAGTGCGAATCATTTCAGCCTCCCAGTCTTAATTCGCGCGAGAAACATCCGCTCATGAGTTCCTCGCATGACACCTCAAATCAATTGCCTGTCCCGTGTCCGTCGCCTCTCAGGTGGGGCGCTCAAGCTAGGATAGCCGCGCTTCAGCCCAGCAAACCAGCGGCGATTATCCTTTCTCGCACCTGGGGAAGGATCAGAGAATCCATTTGCGCTT